>LNFM01002734.1_pt1 | contig 46961 bp, 48 predicted proteins | sample 596031 | NCBI WGS metagenome assembly LNFM01 (sample SAMN04254537, study PRJNA301005) | activated carbon metagenome | isolation source: dual media filters at the Ann Arbor, Michigan drinking water treatment plant | place: USA: Ann Arbor
TGCTGCGAGCGGTAGAGCGAACCCATGCCGCCGTTGGTCTTGTTCCAGACGCAGATGTTCTTGAGTTCGCTGAAGGTCCGGCCGCCTGCTGCGAGCACTTCGCCGAGGTGGCGCCAGTCCATGCATACAAAGTGGATCGCGCCGTCGACGGCACGAACAACGAGATTGGCGAATACGCGCTCGAGAAACGCCGTGAACTCGGCTTGCGACATCTCGCCAGACGCAAACGCGAACTCGCGGTGCTTGACCGCGCCGAGGCCCGAGACGTGGCCATCGATCTTCACGTTGTAGGGCGGGTCTGTGAAGACCATCTGCGCGCGCTCGCCATCGAGCAGTCGAGCCGAGGTTTCGAGGTCGGTTGCGTCGCCGCAGATCACGCGATGCGCGCCGATCTGCCAGAGGTCGCCGAGCCGCGTGACGGCCGGTCCGTCGGCCAGTGGCGGCACATCATCGGCCGCATCGGTTCTCGCCTCAGCTTCGCCGAGCAGCACGTCGATCTCGGCCATCTCGAAGCCGGTGATCGTAACGTCGAAGTCAAGCTCGAGTGCCGTCAGATGCTGCAGCTCGATTCTGAGGATCTCGCGATCCCAACCGGCCTTCTCGGCGAGCTTGTTGTCGGCGAGGATGTAGGCGCGCTTCTGGGCGTCGCTGAGATGCTCAAGACGCAAGCACGGCACGCCATCGAGCCCGAGCTTCTTCGCGGCTTCAACGCGACCATGACCGGCGATGATGGTTCCGGCCTTGTCGATGAGGACCGGATTGTTGAAGCCGAACGCCTTGATGCTCGATGCGATCTCGGCGATTTGCTTTGGGCTATGGACGCGCGCGTTACGGTCGTAGGAACGAAGTTCACTCGGCGCGTGATGCTCGATTTTGAATACAGGCATAGCGACGTCCCGCTTTGGGAGGCGTCACCGAAGTCATCGAACGGATTGAACCGGACGCGATCGGGCGACACCTCGTTGACACAAGGTTGTCGCCATCGAACCGCTTCTTCCTCTTCGTCCCAACTGCAGGACCGTGCTCCAATCGAGCCGGGGACCCACGCAGCCATAGGGGCATCGCTGGTTCTCAACGCTCAACTCGGCATCACGACAATGCCGCACCGTCGAGCTCACACGCGTGGAGCGTTGGCACGTGTAAAATGCACCCAGCAGCTATTGAGATCAAGGTCTCCAGCCTAGAGGCGGAGTAAGAATAAGTGTTGAGGTTAATTTCGCCCACTCGTGTCCCTAGCGGCTACGCTCTGGGCGCCAAGAGCTTTCAGAGAGTACGTCACGTCCAATAGCCATCACGAAAATAACTCACGTTTTGGCCGCCTGTTCGATTTGAATAAGTCGCTGATCAGGTCAGACTTATGCCTGCTACGTATTGAAAAGTTCCCTGTTCTGATTTCAGGGAACTGGTGACCTAATGGCCGGTTTATCGCCCAAAAACGGCGGTCAACGAGCCCTAGCGACGCCAAAATGAGCCAAAAGTCCCTGTTCTTCGGCCTAGTTTGCCGAGACGCGTTCGCGCCAGACTGCCTCCACAGCCAGCTAACCTATTGAAATCGCTGCATTTTTTAGTTTTCCGTGTGCGCCAGAATTGCTCCGACGTGTCCGCGAGTTAGCGGCCCTACCATCGCAGCAGAGGAGATCAGAGACAAAACTGGAGGCCATTTCGCGTGTCTTCAGGGCATTCGTCTCAAACGCCGACTGCGGGGGCGGGCGGATCCGGAACTCTTCGCGAACTGTGAGGGCTGACTTGTCAGCTCATGCCCAGAAAGGCGCGCTGGCTGCCCCAATCGAGAGGCAGATTTTGCGACGTGCGCACCAGCCGCTTGACGCTGAGTTCAGGCGGTTGCCGTCCTGCGAGAATGTCGCTCACGATGTCCGGCGCGAGATAAGAGACGCGCATGAGCGCCGTCATTCGTCCCTTGCTCTTCGTCGTGCGCGACGTGATCTCGTTCAGCGTCTCAGTGGTATCGGCCAAAAGCTTTTGCCGAGCGGCAAGCGCCTCTTTGAGAAAGTCGACCAAGCTGGCGTCACTGGTATTTACGTTCGGCTCGCCGATGACAAGGCGCTTGCCCTGACCAGCTCGTCTCAGCTGTGCGGCAATCGAAAGGTCGACGGTTGGGCTTGCTTCGTTGCCGGCATTGACGGAGATGCCAAGTGCTTGAGCGAGTTGCTTCACTCTGATTTTGACGTCAATCCGATCAACGGACAGAGCCACCCGAGTGACAATGGTGCGCGTCAAGTCGCGCAATTCTTGCGGCGGAGTCGTCAGCCAACGTCTACTGAGTTCGTTGGCACGGGCTAAGACTGCTTCGAGATCTCGCGCTTTGAGTGCGAGCGGAGCGAGTACATCTGCGATATCCCGACGTGATGCAATGAGCCCCCGCAAGCGATCGAGGACGAGACCATCAATTTCGCTCGCCGGCACGCGCATAGAGTTCGGCCCAATCTTTGTTCGATCGAGAAGTGATGAAGAAATGTAGTAGCGGTATCGCCGACCTCGCTTGTTGGCATGCGTCGGTGTCATCCGGTTGCCGTCGCTATCAAAGATGAGGCCCGATAAGAGGCTCGGCGCTTCAGCGCCGACCGCCAGTTTGCGATTCCGACGGCTAGCAGCGAGCTTCTCTTGGACGATTGTCCATAGCTCTGCCTCTACCATCGCCTCGTGTTGACCGGGATAGACATTACCTTTGTGCTCAACCTCCCCGCGATAGAGCCTGTTCTGGAGAATGAGGTACAGGATACCGCGCGAGAACGGACGACCACCCGCGATCAGCCCGCCCGCTCCTTCGCGTCGCTTGCTGCGGTGGCCTTGAGCTTCGAGTTCCGCCTGTAGCAATGTCACGGATCCGAGTTCGGCATAGCGTGCAAAGATATGACGAACCAACTTGGCCTCGGCTTCGTTGATGATGAGTTTGCGCTCCTTGACGTCGTAGCCGAGCGGAATGGTCCCGCCCATCCACATCCCCTTTGCCTTCGAAGCAGCGATCTTATCCCGGATGCGTTCGCCGGCAATCTCGCGCTCAAACTGCGCGAACGAGAGCAGCATATTGAGTGTTAGCCGACCCATTGACGTCGTCGTGTTGAATGACTGCGTCACGGATACGAACGAAGCATTGTTCGCGTCCAGCACATCGACGATTTTCGCGAAGTCGGCGAGCGATCGCGTGAGCCGGTCGACCTTGTAGACGACCACGATCTGCACCTTGCCTGCTTTGATATCGGCAAGCAGCCGCTGCAGCCCCGGGCGCTCCATTGTCCCACCAGACAGACCCCCATCGTCATAGAGATCGCGCACAGCGATCCATCCTGCGTGCTTCTGGCTTTTGATGAAAGCTTCACACGCCTCGCGCTGAGCATCGAGTGAGTTGAACTCTTTCTCCAGTCCCTCATCAGAGGATTTGCGGGTGTAGATGGCGCAGGCGATGCGGGTCATTAAACCCGCCTCCGCAAGTGCCGCAATTTGCTGAGGCATACTTCCAGCAACGGAATGAGACGATCGCATGTGCTTCGCGCCGCCGCGAGATCGGGTGCGGCCTGCCCTTCTGCCGCCACGAGCGCCGCATCCTCCAGCGTACCCGTGACCTCGGCAAAGACCACCCTCGCTTTCTCAACCCGTGCGACATCAGTCATTGGATTGCTCCGCCTTGAGGCCGAAGAACCGCGGTCCGGACCAATGTGCGCCAGTGATCTCGCGCGCGACGACCGAGAGCGACCGGTAGCGCTGGCCACACCATTCGACGCCGTCGGCAAGGATGACGACCGTGTGGGTTACGCCGTGCCATTCGCGCAGGAGACGCGTGCCGGGTTTGAACGAAGGCCGTGGTTGGCGCTTCTTTACTGGAGTTGCTTTAGAGGGGTGGAGCTTGCGGAGGATCGCCTTCGACATGCCGCCGAATGCGCTCTCCTGCATCTTGTACGTGATCCCGCGCAGCAGGATATCACGACTGAGCCGCCGAGGTGGCGGCGTCTGATGCAGACGCCGCCATTCCTTTCGCAGTTGGTCGATCGCGAGACTCTCCAGCCGGGAGATCTCGGCAGCGATGTCGAGCACAGGCTTGGCCACGTCAGCGCCCTCGACGGGAAGTCGCGATCCGGTATCGGCGAAACTCGCCTTCAGCCTTAGTCGATGTGAGCGCGAGGCCCATCTTTTTCTTCACCGTACCGGCCAGGAAGCCGCGCACGCTATGCTGCTGCCACTCCGTCGCCTGCATCATGTCGTCGATGCTGGCGCCTTCGGGTCGGTTCAGGAGCTGCAGGAGCGCCCCGTGCTTGGTCACGCGACCTGGAACGAGCGCCTCACGCTTGTGGTCTTTTATCGTGTTGGAGACGTGATCGCGTGTCGATTTAGCGTTGTTGCCCGCCGCGCGTCGCGAGACGGTCGTTCGCTCAGATCTGGCGGATTTGTCGATTGCCTTCTTGGTCATGGCTTGGGCTCCGTGGTTCTTAAGCGCCGTCATTGGCGCTCCCACCACCCAAAGCCCCGCAAGTCGCGAGGCGAGCCCTGAGCCGCCGGTCGTGGCACATATGCCGACCGGCACCCACACCAATGCGTGGTTCCCGGGGCAAGTCCAGTCGGTTTCGGGCTTCAGTGTCGGCCATCGAGAACGCGGTTAAAGCCGCGTTTGAGCAATGACGATGCGACCGTTACGGGGTCTGCGTTCGAACCCAAATGTCGCAACCAATTGAAAAGAAAGTTCTATTTCAATCGACTCTGACTCTGCATGCTCTGGTTCGAATCCTGATCGCCCAGCCACAGTCTAACTCATTGATATCGCTGCATATTATGCCACTTCCGTACGCGGAAATATAGCGTCTTTTCCGGGCCTTGTCGACGTCAGTTTTCCGATCCCTTACGCACCCCCCGTCTCTGCACGACGTACGTTGGCTCTTTGCCCGTTTTATCTCTGTCGCCCTTTTTCGGCCGGTCAGACTCGCATCGTTTTTGGGACATGGCAGGCGCTATCGAGTCTCGAAACCGAGGGCTGCCCGCTGGAGCCGCCAGTCGTGCGGCAGATCTTTGGAGAGTAAGACGAGACGTGCCGCCGTGAGCGCCTCAGGCTGACGTCCTTCAAAAAGGTCTTTGACGATCCCGGGCGCGAGGTACGTGAGGCGCATGTGCGCCGAGAGATAGTCCCGCTTGACGCCGAGCCGCTGTGCGAGTGCGTCGATGGTTGCGTCGCGTCCTGACATTAAGGCCTCGCGGGTCGCATATGCATTTCGGAGCAGAGCGATCATCTGGCGATCAGGCTTGGCAACACGACCGCCCCCAACAATCAGTCGGATGCCTTTGCCTGCACGGCGCAGTCTGGCGTCGGCACGCAGTTCAATGGTTTCGAACTGTTCTCCGGACAGCTCACGAGTTGCCTCACCCACGAGGACCCTTGCGATCTCCTTTCTGTTGAGACTGACAAGGACTTCATCAACACGAACACACACACGCACGACAATCGACCGGACAAGTTCGCAGATCTTGATCGACGGCAAGGCCGCCCAACCGCGCGTGAGTTCATCGGCTTTCTTGAGTGACGAGCGAAGCGTCACTGCATCAAGCCCAAAGAATGACAACGTCTCTCCGACGTTTTGCTCCGAAGCAAAAAACGCTCTAATCCGATCGAGGACGAGCGCCTCGACGTCGCATGATCAGTTCTCGCACCGGATATGAGGGCCGTCGACACATAGTACCGGTAACGTCGGCCCCTCTTGACGGCATGAGTCGGCGTCATGCGGTGTCCTTCGCCGTCTACAATCAGACCGGCAAGCAGGCTCGGCTCTTCTGCAGTCGCGCCAAGCGCTCGCGCCTGTCGATTGCCAGCTAGCTTCTCTTGGACGAGCTTCCAGTGCTCGGCATCAACGATCGCTTCGTGCTGACCAGGGTAGATTTTCCCCTGATGTGCAATCTCGCCCCGGTAGATTGGATTCTGCAGCAAGGTATAGAGTGCGCCGCGTGAAAAGCGGTTGCCGCCAGCCAAGACGCCGTTGGCGCCTTGCCGGCGCTTACTCACGATTCCAAGCACAGCCAATTCGTCCGCGAGGATCCGGACTGATCCGATCTCGGCGTAGCGCCGAAAAATCGAGCGCACCGTCTCGGCTTCGGCATCATTGACGATCAACTTGCGCTCCTTCACGTCGTATCCGAGCGGAACATTGCCACCCATCCACATGCCTTTGGCCTTCGAAGCTGCGATCTTATCGCGGATGCGTTCGCCCGCGATCTCACGCTCGAACTGGGCGAACGAGAGCAGCATGTTGAGCGTGAGGCGGCCCATCGATGTTGTGGTGTTGAACGACTGCGTCACAGAAACGAAAGAGGCGCCGTGAGAGTCCAGCACATCGACGATCTTCGCAAAATCCGCGAGCGACCGCGTCAGCCGGTCGACCTTGTAGACAACAACAATATGCACTTTGCCAGAGGTGATGTCGCCTAGCAGCCGCTGCAGCGCGGGGCGGTCCATAGTGCCGCCTGACAGGCCGCCGTCATCGTAAAAATCGGGAAGCGCCGTCCATCCCGTGTGTTTCTGGCTGAGGATGTAAGCCCCGCAGGCCTCCCGCTGCGCATCGAGTGAGTTGAACTCCTTCTCGAGCCCCTCCTCGGAAGACTTGCGCGTGTAGATCGCGCAGTTAAGCCGTTTCATTGGAGGCGCCTCTCAAGAATGATGAGTCGCTTTCTGATGCGATTCATCGTCATCGAGATGCGCCTGAATTGACGGCTTCCGCCATCGAGGGTCTTGACCCCTTGTCCCTCCGACGCGATGAGGGCCGCTTCCTCAAACAGGCCGGTCAGATCGGCAAACGCCCGTCGGATGGCATCAAGGTCAGCGTCAATCATCGCCTGTCGCCTTCTTCGAAGTCAGGCCGAAGAACCGTGGTCCGGACCAGTGCGCGCCAGTGATTTCGCGCGCGACGACCGAGAGTGACCTGTACCGCTTGTCGCGCCATTCAACACCGTCCGCGTGGACAAGAACCGTATGAGTTTGCCCATTCCACTCGCGCACGAGTCGCGTTCCCAGCTTGACTGCGGTGCGGTCGGCAGCCCTGCGGTGGTCGTCCGAAGTTGCGTCAGGCCCGGCACCCGTCAGCTTTCGCAGAACCGATTTGGAGAGGCCGACGAACGCCTTCTCCTGGATTTTGTAAGTGATCCCGCGCAGCAGCAGATCGCGGGAGAGGCTCTTGGGCGGCTGTATATGATGCAGCAGCCGCCACTCGGCCCGCAACTCGAAGTTGGTCAGGCCTTCGAGCCGCAACAACTCGGCCGCGATGTCTATTGAAGCTGGCTTCATGTCAGCGACCGCGCTTGGTGTCGATCCGATAGCGACGCAGCTCGCCTTCGCTTTTCGCAGAACTGAGCGTGAAGCCGAGTTTCTTTTTGACCGTTCCGGCGAGGAACCCGCGCACACTGTGCTGCTGCCATCCGGTTGCTTCCATCATTTCCGGAATGCTGGCGCCGTTGCGTTGGCTCAAGAGTTCCAGGACGCGGTCGTGCTTCGTGACGCGCTCTGCTTGCTGTTCCTCGCGTGCATCTGCGCGATCGGCAGCAGGCGCCGGCCGGGACTTTGCGTTTAGTTTGGTTTTGGCGGATTTGGTTGGCGCCGTTGGCGCGTGCTTCTTCGCGTGACTCGAGACGCGGGCTTCGATTGTGGACATGGTGGGCTCCAGGGGTTTCAAGGTTGCGCCGCCTCGGCGCTCCCACCACCCAAAGCCCCGCATTCCGCGAGGCCAACCCTGAAAATTTGGCCCCCGGCTGAGGGCGCCCGTCACACCACCAATGCGTCCTTTGCGGCAGAAGTCGACGGATGATATCGCTGCAAATGCGCGAATTCGGAGCCTCAGTTAAATACAGGTAAGTCCAGATGTAGGTCACGAGCCGACTTCAATCGAATCGCAGCGAAGAGGCGCATTTGACCCAAAGAGACATTGTCATCATCGACGAAGCGATCCCCGTGGATTACTCTTGAAGCATGATCATTCGCGATGAACTGCCTGAAGATATCGGCCCGATCCGCTCAGTCGTAACGTCAGCCTTTGCACAGGCGCCCCATTCTAGTGGCTCAGAAGCTGCCATCATCGAAGCGCTGCGCGCAGCAAATGCTTTGACGATATCTCTGATTGCGGAGAGGCGGGGTGAAGTCGTGGGCTACGTAGCGTTTTCGCCGGTTTCCGTAAGTGGGGAATCTGCGGGCTGGTTTGGTCTTGGACCGGTTGCGGTTTTGAATGACGAGCAGCGTCATGGCGTTGGCAGAGCACTTATCCAAGCAGGGCTTAAGCGTCTTAAGGCTATGGGAGCGCGCGGATGCGTCGTATTGGGCGAGCCAGCCTCTTACAGTCAGTTCGGGTTTAGCAGCGACATTAACCTCCGTTTTCCGCCAGCGCCTGTGGAATATTTTCAACGGCTCTGCTTTGAGAATGATGTGCCCAGCGGGGTCGTGGAATATCACGGTGCCTTCTACTAAGCCCGTATGACTGCTCCTGGCCCATAGGCGAAGTTACGACTTTGAGACGACACGTCGGCTTTTGGCTGAGCAGCCGAAATCTTTGCATGATTTAAAGTGCATGCTTTAGTTCGAATCCACATCGCCCAGCCACCCAGTCTGCCGGTGAGAGACGTTACTTCTTGGCGATATGAGAAGCGCCAAATTACCGCGCGAGTTCGGCATGTTAGCGTGACTGTGCTTGCCCAACAGGCTAACGCATCGTCTCCCGCCTGCACTTTTCTCCTGTGATGGCGGCCCGCGTCTCCAAAGCCCGAATTCGGGCTGGCAGTTTGCCAGCATTTCGAGCCGAAGAGGCTGTATTTCCTAGGCCGCGGACCTGGATCTGTCGGCGAAGCCGAGCTGACTGGTCTGCTTCGCCCAATCCACCGACAGATCCGTGCGGTACATGATCTGCTTCGCAGACAGATCGGCGGGCTGTTTCCCGTCCAGTATCGCCTGCACAATCTTCGGCGCTAGGAACGCGAGCGGCAGGTGCGCCTGAACGTAGGATCTTGGAAGCTTCTCGCGCGTCGCGATTTCTGAAAGGTCTCCGATCTTACCGGTTCGAATGTCTTCGAACCACGCATAGGCGAAGAACAACCAGGCAAAGACGTCGAAGACAAACTTAATGACATGTCGCTGGTCACATAATGATTAGCGCGAAAAAGTCTTCGCTATCACGGCTACCACGCGAGCACAAAAACTCGTCTAGCATTCTCGCTTCTGATTGCGCGGAGGATGCAGGCACCAACTCGTCGATCAAGTTCTGGTTCGCCGGTGCGCGCAGAGAGCCGACACAAAAACGCTCCTCCATTCCTCGCGTGTCGCGTCGCGTAGAATGCCGGCACGAATTCGTCGGAGAGATTTTTGGATGTCGGCTCGCCAACCACGCGAGCACAAAAACTCGTCTCTAATTCTCGCATCTGACTGCGGGGGAGGATGCAGGCACCAACTCGTCGGAGTAATTCGGGTCAGTCGGTGCGGTCAGCAAGCCCACAAAAAGTCGGCCAGGGACGCAGGCCTGCGTCCGGGAGGTCGGCAGCGATCGACGGTCCGCGGATCAAATCGGCTTTCGCTACTCCTCCGATCTCCGCATGATATCCGCTGGAAAAAGCGCGCCCTATACGCACTGACCGTTCGAATCTTTGCTTCCTGCCCCTTTGACGGGCTACGTTCCTGGAAAAGTCGAATCAGGGAGCGCCGATGGCACGCCGACCGGCATCGAATGGAGACAAGACGGCAGGGCAGCAGATGGCCATCGAAGCCCAGCTGTTCGAGTCTGCTGACAAGCTCAGAAAGAACTTAGAGCCGTCCGACTATAAGCACGTCGTGCTCGGCCTCATCTTCCTGAAGCACATTTCGGACAGCTTCGAAGCGTTGCACGCTAAGCTCGCGGCCGAGGACGCCAAAGCCGCCGAAGACAAGGACGAGTATCTGGCGGAGCGCGTGTTCTGGGTGCCGAAGGGCGCGCGCTGGTCTATGCTGCGCGCCAACGCCAAGCAGCCATCAATCGGAAAACTGATCGACGATGCTATGGACGCGATCGAAAAGGAAAATCCGCCGCTCAAGGGTGTGCTTCCGAAAGATTATGCCCGGCCTGCGCTCGATAAGATCATGCTCGGCGAGTTGATCGACCTGTTGTCGAACATCGGCTTCAAGCAGGACGCAGGCGAAGCGCGCGACGTGTTGGGCCGCGTCTATGAATACTTCCTGTCGCAATTCGCTGGCGCCGAAGGCAAGCGCGGCGGCGAGTTCTACACGCCCCAATCGGTCGTGCGCCTGCTGGTCGAGATGCTGGAACCCTACAAGGGCCGCGTCTACGATCCCTGCTGCGGCTCCGGCGGCATGTTCGTGCAGTCGGAAAAGTTCGTCCTCGCCCACGGTGGCCGCATCGGTGACATCGCCATCTATGGGCAGGAGAGCAACTACACGACGTGGCGTCTCGCCAAAATGAACCTTGCGGTGCGCGGCATCGACGGCGAAGGCATCAAGTGGAACAATGAAGGCTCGTTCCACAAGGACGAGCTGCAAGACTTGAAGGCGGATTTCGTCCTCGCCAACCCGCCGTTCAACATTTCAGATTGGGGCGGGGAGCGGTTGCGCGAAGATGTGCGCTGGAAGTTCGGTGCGCCGCCCTCTGGCAACGCCAACTTCGCTTGGCTTCAACATATCGTGCATCACTTGAAGCCGACGGGTACGGCAGGCGTGGTGCTGGCCAACGGCTCGATGTCGTCGTCGCAGTCGGGTGAAGGCGAGATTCGCCAGAAGCTGATCGAAGCGGACCTCGTCGATTGCATGATCGCTCTGCCGGGCCAGCTCTTCTATTCGACGCAGATTCCGGCGTGCTTGTGGTTTCTGGCGCGCGAAAAGAAGAACCACAAGTACCGCGACCGGCGCGGGGAAGTGCTTTTTATCGACGCGCGCAAGATGGGACATCTGGTCGATCGCACCCGACGCGAACTATCGGATGAGGACGTAGCCAAAATTGCGCGTGCCTATCATGCCTGGCGCGGAGAGAAGGACGCGGGCGCTTACGAAGATATGCCCGGCTTCTGCAAAGTTGCGAAGATCGACGGAGACGGCGGCATCAAGAGCCACGGCTTTGTGCTGACGCCGGGGCGGTATGTTGGAACGGAGGTTGCGGAAGAAGATGACACGCCGTTTGAAGAGCGGCTTTCAGGTTTGAAAAAACAGCTGGAGGAGCAGTTCAAGAGATCTGCTCTGTTGGAGAAGGCAATATCGGCAAGGCTTAAGGATTGGCACTAGATGGCGGCCGCTGATCCTCTCCACACTGAAACCGGTGGACGCGATGCGACTACCGGAGTGATACCCGGTCGCTTTGCGCTTTCAGTTGGTATGCCGCCCAAGCAAGGTCCAAAAGGATGGAATTGGACGCCGCTTTCTAAAGTTGCTCGGCTTGAGAGCGGACATACACCTAGTCGAAAAGTTCCTGAGTACTGGGGCGGAGACGTGCCTTGGATAGGTATTCGGGATGCGACGGCGAACCATGGCAGGACAATCTTCGAAACGCAGCAGTACACTAATAATTTGGGCATCGAGAACTCATCTGCACGGATCTTGCCAGCAAATACGGTGTGCCTATCGAGAACAGCATCCGTAGGGTACGTGGTCGTGATGGGGCGGCCAATGGCCACCAGCCAGGACTTTGTGAACTGGGTTTGCTCTGACGAGCTCGACTATCGATTTCTGAAATATGTGCTGCTGGCCGAGGGTGATGCCGTTCTACAATTTGCCAGCGGAACAACGCACCAAACCATCTACTACCCCGAGGCAAAGGCGTTTCACGTTTGTATGCCCGCGCCGACCGAGCAATCGCGAATAGCTGACGTTTTGCAAGCGCTCGACGACAAGATCGAGTTGAACCGGCGGATGAATGAGACGCTGGAGGCGATGGCGCGGGCGATCTACGCGAACGCCGTCCGAGATTGGCCTTTGACAACAGTGTCAGCGCTTGCTGACATATTCGACGGACCGCACGCGACGCCGCCAAAGACAAAGGTTGGACCCATCTTCCTGGGAATCTCGAACCTAGCGAGCGGACAATTGGACCTCAGTGCAACCGAGCATGTCGATGAAGAGTATTTCCTCCGATGGACGAGGCGTGTCACTCCAGAAGTGGGTGATGTCGTTTTTTCATACGAGACCCGACTTGGACAATGCGCGCGGATTCCAAGGGGTATGCGCTGCTGTTTGGGTCGACGCATGGGCCTGCTCCGGCCAAAGCCAGATCGGGTCTATAGCGCGTTGCTGCTTGAATCGTACCTCGCGCCGGACTTCCAGGACACTTTAAGGCGGCGAACCATTCATGGAAGCACAGTAGATCGTATACCCTTAATTGAGATGGGGGCTTTTCCTGTTCGAATGGCGTCAATCGATGACCAGACGCCAATCAGTGAAATTGTCACGCCGCTTCGGGATCGGATGGACGCAAACGCCGCAGAAAATGAAACACTTTCCGCGCTCCGCGATCTGCTCTTGCCCAAACTCATGTCCGGCGAAATCCGCGTGAAGGACGCCGAGAAGCTGGTCGGGGAGGCGACATGAGTCTCGATTGGTACCCTGGCATCCGCGAATGTTGCGCCCATTGGCGGGATGCGGCGATGCTCCAGCAAACCTTCGAGGCGCTCGAAAAAGCCTTTGCCGAGGAGAATGATGCTTGCATCGATTGCGCGAAGTCGATCGTCGAGGTTGTCTGCGGGATCATTGTCGATGAGCTGGATGATCCGACCGCGCCCTTAAAGCCAAAGGAAGCCAATCCTGCTTTCGGCATGTGGGTATCAACTGCAGTCAGAGTTCTAAAACTCGACCGTGTGCAGAATAGCGCTTTCCAGAAATTGATCTCTCAGCACCACAAGCTAACGACGAGCCTGGGGGACGTTCGCAATGACACGGGCCCGGTTAGTCACGGCAAAGAGGGCTTCTTGGAGCGCCTTTCGGCTCACCACCGCCGAGCCGCAGTGTTGTCAGCCGATGCCATCGTCAGCTTTCTTCATTACGCCTACTGCGAGGCGGACTTGAATTTAGCGAGAACCCGCGAACCCTACGAGCGGTTTACTGAGCGCCATGTCAGCATTGATCGCCACGCTTCGATGCGCCTGGAGAATGACGACGATGATCAATACTGGCTCATTGTTTCAATGCCAGGCGGGGAGAAATTCTCTTTGACTGCTGATCCGAGCCGCATTCTTTTCCATTTAGATCGGACCGCATACCTCGAGGCCTTGCGAGCAGGGCAAGAGGCCGATACGCACATTACAGACGCGTTTGAGGAGATTGAGAATCCAGATCTGCTTTTGGTCGAGCCGGTCATCGGGGCAGCAAAGGAGATTGTGTGAGCGGATTTGGGGAATCTCATGTTGAAGAAGCTGGGCTCGAATATTTTCGAGCGCTTGGCTATGAGGTTCGCATTGGCAATGAGATCGCACCCGATTCCGACAAAGCCGAACGTCAGAGCTACAGCGATGTGATCCTCGTTGGAAGGCTGCGTGAAGCGGTTCAACGCCTCAACCCTGCCCTGCCGCAATCCGCTCGCGAAGATGCCATCCGTCAGGTGTTGCAAACCGGCATGCCGACGCTGGTTCACGAGAATCGCCGCCTATATAAACTCATGTCGGATGGCGTGCCGGTGCAATTCCACGGGGACGATGGCGTGATCCGTTCGGACGCTGTGCATCTCATCAATCACATTCCGCAAGAGGCCGATCAAAACGATTGGCTCGCTGTTTCGCAGTTCACTGTGATTGAAAATGGTAAGAACCGTCGCGCGGATATTGTCGTGTTCGTTAATGGCCTGCCGCTTGGGCTGCTCGAACTCAAAAACCCAGGTGACGAAAACGCCACGCTTGAAAAGGCTTTTGGGCAGCTAGAAACCTACAAGGATCAGATCAGCTCGCTATTCCGCACCAACGCTGTTCTCGTGACGTCGGACGGTTTGCAGGCGCGAATTGGTTCTTTGACCTCTGATCTCGAACGCTTCATGCCGTGGCGCACGGAGAACGGCCGGGACATCTCCCCCAAGGGCTGGCCCGAACTCCCGACGCTCATCAATGGTGTCTTTGACAAGCGCCGTTTCTTGACTCTGCTACGTGATTTCACTGTGTTCGGGGACACGGGCGAGGGCCTCGTCAAGATCATCGCAGGCTATCATCAGTTTCATGCCGTTGGTCATGCCGTGCAACGTACGATCGAGGCTTCGCGTCCTGAAGGTGACCGCAAGGTGGGCGTCATCTGGCACACGCAGGGCTCTGGCAAGAGCTTCCTCATGGCGTTCTATGCCGGCCAGATCGTGCGCCATGCCGAGATGGAAAACCCCACAGTTGTTGTCATCACGGACCGCAACGATTTGGACAAGCAACTCTTTGGCACGTTTGCTCTCACCAAGGACTTGATCCGTCAAACGCCGGTACAGGCCGAAAGCCGCGAAGATCTAGCAAAAGCGCTCGATCGGGCTTCCGGCGGAGTGATCTTCACAACCATTCAGAAGTTTTCGCCGCCAACCGGCGAGAGCGTATATCCGATGCTGTCCGACCGGCGGAACATCGTTGTCATCGCGGACGAAGCGCACCGCACCCAGTACGGGCTCGGCGCCAAGATCAATCAAAAGTCCGGCGCTATTTCCTACGGGTTTGCAAAGTACCTGCGCGATGCTTTGCCCAACGCCTCCTTCATCGGGTTCACCGGAACGCCCGTGGAGGGCGATGACCGCAGCACGCGCTCGATTTTCGGAGAAGACATCGATGTCTATGACATCAGCCGGGCGGTCGAGGACGGCGCCACGGTGCCGATCTACTATGAGAGCCGGTTGGCGCGCATTGAGTTGCCAGAATCTGAAAAGCCGACGATCGACTCCGAAGTCGCGGAGCTGACCGAAGACGAAACCTTTGATGCGCAAGAGCAGCTCAAGCGCAAGTGGGCGACGGTCGAAGCGCTAGTCGGCTCCGAGAAGCGGCTGGAGATGGTTGCCAAGGACCTCGTTCAGCATTTCGAAGCTCGGATCGAGGCTCTCGATGGCAAGGGTATGATCGTTTGTATGAGCCGCCGCATCTGTGTGGCACTATATAACGAGATCATAAAGCTCCGGCCTGACTGGCATTCGTTTGATGACGACAAGGGCGCGGTCAAAATCGTTATGACCGGCAATGCGTCCGACCCCAAAGATTGGCAACAGCACATCGGCCCGAAATCGCGGAGGGATGGGCTCGCGAAACGCGCCCGTGATCCCAAGGATCCGCTGAAGCTCGTGATCGTGCGGGACATGTGGTTGACGGGCTTTGATGCGCCCTGCATGCACACGATGTATATTGACAAGCCTATGCAGGGTCACGGCCTTATGCAGGCCATCGCCCGCGTGAACCGCGTATTCAAGGACAAACCCGCTGGGCTCGTGGTCGACTACATCGGTATCGCGCAGAGCTTGAAGAACGCGCTGGGGCAGTATTCCAAGAGTGACCAGAGCGAGGTTCATCTCGATCCGAATGAGGCAATCGCGGTACTTTTAGAGAAGTACGAAGTCGTGCGCGGGATATTTGCGCCCGACACCGGCGGCTTTGACTACAGGGCCGGATTGTCGGGGACGCCTCAGCAGCGGTTGGTCGTCCTTGCTGGTGCGCTCGAATGGGTGCTCGACATGCAGCGCAAGGCTGCTGAGAAAGAGTCGACCGAGGAGGCCCAGAAAAAAGCACACCGCCGGTACGATGACGCGGTTCTTGCACTTTCCAAAGCCTTCGCGTTAGCGTCCGCCAGTGATGAAGCCCGCGAGATCGCAGAGGAGGTCGGCTTTTTCCAAACCATTCGCGCGGCGTTGGCCAAGACGAACACGAAGGGTGGCAAGACAAGCGCCCAAAGAGATTTCGCGGTTCAGCAGATTGTCAGCCGCGCCGTGGTCTCGACGGAGATCGTGGACATCCTGAAGGCCGCCGGCTTGCAATCTCCAAACATCGCAATTCTTTCGGACGATTTCCTCGCCGAAGTGAAGGGCTTGGAAAAGAAGAACCTGGCGCTTGAGGCGCTGAAAAAACTTCTAGGCGATGAAATTCGCTCGCGTTCAAAGAGCAACGTTGTGCAGAGCAAGGCGTTTTCTGAGCGACTGGATGCTGCCGTCGCCCGATACCACACAAACGCAATTACCACCGTGGAGGTGATTCAAGCGCTCATCGAGTTGGCGCAGGACATCAGAGCCGCGCATGCTCGCGGTGAAGATCAAGGCCTCTCTGATGAAGAAATCGCTTTCTATGACGCGCTTGCCGAGAATGCGAATGCCCGCGCGGTAATGGGTGACGAAAAATTGCGCGTGATCGCGCACGTCTTACTGACCCGCGTAAAGGGCAACGTAAGTGTGGACTGGCAAAATTTGGAATCGGCCCGTGCTAGGCTGCGTGTGCTCGTGAAGCGCATTTTGCGCGAGTACGGATATCCGCCTGACCTGCAAGATGAAGCTGTTCAAACGGTACTGCGACAGGCGGAAGCTTTTTCTACGACTTGGTCGGCTACGAGTTGACCGGCGAAAGGATGCAGTCTTCGCAGACGAACCAGGTCGGATGAACTCAGCTAGAGGCCGACGAGAACCAAATTTTGCGAGATAGCCGTTGCGCGGAGTCGGCAAATCAGACTACTAGAACAATCAAAGAACATTCGAGCGAATGGCGATGGCATATGATGGTCGAGCAGTGGCGAACTTCGTGCTCGATCACGCCGATCAGGTAGGCATCAAGGTCACGAACCTGTCGCTGCAGAAACTGGTCTACTTCTGCCATGTGTGGTCGCTCATTGAGTTGGGCCAGCCGCTCGTCAAGCAGTCGTTTGAAGCGTGGGAGTACGGTCCTGTTTTGCAGTATCTGTACCGCGAGTTCAAAAGGTTCGGCGGTGCACCGATTACCGATCGGGCGCAGCAAACGAACCCGTTCAATGGTCAGAGAGAAGTTGTCCGGCACACCCTGGATCCGATCACCGAGGACCTGTTGAAGCGGGTCGTCGGCTTTTATGGACGTCTCCATGCCGGTGCGCTCGTGAGTTTGACTCACGCCCATGGCGGCCCATGGCACAGGGTCTGGCATCAAAGCGGGCGGATCAATCCCGGCATGCACATCCATGATCGCGAGATTTTGCGATTTTATTCGCATATTCCGCAGCCCTTCCGTCTGCAGTAGGCTGCTCGCGTTCCTTCACAACCTGGAATCGTGCCACTCTACCTGCGCAGCCTGGGCTGGACTCCCGTGCGACTCCCCTTTACAATGCTCCCAAAATGGGAGCGCTTGACTGGCTCCCGTAGGGGGACTATATAAGGGACGTTCGAGGCCGAGCATGCTCATCTTGTCACGCAAAGCCCTCCGAACATACTGGGATAGCTACAGGGGCGCCGACCAGCCGTCGCTCGAGCAAGCGCTCAAGTCATGGTACCGCGAGGTCAAATTGGCTCAATGGAGCAACGCCAGCGAACTCAAGCAGAAGTACCGCAGCGCTAGCATCCTCAATAACGGTCGTGTGGTGTTCAATATTTGCGGCAACAAGTTCAGGCTCATCGTAGGTGTGAACTACGTCACCAAGGTTGTTTTCATAAAGTGGCTTGGAACGCACGCTGAGTACGACGATATCGACGCGGAAGAGGTGTGAGATGGTCAATGTTCATCTGATCAAGAGCGAAGCCGACTATGAGGCAGCACTCGCACGCGTTGAAAAGCTCATGGCTGCGACCGCCGGTACTCCGGCTGCGGAAGAGCTTGAGCATCTCGCGATGGTGATTGAAGCCTATGAGGACAAGCAACATCCGATCGATCTTCCCGACCCCATCTCCGCCATCCAGTTCCGGATGGATCAGGAGGGGCTCTCCAACAAAGACCTCATCCCCTACATCGGCAGTTCGGCGAAAGTGTCGGAGGTACTCGCCGGACGGCGCGATCTCACATTGTCGATGATCCGTGCCCTCAACCGGCACCTTGGAATACCGGCCGAAGTGCTCATTCAAGAGCCCGGCGGGACCATTCCTGACGATATCGAGGGGCTTGAGTGGAGCCGCTTCCCGGTTGCAGAGATGGCCAAGCGCGGTTTCATAAAGGCAAAGGCGAATGTCAAAGACCATGCCGAGCAGATGATGCGCGGCTTGATCGGCAAAGCCGGTGGGTTTTCGGTAGCCGCTCCGTTGTGCCGTAAGAACGATGGCTCCCGGCGAAACGCCAAGATGGATAGCTATGCACTTGCAGCTTGGTGCATGCACATTCTCGCCGAAGCCGAGCGGACAAAACCGGACACCAATTATAGAAAAGGTCTCATCACGCCCGCATTCCTGCGGACGGTTGCGCAACTCAGTGCGTTCGATAATGGCCCTCTGCGGGCTCGGAAATATCTAGCCGAGAACGGAATAGTTCTTGTCGTCGCTCCGCATCTTTCCAACACCTACCTCGATGGTGCTGCCGTTCTCACCAAGGACGGCGTGCCTGTCGTGGGCATGACACTTCGCTATGACCGGCTCGATAATTTTTGGTTCTGCTTGCTGCATGAACTGGTCCACATCGCCCGCCATCTTTCGAAAGAGAGCGCGGCCTTGTTCGTCGACGATTTCGATCTGCGTTCGAAGGACGACGACCCAAGAGAAAAAGAAGCCGACGAATGGGCCGAAGAGGCTCTGATACCAAAAAAGGAATGGATGGATCATCCGGCACAGGATGCCCCCTATCCATCGAATGTTTTATCACTCGCTCAGCGTGTCGGCGTGCATCCAGCCATCGTTGCGGGGCGCATTAGATGGCGGGACCGGAACTATCGTATTCTGTCGCAGTTCGTCGGGACCGGCGAAGTCCGCAAACACTTCAATGTCAATTGGAACTGAACGACCGGTGAACCAATGACGGGTCGCCAAATGTCCGCATGACCGAACAGGTGACCCATGGCTCAAAACACCATCAAAGTGCCGTCGCTCCAGCAGGTCATCAAGAACCTGAACGAAAAGCCTGATATGGTCCAGCGGGCTCTGTTGAGGACGCACGACAGGCCGCCGCGTATCAGCTACAAAATGCTCCATCGGGCTACGCAAGATCGCGTATGCCTCGATGTACCGCTGGCACAGATCGAGGCCGGCATCCGCAAGTCCGAAAAGCGACTAGGGCATGCGGAAAATTTGATCACCATCATGAGGCTGCTGGATAAACATTTCGGCAATCTGAACCCCGATTTCCCGCCCATTGATGTCGAGTGCCGCTACTATCCGATCGCGCCCGACATTCGTATCCCGTTTCAGCCCCCCATCTGCTACGGCATCGGCGGACAGACCTATATCCCATATCTAAATTTTTGGCGCAAAAGCCCACTAAATGGGCTCAGAGGCAAACGCCTGTCGGTGTTCATGACCATCATCGACGAGATCCGCAGGCAAGACCCGGGGATCGAAAAAGCCATCGTGCCCATTCTCGATTTCAGCATTCCGGATGGCCAGACGGAGCGGATGCTCGTGGTCCGCGATGAAGCGGACATCGTCCGAGTCTCTCCTGCCGAACTCAAACTGTGGCTGCAGATTTTCGCCGACGGGTATCGCGGTGCCTGCGCCGAGCTGGCATCCCGGAAACCTGAAAAGCGGCAAGAGCGCGATGCTGAGGACCGCGCGGACGATGACCAGTCCGACATGTTTAACTAGAACAAGGAGATCGTTTAGAACTTGTCTCTTCCTCGTGAGCGACGCCTGCCATGGAGAAGGGATTTTGAGAAAAGAGATTTTGGGTCGTGGTGCCCCTCATGCAAGCTAGCTTAAAAGCAAAGACTGAACTAAGCCTGCTAAATTTTTGCCACGACCGTCGGAGAACTCAATACGACGGATTAACGTTGGTGGAACCGAGAGCATCAAAACCCTGACTTCTGCAGTGGAATTGCGAGGGCCTGGCGCAGAAACGACTTGAACGTCTTTTCATCTTGAGCGGTACTGACGTCGTCACGATGCAAACGTGTCTCCTCGCCCGCCTCGGCTGAAGTCCGGGGCTTTGGGTGGTGCGAGCGCCGGCATCGGGCCAGCGCCTCGTTAAGGAGACGCCACCATGGCTCGTGCCCAGAATGTCAAAACGAAATCCCAGACTTCTGAAATTGGAAAATTTTCCGCCGCCGCAGTTGCCGCTACGCGCGAAACGAACAAAGCGGCGACAATCGTCGCGCTACTAAAATCGAAACGCGGCGCGACAATCCCAGAATTGATGGAAGCTACCGGCTGGCAGTCGCACTCTGTGCGTGGCTTTTTGGCGGGGGCGCTGCGAACTCGCCACGGGCTTGAACCAGCGTCTGACAAACGGGACGGCGAACTTCGCCGATATCGTACGCGCTGAGCCTGCGCATGTCGAAAGATGACAAAGTGGGACAGGCTCTCCGCGAGCTTGAAAAGGCTTCGCGCGGCACTCTGGTAGCACAATGGCGGCGGCACTATAGGTCAGAGCCGCCGCGCTATGCCAGCGTCGAATTCATGCGGCAAGCCATTGCCTATGCAATCCAGGAGCGTGAGCTTGGCGGACTTGCCGCCGCTGCTCAACGCGAGCTGCTCGCAATTGCCAAAGGCACGCAACCCGCGGGCACGAACTCCAAAATCAAAATCAAGCCAGGCACGAAGCTACTTCGTGAGTGGGACGGCAACACCCATGAAGTGCTGGTTACGGACAAGGGCTTCGTCTGGAATGGCGCAACGTACGGAAGCCTTTCGGCCGTCGCGATGGCGATCACCGGCGCGAAATGGAGCGGTCAACGCTTCTTTGGACTCCTGAAAAAGCGTGGAGGTCCGAATGACTGAGCGAAAGCGCACGCGGTGTGCGATCTACACCCGGAAATCCTCGGAAGAAGGATTAGAGCAGGACTTCAACTCACTGGATGCGCAGCGAGAGGCCTGCGAGGCCTATGCGCTCAGTCAGAAGCATGAAGGCTGGACGGTTCTTGCTGATCGCTATGACGACGGTGGCTTCTCGGGCGGTAACATGGACCGTCCTGGTTTGGTCCGATTGCTGGACGACATCCGAGCCAAGCGTGTTGACGTGATCGTCGTTTACAAAGTCGATCGATTGACCCGATCGCTCGCGGATTTTGCAAAGATCGTTGAAGTATTCGATGCACAAGGCATCTCATTTGTAGCGGTGACCCAGCAGTTCAACACGACGACGTCGATGGGACGACTGACGTTGAATGTGTTGCTTTCGTTCGCCCAGTTCGAGCGCGAAATCGCGGGAGAGCGAATTCGCGACAAATTCCGTGCGTCACGTCAGAAGGGAATGTGGATGGGCGGCTCGGTGCCGCTTGGGTACGAGGTCAAGGATCGTGCGCTCATCATTAATGATATCGAAGCAGCAAAGGTCCGGCTGATCTATAAGCAATATCTGAAACTTGGCTCCGTTCGCGATCTGGCGGGCTATCTGGATAGCAACGGTATTCGCTCACACCGGCGCGCCACGCAGTCTGGCAAAGTCATTGGCGGTCTTCGAATTACACGGGGCAGCCTTTATCTAATGCTCCAGAACCCGGTTTACATTGGCATCGTCGTGCACAAAGGCACGCGGCATGCGGGTCTCCATCAGCCAGTCATTGAACAAGACCTGTGGGATCGAGTTCAGGCGAACTTGTCCAACAACCGGGTCGAGCATCGGAGCCAAAGCCGCGCTCGTGTTCCAAGTCCGCTCGCGGGTCTAGTATTCGATAGCTCGGGCGAACGGTTGACCCCGACGCACTCCAGGCGAGCGAGCCTTCGCTACCGATACTACGTTTCGCAAACCCTGGTTATCGGACGGCCTAGATCTGACGTTTCTAGTAAGCGGTGGCGAATTCCCGCAGTCGAACTGGAGAATGCAGTGCTTGCCAACATCAATTCATTTCTCGACGATCAGAGCGAACTGACATCGATCTTTCAGCTCGGTCAGATGACGCCCGTTGAGACAACTGCAGTTCTTGAGGCAGCTACAAGCCTATCACTGTCCCTTGGAAAGTTGGATCTCACCCAGCTCCGAAAAGCACTTCAGAGCTATGTGACGCGAGTTGAAATTGGCGACGCGACAATTGCCGTCAGTATAAACCTCGCTGAGTTGCATCATGTCCTTAGATTGCCGGCGATAAAATCGGACGACCCGCAGACGCACACGATCGTCACGCCGGTACGCGTCACTAAGCGCGGCGTCGAGCAGCGATTGGTCATCGGCGGAGGCGTGATGACTCCGGTCAAGAGAGACGCGACGCTCGTCAAAGCGCTCGCGCGAGCCTAAGCAGGTGCGCATTCGAACGATGAGCAGAAATCGTGGCGGCGACCCCGACGGCAGCATTTGACCCTTGGCGGACATCGGGCAGCGACAGACCAAACATCCGCTTCGCAGAGGAAGCAGACGTCAGTGCTCCTAGCGGATGGCCTCATAGACGAAACGGGTTCGATCGCGGGAACCTCGACCATTCGCCAAGCGCTTGAGTGACTACGTTGCAAGGGAGCATGGATCCGGCTTTGCCTTCCAGCTGCAGAGCTTCGAGGGCCAATTTGGAATTCCAGGCGCCGAGGATACGATACTGGCGAAATTGACTCCAATTTTTTCTTTGAGCGTCTTTTGCACGTCGATTTCGGTGATGACTTCAAAGCCCTCGTTTTGGATCGCAGCCGTGGCCCGACCGACGGCGTCGTCAAATGAAGTAGCGGATATTTTATTGAAATAATAAACCATCAGAAAACTTCATCCTGTAATTTGTCGGTCAGTCAATCGCAGTCGAGCCGACATTTTTGGCCTTGTCCAAATTCTTTGCATCCGCCGCGTTTTTCATTTTTCCAATCTTTGCCCCGTTCAAATCGGCGCCATCAAAGTTGGCACCAGCGACATTGGCGCCGGTTAGATCGGCCGCCGCGAGCTCGCTGCCACGTAAGTTAGCTCCCGTCAGATCGGCGCCGCGAAGCGATGCGAACTCCATCATCACGCGCGCCATGTTGGCACCCTTGAAAGACGATCCGTCGAGCTTGGTGCTTTTGAACGCGCCGCGCATCAGCCCCATCGACTGGTTTTTCTCGTCGGCCGAGAGATTGGCGCCATCAAATTTGGCGTTCGTTACGCTGGCATTCGAGAAGTCGGCTGCAACGAGCGCGCCGGAGAAGTCGGCACCGTCAAGCTTGCCCCCACCAAATTGCGTTGCGAAGAGGCTTGAGGACTTCATGTTTGCGCCGGTGAAATCCGATCCAAGGGCCCACGCCTGATCGAGCACGACACCTTCAAGATTCGCGCCTTTAAGGTTGACCTTGTTCAGCCGTGCGGACTGCAGCTTGACCCGACGCAGGTCCATGCCTGCTAGATCAAGCCCGTTCAGACTCTTTGCGCTGAGGTCAAGCGTTTCGCCGGAAGCGAGAGCTGCGATTGCTTTTTCTAAGTCAGCTCTGGACATCTCTGACTTGGTGAAAGAATCAGATGTCACATCCAATCCCATCATATCTTGAGCGTGAGCGCGCGAGCCCATCGGAAATGCCGCAACCAAGAGCGTTAGTGACGCGAAAATTGCCGATCTCATTGTATTCCTCCCGTTTAGTAGCAGTACGCTTCAACGATTGAATCTGTTACCTATCCAATGATGTCTCAGAAGCCCCGCATTACGACATACACGCCGACTGTTGCGACGATCACGGCAAATACCTGAGCAAGAAGATGCTTGCGGCCAGCCAGCGCGTCGGCCGCGCGGCGTCCTAGAAATCCGCCTGCGACGCCGCCTAAGATGAAGAAAGCCACGAGGGACCAATCGATCAGTCCTGAAAGCGCGTAGTTGCCCGCGGTTGTGAAACCGAAAGCAGCCACCGAGACCAGTGAGGACCCAATAGCGAAGATGAGCGGCATATTGGTTGCGGCGACCAAACCCGGCACGACGAGAAATCCGCCTCCGATACCGAAGAAACCGGACAGCGCGCCAACGCCCACGCCGTAGATGAGGAGCAGCGGCATCAGATCAGGCGCCGAAAACCAATCAAGTCGAACCCCGGCGTCTCCGTCGCTTGCCTTCTTGAAGAACATTGCGGCTGCGATAACAATCATCAGAACGCCAAATAAGGTGAGCAGTTTCTGCCCGTCGAATTGCTTGCCAAACGATGATCCGAGCGCCGCTCCGACGACGCCGGCTGCGGCAAAAACCAAGGCGCAGCGCCATTTGACGTGGTCTTGGCGCGCATGGCCCCAAAGATTGGTGAGCGCACTCAATGCGACAGCAACTGCACTCGTGCCAATTGCAACATGAGGCGACTTCACGCCGACGACATAGACAAGCAGGGGTACCGCAAGAATTGAGCCGCCGCCCCCGATGAGACCCAAGACGAATCCAACGAGCGAGCCAGAGAAAGTTGCCAGAAGGTCATGGGTCAGCATCAGGCCATGACCTTGGGCCGAGCCATCCACTCACGACCTTTCAACATGGCCTGCCAGTAGATCGGCGGCAGGATGCGCTCCTTCAAAGTCCAAGCGAGGCGCGAGGGCTTCGTTCCGTCGATTAGAAAGTCAGGGAACGACGAGCAAACCTTGCCGCCGTAAGCAAATTCCGCCAGCACAACTTTCCCGCGCTCGACCGTCAGCGGACAGGAGCCATAGCCATCATAGGCGCATTCGGCCGGCCTCAGCCCCTTGTCGAACAGAAGATTTTCCGCGACGACCGGCGCCTGCTTGCGCGCCGCTGCCGCCGTCTTGGCGTTCGGCGTGTTGGTGGCATCGCCCAGTCCGAATACATTGCCGTATTTCTTGTGTCGCAGCGTGGCGGCATCGACATCAACCCAACCACCAGCATCGGCTAGACCGCTGCTGCGAATGAAGTCCGGCGCCATTTGCGGCGGACAAACATGGATCATATCGAACGCCGTCTCGACCGTAGATTTGGAACCGTCGCGTGCGGTCTTTGTGAACCACGCTGTCTTGGCCGGACCGTCGATGGCCGTCAGCGTGTGATTAAAATGGAGGTCCGCGCCGTAGCGCTTCACATACTCCATCAGAGCGGGGACGTAGTCCGGCACCCCGAACAACACGGCGCCAGAGTTAAATAACGAGACGTCGATGTCTTTCAGACAACCGGCGCGCAGCCAGTGGTCCGCGGACAAATACATCGCCTTTTGCGGTGCGCCGGCGCACTTGATCGGCATCGGCGGCTGCGTGAATACTGCGCGCCCTGCCTTCAGGTTCTGGACCAACTCCCATGTGTAGGGCGCCAGATCGTAGCGGTAATTCGACGTAACTCCGTTCTGACCCAGGGTTTCGTTGAGCCCTTCGATGCCACTCCAATTCAGCTTGATGCCAGGGCAAACGACGAGGTGGTTGTACGCAATCGTACGGCCTCCCTCGATAACGACCGTATTGTTATCAGGGTCAAAACCTGCACCGGCGGCTTTGATCCAAGTGACGCGACTAGGCAGAACCGAAGCCATAGACTTTGCAGTCTGCGCTGCTGTGAACACGCCAGCACCGACCAGCGTCCAGCCCGGTTGATAGTAATGTGTGTCGGCTGGATCAATGATGGCGATATCGAGATCGCCTTTTCGGGCGAGCAGGCTTGCTGCCACAGCCGCGCCAGCGGCGCCTCCACCAACGATAACGATGTCATGTTTCGCAGCTGGTGCGTTGATCGCGAGCGCGCCGCTCTGAATGCGGTTTGCAACGCCGGACATGTCATAGCCAGCATCTTTGGTGCGTGCCAGAATATCGGCGAGCGGGCGCTCCCCGGCTTCGGCTAGGCTCCAGAGCGTGGCGCAGCGCGTACCCGATCGGCAGTAAGCAAGAATGGGTTTGGGCAGTTCGGCGAGCGCTGACTTGAATGCTTCAGCGTCACTATCTGAGACTTTTCCTGTACTGACAGGAATATACGCAGTCGCCAAACCGACTTTTCGCGCGGCCATCTGAATCTCGGCATATGAAGGCTGATCTGCGCCTTCGCCGTCAGGGCGATTGGAAATAATCGAACGGAAGCCGCTTGCGGCGAGGGCTGCCACATCCGACGGGGCGATCTGCGGAGAAACCGATATCTCGTCAGTCAGTTTGTTAATCATGCGCGTTCCTTGCCGGTCGGATCAGAGTTCGTTGACCGGCACCTTCAAGTACCGTTTTCCGGTCTCGTCGGGCTCGGGCAGCTGACCGCCGCGAATGTTTACCTGGATGGACGGAATAATGAGCTTTGGCAGGCCGAGCGTTGCATCGCGCTCTGTGCGCATTCTGACAAACTCGTCCTCGGTTACGCCCTCGCGAACATGAATGTTCGTCGCCTTCTGCTCGGCAACCGATGTCTCCCATTTGATTTCGCGGCCACCGGGCGCGTAGTCGTGACACATGAAGAGCCGCATTTCGTCCGGCAATTCGAGCACGCGCTTGATCGAGTGGTAGAGTACCTTTGCATCTCCACCCGGGAAGTCCGCACGCGCAGTGCCACCGTCGGGCATGAAAAGCGTGTCGCCGACGAATGCGGTGTTACCGACAACGTGCGTCATGCAGGCAGGAGTGTGGCCCGGCGTCAGCATGGCGAAGACTGTCAGATTGCCAATGGTGTAGGTGTCGCCATCTTTGAACAGGCGGTCGAACTGGCTGCCATCGCGTTGGAATTCGGTGCCTTCATTGAAGATCTTGCCGAAGACTTCCTGCACCACTCTGATGTTCTCACCTATGCCGAGTTTGCCGCCGAGTTTCGCCTGAATGTAGGGCGCTGCGGATAGGTGATCTGCGTGGGCGTGGGTTTCGATCAGCCATTCGACATTCAAGCCATGTTGCTGAACGTAGCGGATGATCTCGTCGGCCGACTGGTAGCTGATACGGCCTGCCGCGTAGTCGATGTCCATGACGCTGTCGATGATCGCGCAAGATTTTGAAGCCGGATCTTTGACGACATAGCTGACCGTATTCGTTGCTTCATCGAAGAAGCCTTTGACCTCGGGCTTGACGGACATATCGACGGTGTGTGGTATGCTGTTCATGGTGGACCTCATGAAATTTATTGGTGTTTGGCCGATCCCTATTATGGGATCGAGCGCGTGGTTAGCGAGGGAAGTGTCCGCGCCGCAAACATTCCGGCAAGCATGGCCACAACGAAGAAGATCGTTCCTGGATTTCCGAGCGATAGGGCGACCAGCGCCGGGCCAGGGCAATAGCCGACAAGGCCCCATCCAACACCGAAGAGCGCTGCTCCCAGCAACAACTTGGTGTCGATTGCAGAAGCGGCTGGTAGTTGAAACGCATCCGCAAGGACCGGTCGTTTGCGTTTGAATACCAGCCGATAGCCAAGTCCGGTCACGATGACAGCGGTAGACATCGTGAGCGCCAAGCTCGGGTCCCAATTACCCGCCACGTCGAGAAAGCTCTGCACCTTTGCAGGATTTGCAAGGCCTGAGACGATGAGGCCCAATCCGAACAAAAGGCTCGCGATAAATGTCAGCGCAATTTGCACATTAGCCTCCCATCAAGTGACGGACGATGAAAACGGTCGCGATCGCCGTCGCCATGAAAGTCGCTGTCGCGACCAATGAACGGAGCGACAGGCGAGCAATGCCGCAGACGCCATGACCGCTTGTGCACCCGCTGCCCGTGACACTGCCGAAGCCGACCAGAAGACCACCCACCACAAGGAGCGGGAGGCTTCCGGTCACCGTATGAGGCACGTCCGCACCGGTTATCCGAATATAAAACGGCGCGGCAGCTAACAACCCGGCGACAAACGCCATTCGGACCGGCGTCTGGTCATCGGCATAGGGCGACAACAGCCTCGATACGAAACCACTCACACCGGCAATTCGGCCCGTGGTGGCCATTAGCAGCACAGCGGCCGCTCCAATGAGTATGCCGCCTATGATCGACGTATTGGGTGTGAATTCCGTCATATTGATTTCCTAAGGGTGCACGTAGATGTAGCCCTGCTGTTGCAGCCGAATCAGTTCAGCAATTCCGCTGGGCACGACGTCGTTTTCGCTAACGCCGTAGAGCGCCCGCCAATCGATTCTTCGCTCCGTGAGTGTGTTGTTGCAAATTAGAAAGTGCACGCCGTCCTTGCGCAATCCATCCAGCGAGGTAGCGAGAGATTTGTCCGTCTGCGCAAGCTGGAGCAGCTGAACTCCATCGCCATGATTGACGACCTTGATATCTACGCGGCCGCTTCCAACCGCCGCCACGTGATTTTGGAGGTTCTTCAAAAGCGCCTTGAAGTATATTTCGCTGTCTTTTCCTCGACCGTTGTTATGATAGACGACTTTCTGCTCTGCATACGCCTCACTTGGCGTACTGGTGGCATTTGCTACGCTCGCGAACGGACTTGTCGCGAATAGAACAAAGAAAATTAGTAGAGCAGCTCTCATTGTTACCTCTTGAATGGCGAATGGTTATTTGACGGCTGCGGCAAGGCAGCTCCGAACGTGGTCACAACATGATCCAGAGAGCGCATGCGATAGAAACAGCTCCCCAAACGATCATGTTGATGAACGATCGCAGCACCTGACGGTGGTCGCCCTCTTTCGGCACACCGCTAAGGTCGCAGACCAAGTCGCCTGGAAAGAGGAACGCTTTGAGCAGCGGGTCGGCCCATTGGGTCATCATGACCGATCACGCGGCGAGCACGTGCTCATCCCCGCGATACCGTAGGCAGGGCAAAACTTGGCCAGTCCGGTCAGGAGCGGGACGAGACCAATGAGACCCCAAAGGGTCTGAGGGCCTACAAATACAAGGCTCAGTAAGCCCAGTCCAAGAACAATCCTGAGCGTGCGGTCAATCGTGCCGACGTTGTACGTCATGGCGGGTCTCCTGTTGCTGGAGACCTGTTTAGGGCTATGCCGCTAGGCTGTATGTGACCAAGTCACAAAGCAAGCAGCTAGGCAGCGCCTGCGAGATTTTTGATGTCTTTCAAGGCAATAAGCCTCGTTTCACCCCGGGAGGCAGTAATCCAATTGCGTCGCTGGAATTCATGGAGTTGCCGGCTGATGACCTCCCGTGCTGTGCCAAGCTCAGAGGCCAACTGCTGATGAGTGAGCGAAACACGACCTTCCCCATCCGCTAGCTCCAACAGTCTCTGCGCCAGTCGAATATCAACCCGCGAGAACGCCACGTCGTCGATGATCTTGAGGAGGTTCGTGACACGCACGCTGAACGCGGTGAAGACGAAGCGCCGAAACTCGGCGGACCGCGCGATAAGATCGTCGAACGTTGTGCGCGGAATTGCCACCGCTTCAACGTCCGTCTCGGCGACGCCTTCCGCCTGATATTCTTCGTAGCCCATGAGGCAGGCTGTCGTTAGCGCGCAGCTTTCGCCGGCCGACACGCGGTAGAGAACAATCTCGCGACCGGTCTCGGAGACCTGCTGCACGCGAACGATCCCGTCGAGAAGTAGGAGATAGCTTTCGGGCGACTGGCCTGGCCCAAAGATTCGAGTTCCGGCGGGGATTTTTTCAATCTTGCTTGTCTCGACAAGCGGCTTCCCGATTGACGGTTCCAAGCGCCTTAAGCCGGGAAAGTGGGCGGTCCAATCGGTATTTGTCACAGAAGGCTCCGGCGACCAGCGCTTAAGTAGATGAGTTTCTATTATAGGGGTAGCAGCTTGGACAAAGCCAGCAACGCTTATAATAGCGTCTCGTCTGTTGCCTTCACCATGGCTTGGTTCGGATGGTCACCGTCCAGTATTATTTTTTTCATTGGAAAGGCGGCCTTCTTCGGCCTTGTTTTTAAATTGCAGCGCTATCAACGTTGCCTTGAGGAAGCGCAGCAAAATGACTGCCATAACCGGTGTCAGGATGCCCCACAAAGCGATGTGCATCCACCACGGTACGCCAAACTTGAACTCGGCGATGAGAGCGCCTCCCATGCAAAGAAAGCCGAGAATGAAGATCGCAAAAACTGCGGGGCCATCCCCAGTCTCAACAAACTTGTAATCAAGCCCGCAGTCTTCGCATTTATCCCTCATATTGAGCAGGCTGACAAAAAGCCTGCCCCTACCGCAGCGCGGACAATGGCATTTCAATCCGGCGACGACAGGTGACACAGCTATATTCATGATTTGAAAGTCCATGCTGACGCGAATAATGAAGCCTTGGCGACCACGAGCGAGTACCTATTCGAGCTTTTTCCGGACGATCCATTCAGACCTGCCAAGTTTTCTGAGCCCATGCAGGTCATGTTGACGCGACGACGCAAAGATCACCACGTTGTGTCCGATAGACACGCGCTGTTCGAATATCCAAACATCGGTATCAGCTGCGACAAACCTATCGGCTATCCGATCCGGAATAGGATCGTCTTCCCATTCGCATGCAATGTTGATGGCTATCTCACCACCAATGGCAAGTCGCCGCCGCAGCAATGCGCATGTCCTGCTATTCAAGACTTCGTCGTAGTCGAAACATGGACCGCCAACATCGACTCCTATGACGTCGAAAACTTCGCTCGTTTTGGACAGATAGCGCGTCATGTCGTCGAGCACGCATGAGATGCTCGCAGGCATCCAGAAAAAATTGCGTGCGATATGGAAGCTGATTGGATTGTTGTCAACGATAATGACCGCACTGCCGTTGCGATGGAGTTCACTGCCGAGCGTTCCGCCCCCGCACCCAAGGAGAAGTGCATTCGATCCCTTCAGTAGGAGCGATCTCATGAGGCGGACATAGCTCAGACCCGCTCGCCCGCCGGGAAAAACATAGCTCTGGTATACGCCCGCCTCGTGATAGACGCGCGCGCCAGTACTGATCTCCTCAATGATCGAGATTTCACCGTGCACACCGTTAAACCGGGCGAGGACTTCCATTGTTGCCTCCACGACGGCTTGCGCCAGCCGACGTATTTGACATTGAATGCATTGAAATTGATGTTCTAGACATCATGTATAACTTATGGTAGATGTATAATCATCTTTTGAGCATGATTCTACGAATGATTACTGCGGCACAAATGCGGGCAGCCCGCGCGCTACTCGGTATCGACCAGCAAACGCTTGCCGATTTGGCCAGTGTCTCTCTGCCTACGATCCAGCGCATGGAAGCGAGCGAGGGAAACGTGCGTGGCGTTGTCGACACCCTGGTCAAGGTCGTGGCTGCGTTTGAACTCGCCGGTGTCGAATTGATCGCGGAAAATACTGTGAGCATCGGACACGGACGTGGTGTGCGCCTTCGGGTCGGAGCCAAAGTAAAGGCGACCGAGCATCCTCGATCGACGATGCGCAAGAAGGGCCTGCTGGCGCGTTTTAAATAAAGCCAACACTGCGACGGAGACCGCCGACATTCCGGCCGACGATCCCGCCGCTCCTTGAACAAAGGAGACGGAAAGGAATGGATATGTCAGTTCGGGGTTCTGGTCGAAGACATCAGCCGAGCTTTGCCGAGATGTTTACGCCGAAGCTTGTGACCGTCCTTCGTGACGGATACGGCTGGAGCGATTTTCGCGCCGATGCCGTTGCTGGCCTTACCGTTGCAATCGTGGCGCTGCCTCTATCGATGGCCATCGCTATAGGTTCCGGTTTATCTCCTGAAAAGGGCCTCTACACCGCTATCATAGGCGGTTTTCTAATATCCGCGCTTGGCGGCAGCCGGTTTCAGATCGGTGGGCCAGCGGGCGCCTTCATCGTGCTCATTGCGACCATCGTCGAGCGCCAAGGCTATGATGGGCTCGTGCTCGCAACGCTTATGGCCGGCATGATGATGATGGCCGTCGGATTTCTCCGGCTCGGTATCTACATTAAGTACATTCCGTTTCCGGTGACCGTCGGGTTCACGGCCGGGATCGCAGTGATCATCTTCGTCAGTCAGGTGAAGGAGCTTCTCGGGCTTGATATCTCCAAAGAACCCGCTGCATTCATACCCAAGCTGATTGCCATCGGCGACAGCATTAATACCGTAAAGCCTGCGACGATTGCCTTGTCGGTCCTCGCCATCGGCATCATCGTCGGTCTGCGCCACTATCGGCCTAAGTGGCCGGGTCTGCTTGTCGCTGTCGCCGTAACAGCTATAATCACCACGCTGCTCAATCTTGATGTCGCGACCATCGGCACCCATTTCGGCGGCGTGCCGCAGACGCTGCCTGCGCCATCTCTCCCCGCCTTCGATCTCGCAAAGATCCGCGCAGTTTTTCCTGATGCTGTCACCATCGCACTTCTCGGTGCAATCGAGTCGTTGCTCTCAGCGGTCGTTGCCGATGGCATGACTGGGCGCAAGCATCGCTCTAATTGCGAGCTGGTTGCCCAAGGCGCTGCTAACATGGCAGCCGTGACTTTCGGCGGCATGTGCGTGACTGGCACCATTGCCCGAACGGCCACAAATGTCCGCGCGGGTGGCAGAAGCCCCGTCGCCGGCATTATGCACGCGATTTACATCCTACTCTTCATGCTGGTCGCGGCTCCACTTGCCAGCTACATCCCGCTCGCAGCTCTCGGTGCGGTTCTCGCCGTCGTTGCTTGGAATATGGCCGAGAAAGAAGAATTTTCTAGTTTGATTCGCTCTTCATGGGGCGATGCGACTGTTTTGCTGGCGACATTTCTGCTGACGGTGTTTGCAGATCTCACGACAGCCATTGCAGTTGGCGTGACGCTCGGTGCCTTCCTGTTCTTGCACAGAATGGCGGAAGCTACAGAGATCGAGGGCAGCGGTCAGTTGATTGCCCGAGATGAGGCCGATGGGACCGGGGCGCAACGCACAGTCTATGACCCTCACGCGCTAAATGGCGACGCGATGGTCTATCGGATACGCGGCGCATTTTTCTTTGGGGCGACGGCCGCGGTCAGTGCAGTCCTTGATCGCATTGGCGAGCACCCCAAGGTTTTTGTTATAGATTTTACCGAAATTCCGCTTGTCGACAGCACCGCCGCCAAGGCGCTCGAAGGCTTTGTTCAAAAGCTGCATCATTCAGGTACGCAGGTTTATTTTGTGGGTGCCCGAAAATCGGTGCGACGGACACTATTGTTGTCCGGGCTTCGTAAACCGCTAGTTCGATACGCCCCATCCGCCGAAGAAGCACTCCTTCATTGGCGCACGCCGTTTAAGGATGACGGGCCTGGATAGGCCGACAATCTTTCCAGCATTTGTCACGGCCCAGCGGAGTCCTTTGCAAGGGAGTTAGTGAAGTGAACGATGATTTTCGGGATATGCTTGTGATCACGTGCGGGGTGGGTGCCGTTTTCCTAATGGCGTATCTGGTCCACCTTATGGGCGTGGATTAGGTTCGCGAATGAGGGAGCCAATTCAGTGTATCGCTTTAGTTGAATGGCCCATTCCAGATGTGAATGCTAGCGATTGTGCCGATGAGAAGTACGCCCCGCACTAACCGTCTTCACTCGCCTGTTCCCATTATTGATGCCAGCGTTCACTTGGAGCTTGTTTTTGTTGACTGGTGCGCCTTTGGACTCATCTCGACGAAAGTCAAAGGGTCAGCAGATGATCAGCGAGCGGCAAACGTTCGCAATTTCATTCGGCGCCATTAGCGGTTGATCACCGCTCGCTGTGGCGGAGGAGACATTCTGTCCGTCCAATCGGGTTTAACTTTGCGATTCCCCGCCGATGCTTTCTCACTCTGGGGATCTGACATCTTTCGGTGATCGCTAACCGATGAGGGTTTGTCCGCTATGGGTCATTCTCGCCAGTCGCAGACCGCCGGCGAATAACCGCTCGCGCTTCATGTGCAGTGGACATCGATAAAGAACCGCTCGATCTAATTCGCCGTCTCATTGCTGATGTCCGCTAATGGGTTGCGGCGTAATAGGCTGCGGCAGCTAAGGGCCAGAATCCGTCACGCTGTTCCTCATTAGCTATGTCCGCTCCGCGCCGAGAACGCGCATTTCCAATCGCGTCACTAAAGGGCATCGTGACACCTCCAGCTAGGGGGACACATGACATCGATTGCGATATTCACGCTGACGGCTGCACTTGAAATTGCGGGCTGTTTTGCCTTCTGGGCCTGGGCACGGCAAGGCGCGTCAGGCTTGTGGCTCATTCCCGGCATCGTCTGCTTAATTGCCTTTGCCTGGCTTCTGACTAAGATTGATACCGACGTAGCAGGTCGAGCCTACGCTGCTTACGGCGGGATCTACATTGTGGCTTCGCTTGCATGGCTGTGGGCCATCGAAGGTAAGATGCCGGACCGGTGGGATGTAATCGGCGGTACAATCTGCGTACTGGGCGCGCTCGTCATCCTCTTCGGGCCTCGACAAGTCATATGAGCGTATCGCATCCTAATGGTCCCACACCCTATTTGACGGCCTTCATTCTTGGCGCTCTCGTCGGTACCCTCGGGGGCCTGATCGGGCTAGGCGGCGCAGAGTTCCGCCTGCCATTGCTCATTGGGGTGTTCGGTTTCGGCGCCTTGGAGGCCGTCATTCTCAATAAGGCCATGAGCCTCGTTGTTGTGACATTCGCACTTCCGTTTCGCGCAGGAACTGTACCACTATCCGACATGGCCGCTTATTGGCCGGTCGTGGCGAACTTGCTGGCCGGAAGCTTGTTCGGCGCTTGGGTCGGCGCGGGCTGGGCCACGCGAATGAAGCGGGAAAGGTTACATCGAGTGATCGCGGGGCTCCTGGTCGTGATCGCCGTCGTGCTTGTTTTCGGTCACGAGCACGCTGTGGGCCGTCCCATGTTCGAGGGGATCGTACAGGCATTATTAGGCGTCTTGGCTGGGTTTGCGATTGGCATTGTTGCATCTTTGCTAGGTGTCGCCGGGGGTGAACTGCTGATCCCGACGCTGATCCTTTTATTTGGTGCCGATATAAAGCTGGCCGGCAGTTTGTCTCTGGCCGTGAGCCTTCCCACCATGTTGGTCGGCTTCGCCCGTTATAGTCAGGACAGCAGCTTTGGAATCTTGGGGCGGCACGCGCGATTCCTGATCGCTATGGCTCTTGGCTCGATCTCAGGCACTTATGTCGGCGGGCAATTGTTAGGCATTGTTCCCACCTTCTACCTCTTGCCCCTGCTATCGGCGATTATGTTCATCTCGGCTGTCAAGGTCTGGCGACATGCGGATTGAAAGAAGTGAGTGTCTGCTCTGGAGCGCAAAGCAGACGTTACCAGTCGGCAGGGACCGTCTGCTAGGGGTCAGTAGCGCTCATCAATAAAGGATGCTGGATGACTGCTTCCTTCTCAAGAGCGGACATCAGAATGCAAGTTCGGACGACGCCTCCGTGAGCAATCACCGATGCCTGCTACTGGGATTGAGCGACACCGAATATCAAACGAGAGCCAAGACTACTCAAGTCCGCTTCTGGCCCATCGCGTCGAGAGGTCAACGTCTGCTCTGAGGGGTGATGCAGACCGCTTCGTTTCCGCAACCGAACTCTTTGGACCCCTGCTCCGATCGAAATTGGATTCGCATAATCGGGATTATGTCGATGGGGTCGGCACCCAAGCCGGGGCACGATATAGAACAGCCCTGTTGGCTTCGAAGCTTTTGGTGTCATTCTTGCAATCGCTCTTTTTGGTGTGACTGCAATTTGAAATTACCCGCTTAGCTTGGTCCGCGTTGCGCGGAGAATGTCGTCCGAGAGCTTAGGATCGTTCACGGCGCGGGCGAGCACGACGGCGCCAACCAATGACGCGATGGTAACGAGCGCGTCCTCACGGCGTTTCCGTTGTTTTTTGTCGGACGGAAAGCCATTGCTCAACCGCGAGATCATACGCTGCAATCCGGCTGTGAACGGCTCTCTAACAGTTTGACTTTGGCGCGACATCTCACAAGCCAAGGCTGCCAACGCGCAGCCGTTGCCCGGCGCGTCCCTGTGCGCGGCCGACAGGTATTGTGAAATGAAGTCGCGGACTGCGAACGCCTCGGGCACGTCCTGTTCTTTGGTGGTTATCGCGTAGGCGACCGCTTCTTCCACGAGACGCTCTTTCGAGCCGAACTGGCTGTAGAGGCTGCCGTGAGTCATGCCGGCGGCCTCGGTCAGCGCGTCAACGCTCACGCCGGCGATGCCGCGTTCGCGCATGAGACGCGATGCGGCTTTGAGAATGCCCTCGCGATTTTCGGCGGCTTGTTCTTTTGAAACACGCATGTCGCAGGTCCCGGTCCGGTCTTGATCTTGACTCTTATAATTTCGATCGTAATTTAAATCAATAATTACGGTCGTCATCAAAAGAGGCTCCGATCATGGCTAAGGCAAGTGGCAAGGTCGCAGTCGTTACCGGCGCCTCGTCGGGCATCGGAGAAGCCACGGCGCATCGGCTGGCCGCGGCTGGGTACAAGGTCTATGGCACCAGCCGACGGGAAGCCCAAGCGGGGGCGAAATCATTCGCAATGCTGCCCCTCGATGTGACCAACGATCAGTCTGTCACTGATCTCGTCAACGACGTGATGCGCTTGGAAGGCTGCATAGATTTGCTCGTGAACAACGCCGGATTCGGTGTCGCGCCGGCGGCAGCCGAGGAAAGTTCGCTAGATCAGGCCCGGTCGAACTTCGACACCAATTTCTTTGGGCTCGTCCGCATGACGCGCGAGGTCATTCCACACATGCGCCGGCAGGGGAGCGGGCGCATCATCAATATCGGCTCGGTGCTCGGGTTCCTGCCGATGCCGTACATGGCGCTATATTCCGCGACCAAACATGCGGTCGCCGGCTATTCGGAATCGCTCGACCACGAGCTACGTACCAAGGGCATTCGGGTCTTGCTCATCGAACCGGCATATACCAAGACGCCGTTCGAGGCGAACGCGCTCGAAGCTGATGCCAAGCGCGACGATTATCATGAAATCCGTGCGGCCCTCGCCAGACGGTTGGAGGCACTTGTTGCGGCTGGCGACGACCCAGGTCTGGTGGCCGACGTTGTGCTGAAGGCTGCTTCGGCGGCACGCCCGCAACTTCGCTACACGGCCGGTGGTCTCGCAAATCGCTTGCGATTGCTTCGCAAATTTGCGCCCGCAGGCGTCATGGACACCGGAATTCGAAAGGACTTCCAGCTCGACATTCCGATGGCGTCGCAGCGCAACAGCGGAGGTCATGGGGTGGTCCGGCCATGAACGCGCGCGTTCCAAATGGCGATTGCAGACGGAACTAAAGCGCTCTCGCCGATGCGCCCAGCCCCGTGCCCCAGCCCGAACGCAGCGTACGGAACCAGCGTTCGTTTCTCGGCAACTTAGCATCTCTACTGAAAGGTTAAACCGATGAAAAAAATCTCCGAGGCAATGCCTTTAGAGCGAGGGATATCCCGCCGCGCCCTCGTTTCTGCCGCCGCGTTCGCAGTCACGCTTCCAGCATTTATGGCCACGTCCGTGGCGGGCCAAGGAGCTTCAGGCAGCACGTCGTCGCCTCTCGTCAGGCTCGACAAGCCTACGCCGCAGCTCTGGCAAGTGACGATCGCCAATCCACCCTTCAATCTGGTGGTGCCGGAGATGGTGTCGGCGTTGCATTCCATCGTGCGGGACATGGACCAAGACCCCGAGCTCAAAGTCATCGTCTTTCGAAGCGAGCTTGAAGGCTATTTCATCAATCACTTCGATCTCAGCAAAGCAAAGGATTTTCCGACCGAGGCCAGCAATCCGCCGGTACCGACGTGGAGCGATTTGGTCATTCGACTGAGCAAATCTCCGGTCATCAGCATTGCGACTATCCGGGGCAGGACACGTGGGGGCGGAAACGAGTTTTCGCTGGCCTGCGACCTGCGATACGCGAGCCTTGAGAAGGCGTTGTTTGGCCAGCCGGAAGTCGGCACCGGAATTCTACCGGGAGGCGGCGGGAGCGAACGCCTGCCGCGCCTGATCGGCCGCGACCGCGCGCTTGAGGTCATTCTGAGCAGCCAAGATTACACTGCCGAGAACGCGGAACGGTTCGGTATGGTCACGCGCGCATTGCCAGACGCCGAACTCGATGGCTACGTCGATGCTCTTGTTGCCCGCCTGAGTGGCTTCGACAGACAGGCCCTCGCCGGCGCGAAGGCTCAGATCAATCGCGCGACGCAGACACCAGACGAGGATGTTCGAGCGGCTTATGCCGAGTACGCAAGTTCGCTTAGCTGGCCTGGATTTCAAGCCCGCCGTCCGCGATTGGCCAAGCTGGTCGCCGAACATGGATCGGAAGCATTGAAGCTTCGGCTCGGCGAATTTCTTGGTCGTGCAAACTGATATGCAATGACGCGGCCTAATCGCTGCTGCTCAAGAGACGATCAGTCACTGCAATCGACCCAACCACCAAGACTTTTGGAACCTGGACGACAACCATGAAAACACTGACTTTCAACCGCTACGGTAAAAGCGAGAACATTGGTTTTTCTGAAACTGCACGCCCAGTGCCCAAGCCGGACGAAATTTTGATTGAAGTTCACGCCGCCGGCTTGAACCCGATCGACACCATGATTCCAAAGGGCACGTTCAAAGCCATTCTCAAGTTCGACTTTCCGGCTACTCTGGGCAGTGATCTGGCAGGTGTCGTCGTCGAGACCGGTCTTCGCGTGACGCGGTTCAAGCCAGGCGATGCGGTCTTCGCCAGTGTCTTCGATCTGGGTAGGGGCGGCACGCTCGCCGAATATGTGGTTGCGCCGGAGACCGCGGTTGCACTCAAACCCGAAAATCTCGATTTCGTACAAGCGGCCTCGATCCCGATGGTCGGGTTGACGTCATGGCAAGCGCTCAAGGAGCGCGCACGCCTCAAGCCAGGTCAGAAGGTTTTCATTCCCGCCGGAGCGGGCGGTATTGGCACGTTCGCGATCCAGCTTGCAAAACATCTGGGCGCAAAGGCCGGCACCACGGCCAGCACCGGGAAACTCGATCTCGTGCGCGGTCTCGGGGCTGATGAGGTCATCGATTACAAGAAGCAGGAATTTGAGACCGTCCTTCGGGACTATGATGTCGTGCTCGGCACCGTCAGGGGCAATGCGCTGGAAAAGTCTCTCGGGATCCTCAAGCCAAATGGCACGGTCGTTTCGCTCATTGGCCCGCCGGACGCAGCGTTCGCCCGCGCCCGCGGCATGAATCCAGTGTTGGTCATGGTGTTCGGATTTCTCAGTCGCAAAATCATACGACAGGCCAAGAAACGCGACGTCGCGTATTCGTTTCTGTTTGTGCATCCAGATGGCGGCCAACTCGCAGAGATCGGCGAACTACTGAAGGCGGGGCGCATCCGGCCGATCATCGACAAGGTGTTTCCGTTCGATGACGCGAAAGCGGCGCTAGCGTATCTCGAAAAGGGCCGGGCGACGGGCAAGGTCGTTGTTCAGATGAGGTAGGGGCGTCGAGATCTCGGAAATGTCTGCTCGGGGTTATATTTCTATCGCCATGAAGTCAGCAAACGGTAGCCTACTTCGAAGATACGGCCTTCAGCCGGCGGACCATCTTCGCCATGTACTTCGCCTCCCATTCCTCGCGTGTAAGTGCGTCCGGAAGCACGATGTAGCCGGTCTCGCGGCGGGGCATTTTTGGCGCGGCATGCGATCTGGAAATCTCGCTAAGCGCACGGATGGCAATCGAGAGTGGTGCCTTAAAGCGCCGTCTCGTGCTGAACCAATTGTGAGTTAGTCGGTCAACCGGGCGTTATGCCCCTAACTGGAAGCCATGCCTCTGGCAGGTTAGCGGCTATAATCACTGAGCGAGGGGATCGCAAAGTCTCATAATCGGGGTTACGGGACGGCCGAGCGCATCAGCTTTTTCTTGATGTCGATCGGGCCTCATCCAGTAGCTGACCAGCCGATACTTTCAGCGCTTTTGCGATTTTGTCGATGATAATGACAGTAGGATTTCGCACACCGCGCTCGATGCCGCTGATGTACGTCCGATGTAGGCCGCAGTGGTCGGCAAAGCTCTCCTGCGAGAAGCCCTGATCTTCCCGCAGTCTCTTCAGGTTTAGCCCTAGCCGACGACGCACGTCCATTGGCTAAGGGTTTCGATACCTTAGCCGATTGATCTACAGACGATGAGTCTCATTTTGCTGGACTTCACAGCCAAACGAAGCGATTTGGCAGTCCCGCAAATGATACTTATGAGTCTCATTCATGGTTCCAACATCCCCAATCGCGCCCGCCAGCGTCCGCTACAACAAGCTCGGGGCCGGTGGGGTCTTCGCCCCGGCCTGTCTTGAGCGCGGTGAAATTCATCTGAGCTACAAGGAATTGCCACACGAGCTGTGTGTTGCAGGCGACTGGGATCGCGTTGTGGATTGGTTTGTGCAGAGTGGCCGCAAACTGGGCAAGGCGCGCGATGCAACGCGTGAGATCCGCGACTTCTGCACGCTGGGCTCAGACTGCCTTTGGATCACCTTCTCGGACGGCTATCTGTGGTGGGCCTTCGCCGAGGATCAGGTCACCTGGCGAGGCACAGACGATCCGATGCTCGGTCCAAGGTCACGGAATACGATCGGTCCGTGGCGGAATACGTCAATCGGCGGCCGCCCACTTCGTACGCAAAGCCTAACCAGCAAACTGACACAGGTTGGCAACTATCGGCAGACCATCTGTCAGGTCGGCCATGACGCCTATCTACTTCGGAAGATCAACGACACGTCTGAACCAATTGTCGCCGAAGCCGAGGCGGCGCAGAAAACGCTGATTGATGTCGCGAACCGCATGATCGGGGAACTGCACTGGGCCGATTTCGAAGTGCTCGCAGACTTGATCCTCGCCAGGGGTGGCTGGCAGCGCGTCTCGGTTCTTGGCGAGACGATGGCTGATATCGACCTGATCATTGTGCAGCCAACCTTGGGCGAACGCGCGACGGTTCAGGTAAAGTCTCGCGCCAATCAAAGCGTTCTCGACGAACACATTCGCCACTTCCAGCGATCGGGCGAGACGCGAACGTTCTTCATCTGTCATTCGCCAGACGGCAAGTTGTCAATGAATGCAACAGCAGGTGTGCATGTATGGGCGGGATCAGAGCTCGCCGCTGTCGCCGTCAAATCGGGGCTATTCGAGTGGCTTATGGATCGCGTTGGGTAACGCGTCGCATCAAGCGCAAAGCTCGATACGATCAGCGCTGTGCTCGACCTGTGCGATCGGATTTGGTCGCCGAATCGCGTTATCAGCGTCATCGCAGGCGATCACAGTTGAAGCATAATCGAGCCGTGGCGCTAAACACGCACTAATCGACATCATCAGGCTGGCCCGGCGGATCATCTTTCGGCATGTACTTCGCCTCCCACTCTTCCCTCGACAATCGTTCTGGAAGGACGATGAAGCAGCTCGGTTGATCGGCGGCTTGCGAGGTGCCGTGGCGCTCGACATACTCCATGTAAAGCGCCGCAGCAGCAGCATCCCCCGCTGCGGATTGTTGCTTGAGAGCCATGACGATAAGCTCAAGCGTCGCATAGCGCGTGCGGGTGCCCTTCGGCTGCCCTGACAAACGCTGCACCTCACATAGCACCCGGAACGCAATTGCCTCGCGATCGTGCGTCTTCGGCGGTCGCCCACCCGGATTTCCCGACTCGCCCTTCTTGAACTGAGATGCTTTCGGCGGTTGGCCATAGCCCACCGCGTCGCTATTTTTTGGCCTTTTTTCGTCCATTGAAGCTCTCCGAAAACCGTTGAAAACTAACTACCGAAAGTACATTCGACCAGATCGCCGACATCGAAGTTCTCTTCCCGTGTGCATAGTCCGGGTCATCGAATATCTTTCTCTGGACGTCTTCGGGCAGATCTTTCGGTACAATAAAGACACCGCCCGTCGCCGCTGTGGGCGGCTCCTTAATGAGCTTGTGCTTCTCGGCTTCGCCGAGCACGCGCTTCATCGAAGTGACGCATTTTTTGATCAGCGACTTGTGTACGTTCTGGCGCAGCATCGCTTCGTACGGATGAACGGATGTGATTCCGCCGTCGCGCTTCATGCGAATGGGGCCTTCTAACGCCGCGCGAATGTCGATCTGAAAGTGCGCTTTGGCCTTCGGTTTCTTCTTCGACGCAGGTCGACCATCGACGCCCTTCGCTGCGCCGTCGCTGATCGGCTCGGATACATCTTTTGGCTTGCTCATTCGGCCGCCTCCGCTGCGCCTCGCTATGGTCGATTTGCGCTGCGTCGCCGCGCTCGGCGATGGCGGCAAACGACTTGCCCGTCGCGACAAGAACGGCGTCAAGCTTGGCGATAGCGGCCATGCGGCGAAGAATGACATCGCAGTAGTGCGGGTCGAGTTCGATGCCGTAGCCGCGTCGGCCGGTCTTGTGCGCAGCGACGAGCGTCGTGCCAGAGCCCGCAAAAGCGTCCAGCACAATGCCCTTGCGCTTCGAGCAATCGAGGATTGCGTCGACCACGAGCGCAACCGGCTTGACGGTCGGATGCGCGGCAAGGTCGTCATCGCGGGTCGCGCTGAACGCGTTAGCGCCGGCGTACTGCCAGACGTTCGTGCGATAGCGGCCGTGCTTGCCGAGCTCGACATTGTTGATGTGCGGCGCGGTTCCCGACTTGAAGACAAAGAACAACTCGTGCTGGGACCGGTAGAGGCTGCCCATGCCGCCGTTGGTCTTCGACCAGACGCAGAGGTTCTTGAACGCGGCATAGGTGCCATCGGCCGCCGTCATGACCTCGGCGATGTGCCGCCAGTCCATCGCGACGAAATGAATGGAGCCGTCGACTGAGGCCCCGACCAGGTTCGCGAAGACGAGCTTCAGGAAGCCCGCGAACTCGACCTCAGTCATTTCGCCGGAGGCCATCGCGAACTCGCGATGCTTGATCTTGCCGAGGCCGCTGACGTGGCCGTCGATACGCACGTTGTACGGCGGGTCGGTAAAGACCATTTGCGCGGTCTCGCCGTCAAGAAGCTGCGCATACGTCTCCGGCTTGGTCGAGTCGCCGCAAATCAGCCGGTGTGGACCGATCTGCCAGATGTCGCCAAGCCGCGTGACGGCCGGGCCGGTGACGACAGGAACCGCATCAGCCGGATCGGCTTTGTGCGGCTTGTCTTCGAGATCGGAGATCAGAACATCGATCTCGGGCATCTCGAAGCCGGTCGCAGAGATGTCGAAATCGAGTTCGAACTCCATCAAGTTCTGCAACTCGATGGCGAGGATCTCGCGATCCCAGCCGGCCTTCTCGGCAAGTTTGTTGTCGGCAAGAATGTAAGCGCGCTTCTGCGCGTCCGAGAGATGCTCAAGCCGGATTGTCGGCACAGTTGCGAGGCCGAGCAGCTTTGCAGCTTCGACGCGACCGTGACCGGCGACGATGCAGTTGTCCTGGTCAATCAAGACCGGATTGTTGAACCCGAACGCCTTGATGCTGGCGGCGATCTCGGCGATTTGCTTCGGGCTGTGCGTTCGCGCGTTGCGGGTGTAGGGCTTGAGGCAGTCAGGCGCCATCTGCTCGATGGTCATAGCTTTCGGCATGGGTCGATGCTCCTAAGTTTAGGATCGACCCTTCAATTACCCTCCTTGCCGATACTTCGCATTCATCCGGTTTGCTCGAGTAATTCGATGAGCGCTCTGAGACGGGCCACTGCAGGTCGGTCTTGAAGCGCCCGTTCGCGATTTCGACGTTTTGTCACAGAATTCGCAAGCGACCCATCTTCCATGTCCCCGAACTTTGGCAGCCACTTCTTGACGTGATGGCAAGCGACACGCTGACACGTGGGGATGTCGTATTGAGTAGCATTACGCTTTTGCGTCGTGCTGCGCTTCAGTAACCATTCGCGAAGCTTTTCGCCTCTCTCAATCCCTGTCTCGTAGATCGGTAGTAGGAGAAGGTCCTGCATCTGCTCGAATGTCGTGGCCGCGGATTTCGGACCTGTCTTCCGCTTGCGTCGACCACATAGTTCATTCAGCAGCACCGCGCGAAGCTCAATCGGCAAAGGTCGATCCCAAAAATGGTCGACAAGCTGGGCCAGTTCTTGCCGCGTCGCTGGATTGATCAATGGCTCGACGGCTTGGTGCTCACGTCGAACCCGCGCCATTAGAGGCCCGGTTCCGCCGATAGCCCATTCGGCCAAAAAGGCGTCGCCCTCGGTCGACCCGATTGCCTGCAGATTGGAATTGTCGCAACCGAAAGAACTTGTTTGCGCAGGAGCATCGGCTGCTGGGCGCTTGCCTAACGGACGCCTACTTTTTGCTCTCGACTTGCTTGGATCGCTCTGTGTCATGCTCGTCGTTAAGCACGTCACGTGCCAACCACCGTACGGTTAAGGGGGACCGGTTCGTTGGATTTCATTGGTTTATCACCTTGACCCGCGGCGCCAACGGAATGCGTGGTCGTTTAGCCGTCTGAGGAGTGTGTCACTCTGAGAATTTAAAGATGTGCAGCCACATTAACGGTTGTCCTGTGATCATGGGACTTTGATGCCGACGACGGCCTCGCGCAAAAAAATGGGTTAGCGCAAGAATGCAGTAGTACATGGAAATTGAATGTAATTCGCCGGCCAAGGATGGGCTCCGAGCGGGTTCGCCGCCATCCCCATCACCACGATTGATCCGCATCTTAGTGCGGCGTCTCCCGCGGTCCCCGCGCTTATGGGTCCGGGTCCCCATCACCATCATTTCCACGTTGAACCGCTTCAGGCCGAACCCGGTTTCGCTTCTACGAGTTTCTGGAATTCGACGAGGATATCGGCGTAGTGCTGCGCCAAGAACCGGACGACCTTTGCATTGGCCAGAAGCTTGGCGATGTAACCGTTGACCAGCACAAGATCGAGATGGTCGGTGCCGTAGGATTTCTCGATCAGTTTAAACTGCCGATCGAGATTGGCGGATTCGCGCTGCATCAAGGCGACCTGCTTCTCTGTCAACCCTTTTACCTGTCGTACCTTCTCCGGTTCAGTCAGCTGCGTGCGAGGCGTCGCCGCCAAAAGCGATCGGGCATAGTTTCCGGTGAACTTATTCATGGCGATCATCAGCTCCGCGGCCTCGATCTGGCGCAACGGAACCATTCGCTTCAGCATGGTCACCGCATGAAGTGATATGTGCTTGTCCTTGAGTAAATCCGCGACCTCTGGACAGATGCCGACTAGCAATCTGGCTTTCGCTCTCAGCGAAGGAATATCGACATCTAATGCCTTGGCGAGGCGCTGCTCGGAAACGCCACGCTCGATTGCTTTCACGATCATCTTGTGCTCTTGGAAGATCGCAAGGCGGCTTATCCGCTTGTTGTATGTGAACGCCTCGTCGTCTGTTGAAATCAGGCACAGGACGTCCACTTCCCCCAAGTCCTTCAAGATCTCGATCCGCAAATGGCCGTCGAGTAGCAGATATTTTCCCTTACTTCCGCGATCTCGCGCCACGACCGGCGGCTCGACAAGCCCGACCTCCCCGATCGATACGCTGATTTGATTGTATTTCCGGCTGGCTTTCATCGACGGCGTCACGATGCGCAGCGGCTGAATATCTGCGATCGGGAGACGAACGCTTTCCGCTTCGAAAGCCATCTTGACTTGGTTTGTTTCACATGCGGCCGTCATGATGAGGTCGTTTCCGGATTACGAATGCGGTTCGCCAAATTCCGTGGCAGGTTGTCGAGCTTTTCCGCCCGAAGCAGCGTGACGAAGTTCTCGTTGGCTAGCAAAGAACGAAGCGCCTCGGTCGCGAACATCAAGTTTCCATTGGTCGCGTCGGCCTTTTGGATCAAGATCTGCTTGCGGTAGGCATCGTCTCGATAAGCCCTATAGACCGCGTCCGGCGTCGTGGTTGTATCGCTCTTCCGCTTTGCGAAAGACCCTTTACCGCTTCTCAATCTCTGCTCAATGAGATGCTTGGCATTCATAAGCTTGCGCCCTCGGAGCAGGTTTTTCTCATAGGCCGTCCTTAGAGCAGTCTGAACATCAAGGTCTTCTGAGTCAGCTATGTCCATGGCGACCGTAATCGGAATTTTCCCCGTTTCCACCGCACTCAGAAGTCGCTGCTCGCCCTTTTCGAGCAGGTGGATGACACACTTCACGTAGGCGACCGTCAGGCCCGTCTTTTTTGCGATCTGGGCGTCCGCATAGCCACGCTGCTTCAAAGATCCGATATCGTTTAGCAAGCTCACGGGATCATGTTTTCGCCGCGCGCAATTCTCGACCAGACTTTGTATGAGACAGTCTTCCGTCTCAGCCACTCGAACGATCGCCGGAATAGTCGTCTGACCAAGCGAGCGATACGCTTCGAGCCGGCCCTGCCCGCAGATCAGATCATAACACAGTCCGTCAGGTCCATCTCTTCGCGAAACTGTGATCGGCTTCTTTAAGCCAAGTTCAGAAATATTGTCGACGATGTCTCTAAATGACTTACGATTCCGAACTCTTGGATTGATAACGGTAATCAGATCGATCGGAATCGCCTCGACGATTTTTCCTTGATCGTGTTGAATCATCAGGCAACCTCCGAAAGATTTACGCGCGCGGCCAGATCGAAAAATGCTTCCAAACTTTCGAACCGATAGCTATCGATCGAAATGCCGTTGTTTTCGGCAAGGCGCAGCCTCGGCAGGGACATGTCAAGAGCCGGCAGCAAGTAGTAGTCCAGTGGGTGTTTGTTGTTCTGGTCCAAGCGCACGGCGACCGTGAGATCGGTCATCAACCCAGCATCAAGCCGAATGTGCCAACGCAGCGATCCCGCCGCGCTTTCCTTGCAGCGAACAACGACGATTGACGACGTAAACTCGTCATTGATCGTGAGCACGTCCGTCGTCTGGTCTTGCTCGACTGTACCGCCAGCCTGCTCTACGCCAGCAATCACCTCGGCAACCACCTCTGGGTGCATTCTACGAAGTTCACGGTTGATCTCGATGTATCTGTAGTCGCGGTCCGGTGTGAACCCGACCAACTGATACGCTCTCAGCAAACTGCCAAATCGAGATTGATAGGCGCCGCTGGACGGCGTGGCATCAGCTTCGTCGATGATCAGGCCTGACAGATAGCCGTTTCGCTGGAGCAAGCGGCGCAGGATCTCAAGTAGCTCATCGTTCGAAAGGCGAATGGATCGTTCGCGGATGACAGCCTGAGCTGCTTCGAACACATCATGATCGACAATCGGTTCGAAGACGCCTTTGGCGCGGAGCCAAGTGTCCGGGCTGTTGCGTACGTGCTTCTTCTTGAGCTTGAATGAGCTTCGATTCCAGACGTTGTTGCCGATGTATTTTTCGTTGATCAGAACCTGATGGACCGTCGCGCGCGTCCATGGGCGGTCAAGATCGGTGGGGATGCGCCTTTCGTTGAGCTCGGTCGCGATCTCGCG
>LNFM01001602.1_pt1 | contig 46954 bp, 47 predicted proteins | sample 596031 | NCBI WGS metagenome assembly LNFM01 (sample SAMN04254537, study PRJNA301005) | activated carbon metagenome | isolation source: dual media filters at the Ann Arbor, Michigan drinking water treatment plant | place: USA: Ann Arbor
GCGAGAAGGCGCCGGCGGCGATCTGCCGCAAGGTGATCCAGGCCAAGCTGTCGGGTCGCCACGAGATCGAGATCTGGGGCGACGGCGAGCAGACGCGCTCCTTCATGTACATCGACGACTGCACCTATGGCAGCGCCCGGCTGATGAACAGCGACGTGGTCGAGCCGATCAATATCGGCAGCGACGAGCTGGTCTCGATCAACACCCTGGTCGACATCGTCGAGAAGATCGCCGGCATCAAGCTGAATCGGCGCTACAAACTGGACGCGCCCAAGGGCGTGCGCGGGCGCAACAGCGACAACGAGATGATCAAGCGCGTGCTCGGCTGGGCGCCTTCTATCCGCCTCGAGGAAGGCATAGAGAAAACCTATCGCTGGATCCATGACCAGATGATCGCCAAGGCGAACTAGCGCGTATGTGCGATACAGGCCGAAAGGGGCTGCCTTGATCTCCGTCATCCTTTACGGCCGCAACGACTCCTATGGATACAACCTCCATAAGCGCGCCGCGCTCAGCCTGAATTGCATCGCGGAAGTTCTGACTGATCCCGACGACGAGATTCTTTTTGTCGACTACAACACGCCTGACGACTATCCGACCTTTCCCGAAGCCATAGAAGACACCCTGACGGCGAATGCGCGTCGTCGCCTGCGCATCTTGCGACTAAGGCCGGCGGTGCATGCTCGCTACGCATCGCTGACCCATCTGGTGGCGCTGGAGCCCATAAGCCGCAATGTCGCGATTCGCCGATCAAACCCTGCCAACCGGTGGATCCTGTCGACAAACACCGATCTGATCTTTGTGCCCAAGGTCGAGCGATCGCTTTCCGACATTACGAAGGACTTGCCCGCTCGATACTTCCATCTCCCGCGTTTCGAGCTGCCCGAGTCGATGTGGGAGACCCTGGATCGACTGGACCCCGCGGGCACCATCGACAGGGTGCGCGAATGGGGAACGGCGTTTCATCTGAACGAGGTTGTCTACGCCGAGGACCGTCCGGCGTACAGGTTTGACGGGCCGGGCGATTTCCAGCTCGTACTGCGCGATGATCTTTTCCGCATCAATGGCTTTCACGAGCGGATGCTGCTGGGCTGGCACGTCGATTCGAATATGGCCCAGCGCCTGTCGCTGTTGTACGGCGAAACGGGAGATCTATCGGCTGATCTCGCCGGCTATCATTGCGATCACACGCGCCAGGTGACCCCCGCCCATCGGCCCGGACGAGTTCAAAATGACTGGCGCGTGTTCGTCGACGGCGTTCGGGACGCTGCCGTCTGCGACCAGGCGGATGACTGGGGCTTGCCTGACGCGCCTATCGAAGAGCTTCGCCTTGATGGCGGCGGCAGATATCTCGCGGCTTTGAAAGCGTCGCTTGACGACATTCCTTCCCGGCCGATGAGGCTCAACTACGATAGCAGCGCCGTGGATCGCATCGGCTATGACGCGGCACATGCACTGCCGTTCCTCGTAGACGCATTGGTCTGTTATCCTCGCGTCCTGTCCTTCGCCTGGTTTGGTGCTCGCCCGGACCTACTGACACTTCTCGCCCAGACCTTCAAGGAACTCGGTTTCACCCGCCCGATACTGGTGCCCGAGGAGCTGGCGGCAGGACTGTCATTGCCTGACAACGTTCGATCGGCGTCGCAAGACGAGATGATCGCGAGCGCCGACTTGATCGGCTTCGACTTTGGCTTCCCGCCTGCTGAGCACGAGCAAGGGCCGAGCCCGGCTCGCGACACGCTCATGCGTAATTATTATGCGTTCCTCGACGTTGCGAATGCGGAGATTCGGCGACGCAAGGAACAGCTCCCGCCACGACGCGTCGTCGTCGTGAACGTCGTGCATTCACGCTTCGACGCGCTGGTCCATGAGCACCTGGGTGCGCCGGCCGCGCCTATCTGTACCCGCATGCGGCAGGGATTCATTACCTCTGGCGCCGCTTCAAATCTCATGGACCACCTTGTGGTGTTTCCCGCCGGCAAGCGTACGGGCGAGGGCGTTTTCACCCAGCCCGGTATTTCCCACGCCGTGTTCCTCACCTCCCGACTGGCGTTGCTGCCTGGAGAGTACGAGTTCCGCGTGAGTATCGAGCCGCGACACATCCAATTCATGCCGACCTTCATGGAGCTTGAGGCGCTGATAGCAGACCGGCATCTGGCAAGGCGGCGCCATTATCTTCTAGGTCCGATGAACAGCAAGACCCTGCGGCTACGCTTTACCGTGGCGGCCGATTCCTACACGTTCGAACCAGCTGGCCTCGGAGTCGAGTTTCGGCTAACGACGAGAGGCCAGGCGGACTGCAGGATCAGCGAAGCGACGGCCGTGAGAGTCGACTGAGAATGCCGAAAGTTCGAGGGGCGGTATGAAGATTGCGGTTATTGGCTTGGGCAAACTCGGAACGCCGCTAGCGGTCGTGCTTGCCAGCAAAGGTCACCATGTCATCGGCGTGGACCGCAATCCGGCTGTCGTCGCCCAGATCAACGAGCGTCGGTCTCCCGTGGAGGAGCCGCAGGTTAGCGAGCGACTCGCGATGGCCGGCGATAGGCTGCGGGCGACGACCAGCTTTCAAGAGGCCATCGACGGCAGCGAGATCGCCTTTGTGATCGTGCCGACGCCCAGCGGTGCCGATGGCGTCTTCTCGAATCGTTTTGTCCTCGACGCTGTGGAGCACATCGGCGCGGCGCTGCGCAACTCCAAGAGCTACTACGTCGTCAACATTACCAGCACCGTCATGCCTGGCAGCACTGGCGGGGAGATTCTGAGGGCGCTCGAACGTTCATCCGGGCGCGTGGTCGGCGAGAATTTGGGCCTGACATACAATCCCGAGTTCATCGCGCTGGGCAGCGTGGTTCGCGACCTGCTCAAGCCCGACATGTTGCTCATCGGAGAGTCTGACGTGGCGGCAGGTGACGCGCTGCTGGCGACCTACGCCATGACGCTCGACAACGACCCGCCGGTGCAGCGTATGAACTGGGTCAATGCCGAGATCGCCAAGATCGCGGTCAACACCTACGTCACGACGAAGATCAGCTACGCCAACATGATTGCGGAGATCTGCGACCGTCTGCCCGGAGCGGACGTCGATGCGGTCACGTCGGCTCTTGGACGAGACAGCCGCATCGGGCCCAAGTATCTCAAAGGGGCCCTGGGCTATGGCGGCCCCTGCTTCCCTCGAGACAATGTCGCATTGGCCGCTCTGGCTCGCGGGCTGGGCCTCACCGCGGATGTCGCGGTCGCGACCGATACGGTCAACCGGCGCCAGTCCCAGCGCGTCGTCGATATCGTGCATCGCCTGAAGCCGAGCGGTGCGGTGGCCGTGCTCGGCATGGCCTATAAGCCCGATACGCCGGTTGTAGAGGAGAGCCAAGGGGTCGACATCGCGCGCAAGCTCGCTGACCTGGGCTACAAAGTGCTGATTCATGATCCGTTGGCGCTGACGTCGGCGGCAACGATCCTTGGCGACGCGGTCGAGCAACGTGCCGGTATTGCCGAAGCGATCGCTGACGCGGAAATCGTCGTCGTTGCAACCCCGGCTCCGGAGATACTGGGCGTCAGCCCCGAACTCTACGCCAGGCAGGGCCGGCGAAAGGTCGTGATCGATTGCTGGCGCGGACTACCGCCCGCCATCGCCGACGTCGCCGATGTGATGCTGCTAGGCAAGGGACCGCAAGCCTGATCGACAGTCGCTGCGGCCCCCTGATCACCGATCGACGAAGGAGGCGTCCGCGCTTCCTCAGATCGGCTTTGCCTTGATCAGCAGATGCCACCCGAAACTGCGCTCCAATGCGCGAAACATGTCTCTCGGCATCGCCGCGAACCACGGCTGCAGCTCGTACTCGTACTTGACATACTTTTCGACGACGTAGGGAAAGATATGATCCTGCTCGATTGACGTCACTCGAAAGCCGGCCGAGTCAAGAAGCTGCGTCGCTTCGTCATGCGAGAAAACACGGGCGATCGGACAGCCCGATTGGGCTTCGGGCTGGTCAAAGCCAGCGGCGATCATGGCGTCCTTCCACGAGGCCCGGGCGTACAGCATGAGGCGAAACTCGCCATCGCCGGCGATCAGCTTGCGTGCCTCGGTCAACACCCGAACAGGGTTTGGCGTGTGATGGATGACCCCGAAAGAGTAGATCAGATCGAACGACTGGCCAGGCAGGTTCTCCGACAATTCCTCGGCGTTGCAGCGAGCCCACGAGCCATTCAACCCAAAAACGCCAAAGCGCTTCTGCGCGAGTTCCAAGCTGACCGCGGACAGCTCCACGCCCGTGTACCTCGCGCCGTGGCGGGCGAAGTTCACCGCGTCCGTTCCAATGCCGCAGCCAATCTCAAGAACGGCCTTGTCTCGCCAGCTGCCAAAATCCGCGAAGCCGGGGATATGAGGCTCGACGAAGTATTTCCTTTCCTCCACGGCGTCGAAGTATTCACGTGTTCCAATCGGCGCTGAGGAATGGCGGATGTTGCAAGGCCGACGATTCCAGTACTCCGCCACGGTCTCGATCGTGATGGAAGCATTAGGGCGATCTTCCGCGGTCATCATCATCCCACCTCGCTGCACGCGTCATACATCCTAGCCGCACTTCATCCCGTGCCCGAGCCGGATCTCTCAAAACCCACCAAACCTTCACTGTCCCGGCCAATTGCTGGGTTCCAGTCGGTGCGAGGGAGCCATCTCCCGCGCGCACCCCAGAAGCGCTATCGGAGCCGTCGTCGCCGTTATGCGATCGACCAGCCCACGATGTAGCTGGCGGTACGAAATTATCAAATCTTTTCTGCGACGTACCGGAATGTGCCGCCGTGCTCGGTTGACAGGCGTTGTTATACTCCCTAGGCCACTAGCAACGATGTCCTCCATCGCGACTTTCCGTGACTCCGCGTGCATTCACGGGCTGGACGTCGGGACAAGGCGGCATCAACAGGATCTGGCATTTGGGGATCGCATGGCAGGGACTCATTCCGTTGCAGAGGGGGCTGAACGGGATCGGCTGGGCGGGCCGGGTGCCGCAGGCGGTGCGACGTGGCGACAGCGTGCGCGCCGCGTCACCGGCATCGTTGTCCGCTTCGCCAGGCTGTTTCGCCGATCGGGCGAGCGCGGCATCGATGAGACGTCGCTTTCGCCGCAGTCGCGGGCCATCTACCGCCAGCTGTCCGCGGCGATCAGCGATCGTTTCGTCCGGTAATGAGAATCGTCGTCGACGTTCAAGGCGCGCAGAGCCTCAATCGCGCGCGCGGTATTGGTCGCGCGAGCGTCGAACTCGTCCATGCGCTCGCTCGGTGCGCTGGAGCGAACGAGTTGTGGCTCCTCGCCAACGGTGCGCTGACGGAGAGCCTCGCGGATTTCGAGGCTCTTCTTGGCGACGCGGTACCTCTCGAGCGCACGCGCGTCTTCGACGTGCCGGGCGACGTCCGGGAGGCCGCGCCTGCGAACCGCTGGCGCGCTCGAGCGGGCGAGCTGTCGCGCGAAGCCTTTCTGCAGGACTTGCGGCCTGACGCTGTCGTTGTCACCAGCCTATTCGAAGGCCTGCACGACAATGCGGTCGCGTCGATCGGCTCGCTCGCCACGGGCTGTCGAACCGCGGCAGTTCTGTACGATCTGATCCCGCTGACATACCCCGACATCTACATCCCGGATGCGCAATCGAAGCGGTGGTACTTTCGCAAGCTGCAGTCGCTGAAGAAAGCGGGGATGCTGCTGGCGATCTCGGAACACAGCGCCAGGGACGCGATCGAGCGGCTGGGCGTTGCCGAAGAGCGCGTCAGGACAATACCCCTGGCGGCGGACAGGCGTTTTCGGCCGGTCACGATCGCGGCGGATGCCGCGAAGACGCTTCTCGGCCGCTATCGGATCGAGCGGCCGTTCGTCATGTGCACGGGCGGCATCGATCATCGCAAGAACATCGAGCGGCTCATTGAAGCTTTCGCGATGTTGAAGGCGCGCACCGACGACCGATATCAATTGGTCATTGTGTGCGCGTGCTCGGACAACGATCGATATCGACTCGAAGCGCTGGCGCGCCAACATGGCTTGCCGGAGAACCGGCTCGTCTTGACCGGCTACATCTCCGACGATGAATTGGTGGCGCTCTACAATCTGGCCGCGTTGTTCGTGTTCCCGTCGCTTGCCGAAGGGTTCGGTTTGCCCGTTCTCGAAGCGATGGCTTGCGGCACGCCCGTGATCGCGTCGAATAGCACGAGCCTGCCCGAACTCGTCGGTCATGCCGAGGCTCTCTTCGATCCGGCCTCCGCACCCGCCATCAGCGACAAGCTGCACCAGGTTCTCGCCGACACCGATTTGCGTCGACATCTCGGCGAACACGGGCTCAAACGATCGGCGTGCTTCTCCTGGGACACCACCGGGCAGATCGCGCTCGAGGCCCTCGAGCGCATGGCTCATGTCGCAGGTAACTCTAAAGCCGGAGCCTCGTTCGTGCGGCAGACCCGGCCGCGACTGGCCTTCGTATCGCCTCTGCCGCCGGACCGTAGCGGAGTCGCCGACTACAGCGCCGAGCTCCTTCGAGAGCTGGCCACTTACTATGACATCGAGCTGGTCAACGCCAATGCCGCGATCGCCGATGACTGGCTGGCGGCGAACTTTCCGCTCAGATCGATCGCCTGGTTTGAAGCCAACGCCAAACGCTTTGACCGCATTGTCTATCAGGTCGGCAATAGCGTGTTTCACCTGCACATGTTCGATCTGCTGTCGAGATTCCCGGGCACGGTCGTGCTGCACGACTTCTTCCTGGGCGACACGATCCACTGGGCGGTTCATATGCGCCTGCTGTCGGGCGACGCGTTCCTGCGCACCCTGTACAGGTCGCACGGCTATCGCGCCCTGATCGCCTACTATGAGAGAGGGGAGGCGGAGGCGCCGACGGTGTTTCCTGCCAATCGCGAAATCCTGGAAGCGGCACAAGGCGTCATCGTCCATTCCCGCCACGCGCTTCTTGAAGCGCGTCATTGGTACGGCGAGGGCTTATGTTCGGACTGGGCGATCATTCCGCAGCTCCGCCGGGTGGCGTCGGGTATGCCTCGCGTGGAGGCGCGCGAGAGATTGGGGCTGGGAGCCGACGATTTTGTCGTTTGTTCCTTCGGGCACGTATCACCGACGAAAATGGTCGATCGCCTCTTGTCGGCCTGGCGAATGAGCAGCCTTGCGCAGCGGCGAGACTGCGTGCTGGTGGTCGTCGGCGAAGGTGACGGTCCGTACTTCCAGGACCTGGTGTCGAAGACTGAGAGCGCCGATGCGCCCGGTCGGTTCAGGGTGACCGGCCGGGTGTCGACCGACGACTACAACACATGGCTCGCCGCCGCCGATGTCGCGGTGCAGCTTCGCACGCGCTCGCGCGGTGAGACGTCGCGCGCTGTTCTCGACGCGCTCGCCAGCGGCTGCCCCGTCATTTTCAACGCCCACGGATCGGCGGCTGAGCTACCCGCGGATGTCGGCGTAAGGCTCGCGGATGGTTTCAGCGATGAGGATTTAGCCGCCGCCCTCGAGGACTGCCACGAGCGGCCGGATTTGCAGGCTGTCGGCCATGCCGGTCGCGACTACGTGCAGCGCGTATGCGGACCAGCTCAAGTCGGCGCGCTCTATCGGGATGCGATCGAGCGCTTCGCGGCCGAACACAGGCTGGCGAAGCAGCGCGTGCTGGTCGAGGCCATCGCGAACATTCCTTCGGACGCTCCGCCACCGGCGAGCGACCTTGTCGCGCTGGCCCGCGTCATGGCGCGCCACCGCCGGATCTCGGCGACGACGGTGTTCGTGGGACTGCCGTCCGAGGCGGTCGGCAACATGGCGGAGATGCTGGCTTGGCTGATCAAGTCCACGCCGATCAACATGCGGGTTGAGCCCGTCGTGCTTCGAGACAAGGAGATGCGGTCGGCTCACCGCCTCACCAGCCAGCTTCTCAAGCTCGGCCGCCCTCTCGTGGCGGATGAGCTGGTTGAGATGGGTGTTGGTGACTATCTCGTTTGCCTGGGTCGTGAGGGCGAGGGTCAATGGGCCGATGTCACGCGTCATCTGCGTCTTCGGGGTGTCGCGGTCCACTTCATGGATCCCGCGATGGTCGTCTCGGATGGTCAGTCGACTGTACCTGAGCGCAAGGCCCGAGCGGCTCAGTGGTTCGCCGATATCGGGATTGCGCTCTCTACGTCGTAAGCGCTACGCCGGGGCGATTGACGGACGAATGTCGGCGCTGCCGGCGGACTTGCGCGCGGTTTCAATTGTCGGCGAGGCGACGACAGCTTTCACGGCGTCGTGGACGTCGGCACTGACGTCGTTCCAGGATCGGGCGACGAAGCCCTCCCTGACGCGCGCGTTGGCCGCTTCTCGGTAACCGGGTTCGGTGATCAGTCGCCTGAGCTCGGCCAGCCAGGCCGCGCCGTCGAAGACATCGGCATGAAAGGCGAGGCCTTGGCCGGCCTCCGGCTGGGAGCTGTTGTCGCCCGCCAGGCAGTACTTGCCGTACGCCAGCGATTCGGTGATCGGCAGGCCCCAGCCCTCCGACCACGAGGGGAAAAGGGTGAAGGCGCAGTTTTCGTAGAGCCATGCCACCTCGCCGTCCATGGGCCCTTCGATGAACAGCAACTTGCGCTGCCACATCATCGTGTCCTGCGAGATCAGCCTGAAACCCCTCCCGCCATCCGACTGGCCGGCGAACACGAGGGTAGGCACCTGGTCACCCATCGTCTCGACGGCACGACGCCATAGCTGATACGCGAACCAGTGGTTCTTGCGCGGGTTCACGGTCGAGACGAACAGTACGAAGCCGTTCGGTTGCAGGCCGGTCTCGCGCAGACGCTTCGAGTGGACCGGCGTCGTGCTCTGCTTCATGTCCGAGCAAAGCGGGATAGGCTTGACGGGACGGATTGTGACGCCGGTTTCCGCCGCATAGGCGGTGACGTCGCCGGCGGTGGATTTTGAGATCGCGCAGACGGCGTCCGACAGACGGATGACGTGGTCGATATGCTTGCGGAACGTGGCGCTGAACGGCGGAGAACCAAAGAATTCAGGCCGCCTGATCGGCAGCAGGTCGTAGATCATGCTGACAAAGCGCAGGCCGTGCGAAGTCTTGAGTTCTTCGACGGCTCTGAACGGGCGATCGGACCACCAGATGCCGAGCATGACCATCACGGCGTCCCTGCGGAACTCGGCTTTGTTGTTCAGAGAGACGGGACGAGGCCCGCCGCCGCGCCGCGCGACCAGCGCGTCGAGAAAATGCGCAAGGCGTTCGAAATTTCGCGAGAAACCCAGTGTCTGGCTGAACTCCCGTCGCTCGTCGGCGCTCAGCTTAGGCCAGTCCCCCGCGAGCAGGCGATCAAGCGCCGAAGACAGGCGCATCCATCGGGGGGCTCGCCTTGCCACGGGCTCGAGCAGCCGTGCCAGCGCGAAACCCAAACGCGGCATCGTCGTCGGCACCGTGGGTTCGTCGCAAATTGCATCGAGATCAAGGGCCTGGGACTTATCCCCCAGGTCGATAAATGCATCGAAGTCGATCGAAATGAATCGCCGCCCCTGCCATGCGACAGCCTGCGCGCCACGAGCCACCAGATATTTTGCGACTTCATACTCTACGCGAGGGATGCCGGTCTTCCGCTGATACCGGGTATCAAGTAGCGAGTTGACGACGACGTACACCTGGTTGTCTAGCACCTGATCTCCGCAACTTCGCCAGTGTGATTGTATGGGCGTCGTAGCAAGCTGGCAGAGTGGGGTTTTGACGCCTGAGGTTCAAGCGATTTTCCGGCAGGCCGCGGCCCCTCTTCGGAGCTTGCGACAATGCGGCTTCCGCGTCCGCGAAGCCGCGCACCACGCCGGCAAGCCCGGCGATGGTGGCGCACATGACTGCAAGAACAATGAGGAACCCGGGCATGGTCGAGTCCCTGCATCGGATCGCGGATCGCACTTACGCTCGATCCAACCCGATCCCTGTCATATGCGCGTCAAGCCGACACGCGTGCCGCGATACGGTTTGGCGACCGCGCGGTGATCACATCAGCTGCTTGCCGGACATCGCGCGGTCGTAGTCGGCGCGCGCCATCATCGTCACCAGCCCCTCGAAGTCGACCTTGGGCGCCCAGCCGAGCTCGCGACGCGCCTTGCTCGCATCGCCCAACAGCGTGTGGACCTCGGCCGGCCGGAAGAATTCCGGGCTGATCTCGACAATGAGCTTGCCGGTCTTGCGATCGTGCGCCTTCTCGTCGACGCCCGAGCCCGACCAGTCGAGCTCGAAGCCCAGAGCCGCGGCGGCGGCGATGACGAAGTCGCGCACTGAGCATATCTGGCCGGTCGCGACGACGTAGTCGTCCGCCTTGTCGGCGCGCACCATCAGGTGGATCGCCTCGACATAGTCGCCGGCGAATCCCCAGTCGCGCTTGGCTTCGAGATTGCCCAGTTGCAGGGTGGTGGGTGCGCCGGCCTTCATCTCGGCCAGCACCGAGGTAATCTTGCGGGTGACGAACTCGCGGCCACGCAGCGGTGATTCGTGGTTGAACAGGATGCCGGCGCTGGCGTGCATGCCGTAGGATTCGCGATAGTTCACCGTGGCGTGGTGGCCGAACGTCTTGGCCACCGCATAGGGACTGCGCGGGTGGAACGGCGTGTTCTCGTTCAGCGCCGCGGGGCTGACGCCGCCATACATCTCCGAGCTCGAGGCCTGGTAGAAGCGAATCCCCGTGTCGATGCCGCGACAGACTTCGAGCAGACGCAGCACGCCCATGGCGTCGGCGTCGGCGGTGTAGAGCGGCTGTTCAAAGCTCGACGCGACGAAGCTCTGAGCGGCCAGGTTGTAGACCTCGTCGGGGCGCAGCCGGTCGATCAGGCGGCGCATGTTCTCGTATTCGAGCAGTTCGAAATACTCGAACTTGATGTGCTGTTCGACGCCGAGGTCGCGCAGCCGCCAGGAGTTCCACGACGACGAGCGCCGCGCGGCGCCATAGACCTCGTAACCGCCTTCCAGCAGCCGCTTTGCCAGATACGCTCCGTCCTGGCCGAGAATTCCGGTAACCAGGGCCTTCTTCTTCGCCATCGCTTGCCTATCATCCTGTCCGTTTGCGGCCGCCCTTATAGCAGCTAGCCGCCTCAGTGGGACGTCCTTTTGGCCGCACCAGACGGCCTTCCTTTCGTCTCTCGGGACCGCGAGCGCGGCCATCTGGAAAGTGGCGTAGCGGGTGTCGCGCACGACCTTGGTAACGATCCTGACTCGCTTCTCTTGGCGGCTGGTCGTGTTCACTTGATCGCGTTCGTGCCTTCCCTGATCCATTGCGCGCACGTCCTGCGCTTGATCGTGGAAATCTGGGCTGGCTTGCGGCGCGAAGCCGATGGCGTTGGTCTGGAATTTGAACAGGTCATGATACATGCCGCCATGCGCCAGCAGCTCGGCATGGCTGTCTCCCTCGACGATGCGATCGAAGTTGGTGGTCGACACAGGCGATGCGTCGCGGCGATCAGGCCAGGCTCGTGGCGCGTCGCCATCAGGTGGTCGAAGGTCACTCGCTCGGTCCTGATGTCAAATGCACTGGTTGCCTCGTCGAGCATCGCGGCGCGCAGGCGCGGTCGTCGTGCAGGATCGTCCGGTTCAGTACCCGTCGCGGTCGAGAAAGGCGGCTCGGATCGCGGGCGAAAGCCTGTACCGTGGACGCCACGATGAGTCCATGATCCGCGCCTGGACCGGGGGAAACCGCATGCCGCGACTGGGATATCTGTTGCCGACCCGCGAGCGGGTCATGGAAGGCCAGGATGAGACCGCCTCGTTGCTGGCGCTGGCCGAACGCGCCGAGAAGCTGGGCTTCGATTCGCTGTGGGTCGGCGATTCGCTGCTGGCACGCCCGCGGCACGATCCACTGACCTTGCTGGCCGCCGTCGCGGCGCGCACGCGCAAGGCCGAGCTGGGCACGGCTGTGCTGCTGCCTGCCCTGCGCAACCCGGTCGTTCTGGCACAGCAGGTCGCAACTCTGGACCGCATCGCCGAGGGCCGGTTGATCCTGGGCATCGGCATCGCCAGCGACGTGCCCAACATCCGCGCCGAGTTCGAGGCGGCCGGCGTGCCCTTCGAGAAGCGCGTCGGGCGCATGGTCGAGGGCATCGCGCTGGCGCGCGCCCTGTGGACCGGCAAGCCGGTAACATGGGATGGCCGCTGGAAGATGAAGGACAGCGTGCTGGGACCGACGCCGCACCGCCCGGGCGGGCCGCCGATCTGGCTGCCCGGCGCCGTCAGCGCCGCGCGCCAGCGCTGCGGCCGGCTCTACGACGGCTGGTTCCCCAACGGGCCGGAGCCGCACGAATACGCCGCGCAGTGGGCCGAGGTGAAGGATGCGGCCAAGGCCGCCGGCCGCGACCCCGAGACATTGGCGGCGGCGATCTACGTGACCCTGGCGATCGACGACGACGCGGCGCGTGCTGATGCCCGCATGAACGACTACCTCGAGCAGTACTACGGCATGGCGCCCGCGATCATGCGCAAGCGGCAGAGCTGCTTCGCCGGCTCGGCCGCCGGTGCCGCCGCGTGGCTGAAAGGCTTCGCCGACGCCGGCGCCACGCATATCGTGGTGCGCTTCGCCGGCGACCACGAACGGCACCTCGACATCGTCAGCGGTCTGCGACGAACGCTGGGCTGGTAGGTGGCGTTCTTCCCTTCTCCCCGCGAAGGCGGGGAGAAGGTGCCCGAAGGGCGGATGAGGGACTTCGCGATGGTTCAACAGCAGGCATCTCCGTCGTTGCACAAGGAAGCCCCTCGTCCGCCTCGCTGATGCTCGGCACCTTCTCCCCGCCTTCGCGGGGAGAAGGGGAGAGGCCATTTGCGACTCTCCGTGATGGGTGATCCTTCGGCCGCCGGCGAAACGATCGTCACCGCCAACGGCGTAGGAGTCCTTCCTCGACCACCGCGGAGTTCGCCATGCCCATGCTCGCCAATGCCAAGCCGCCGGTTTCCGGCACCGTCGCGCTCGCCGTCACCTGGGAGGCCAGGCCGGGCGAGGCCGACGCCGTCGCCGATGTGCTCGGCCGCATGACGGCGGCGGTGCGCGCCACGGAACCCGGCACTCTGCTGTTCCGCCCGCATCGCTCGCCCGACAACGATCATCTGTTCTTCCTCTACGAACTCTTCGTCGACCAGGCCGCCTTCGAAACGCACCAGAAGACGCCGCACTTCCAGGCGCTGATCCTGGGCGACGCGGTGCCCAGGCTGGCGCGGCGCGAGCGGGTGGCCTTCGCACCGCTGGCGTAAGCCTGTCCGTCATGGCTTGATATCCCCGCTGCAAGAGCGGGGACATCGAGTGAAGCGCATCCTGGTCACTGGCTTCGAGCCGTTTGACAACGACACCGTCAACCCGTCCTGGGAGGCGGCGCGGCGTATCGATGGCTGGCGCTGCGACAAGCACGAGGTGGTCGCGCGGCAACTGCCGTGTGTTTTCCGCGCCGTGCGCCCGCAAATCGCGAAGCTGATCAAGGAACTCTCGCCCGACATCGTCATCGCGCTCGGCCTCGCCGGCGGCCGCGTCGATTTCTCGATCGAGCGCGTGGCGATCAATGTTGATGACGCGCGCATACCGGACAACGCCGACGAGCAGCCGATCGACCAGCCCAGCGTCGCGGGCGGGCCGGCGGCCTATTTCAGCACCTTGCCGATCAAGGCGATGCTGCGCCGCCTTCGCGCCGCGGGTATCCCGGCCTCGGTGTCGAACAGCGCCGGCACCTTCGTTTGCAATCACACCTTCTACGTCGCGCGCCATCTCGCCGAGACCGGGCGCCACAAGTTCCGCGCCGGATTCATCCATGTGCCGTATCTGCCGGAGCAGGCCGCGCGCCATCCCGGCGCTGCGTCAATGTCGGTCGACACGCTGGTTGCGGCTTTGAAGATCGCCATCGAGACCACGGTCCGCGTCGAGCGCGACGAGCTGGTCGTCGCCGGCGCGACGCACTAGGATCTGTGGGAATCAGGATTCCCAGGGTTGGTGCGTTGAGATTCAGGCTTGCGATGGACCGCCTGATCCTGAGCGACGCCCAATGGGCGAAGACGGAACCGCTGTGGCTGCGCCAGCATCAGGCGCTGTCTTTTGCGGCGGCAGGGAAACATGGAAGAACGCGAGCCCGGCGACCCTTCTACAGATATCCTTCTGGAGGGTCTTACTGCAGCGGTGGCCGACTACAATGCCACAGGCAACGCACTCGTCCATATTGGCGGATATCTGAGTAGCGCTGTCTTCAGTTGCGGCGACCTCATCGTTAAGTGCTTCCTCCATTCAGCGGACAAGAAACTTGCCCGCGAGTACCGAGCTTACGACTTCCTGTCGGGTTCTGGATTGCCTGTTCCAGCACTCGTTGCATCCGGACGGCTCAATGCCGGCCAGCCGTGGATTCTGATAACGAGACTGCCAGGTCAAGTAGGGATTGACCTTTGGAAGACCCTGACGACACGTGCACGCATCGATCTGTATCAACAGGCCGGGACGTTACTGGCCAAGCTGCATCTCCTTCCCGTCGACGAGCGCCATACTGAGCTGCCCCAATCGGACGCAGTCGCGAAGTACCTTGAGCTCTTGGCTGTGCGGCTCGAAAGATATGCGCGGGAGGCAGCATTGATTGATGATCGTGCAATGTCACGTGCACAAGCGCTTGCCTGGACAGTCGATCTTCAACGCTACACACCTCGACAACTTCGATTCACGCATGGGGATTTCTCGATGAGGAATCTCATGCTCCGGGAAATTGACGGTGCCTGGGAAATCTCGGGGCTCTTTGACTTTGAGCACTGCGAGTATGGTGACCCGGCGGCCGATTTCGGAAGAATGCTAGTTGCGACCGAAGACTGGAATAGTGAAGAATTCAGTAGTTTCCTGGATGCCTACGCCGCCGTCTTACCGTTGCCGGCCCGCGAACGAGTACTCCTCCACCTCGGCGCCATCGCACTCGATGCGGCGAGCTGGGCCTACGACAAGGATCAAGCATACTACAAGGCTATCTTGGATATCGTAGATCGTGTTGGGGCAGACCCAAAGGCGTTGCCTGCAAGATTCCCGCACACTGGAGCGAGTCCCGATTTGATGTAACTGCTTGCAGTTCCGTCAGTCGGCATGGCGCGTACTAGCGAACGATGTCGAGGACATTTTCAAACACACACATGCACCGGCCGTGCCGGCGCGCCTGGGCCTCCAGTTACATGCTGTCCCCGTCCAGGGCCGCCGCTGTTATGCGGCCATTCCCGCTAAACTAGACGAAAGTAGAATGGCTCCCTCTCCCCACACGCGAGGAGAGGAAGAGAGTCGCCATGTGCGAAAGCGTCACTCCACCACGAACGTCATCGCGTCGCTGAGCCAGCGTGAGTAGCCGTATTCGATCGGCACGCCGTCCGGATCGATGTTGATGGCTTCGGTGACCAGCACGGCACGACCGCGGCCGACCTCGAGCAGGCGCGCGTCGGACGCGGTGATCAGCGCCGCCGACACGCGCGTCCAGCGCCGCGAATAGTCGTTCACGCCGCAGCGCCGCAACGCCGCCGTCACCGAGCGCTCGGCGCGCCAGGCGTCGCCCAGGCGCGGGAAGCGCGCAGCGGGGAAGTAGTGGCTGCCGATGCCGGCGGGCTTGCCGTCGACCAGCGCGCGCGCATCGAGGCGCAACAGGGCGGTCTCGGTCGGCACCGACAGCGCCAGCGCGATCTCCGGCGTGGCGCGCACATTGTGCACGCTCACCAGGTCGCGCGCGCCGACGCGGCGGGAGCGCTCGATGGTTTCGCTGAACCGCGCGCGCTTGCCCAAGGCGTAGTCGAGCGGCGGATCGGGCACGAAGATGCCGCGGCCCTGCTCGGCGCGCAGCACGCCTTGGCCCTCGAGATGTTCGATCGCCTGGCGCAAGGTGTGGCGGTTGACGCCGAAGCGCTCGGCGAGCGCATATTCACCGGGCAGTCGTGCGCCGGGCTTCCAGTCGCCGGCCTTGACCTCGGCGCGCAGCGTGTCGGCGATGCGGCGCCACAGCGGTCTGGGATCGTCATCCACGGCCATGTCACGCAACCTTCATCGGGATATGGGCAATAGACATTGCGAGCGTCGGCCCATGCTTATATACTTGTATAGACAAGTAAGGACTTTGTCGAGATGCAAAGCAACGACGCGCGCAAGTCCTGGCTAGCCGTGCTGGCGAGAGCCGAGCGGGCGCAGCTGGAAAAGGCCGTGGCCGAGCTGTCGCCGCCGCCGAGCTGGCGCGTGGTCAAGCCGGCCGAGTCCGGTCTGGCGATGGTGCGTGGGCGCGCCGGCGGCACCGGTCAGCAGTTCAACATCGGCGAGATGAGCGTGGCGCGCTGCGTCGTGCAGGTTGACGGCGGCGCCGTCGGCGTCGGTTACGTCGCCGGTCGCGACAAGCGCAAGGCGGAGCTGGTGGCGGTGCTCGACGCGCTGCTGCAGGACGGCCCGTTCGTAGAGACGCTGAAGCGCGACGTGGTGGCGCCGCTCGCCGCGCGGCAGGACGCGGCGCGACAAAAAGTTCTGTCGAAAGCGGCGGCAACCAAGGTCGACTTCTTCACCATGGTGCGCGGCTCATGAGCGGGATCGTCACGCCGACCCAGGCGGCGCTGTCGCCGGGCTTTGTCGAGCCGGTGCTCGACGCGCAGGCCGCCTTCCGCGCCACGCTCGACGCGCTGTCGCGTCCCGGCCGCATCGAGACGCTTACGCTGCGCTTGAATCCACCCGCTGGCATCGATGCCGCGACGGCCGCTGTGTGCCTGACCTTGGTTGACGGCGACACGCCGGTCTGGCTGGCACCGCACGCGGCGGCGGATAGGGCCGCCGCTTGGATCGCCTTCCATACCGGCGCGCCGGTTACGAGCGTTGCCGCCGATGCGGCGTTCGCCGTCGTGCTCGATGCCGCGTCCTTGCCGGCGCTCGACGGCTTCGACTGGGGCAGCGACGAGGAGCCGCAGCGTGGCGCGACGTTGATCGTCCAAGTGCCGGCGCTGGCCGGGCAGGGTGGTTGGACCTTGAGCGGCCCCGGGATCGCCGCGCGTGCGGCGTTGCGCGTCGATGGCCTGCCGGAGTCGTTCCTTGCGGCGCGTCGCGCCATGACCGGCGCGTTCCCGCGCGGCCTCGACATCCTGTTCACATCGGGCGCGCGCCTCGCGGCGCTGCCGCGCACCACCATCCTGGAGGCCTGACATGTATGTGGCGGTGAAGGGTGGCGAGCGGGCGATCGCCAACGCGCATGCCTGGCTGGCCGAGTCGCGGCGCGGCGATCCCAGCGTGCCAGAACTCACCGTGCCGCAGATCCGCGAGCAGCAGAAGCTCGCGGTCGACCGCGTCATGACCGAGGGCTCGCTCTACGATCCCGACCTCGCGGCCCTGGCGCTCAAGCAGGCCCGTGGCGATCAGGTCGAGGCGATCTTCCTGTTGCGCGCCTATCGCACGACCTTGCCGCGGTTCGGCGCCACCCAGCCGATCGACACGTCGGCGATGACGGTGCGGCGGCGTGTATCGGCGGTGTTCAAGGACATTCCCGGCGGCCAGATCCTCGGTTCGACCTTCGACTACACGCACCGCCTGCTCGACTTCGCGCTGATGGCCGAGGGTGAGCCGTCACCGGCCCCCGTAGCGGTGGCATCGGCGGAGACGCGGCTACCTGGCGTGATCGACGTGCTGAACCGCGAGGACATCATCGAGATCGAGCGGCCCGCGCCTGGTGATCCCGTGCCGCCCGACCTGACGCGCGAGCCGCTGCGCTTCCCGGCGCCGCGTGCCATGCGGTTGCAGAACCTGGCGCGTGGCGACGAGGGATTCGTGCTGGCGATGGGCTACGCCACGCAGCGCGGCTATGGCCGCACGCATCCTTTCGCCGGCGAGATCCGCCACGGCACGGTGGCGGTGGAGATAGTGCCGCCGGAACTCGGCTTCGCCATCGATATCGGCGACATCGAACTGACCGAGTGCCAGATGGTCAACCAGTTCGCCGGCTCGAAGAACGAGCCGCCGCAGTTCACCCGCGGCTACGGCGTGAGCTTCGGCCATGGCGAGCGCAAGGCGATGGGCATGGCGCTGGTCGACCGCGCGTTGCGCGCCGAGGAGCTCGGCGAAGCGACCGACGCGCCGCCCAACGACATCGAGTTCGTGCTCTATCACAGCGACAACGTCGAAGCGCAGGGCTTCGTGCAGCATCTCAAGCTGCCGCACTATGTCGACTTCCAGTCCGAGCTGAACGTCGTGCGCGCCATGCGTCGCGACGCCGAGGCAGCCAAGCAAGCCGCGCTGAAGGAGGCCGCCGAATGAGCGCCGCCACCTTGCCCCACTCTGCAGTAGGGCTCTCGCACGCGGCCTTCCAATCTACCTTCCCCCGGAGGGGGAAGGTGGCGCGCGAAGCGCGACGGATGGGGGATGTCTCAACGCGTCAGGTGTTCGTCTTCGACATCCCCCATCCGCCCTTCGGGCACCTTCCCCCTCCGGGGGACGGTAAGACCAAGTCAAACCAGCCCTTCGCGATCGCCCTGTGCTGCGGCGATGAAGACGAAGGAACGCAGCCATGACCGCCGCCGCGAGCAACGCCACGGTCGACGAAGGCTACAACTTCGCCTTCCTCGACGAGCAGACCAAGCGAATGCTGCGCCGCGCGATCCTCAAGGCGGTGGCGATTCCCGGTCACCAGATCCCGTTCGGCAGCCGCGAGATGCCGCTGAGCTATGGCTGGGGTACCGGCGGCATCCAGATCACCGCCGCGGTGATCGGCCCGTCCGACACCTTGAAGGTGATCGACCAGGGCGCCGACGACACGACCAACGCCGTCAGCATTCGCTCGTTCTTCCGCCGCATGACCGGCGTGGCGACCACCGAGCGCACGCCCGACGCCACCATCGTGCAGACGCGCCATCGCATCCCCGAGACCAAGCTCGTGGAGGGACAGATCCTGGTCTATCAGGTGCCGATCCCCGAGCCGCTGCGCTGGCTCGAGCCGCGCGAATCGGAGACGCGCAAGATGCATGCGCTCGCCGAGTACGGCGCCATGCACGTGAAGCTCTACGAGGACATCGTGCGCTTCGGTCGTATCGAGACGGCCTACGACTACCCCGTGATGGTCAATGGCCGCTACCTCATGCGCCCGTCGCCGATTCCGAAGTTCGACAATCCGAAGATGGACCAGATGCCGGCGCTGCAGCTCTTCGGCGCCGGTCGCGAGAAGCGCATCTACGCCGTGCCGCCCTACACCCCGGTCAAGTCGCTCGATTTCGAGGACTATCCCTTCCAGGTCGAGAAGTGGGACCAGCCCTGCGCGCTGTGCGGCGCCGACGATACTTTCCTCGACGAGATCATCACCGACGACAAGGGCGGGCACATGTTCGTGTGCTCCGACACCGATCATTGCGAGCAGCGGCGCGACGCGGGCCATCGCGGGTCGGGCGCGCCGGAGTCCTATGTCGCGGCCGTGGAGGCCGGCGAATGAGCGAGACGCCGATCCTCGAGGTGCGCAACATCACCAAGCGCTTCGGCCTGCGCGCCGCGGTACGCGACGTCTCGCTCGAGCTGTGGCCGGGCGAGGTGCTGGGCATCGTGGGCGAATCCGGCTCGGGCAAGACCACCTTGCTGAACTGCCTCGGTGGACGCATGCCGGCCGATGCCGGGGAAGTGCTCTACAGGACCGGCGACGGCCGCGAGGTCGACATGCTGGCGCTGAGCGAAGCCGACCGGCGGCGACTGCTGCGCACCGAATGGGGCTTCGTCCACCAGAACCCGCGCGACGGATTGCGGCTCGACGTCAGCGCCGGCGGCAATGTCGGCGAGCGGCTGATGGCGCTGGGCCATCGTCACTACGGCGATTTGCGTAGTGCGGTGCTAGACTGGCTCAAGCAGGTCGAGATCGACGCCGACCGCGTCGACGACAAGCCGCGCGCCTTCTCCGGCGGCATGCAGCAGCGCCTGCAGATCGCGCGCAATCTCGTGACGCACCCCCGAGTCGTGCTGATGGACGAGCCGACCGGCGGCCTCGACGTCTCGGTGCAGGCGCGCCTGCTCGACCTGCTGCGCCGCTTGGTGCGCGATGTCGGCGTGTCGGTGATCATCGTGACCCACGATCTTGGCGTTGCGCGCCTGCTGGCCGACCGGCTGATCGTGATGCGCGAGGGGCGTCTGGTCGAGAGCGGCCTCACCGATCGCCTGCTCGACGACCCGCAGGAGCCCTACACACAGTTGCTCGTGTCCTCGGTGCTGACGGTATGACGATGATCACCCCACATACGCGTATGACGTTCTTCCCTTCTCCCCGCGAAGGCGGGGAGAAGGTGCCGAGCGCCAGCGAGGCGGATGAGGGGCGCGAGGAAGCCCCTCATCCGCCTCGCTGGCGCTCGGCACCTTCTCCCCGCCTTCGCGGGGAGAAGGACAAGGAGTGACCATGCCGCCGGCCATCTCCATCCGCGGCCTGCGCAAGAGCTTCACGCTGCATCTGCGCGGCGGCGTGCGCCTCGAGGCGCTGCGCGGCGTGGATCTCGACGTGCATGCCGGCGAGTGCGTCGTGCTGCGTGGACCTTCGGGCGCCGGCAAGAGCAGCCTGATGCGCTGCGTCTATGGCAATTACGGTGCGGACGCGGGCAGTCTGGTGATCCGCGACAAGGGCGTCGACATCGACATGGCGAGCGCTTCGCCGCGCCAGGTCACCGCCCTGCGGCGCGACACCATCGGCTATGTCAGCCAGTTCCTGCGGGTGATCCCGCGTGTCTCGACGCGCGACGTGGTGGCTGAGCCGATGTTGGCGCGTGGCGTCGACGCGGATACGGCGCGCGGCAAGGCTGAGGCGATGCTGGCGCGGCTCAACATCCCGTCGCGCCTGTTCGACCTGCCGCCGGCGACCTTCTCCGGCGGTGAGCAGCAACGCGTGAACATCGCGCGTGTCTTCGCCGCCGGCTTTCCGATCCTGCTGCTCGACGAGCCGACCGCGTCGCTCGATGACGCCAACCGCGCCGTGGTCATCGCGCTGATCCTGGAGGCGCGCGAGCGTGGCGCGGCGATCCTCGCCATCCTGCACGATCCGGTGGCGCGCGAGGCGGTCGCCAGCCGGGTCTTCGAGCTCGAGCCGGGAACTTCAGTGGCGGAGGCCGCGTGATGGCCGAGATGATCCTTACCGGCGCCCGGGTCGTCGGTCCCGATGCGGTGATCGAGGGCACTGTGGTCGTGCGTGATGGACGCATCGCCGAGGTCGCCGAGGGCACGACGCAGGGCGGCGAGGATTTCGGCGGCGACTACCTGCTGCCCGGCCTCGTTGAACTGCACACCGACAACATGGAGCGCCACTTCGCACCGCGACCCGGCGTGCGTTGGCCCGGCGTCTCGGCGGTTCTGGCGCATGACGGGCAGATCGCCGCGGCCGGCATCACCACGGTGTTCGACGCCGTCGGCATGGGCACGGTGCGCGGCGACGACGATATCCGCATCGCCGCGCTGGACGAGATGCTGGTGGCGGTGCGCACGGCGCGCGCGCGCGACATGTTCCGCGCCGAGCACCTGTTCCACCTGCGGTGCGAGACCAGCTATCCTTCGGTGCTCGATCGAATCGAGCGGCTGATCGACGATCCGGCGGTCAAGCTCGCCTCGGTCATGGATCACACGCCGGGCCAGCGCCAGTTCACGCGCGAGGACAAGTTCCGCGAATACTACAAGGGCAAGTTCCAGTTCACCGACACGGAGCTCGACAGTTACATCGCCGCCCAGAAGGAGCGCTGCGAACGCTGGAGCGCGCCCAACCGGCGCGGCATGGTCGAGATGTGCAAGGCGCGCGACATCCCACTCGCCAGCCACGACGACGCCACGTCGGCGCATGTCGCCGAGGCGGTCGCCGACGGCATGGTGGTGGCCGAGTTCCCGACCACGATCGAGGCGGCGCGTCTGTCACGCGAGGGCGGCATGAAGGTGGTGATGGGTGGGCCCAACCTGGTACGCGGCGGCTCGCACTCCGGCAACATCTCCGCCGGCACCCTGGCGACGCTGGGGCTGCTCGACATCGTCTCGTCGGACTATGTGCCGGTGAGCCTGCTCGAATCGGCGTTCCGGCTGCCCTCGGAGGTGCCGGGCATGGACCTGCCGCGGGCCGTGCGCACGATCTCGCAGACGCCGGCCGAGGCGGTCGGCCTCGATGATCGCGGCGCCATCGTCGCAGGGCGGCGCGCCGATCTGGTGCGGGTGTCGCTGATCGAAGGCCAGCCGGTGGTGCGCGCGGTCTGGCGCGAGGGACGGAGGATCGCATGAGGTACACGGTCGACGGGCTGTTCCAGCTGCTCGAGGACAAAGGCGGCAGGGCCTATGGCGGCGAGCGCCTCTCGCAGCTCGCCCATGCCCTGCAATCGGCTGAGCTCGCGGTCGAGGCGGGCGATCCGGCGTCGCTGGTGATCGCCGCCCTGATGCACGACATCGGCCATCTCGTCGGCAAGGGCGACGAGGGCCTGGCGGCGAAGGGCATCGACGCCCGGCACGAGGCCTCGGGCGCTTTGGCGCTGGAGCAGGTGTTCGGCAAGGCGGTGGCCGAGCCGGTGCGCCTGCATGTCGATGCCAAGCGCTATCTCTGCTTCGCCGAGGCCGGCTACTGGAAGTCGCTCTCGCAGGGCTCAAAAACTTCACTTGAAGTGCAAGGAGGTCCCTTCGACGCCGCCGAAGCCGAAACATTCATCAAAAGCCCCCACGCCGCCGACGCGGTGAAGCTGCGCCGCTACGACGACCTCGCCAAGATCGTCGGCAAGCCCACCCCCGACCTCGCCACTTTCCGAGCCGTGGCCGCGCGCCTTCAGGCGCATGCCTGAGGGCCGTCGGCTCGTGCTGGTGGTGGGCGCGAGCGGTGTCGGCAAGGACAGTGTGCTCGACGGCGCGCGGGTAGTCTTCCGGGCCGACCCGCGCGTCGTGTTCGTGCGCCGGGTGATCACGCGGCCGGCGGGATCCGGTGGCGAGGACCATATCGCCGCCACGCCGGAGGACTTCGCGGCGCTATGCCGCGCGCAGGCCTTCTCGATCCATTGGCCGGCGAACGGCCTGGCCTATGGCCTGCCGCGGCGAATGGATGACGACCTTGGGCATGGCCGCGTCGTCGTCGCCAACGTCTCCCGCCAGGTGCTCGACGACGCGCGGCGACGCTACCCGGGCTTGACGGTGTGCGCGGTGACCGCCTCGACGGCGACCCTGCGTGCGCGGCTCGCGGCGCGCGGTCGCGAAAGTTCGGCCGAGATCGAGGCGCGGCTGGCGCGTGTCGGCGGCCCGACGGTGGGACACGATGTCGTGACCATCGCCAATGACGGCGACCTCACCGACGCTGTCGCCGCCTTCGCGCGGCTGATCGGTCAGTTGCTGCCGGTGAGCGTGAACCCCGCGACCTGACGGAACGGGGCGCCGGGCCGCGGCTCGACGAATAGCCAGAGCGTGTCGAGGATGAAAGACCCTGTCAGGGCCGGGGCGAAATAGCGTTCGAGCCAGCCGATCAAGGGCACACGCTCGGCCGTGGGCAGCCGGCTGGTCAGGGTAAAGTGCAGCCGGAACTCATCCATCACATAGGGGTACCCCCAGCGTGCCAGATTGGCCTCCTGCGCCGGCGTCAGCTGGTGCGCGCGGCGGCGCGCCAATTCATCCGCGTCGGGTGGCCGGCGAAATCCGTCGAAGGCCGCGACGATGTCGGCGGCGAGCGCGCCCAGGGCCGATGGGCTGACCACCGGCCGTAGCGCAATGAAGCCCGACAGATCCTGCACCGAGAGCCGGCCCAGGTCGACCGCCGCCGTGCGAACGGCATAGGCCGCCAAGGCGTCGATCAGCGCGGCCTCCTCGCGGCCCTCGGCGAGCTGGAAGGGCGGTTTCAGCGTGCCGTGGAAGCCGTAGCGGTCGGCTTCGCGGGTAATCGCCACCACCGCCTCGATCGGCATCGCCAGGGGCAGAGGCTGGGGCCGCGGCAGGCCGGTCAGCGCGTCGCGACCCAGCCAGGCGGCGGCGTGGTGGGCGAGGGCGGAGCCGGGGGCGGGAGCGGCATAGATGGCGTAGCGGTAGGTCACGGTGATCCCGAGAAGGGCGTTTCCACTGTAACAAGGCGTTTCAGCGGATCGCAGCGGCTTTTGCCGACCCCCCGGAGAGGCTAGGAGACACGCATTGTGACCAGATGCGACACTGACAATATCCCTGCGACCTGTTAACAGATCGTTTCAACCTCTCTAAACGGACAACCGGACGCCATGCTTCAGGCAGGCCTTGCCATATCCGGACTGATCGTCGGCTTCGTCCTCGGTACCCTGGGCGAGTACTGGATCCATCGCGGTATGCACCATCGCTGGGTCGGACGCTTCCTGACCAAGCGCCATGGGGATCACCACATGGAGGGCTTGGGTCAGGGCGTGCTGCAGGAGTTCCGCGACTACGCCGCGGGCGCGCTAGCCGCCGCCGTGCTCCTGCTGCCCATCGACTACTACTTCGTGACCGGTGGCTGGTTCGCTGGCGGCGGCATCGCCGGCGCGGCGATCCACGCGATTTTCGCAGCCTGGTGCCACCAGGCTCAACACGAGGACCCGCGCCTGCTGCCCTGGCAGTCGGCCACGCCTGTGCATTTCGTCCACCACAAGCGCAACCAGCCCGGGCACAATTACGGCATCAGCGTAGACTGGTGGGACAAGGTCTTCGGCACCTACAAGCCCGAGCCGAACTGGCGGGCCCTTTTGGCGCCGAACGCGCCGCGTCGGCCGTGGTGGCGGCTCGACTGGGCCGACCATCGACCGTCGGTCCGCGGCCGCGCTTGAGGCGCTGCCACACCCCCTGACCCCTCCCCGATATCCCTTATGACCGCCACCGGCCTCAGCGTGACGATCGCCGCCATTCTGTGGTGCGTGGCGACCGGCTGGCATGTCGGGACCCATCTGCTGGCCCTGGTGCGCCATCGCAAGCCGGCGGGCGAGCCACCCCCAGCCTCAGCCTTCACGGTCGTGGCGCCGATGGTCGGCGACAGCGACGCGTCGGCGGCCTACGTCGCGGCGCTCGTAGACTTGGCGAAGGCAGGCGCCGAAGTCCTTATTTGTGTTGAAGAATATGACGATCCGGCGGCTGAGCGAGTCACCTTGCACTGGACCTATCTGACAGGCGAGTTGCCGCCATTGCTGATAGGGCGGGCTACGATTTCCTTCAATCCAAAGGTTAACAATATTGCTAAAGGGCTTGAAACAGCTAGCCGATCGCTAATTGTTGTCATGGATAGCGGCAGCCTCCTTCGGGTCGACGAGCTGCGCGCCATGGGCGCTATGATCAACGAGCGGACTGGCCTGGTGCAGGGCCTGAAGCCGCCGCGCGGCGCGCGCAACTGGGCGGCCGAGGCCGAGTGCACGATGCTCAACGGCTATAGTGCGCGGATGATCTTCGCGCTGGACAAGATGGGCCTCCAGGCGGCGTGCGGCGGCATCCTGCTGTTCTCGCGCGCGGCGTTCGAGAAGATCGGTGGGGTCGACGCCTTCTCGCTCGAGATCGCCGAGGATCAGTCGCTGCTGGCGGCGATGCGCACGGCCGGCCTGCGCACCACCGTGGCAGACATCGTGCCGGCTTTCCCGCGGCCCTATCGCCGCTGGAGTGACATCTGGGGTCGCCAGGTGCGCTGGGCCCGGCTGCGCTGGCTGATGGCGCCGGTCACGGTGTTCCTCGAGCCGCTGCTCAGCGGGACGGTCTCCATGGTCGCCGCCGTGGTGGCGGGGCCGGCGCTGCTACCGGCGTGGTTCGACTGGACCTCGGCCGGCGGCATCGCCGCCATCGTCGTGGCCCACTGGGCGATCTGGATCGGGGCCGAAATGCTGTTCCTGTGGGGCCGCGGCTTACATCGGTCCTGGCGGCAGATTCCCTGTATCGTGCTGCGCGAGACGCTGATGCTGCCGATCGCCATCCATGCGCTGAGCGGCCGCGATATCAGGTGGCGCGACGTCGATGTCGTCGGCGGCTGGCGCGAGCAGCGAGCGCGGGCCGCCAATCGCGGCGGGGCGGCGGCGTGAACGCGCCGGCGGTCGAGGTCCAGGTGACGGCGCTGGATGGCGGCGCCAGCCTGGCGGCCGTATCGGGTCGGCTCGACTCGGCCACGGTCCCGACCATCGAGGGCGCGCTTCTGGCGCCCATCCAGCGGGGCCAGGGCGTGGTATACGATCTCGCCGACCTCAACTACATCAGCGCCGCCGGTGTGCGGCTGATCGTGGCGGCCGTACGGCGGGCCGAGGCCGTGCAGGCGCGGGTAGCGTTCGCGCGCGTGCCGGCGGAAGTCGCCGAGACGCTGTCGGTAAGTGGTTTCGCGATGTTTCTGCAGATGTTCGACTCGCATGAGGAGGCCGTGGCGCATGTGCGCGACGGCGGCGCCTGATGCGCGCGAATGTGTCGGCCGGTGTCCGAATCGCGATTTTTAGGTTGCCATGCGGCGGCGGTCGGTCTGAATACGCACGGGATCATGGGAGAAGCCGGGTGCCGCCAACAGGACTAGGAAGCCGGACCAGCCGTATCGTCGTATTGGCACTGGCCGCGCTGCTGGCGGCCTGCGGCGATGACACGATCCCGGCCTCCGGCCCCGACATGAACGCGGTGGTGCCGGGCAACCCGAACAATCTGCCGTTCGACATCGTCGACCTCTCGCCGCAAACCATCGGTGCCATCTCCACGGCCCCTGCGGCGCCGGCGGTGAGCGCCGCGCGGCCGGCGCGGGGCACGGCACCCGCCATCGTCGTCGCCCCGGGCGACGTGTTGCGCGTGCGGATCTTCGAGCCCTATGACGGCAGCATCTACGCGCCGCTGCAGAAGGGCGGCTCGGAAGTCGGCTTGCTGCGTGTCTCCGAGAACGGCACCATCAGCGTGCCCTACGCCGGAAACGTGCCGGTCGCCGGCGTCGGCCTACAGACCGTCGAGGAGCGCATCGTCGCCAAGCTGACGGGCCGGGCGTTCCAACCACAGGTCGTCGTCGAGCTGGCGGTCGACCGCAGCAACACCTACGCCGTTTCCGGGGACGTGAAAGCGCCCGGCCGCTATTCGCTGCTCGAGGGCGCCAAGACGCTGGTCGACGCTATCAGCCGCGCCGGCGGCACGGCGCGCGGGCCCAACCAGCACGAGGTGATCCTCAAGCGGCGCGGTGTCGACTATCGCATCCCGATGAGCGACCTGCTGGCCGGCGGCGACATCATGCTGCAGCGTGACGACACGCTGGTGGTGACGACCAATATCAAGGCCTTCACGGCGCTGGGCGCGGTGCTCAAGAGCGGCAATATCGAGATCAATCGCACGAAGGTGTCGCTGCTCGAGGCGCTGGGCGAGGTCGGCGGGCTGAGCGACGAGCGCGCCAACAAGACCGGTGTGTTCGTCTTCCGCCCGCAGGACTCCTCGGCCTTCGCCAGGCCGACGGACCGGCCGGTGGTCTATCGCCTCGATTTCGCCAAGCCGACCTCGGTCTTCGTCGCGCAGCAGTTTACCATGCATCCGCGCGACGTGGTCTACGTCTCGAATTCGCCGCTTTACGAGGCCAACAAGGTGATTACCGTGTTCGGCACGTTGTTCAACCTCGGCTTCCCACGCGCGGCCGTTCCATAACAGCAGGCCGGTGGCTCGCCGCCGGATCCGCCATGACGACTCGTCTATTCACATTCGCCGTCGCCTGGCTCACGCTCGCAATCGCCATGGGCGCGTCGTCGGCTGCCCTCGCCCAGAACAAGGCCGACGCCGCCGAGCGATCGCCGCTGATCGTGCGTGGTTACACCGATGTCCCGAACGCCACGGTACGTGTGGGCACCGCGGGCGACGTCCTCATCGAGCTGCGCGTGCAGGATGGCCAGACGGTGAAGGCGGGCGACGTTGTGGCGGTGTTGCGTGGCTACGAGAGCCTTGGCCGGTCGCTGAACATCTCGGAGGCCCGCCGCGATTTGGCCCGGCTGAAGTTCCAGGCGCTGAAGGACGGTCCGCGCACCAAGGAACTCGCCGGCCAGGAGCAGGCGGTGCGCCTGGCCGAGCTCGAGAACAGGAAGACCCAGATCGAGATGGAGAGCAGCGCGCTGCGGCCGCAGATCAAGCAGATCAACCTCGAAGCCGCCCAGGCCAAGGTCGACCAGGAGCAACGCAAGCTCGCGACCATGCGTGCCGCGCTGGATATCGACATCCAGACGGCGGCGGCCGAGCTGGCGATTTCCGAGGCCGAGGTCGAACAGTTGCGCAGCAACCGCGAAAATTCGTTGGTCCGCTCGCCGATCAACGGAGTCATCCTGCAACTCTACGCGAGGCAGGGCGAGGTCGTGGGCGGCTACGGCGTTGCCAAGATCGTCGACCTCTCGCAACTGCGCGTGCTGGCCGATGTCGACGAGGCGCAGCTCGACCGCGTGAAGGTCGGCGGCAAGGCCGACATCAGGCTGCGAGGCCGCGACGAGCCGTACAAGGGACGGGTTTCGCGCGTGGTGCCGTCGGTCAATCGCCTGCGCCGGGCCGATCCGGAGGGCGCCACACCGACGGACGCGCGCGTCGTGCAGGTCGAGATCGAATTCGTCGACACCGACCGCATTCCGCAGGTCATCGGTCGCGAAGTCCGCGTCCAGCTTTACTGATGGTCGCCATACCCTCCTTCCGGCCTCCGTCCGACTTCGCGGGCCGGCTGCGGTCATACTGGGCCGGCCTGCCGGCATGGTTACGCCAGGCATGGTCGGATTTCCGCCGCGCCGTGCTGATCTCGGCCAAGCTGCCGCTGGGCGTGCAGCAGCTGCGCCGCCAGCGCACCAGCGCGATCCTGGCGCTGGCTGGCGTGACCGCCAGCATCATCGTGATCTTCGCCCAGCTCGGCATCGAGAACGCGATCTACGAATCCTCAGTGCGCGTGCATCGCGCCGTCAAGGGCGACCTGGTGGTCGCCTCGCCAGGATTCCAATCCCTGCAGCTCTTCACCTACGTGCCGGTCAACGTGGTCGACATGGTGGCGGCGCACCCCAAGGTGCGCGCCACCAAGATGCTGCACTTCGGCAACATGTCGATCCTGCACGATGGCATGCGCGGACCACGCCAGATTCTCTACTACGGCCTCGATGTCGAGCAACCGGCGATCGACATACCGGGGCTGTCCGAGAACCTGCACAAATTGCGCCTGCCGCGTCACTTTCTGTTCGATCGCATGTCGCGGCCGGTGTACGGCGACCTGATCGATCGTATCGCGCGCACGAACGAAGCGGTGGTGTTGGGTCCGCGCGACGCCCTGCAGCTTTACCGTCAGCTGTTCGCGGTCGGCACTTATTCGCTCGGGCCCAATATCCTCAACGACGGTTCGTTGATCACGTCCGATTTCACGCTCACCGAGATATTCGGCTACCAGCTCGACCGGCCGGCCTTCATCGCCGTCGACCTCGCGCCGGGCACCGACGTGGGCGAGGTCGTACGCGATCTTCGCCGCACCGTGGGCGGGCGCGCCGACGTCTTCCTCAAGCACGAGTTCATCGCGCGCGAGCGCGCCTTCTGGTCGCGCGACACGCCGATCGGCTACGTCACCAACCTCGGCTTCTTCCTCGGCGTCGCCATCGGCATGGTGTTCATCTACTACGCCAAGTACCAGATCATCCGCTCCTACCTGCCGGAATACGCCATCCTGAAATGCTTCGGCTACGACCGCTGGTTCTTCCTGTCGGTCGTCATCCAGATCGGCGTCTGCGTCATTCTGCCGTCGCTGATCTTGGGCGCGGCGATCTCGTGGGGCATCTACGCCGCGGCCGAGAGCGCCACGCATCTGGGACTCTCGCTGGGCATCCGCGAGCTGGCGCTGGCGCTGGTCGCCGCCATCATCATGACCCTGGCGTCCAGCGTCTTCGCGCTGCGCCGGCTCGGCAAGGTCGACCCCGTCATGCTGTTCGACTGAGCGCCATGGCGAGTCCCATGACATCCGACGAAGGCCGCGCTGTGGTGGTCGAGGCGCGCGGCCTCAACCATTCCTATGGCACCGGCCAGCGCAAGGTCGACGTGCTGTTCGATATCGACATGGAGGTGCGCGAGGGCGAGATCGTCATCGTCACCGGCCCGTCGGGCTCGGGCAAGACGACCCTGCTGACCATTCTCGGCACCATGCGGCGGCCGACCGAGGGGCATGTGCGCGTCCTCGGCTACGACATGCTCAACGCGACGCCGTCGGACATCGAGGTGATTCGCGGCCGGCTGCGCTTCCTGTTCCAGCGCCGCAACCTGCTCACCTCGCTCAACGTGCTGCAGAACGTCGTCGCCGGCGTCGCGATGACACCCCTGACCAACCCGGCTTGGGACGAGACGCGCAGCCGACATCTGCTGTCGCTGCTGGGCCTGGGCGACAAGGCTGACGCATGGCCGGACGAGCTGTCCGGCGGCCAGCAACAGCGCGTCGCGGTGGCGCGCATGCTGATTGGCCTGCCCGATCTGATCATCGCCGACGAGCCGACCTCGGCGCTCGATCGCATCGCCGGCCGCATCGTCGTCGACCAGCTGCGCGAGCTGGCATTAAAGGTGCGCTGCGCCGTCCTGCTGTCGACCCACGACGAACGCATCTTCGATGTCGCCACCCGCCGGTTGCACATCGAGGACGGACGGATCTACCAGGTCGGTTAGACCGAGGCCCTCGCCAACCGGGCGATCTCCTCGCCGACATCGTGCCAGGTCCGCGGCCGGTAACGCTCGGCGATCTGCGCCGAGCAGTCACCGCGGTATGTGGCATCGAGCGCGAGCCGCTTGATCGCCGCCAGCCAACCCAGCCCGTCGAGCTCGTCGACATGCGTGGCGAGGCCCTGCCCGGCCTCGCGCAAAGAGGTGTTGTCGGCGGCGACGCAGGGCTTGCCGAACGACAGCGACTCGGTGATCGGCAGGCCCCAACCCTCGTGATGGGACGGGAATACCGTAAAGGCGCATTGCTGGTAAAGCTGAACGAGCTCGGCGTCCGACGGACCTTCAACGAACCGAATATGGCGCCCCCACATCGCGCGGTCGCGCGACATCAGGTCGAAGACATCGCGATCGTTCCAGCCGCGCTGGCCGGCCAGCACGAGCGGCGGCGCCGTGTCGCCCAGCTCCTCGACGAGGCGACGCCACAACCAGTATATGCCGACGTGGTTCTTGCGCGGATTGAGCGTGGAAACGTACAGGACATAGCCGTCACTCGGCAGCTCGAGCGCGCGCAGGCGCTGCGAGGCATCCGCTTCCGTCCTGTCCTTGAGGTCGGCGCAGAGCGGGACATGATGCACCGGTATGTCGCGCTTGCCGATTTCCCTGACGTAGGCGGTCAGGTCCTTCTCGACGAAGCGCGAGCTGACGCACAGCCAGTCGGCGCAGCCGATCATCGCATCGATGAAGCGGCGGAAATCCGCCGCGCCGTTCTCGTTGCTGACGAGTTCGGGCCGGCGGATCGGCATGATGTCGTGAACATAGACGCCGACGCGGATCTCCCCGGATTGCCGCTTGCGGGCAAGATCGTCGATCTGGCGCTGACGCCAGAAGATCGCCGGCACGACGATGGTATCGCCGGCGCGCATCGCTGGCGCCTTCGCTGGGGACCGCTGGTCGCTGGCGCCCTCGAGCGCGGCGACGCGGAAGCGGCCGAGCAGGCGGTCGAAACGCAGCACATGCCCGCCGCGCGCGACCAGCTCGCGGGCGATCTCGTATTCGACCCGGGGTATGCCCGTAAGGCGCTCCTGCCGCCGGCTCATGCGCGTCGAGACCGTGACGTAGAGCGAACTCATGCGATCTTCTTAGTAAGGAGGTCGTCACCGGTCAATTGGCGCGTCCCCGATCCCAATGCGCGAACTGCTCGACTTCCAGTTCGTGCGGCCGCGGCCGGCCATGGAACACGCAAAGGCGCGCCGAGGACGGGACCGTGGCACCGGCGCCGAGATCGGCGTAATCCAGCAGCGAACCCGGCAGCGTCTCTTCGAATGCGCGCCAGCCGATGCCGGCGCGCCGCAGCCCGGTCTCGATATAGCCGCGATGGCCGGCCTCGCGATGCCGGTGGTTCCAGTATTCGGGCATCCAGGCATAGCGCCGGTAGAGGAACGAGCAGTCGACACGCCAGGCCATCACGGCCGCGTCGAGGCCGCCACTCCTGTGCGTGCCCGCCGTGAACTCGCCATCGAGTGCCACGCGGGCCAGTTCGTCGAGCTCGCCCAGCACGACCGTGTCGAGATCGAGGTAGAGCACCGGTCCGTCGAACAGGCCATGGCGGAACAGCTCGAGCTTCGCCCAGGCGCCGGGCCACAACCAATGCAGGGGCAGGTGCTCGCACGGCACGGCGATATCGGACAGGCAGACGAAGCGATGCGGCAGACGCAGATGCGCGGCGATACCCTCGCGCAGGACGCGGACATATTTCGCGAAGAACGGCCCCTCGCGCGTGCCCATATGCTGCCCGCCGCGACGAAGGACGCAGGCGACGGTGAGCGGCGCGCCGCCGAGGCTGGACCGGGCCACGCTCAGTACCAGTGCCGCGCGACCCAGCCTTCGACCTCGTGCGGCTTGGGGCGGGTCATCATCATGCAGATACGCGCGTCCTCGACCGGCACGCCGTACTCGCCGATGTCGAAATGGTTGATCACCTGGCCGGGCAGCAGGCGGTTGACGTACTCGATGGTCACGTCGCGCTCGCGCAGGCGGCGCTCGGTGAAGCCCTGGTCGCCATAGCTGCTGCCACCGCGACGATGGACGCGCTGGTAGTGCTCCGCTCGCGCCGCGAACTCGTTGTAGATGAACGAGTAGTCCGTGTTGAACGCCATGATGCTGCTGTTGAAGTGGCCGTACCACGGATCGGAGACGGCGGCGAAACCGACCTCGCCGGCGAGCCGCGCGATGTCCCGCAAGTCGCCACAGATCACCGTGTCGAGGTCGAGATAGAGGACTGGTCCATCGAACAGCCCGGGCCGGAAGACTTCGATCTTGCTGTAGAAGCTCGGCCAGCCATGGATCAGCGGGATGCGCTCGCAGGCGACCTCGACGTCGGTCAGGCAGACGAAGCGATGCTCGATCGGCAGGTGCCGGCGCACCGCGTCGCGCAGCACGCGCACGTATTTGGGGAAGTAGTCGCCGCCGGACTTGAAGACGCTGGCGACGGTCAAGATGGCGCCCATCGCGCTCAGCCTTAGTGCCAGTGACGCGGAACCCAGCCCGAGCGGATCTCGTGCGGCTTGGGTCGGCCCATCATCAGACAGACGCTGCCGGTCGGCTCGCCGTTGGCCCCACCATCATAGTTGTAGACCGAGATCGCGCCGGGCAGCGCGGTATCGAGATGGACGATCGGCACGCCGTGCCGCCGCAGCGACGCTTCGGTGAAGCCCTGATCGCCGTAGCTGCTGCCTAGCGCGATCAGGCCGTCGAGCCCGACGCGGCGTAGCGTGAACCAGACATGATGGTGCCATTTCTGGATCCACGCGCCGGTCTTGCTGAACTCCTCGAACACCCGGGAGCAGTCGACGGTGAAGGACACCACGCTGCTGTTGAAGTGACCGCCCTGTGGATCGCTGGTGCAGCCGAACGTCGATCGCATCGCCATGCGCGCGAGCTCGTCGATGTTGCCGTGGATCACCGTGTCGAGGTCGAAGTACAGCACCGGACCCTTGAACAGGCCGGGCCGGTAGAGCTCGATCTTGCTGTAGAAGCCCGGCCAGTTGGCGACGAGCGGGATGCGCTCGCAGGGTACGTCGGCGACGTCGGTGAGGCAGACGAAACGGTGCGGCAGCGTGAGGTTGCGCTTCACCATATTGCGCAGCACCTCGACGTAGCGCGTCGAATAGTGCCGTCCCCCGGAACGGTAGACGCAGGCAACGGTAAGGGGCTCGTCGCCCAGGCGGGGCGGATCGGTCTTGGCTGACATTGCCTGATGGGATGGGGCGCGGACGGACCGCGCGCTTGTAGCGGAAATCCCCTCGCCCCGCCAACGGCCGACCGCGACCAAGGGTCGCGAGCCAACGCAATATTACGCGATATTACGATATCGGCGTCGGTCCGATCGGGCTTCATGTCTCGAGCGATATCTGTTAGGCGACCGCGATGCGCATCGCCATCTCGACAGATTGCTGGTTCCCCCAACTCAACGGCATCGCCCGGACCCTGCACGCCACAGTGCGCGAGCTTCGCGCCATGGGCCACGAGGTCCTGCTGCTGACGCCCGACGAGTTCGGCAGCGTGCCGCTGCCGTGGTACCGGGAGGATCCCATCGTCTTCGCCTGGTATCCCAGGCTTGCGCGGCTGATGCGCGAGTTCAAGCCGGAGTTCGTTCACATCGCCACCCAGGGCCTGCTCGGCCTGTGCACGCGGCTGTGGTGCTGGCGCCACGACATGCGCTTCGCCACAGCCTTCCATACGCGTTTTCCGGAATACGCGCGCATTCGCCATGGTATCCCCGAGGGCCTGCTCTACCGTTACATGCGGCTGTTCCATGGCCGCAGCGCGCCCGTGCTCGTGCCCTCGCAGTCGCTCGCCGACGAGCTGGGGCGGCACGGCTTCCGTAACCTGCGCATATGGCGGCGCGGCGTCGATAGCGACACCTACCGCCCGCGGCCCAAGACCTGGACCCAATACCCGCGCCCGATCCACATGTATGTCGGGCGGGTCGCCGACGAGAAGAACATCGAAGCGTTCCTCAAGGTGAAGACCGAAGGCACCAAGGTGATTGTCGGCGACGGGCCGCAGCTCGCCAAGCTTCGCGAGCGCTACCCGGAGGCGGTGTATCTCGGCAACAAGCAGGGCGAGGAGCTATCGCGTTGCTACGCGGAGGCCGATGTCTTCGTCTTTCCCAGCCTGCTCGACACCTTCGGTCTGGTCGTGCTCGAGGCCCTGGCCTCCGGCGTGCCGGTCGCGGCGCTGCCCTCACCGCATCTGGTGGAGATCTTCGGGCCGCACGAGGTCGTCGTGTTCGACGACGATTTGGCGGCGGCCTGCCGCAAGGCGCTGACCATCGCGCCGGAGCGGTGCCGCGAGGTCGCGCTGAAATTCTCCTGGCGCGCCTGCACCGAGCAGTTTCTGCACATTGTCGAGGAAGCGCAGCACGCGCCGTAGCCGCGCGCGTCAGCCTGGCAGGCGCAGCGTGGCCTCGCCCATCGCGGCGATGGCGCCATCGGTGTCACGCGCCAGTAGGCGCAGAATGACGCGGTGGCCGTCGGCCAGCGCGTCGACCTTGGCGACGCGGCCGTCGCCGCTCAGCACCGAGCCGGCCGGAACAGGACGGGTGAAGCGGCACTCGAGCGCCTCAAGGACGGCGTCGGCGCGCCAGCCGAGCGCGAGGCGTGACAGACGACCCATCACCAACATGCCGTGGGCGATCTGATCGGGGAGGCCGATGGCGCGCGCCGCGGCGGGATCGAGATGCACCGGGTTGTCGTCACCGGATGCGCGGGCATAGAGCCCGATAGCGGCGACATCGAGCGCGCCGAGCGGCACCGCGGGCAGCTTCTCACCGGGACGCGGCGGGATCATTTCAGCTTGTCCCAGGTGAAGCCCGGCGCGGCGATGGCGATCTCGCTTTCGGCCTGGCAGACCGTCGCGCCCGTCCCGTCAGTCAAGTCGAGGCGCACCAACGCGAAGGGGCGCGCGCCGTCGGGCGGCGTGGCGCTGACGGCGCAGGTCAGCGTTTCGCCCGCGACCAACGGGCGGTGATAGCGGAAGCGCTGACCGACATGGATCGGCAGTGAGCCGTCCGCAGGTAGAAAGCCCGCCAACGCCGCGCGGATTTCCGGATGAAACAGGAATCGGATCGGGAAGGTTGGCGGCACGGGCGAGGCCGGCAGGCCCAGTGTCTCGGCGAACGCGCTGATCTCGGCGGTGTCGACGCTCAGCGTGACCGTGGCCAGCGGCCCGTCGCGCATGGCGCTCAGCTCGCGCGCTTGACCGCCAGCACGGCGTTCAGCCCGCCAAAGGCGAAGGAGTTCGAGACCGCGGCGCGGATGGTCATGGCGCGCGCCTCGTTGGGCACATAGTCGAGATCGCACTTGGGGTCGCGCTCGAGCCAGTTCGCGGTCGGCGGCGCCACCTGGTGCTTCAGCGCCAGAATCGTCGCGACCATCTCGATAGCGCCGGCTGCGCCCAGGCCGTGGCCGTGCATCGACTTGGTCGACGACACCGCCAGTCTGTCGGCATGCGCGCCGAACGCGGTGCGGATCGCCGCCGTCTCGACCGGATCGTTGAGCAGGGTGCCGGTCCCATGTGCGTTGACGTAGTCGACATCCTCGGGCGCCAGTCCGCCGTCGGCGAGCGCGTTGCGGATCGCCGCCGCGGCGCCGTTGGCGTCGGGTCGCAGCAGATCGCCGGCATCGGCCGAGCAGCCCGAACCGGCCATCTCGGCGTGGATTTGGGCGCCTCGCGCCATCGCCAGATCCATGCGCTCCAGTACGATGATGCCCGCGCCATCGCCCAGCGACATGCCGTTGCGGCCGCGCGAGAAGGGACGGCAGGCGTTCGGCGTCAGGACCTTCAGCGCCTCCCAGGCGTTGATGTTGCCGTAGTTGAGGTTGGCTTCGCTGCCGCCGGTAATCGCTCGATCGACGACGCCGGCACGCACCAGGCCCAGGGCGACGCCCATGGCGTGGTTGGCCGACGAGCAGGCGCTGCAAACCGCGAACGCCGGGCCGTTGACACCGAACTCCATCGAGATGTGGCTGGCGGCGGCGTTGGGCATCGCCTTCGGAATGGTCGCGGCGTCGATGCGCCGCTTGCCCAGCCCGTAGCGCTGGTAGAACGCGTCATTGAGGGTGCCGATGCCGCCAATGCCGGTGCCGACAATGACGGCGGTGCGCGGCCCGGCGATATCGCTCGCGGACAGGCCGGCGTTGGCAATGGCCTCGCGCGCCGCGACCAGGGCGAACTGGGAGAAGGCGTCCAACGCCGCCAGCTTGGCCGGGGCGAAGTGGGCGGAAGGATCGAAGCCCTTGACCTGTCCGCCGATCTTGACGTGCAGGTCCTCGATGCCCGGCAGATCGAGCGGACCAATGCCGCAGCGGCCATTGCTGAGGCCATCCCAGAACGCGGCGGCGTCCGGACCCAGCGCCGAGATGCACCCGAGTCCGGTGACGGCTACCTTATGTGTCAAGCCGATTGTCCCTGCTTGCCGCTCGCTTGCACGAGACCGGAAACCACGTCGATGACGTCACCGACATTGGCGATCTTCTGAATGGACTCGTCCATCGGCACGTAGATGTCGAACTTTTCCTCGATGCCGTTGAGGATCATGACCATATCGATCGACTGCAGCCCGAGGTCCTCGAGAGTGGCCTCGGCCGTGATCTTGGCTCGATCGACCATCCCCTCGCGCGCGATCACATCGATGATCTGCTGCGCCAAGGGTGTGCCCATATCGACGGTGGTGCTCATACGGAGTGTATCCTCACAACGGATCATTACCTAGACCGACCGTCCAGCCAAGTCTACCCCGACATGGGGTGGGGAAAACGGCGGTTCACATTGTGACCCGCCCCCTCAGGCGAGCGCGCGTTCGAAAATCCGGTAGGTCTTGACCTTCACACCCCCAATCCGTTCGATAATTCGGCGCATGGGTGTGTTGGTCTCGAGGATCCATCCGAGTTCGACGGTCTTCAGGCCGAAACGCTTGTTGCGGCGATGTAGTTCCTCGATCGCCATCATGGCCAGGCCGGCGCCTATGGCGGAGCGCTGGTAGATGGTCTTGACGCCCATCAGCGGGATACGCGCCGTTCGCAGCCGCAAGCGCAGCAGGTTTACCGCCAGCTTGAGCCATCCGAAGGGCAGCAGCCGCCCGTCGAAATCGGCGATCCACTCCATCAGGTTGGGCAGGGCGATGATGAAGGCCGCAGGCTCCCCGTCGACCTCGATGATCACGCCAGACTCCTTGCGCACCACCGGCCGCATCTCCGAGGCCATGGCGTCCATCTCCGCCTCGGTGAAGGGCACGAAGCCCCAATTGTGCTGCCAGGCGTCGTTGAACAGCCCCAGGACGACCCTGACCTCGCCGCGCAGGTCGTTCGTCCGCAGAGGCCGGGCGACGATGCGGCCGGCCAGCGCGCTGCGTCGGATGAGCGCGGTGCCGTAGCCAGTCGGCTCGCCATCAACTGGGTAGTCGTAGTCGAGCGTATCGATCGCCTTGCCATAGCCCGCCGCGGCGACGTGGCCGGGCAGGTACGGTGGATTCCACGGCACCAGGAACATCGGGCGGTGGGTGAAGCCCTCGATCAGCATGCCCATCTCGGCGTTGATCGAGGGATTGAGCGGGCCATTGATGCGCTTCATGCCACGCGCTGCCGCCCAGGTCTCGGCGGTGCGCAACAGGGATTCGACCACGTGGGCATCGTCGATGGCGTCGAGGCAGCCGAAATGCCCGGTTGCGTCCTGGTAGCGTTCGAGATGAAGGCGGTCGATTTGCGCCAGGATTCGGCCCACAGGCCGGCCATCGCGCCAGGCCAGCCAGCGCTCGCTCTCGGCGTGCTGGAAGAACGGATTCTTCTTCGGATCGAACGTCGTGCGGCGATCGAGGTCGAGTGGCGCCACCCAGCCGGGCAGGCCGCGGTAGAGCTTGCGGGGGAGCTGGATGAATGTGGTGAAGTCGGCGGCGCCGGAAAGCGGCCGCACCTCGATCGGGCCGGTCATGCGCCGCCGAACTGGCCGGTCTGCCCTGCGCTTGTCAAGCCGGTCAGGACATTGACGCCTGTGCGGCCGCTCCCGAGACTGCGGGCCGGTACCGGAGGAAACCTGATGAAGCAGCGCAAGAAGGCGATGATCGTGGCGCCGCAGCCCGAGCCGACCGAGGCCGGCGCCGAGATCCTGTGGTCAGGCGGCAACGCCGTCGACGCCGCCATCGCCTGCGCCCTGGTGCAGGGCGTGGTCGACCCGCTGATGTGCGGCATCGCCGGCTTCGGTAGCTGCGGCATCTACATGCCGGGCAAGAAGTTCCACGGCTATATCGACGCCCATGCGCCGGCGCCGCTCGCCGCCACGCCGGACATGTGGGAGCACCTGATCGAGGGCGAGGCGCGCGACGGCTACGGCTTCATCCTCAAGGGCCGGGTCAACGACATCGGCTACCAGTCGATCTGTGCGCCCGCGAACTTGCGCATGTACCACGACGCCCAGCGCGAGCATGGCGCGTTGCCCTGGGAGCAGGTCGTCGAGCCGGCGATCCACTGGGCCGAGAACGGCTGGAGCGTGCGCCCGCACGTGCACTACTGGTGGTCGGACGAGGGCGCCATGGGCCGCGCGCCCAACCATGAACGAATCACCTATACGCCAGCAGCGCGCGCGCTCTACTGCCGCGACGACGGCTCGCCCAAGCGCGTCGGCGACTTCGTGCGCAACCGCGATTACGGCCGCACCTTGCGCGCCATCGCCAAAGGCGGCGCCGACGCCTTCTATGTCGGCGAGATCGCCGACGCGATCGTCGCCGACATGCGGAAGCACGGTGGCCTGATCACGCGCGAGGATTTGCGGACCTGGACGACCAGCCGCAACGAGCCGTTGTGGGGCAAGTATCGCGGCTACGACGTCTCGACCAACCGGCCGCCGGGTGGCGGCGTGATGCTGATCGAGATGCTCAATATCCTGGAGCGGTTCGACCTCGCGGCGATGGAGCACAATTCGCCGGAGTATCTGCGCGTCGTCAGCGAGGCGATGAAGCGGGCGACCATCGACAAGGACCTCTATGTCGGCGATCCCAAATTCGTCGACGTGCCGATCGATCGGCTGAACGCCAAGGAATACGCCAAGGCCATGGCCGACGAGATCCGCCGGGGCGTCAAGGCGACGGTGCCGCGCTTCAATGCGGGCGCGCCGCGCAAGGACACCACGCAGGTCTCGGTGATCGACAAGGACGGCAACTGCGTGACCATGACCCATTCGCTGGGCATGCCCTCGGGCGTCGTCACCGACGGGCTGGGCTTCATGTACAACGGCTGCATGGGCGTGTTCGATCCACGGCCCGGCCGCGCCGGCTCGATCGCGCCAGGCAAGGCGCGCTTCAGCTCGGTAGTGCCCTCGATCTTTTTCAAGGACGGTCGGCCGAACCTGATCATCGGCGCGCCGGGTGCGACGCAGATCGCCATGGGCGTGCTGCAGGTCTCGCTCAACGCGCTGGACTTCGACATGACCATGGTCGAGGCGGTCTCGGCGCCACGCTTCTCCGCCACCAGCGACGCGATCGACGTCTCCAACCGCATTCCCCACGCGACGCAGCGCGCGCTGGAAGGCATGGGCTACGAGGTGATCCGCAACGCCTACACTTTCGGCTTCGCCGCCGTGCACGCGATCCGCGTGCATCCCGACGGGCTGGATGGCGGCGCCGATCCGGGCCACGACGGCATCGTCATGGCGGTGTGACGGCGGCTATCGCAGCGCCTTGCGCATGTTGATTGAGGTCGGCTCGGTGAAACCCGGGTGGGCCTCGCGCGAAATCTCGACATAGCCCAGGCGGGCGAACAGGCGGTGGTTGCCGGGCAGCGCGATGCGTACGCCCAGCAGCACGCCCTCGGCACCGCGGACGCGCGCCTCGTCCTCGACCGCGGCCACCAGCGCTTCGGCTAAGCCGCTGCGGCGGTGGTCGGGCAGCACGGACAGCCGGCCGAAGTAAAGGTCTTCGCCCTTGTCGCGATACAGCACGCAGCCCACCGCCACGCCCTCGCGCTCGGCGATCACCGCGCCCTGGTGGCCGACGAGTTGTGCGGCGATCCTCTCGGGCGTCTCGCCATAGGCGCCCGAATCGGGCACCAGCCTGCCGCGGTACTCGGCGAAAGCCGCCTGGATCAGATCGAGGATGAGGCGCGCGTCGGATGGCGTGGCACGACGCAGGACAAGATCGGACATCAGTGCAGGATCGTACCGCCGTCGATGTAGGCTGTCGAACCAGCTTGCGAGAGGTTGAGCCGCTGGGCGTAGCGGCCGGCGCGCGTTTCGATGGTGCGCGACTCGTGCCGCGGCGGCAGGCCGTCACGCAACGCCTCGGCCAGCACGCGGCCGTGACAGCCGCCGTGCGGTAGGCTCAGCAGATCGAGGATCGTCGGCATGACATCGGTGATGCCGGCGGGGCAGGGCGAGACATAGCCCTCGCGGAACGCCGCACCGCCGGCCGCGAGCCAGTTGTTGAGCTCGCGCGGGTGCAGGCCGCCATGCATGCTGCCGCCGGCGGGGATGTCGTGGTCGTGATGCGTGCGGCCGGGCCAGCCGCCCGAGCCCGGCTCGTCGTCGGTAGCCAGCGTGAACACCAGATCTGCCGACCGCGCGTGCGTCACGCCGAGCAAGGCACGGTCCAGCGTGCCGTCGATCGGCCCATGCGCGCCATCGCCGCCCGCCGCGAAGATCAGCCCGCACCAGGGCTGCTCGCGCAGGAAAGCGACGAGGTCGCGCGCCAGCCCGGCATCGCGCCGCCGCAGGCTGACCAGCGAGGGCGAGCCGGAGACCACGGCGAGATCGCCGTCCCCCGCGGCGCGCGCATCGGCGCGAAAGCCGGCGGCGGTGAAGCGTTCGACGACGCCGATGCGCTCATGCGTCGTGACGTGGCCATGGTCGGAGAGGGTGATGATCGAGCGGCGATCGTAGTCGGGCGCCGCCATCCACGCCGCGACAATCTCACCGAACGCCGCGTCCACCGTCTTCAGCGCCACCACGGTCTCGGGTGAGCCGATGCCGCGATAGTGGTAGGTCGTATCAGGGTCGGCGAACCACAGGATCGCCACGTCAGGGTCGATCACTGGCCAGACATGCTCGAGATAGAGGCGCTTGGCGTGCTCGATGCGTGCGCCGAGCGGGATCGCGGCCGGCGGCGGCTCGCCGAAACGATCCGCCAGGTCCCGCCAGCTGTCGAGGCAGGGTGCGGAGTAGGCGGGGCCGTGCGAGGACCAGCGCAGCAGACCCAGTTGTTCGGCCCTGTGGTTCAGCAGCCAGCTCGAACCCGTCGACGCGGTCGACACCGTCGCCAGCGTCTTGCCCTGCGCATGCAGGCGTTCGCCGAGGCTCGGCGCCGTCAGCAGCGCGCCGTTCCAGGCGCGGTCGGCGGCGACCAGGTGCTCCATCTTCGACGTGTTGATGGCGTGATCGGCGAAGACCTCGGCGGCGTGGAAAGCGTTGGCCACCAGGCCGTGCATGTCAGGGCGCTGGCCGGTGACCAGCGCGGCGGCGTTGACGCGGGTCTCGGTCGGGAACACCGCGCGGCTGCGCGGAAAAACGCAGTGCGCATCGGCGAAGCGCCGCAAATTCGGCATCAGCGCCGACGTCACCATGTCCGGCCTCAAGCCGTCGAACACGACGACCAGCACCTTGTTGTCGGCCATCACCACCCCGTTCCGCCAGCCGGACCGCGCCGGCGATACTACACGCCCGCGCTTCGCGGCGCGTATCGGGATCGCTATGGTTCCGCCGAATAGGAGGACCACGCATGGCCCTGATCACTTACCTGACCCGCATCCAGTTCGACTTCGGCGCCATCAAGCTGCTCGAGGCGGAGCTGCAGCTGCTCGGCATGCGCCGGCCGCTGATCGTCACCGACAAGGGCATCGTCGCCGCTGGCATCTGGGACAGGGTGAAGGCCAACCTGCCCGGCAACATGCCGCTCGCCATGTACGACCAGACGCCGGAGAACCCGACCGAGGCGGCGATGCGCGAGGCGCTGGCGATCTATCGCGAGCAGAAGTGCGACGGCATCATCGCCGTCGGCGGCGGCTCCTCGATGGACCTCGCCAAGGCCGTTGGGTTGATGGCGACGCATCCCGGCCCGTCGCTGCTGCCCTATGCGACGGTCGAAGGCGGCGGCCCGAAGATCACGCCGGCCGTGGCGCCGATCGTGGCGATCCCGACGACATCGGGCACCGGCAGCGAAGTCAGCCGCGGCGGCATCATCATCATGGATAATGGCCGCAAGCTGGCGATCGGCAGCCCGAACCTGATCCCCAAGCTGGCGCTGTGCGACCCGGAGCTGACACTCGGCCTGCCCAGGCATCTCACCGCCGGCACTGGCATGGACGCCATCGCGCATTGCGCCGAGACCTTCATGTCGGCGGCCATCAACCCACCGGCCGAGGCGATCGCGCTCGACGGGCTGGAGAAGGCGTGGCGGCACCTCGAGCGCGCGGTGATGGACGGCCAGGATCGCGAGGCGCGCTGGAACATGATGATGGCCTCGATGCAGGGCGCGATGTGCTTCCAGAAGGGGCTGGGCGCGGTGCACTCGCTGTCGCATCCCACCGGCGGACTCAAGGGCCTGCGCCTGCACCACGGTACGCTCAATGCCGTCTACATGCCCGGCGTGATGCGCTTCAACGGCCCGGTGCTGAGCACCTCGAAGATCGGGAAGATGGCGGCGATCATGGGCGCCAAGCCCAGCGCCGAGGCGCTGGCCGACGCCATCGCCGGCATGAACGAACGCATCGGCATTCCCACGGGGCTGAAGGCGATGGGCGTGACCGAGGATCGCTTCGAGGCGATCGCCGACGGGGCGCTGGGCGATCACTGCCACATGACCACACCGCGCCAGCCGACCAAGGCGCAGTATCTGGAACTGATCGAGGGCGCCTACGGCGGCTGATGGAGGGAACAACATGAAGGTCAACGGCAAGGTCTGCGTCGTCACTGGCGCGGCGGGCGGCATTGGTGAGGCGATCGCGCGGCGTTATGCGGCCGAGGGCGCGAAGGGCGTCGTGGTAGCCGACCGTCCCGGCGACAACCTGCAGCGCGTCGCCAAGGAGATCGGCGGTCTCGCCGTGGCCTGCGACGTCGCGGTCGAAGGCGACATCAAGAAGCTGGTGAGCGAGGCCGAGCGCGTCTACGGCCCGGTCGACGTGTTCTTCTCCAACGCCGGCATCGCGCGTGCCGGCCACGAGGCGGCGTCGGACAAGGACTGGGCCGATAGCTGGGCGATCCATGTGATGAGCCATGTCTACGCCGCGCGCGCCGTGGTGCCGGGCATGCTGGCGCGCAAGTCGGGCTATCTGCTCAACACCGCCTCGGCCGCCGGCCTGCTGGCCTCGATGGGCTCGGCGCCCTACGGCGTCACCAAGCACGCCGCCGTGGCGCTGGCCGAGCATCTCTCGATCCAGTACGGCGACAAGGGCATCCGCGTCTCCTGTCTCTGCCCGCAGGCGGTCGACACCAACATGTATCGCGGCACCGGAACCACGGCCGCCGGCATCGACGGCATCATGACACCCGCCGACGTCGCCGACGCCGTGATCAAGGCGATGGACGCCGAGCGCTTCCTGATCCTCTCGCATCCCGTCGTGCAAGAGTACATGCAGCGCAAGACCGCCGACATGGATCGCTGGCTCACCGGCATGCGCCGCCTGCGCGAGCGCACGGTGAAGTGAGGTGACGGCCGCGCCCGAGATCGTCGCCGTGATCGAGGCCTACATGGCGGCGACGAACAGGCGCGATCTCGATGGCGTGCGCGCGACGCTCCACTTCCCGCATGTCCTGTTCAGCCTGGCGGCGGTGACGCACTATCTGACGTCGGCCGATTTTTCTTTCGCCGCTTTCGATGCGCGCACCGCCGGGCAGGGCTGGGCGCACAGCACCTGGGACAGCCATCGCGTGTTGATGAGCGGGCCGGATAAGGTGCATATCGACATAGGATTCACGCGCTGGCGCGCCGACGGCTCGAAGATCGGCACGTATCATGCGATGTACATCGTCATCAGGATCGACGGGCGCTGGGGTATCCAGGCCCGATCGAGTCAGCTCTAAGTCTAGGACGCAGCCCGTGAGCACGCCGCCGACCGACCGCCAGGCTTCACCCGAGATCGTCGAGGTCATCGACGCCTACATCGCCGCGCTCAACAAGCGCGACCTCGACGGCGTGCACGCGACATTCAACTTCCCGCACGTGTTGTTCGGTTCCGGCATGGTGACGCACTACCCGACACCAGCCGATCTTTCTTTTACCGCCTTCGATTCGCGCACCGCGCAGCATGGCTGGGCGCGCAGCACCTGGGACGGCCATTGCGTGCTGCTGGCCGGCCCCGACAAGGTGCATGTCGACGTGTGGTTCACGCGCTGGCGCGCCGACGGCTCGAAGATCGGCACGCATCACTCGATGTACATCGTCACCAAGCTCGACGGGCGCTGGGGCATCCAGGCCCGGTCGAGCTACGGCTGACGTCTTCTACCTTCCCCCGGAGGGGGAAGGTGGCGCGCAGCGACGGATGGGGGATGTTTCAACGCGTCAGGTGTTCGTCTTCAACATCCCCCATCCGCCCTTCGGGCACCTTCCCCCTCCGGGGGAAGGTAATGCGGATCAGGCGTAGCCCGGCGGCGGCACGAAGGCCTGGTACTCGCGCTCCAGCAGCTTGGCGAAACCGATGGTGGCGCGATCGCCGTATTGCGGGCCGATGATCTGCACGCCCACCGGCAGGCCGCGCGGCGAGAAGCCGATCGGCGCCACGGTGCCTGGCAGGTAGCAGACGCTGGCGATACCGGCCCAGAACAGCTGGTCGGTGGTCGGCACACGCCGGCCGTCGACCTCGATGGTGCGCTCGTGGCGCTCGCCGACCTGGTCGTGCGGGAAGGCGGCCGAGGCGGCGGCGGGGCAGAGCAGCAGGTCGTAGTCCTTGAAGAACTCCGCCCAGCGCAGCCGCAGCTGGTGTCGCCGCTCGTTGAGCGCCAGCCAGTCGCGATGGCCCAGCACGTTGGCGCGCGTCATCTCGGCGAAGTAGCTGTGGTCGTCGGACGCCAGGCCGTGCGCCGTCTCCTGGTTGCGCGCGTAGTCCGCGTCGTTCTGCCGGCCCGAGGTGGCGCTGCGCAGCAACGCGACGTAGATGCGATGGAGCTCTCCGGTGTCGAGCTCGGGTCGCGCGGTCAAGCTGACCTTGACCTTCGATTTGCCGAGGAACTCCGCCAGCCGCGACAGCAGGCTCTGCACCTCCTGGTCGACGGCACTGTTCGGGTCGTCGAGCATCACGGCGACCTTGAAGTCCCGGAGCTTCTTCTTCGCCGGCTTGGGCAGCTTGAGGTGCCAGCCCGAACCATCGACATCGTCGGGTCCGGCCATCGCCTTGAGCGCGGTGTCGAGATCCTCCGCGCCGCGCGCCAGCGGGCCGATCACCGAGATGTCGCCCTGCGCCACGCGGCCGGGGAGCGCGTGGCCGCGCGGGCTGACGACGCCCCAGGTCGGCTTGTGGCCGTAGACGCCGCAATAATGCGCGGGATTGCGGATCGAGGCGCCGATGTCGCTGCCGGCCTCGATGCCGGTCAGCCCGGCGGCCAGCGCCGCCGCCGAGCCACCCGAGGAGCCGCCGGGCGAGCGGGCGAGATCCCACGGGTTGCTGGTGGTGCCGTAGATCGCGTTGTAGCTCTGCCAGTCCGCCAGCATCAGCGGCACGTTGGTCTTGCCGAACAGGTTCACGCCCGCGGCGCGCAGGCGCTTCACCGAAAGGGCGTCGTCGCTCGCCACGTTGGCGCGCAGCGCCGGGTCGCCCCAGGTCGTCGGCAGGCCGGCGACGTCGTAACTCTCCTTGATGGTCATCGGCACGCCGTGCAGCGGCGGCAGATCCTCGCCGCGCGCCACCTTCTTGTCGGCCGCCTTGGCGGCTTTGCGCGCTGTGCCGGTGTCGAGCGCGATCACGGCGTTGAGCTTGGGGTTATAGGTCTCGATGCGCTTGAGATAGAGCTCGAGCAGCTCGGCGCAGCCGATCTTCTTCTTGCGGATCGCGCGGGCGAGATCCGTCGCCGTGCGGAACGGCAGGTCGGGCGAGGCCATGGGTCTGTCTCCTGGTTCGACGGCGGGCGGATCATAGCGGTCGCGGCGCTGGGTTCAATGAAGCCTCTTCCCGTAGCCCGCCGGCGGGCAGGGCTATCGCATAGGGATTGCCGGCTGTCGTCGGGTCGCGCCGCTCCAGCGGCGCGTCGTGTCGATCATCCGCGGCACCACCGACGCGGCGCATCGCCGGCGGGTCGCGATTGCTATGGTTTGTCATCGTCGCGCGCGGTGTTTCAGAAGATCGCCCCGTGTCCGGCGCCAGCGGCGTCCACGGCGGCGTGGCTTCGGGCGCGGCTATCGCACATGGATTGCTATGGTTTTCCTTCTCCCCGCGAAGGCGGGGAGAAGGTGCCCGAAGGGCGGATGAGG
>LNFM01001799.1_pt1 | contig 46948 bp, 41 predicted proteins | sample 596031 | NCBI WGS metagenome assembly LNFM01 (sample SAMN04254537, study PRJNA301005) | activated carbon metagenome | isolation source: dual media filters at the Ann Arbor, Michigan drinking water treatment plant | place: USA: Ann Arbor
CGACCTACTGATTACGAATCAGTTGCTCTACCAACTGAGCTACAACAGCGAAGATCACGATTATATGTGCGCGCGACTCCGGCCAGCAATCATGATCATTCGCGTCCCGGCTTGGATCGGACCCTGACGACGATATCCACGCCATCCGCGACCAGTCCGGGCGGCAAGTCCGGCATGCGGCTCAGTTCGAGTTGCTCGCACTCGATATCGGTCAGCTGACCTGTGTCGACATCGTAAAAATGATGGTGCGGCGCGGTGTTCGAATCGTAGTAGACCTTGCCCGGATGAGCGATGACTTCACGAATGAGCCCGCGTTCGGAAAGAAGATTCAGCGTGTTGTAGACGGTGGCCTTCGATGTGGTCGGATCCTCTCGATTGGCGAGACACCACACCTCTTCCGCCGAAACGTGCTGGGGCCGCGAAAACAATAGTCGCGCGATGGCAATGCGCTGCCGCGTCGGGCTCAGGCCGTGCCGCCGCAGAAACGCTGCAGCAGACTCGAATGATTCGCAATAAGTCGCCATGGCACTGAAGTATAAGCAAAAGGGCCATATCGTTTCAACGCCTATCCGAGTAAGAACCGAAGGTTCGTGCTCATCGCGGTGACAGCGCGCAGGGTTGACCCGTTCGTTCCAGACAACCTACCGCTTATCGGTTCTGCCTGGATCGGCCCGTTCGCCCAGCCGTAAGATCGAACGCGTCTGTCCCTGAGGCTTTCCCTTATGCGCGCTCCCCGCGGCTTTACCCTGATCGAACTGATGATTGTCGTCGCGGTGGTTGCCTTGCTTGCCGCCGTGGCCTATCCCTCGTATCGCACCCATGTCGCAAAGTCCCAGCGCTCCCAGGGGCAACAGTTTCTTTCGGATGTAGCGCAACGCCAGGAACAGTATCTTCTTGACCGACGTCAGTACGGCACCCTCGCGCAGATCGGCATTGCCCTGCCGGCAGGTGCAAAGTACGACGCCCCCAATCCCTGGACCGTCGACAACGGCACGACGCCGCCCAGCTACACGATCTGCATGAGCCCATCCGCAGGCTCCCCCCTTGCCGCCCGCAACGATGGACGCCTGTGCATCAACAGCCAGGGCCAGCAGTGGCGAGAAGCGATTGCAGGCAACGGGGCATTCGACGCCGGCACCGATTGCGCATGGACCGACAGCGCATGCAGACTCAGCGACGAATCCTAGCCACTAGACAAACGCGCCCTCGCCTTCGCACATGACCCGGCACCTTATCCTTCAACGCGGCTTCACGCTGATCGAACTGATGATCACGCTCGTGATCGCAGTCATCGCGATCACGGTCGGTGCGCCCTCGCTGACGGATTTCGTTGCAGCCCAGCGCGTGCGTACAACCGCGTCGGATCTGGTGGGGGATATGGCACTGGCCCGCGCCGAGGCCATCAAGGAAAGCCGCCAGGCATTGCTCGAGCGACTCCCGGGCAGCACCAGTACCTGGAAGGACGGCTGGCGGATCTGCGTCGACATCAACAGCAACGGCACGTGCGACAACGCAGAGATCAGGAAGGCGACGACCACGGTACCGGGCCGCAGCAAGGTCTGCTCGACGACGGATGATTTCAACGACCGCATCATCTTCCGCCCGGACGGCCGCGTCGTACGCACGGTCGCAGCGGCAGCGAACGACGGCCTCAAGGTCAGCGACGACAACGCAGACGGCGCCACCGCAAACGATCGCATTCGCCTCATATTCATCGGCATATCCGGCCGCGCACGCATGGAAGTTCAGGACAACGACCTGGCCAATCCCACCAGAGGCACCGCATGCCCGTGACGACTTCGAATTCAGGGTACTGCCGACAGCCCGGCTTCACGATGATCGAGGTGCTCGTTACCATGGTCATCCTCATGATCGGTCTACTCGGCATCGCCGGGCTCATGGCGCAAGGTCAGCGCAGTTCGTTCGAAGCGTACCAGCGCCAGCAGGCACTCGCGCTTGCCAACGACATGGCCGAGCGCGTCAAGGCGAATCGTCCCGGCGTCGACACGGCGAGCGTCACGACCACATACGCCGGGGCACTGGCGGTCGCCACACCGGCAGGTGCGGGCACTCGTTTCACGACACTTACGACCGGAGCGATCACCAACTGTCTGACGACGAGCTGCACCACGACCGACGCCGTACTCTACGACGCTGCGGTGTGGGATGGTCTGTTGTCGGGTGGCGCCTCGGAAACCGATCGTACTTCCGGCGCAGCCCTCGGTCCGCTACTCACGCCGCGCGGTTGCGTCGAACAGATCGCGACCTCCGCCTGCCCGGCGTGCGGCGGGCCGGCGGCCAGTCGTCAAGTGACTTACCGCATCAGCGTGGCCTGGCAAGGGAATTTCTCCACGATCGAGCCCGCCGCATCGCAATGTGGTGTCGATCAATACCGAGATCCGCGAACGGGCAACGTCGACAACACCTATCGACGCCTCGTCAGCGTCGACGTCTACACGGTGATCCCATGCATATGTCCGTGATGCCCGAACTAAGGACGGTGCGCCGCTTGCGCCAGACCGGCTTGACGCTGGTCGAGTTGATGGTGGCACTCACCATCGGACTATTCCTCACGCTCGGCCTCATGCTGATGATGAGCGATACGTCCCGCACCTTCAAGATTCAGGACGATTACGCACGAATGCAGGAAAACGCGGTGGCGAGCCTGCGGTACATGAGCGATTCCCTTCGTCATACAGGTTTCTACGGCATGATGGCCGAGACCGGCACACTGACTCAGTACGGAACCATCGGCGCAATCACGAACGACTGCGGAAACACCTTTACCACGACGGTGCCGATATTCGGCTACGCTGCACTCACGACCACAAACGTCACTGCGACCGTTCCTTGCATCAAGGCGGTGAACTTCCAGGCGGGGCCTGTCCTGATCGCACGTCTGACCAGCGGCCTTCCGGTGGCTGATCCGAACGCCGACGGCAATTTTGCCGATGGCATCGTCCTGCAGCCCGGCTATACAAACACGCTCTACGTCCAGTCGAACGTCCGCGACGGCCTGGTACTCAAAGGTTCCGATTTCAGCGCGTTCGCCGCCTCGGCAAGCATCAAGAAGTTCTCGGACGGCAGGCAGTTCCCGGTTTTTCCGTATCAGCTGCATGCCTACTACATTCGTCCATGCAGCCGCCCCACTGGCGGTGGATCGAGCGACGAATGCGTTGCAGCTGACGACAACGGACGCCCCGTACCGACGCTCGTGCGTCAGGAACTTCAAGGAACGACGATGGTGGAGCGTCCGCTGGCCGAAGGCGTCGAGCGCATGAACCTGCTGTACGGGCTGGACATGCAGCCGGCCGCCGACGGCGACGGTGTCGCAGACCGCTTCGTCGCCGATCCGCTCTCGGTCGCAGCCGACGGTTGGGCGAGAGTGGTCGCCGTGCGCGTCACGCTGCTGGTGCGCTCCCCCACACCGATCGCGGGCTACGACGACAGCACCAAGAACTACGATCTGAACGGCGACGGCGCGGCGGATTTCACCTGCACCGTGGGCACCATCGAATGCGCCTACAAACGGGCGATCTTCAGCCAGGTGATCCAGGTACGTAATCTCGCTTTTCGCAGGGGCGCTTAACATGCTCAAGCTTGCTCGTACGAAGGCGCATCAACGAGGGGCCGTGCTAATCGTCGGCCTCGTGATGCTTGCGGTCATGACGCTGTTGGTCGTATCGATGATCAAGACCTCCGTCGTGGAATTGAAGATCGGCGGTGCAAGTCAGATCGCCCAGCAGAACCTTTCGAACGCCGAACGGCTCATCAGCACCTTCATCGACGTCAACAACGGCCGGTTCGCCGTCGACTACCTGGCGCTCGCCACGGGTGCCGGCGGGCCCGTCGCACCGGCGTCGGGCACGGCCACCTGGAACGCCACATCGGGCCTGTACAGCGTGGCGGCTGTCAGCCTGCATGGCGGCAATGCGGCACTTCAGGTGCGTCAGCTTCAATGCACCGACCTGCGGGTCGTCGGCACACAGGTCGGCGGCGTCGTCCAGTACGTGTTCTTCGACGTGCGCTCCACCGCCACCGGCGATCTTGGCGGCTCGACGACCGTCCATCAGGGAATTCGCTCTACGGTACCGGCAGGTTCCTGCTGATACCAGTTCCGCTTCTCTTCGCGAGGTTGCAGATGTTCAAGAATCGATTTGTCCGCAGGGCAACAGCGTGGGCACTGATCACGGCCCTCGTCAATCCGGCTGTGATGGTACCCAGCGCATATGGCAGGGACACGGACATCTTCATGGGTCTGGCATCCTCCGTCGCGACGGCGGAACCGAACATCCTCGTGCTGCTCGACACCTCGGACTCGATGAACACCTACGAAGGATGGCGCGAGTACGAGGGCGAGTACGACTCGCACATCGAGTATCTCTGGAACGATACGACCTACATCAACACCATTACCACTGTCGCACCGAATGCAGATTTCAGCAACGTAGGGTCGTCGCCCAACGGATATTTCGTCAGCTACGGCGGAACCTGTCCGAACTCGCTTGCTGGGAACCCGGCGTGCCCACGAGATTCGGGCTTCTTCGCCGGAGCGAACGATACGATCCGCGCCGCCATGAAGACGGCCGCGCAGGCCTATGCAAATGCCACGGAGTCAGGCGATCCAGGGGCGCGAACCACCTATCGCAACTACAACAATGCGGCTTGGATCTACTGGCTGCCCACCGGCACCGCCGAGACCGACAGCCGGCTCGGATCGCAGTCGTTCAACCGCTTCTCCGGTGGCATCCGGGTCTCGAACTTCAGTAGCACCAACGGCACGGCGAATCCAGTAGTCCGTGGTGGTTTCAACTACGGCAACAACAACAACTGGACCGCAGGAACGTCCCTGTACACGGCCAACAGTACGCGCAATCGCTGCACTGCCTCCCTCGATCCGCTGATACCCTCGACGGTCTATGCACCCACGCAACATCCGCGCAATACCGGCAAGTGGCTCAACCAGCAATGGATGCGCTGGGAGCGCTGGCTCAATCTGGAGAACTCTCGCGCAGCGGTGTATCCAGGCAATCACAACACGATCAATCTCGGCGGAACCACCTACCGCATTGGTTACAGCGGCTCGGGGAGCGACGGTTACGATGCCACGGTGACCCCGTTCCCTGGGCCGACAGACCCTCGCGTCGATGGCCCCGCCAGCAACCCGCACGGCGTTTCGGTGACACCCTCGACGATCACCCGGTTCCGGGACAACATCGGCACCCAGGGCTCGCAAGGTCAGCCGATTCGGGTTCAGCTCGACATCGGTGCCAGCGGCTTTTCCGACAACGCCGCCGACTCGCATGCCGGCTGGACCGACCTCAAGGCCGACCTGGGGGGCTACAACTTCCAAGGGAGCGTCAACAGTCTATCCCAGACGATCCTGGAGAACCTGCGCAGCATCTACGGTTATAGCCCGCTTACTGTCACGGGGGCCAGCGCAGTCGAGAACGAACGCTTCAGCGCCTGGCTCGGCAATCGCGACAACGGTGCCGTTGCGTTCGGCCTGGTGACCGGAACACCGGCCTACTACAACACTCGCCCGGGCGACATCACCGTCACAAGCGGCACGACCACGACGACCTGCACCCGCACTTGCGGCACGCTTGCGGCGGGGGTCACGGGCCCGACCAACGACGGTGTCGATGGCGGGAACACCACGCGACACTATTACGTGGCGAACGGCAGCGGGCAGTACTGCAATCCCAACGGCACGCTGTCGGCCGATTGTGCGGGGGCAGGGGGCACCGTAGCCGATCCGGCCCTATGCGGAACATCCGGCGTCACGAACTACACGAACCGCAACCATACGGGATGTGCCTGGTCCGGGCGCCTCTCGAAATATATCGAAGGTGTCGGCACCGTGTTCTATGGCGGCACCTGCTCGGGTGGCTGCCGAGGCGCCGGTTTCGTGCTGGGCGGCGCCGACTGCGCTTCTGGCGCGAGCAGCACCTCCTACTGCAATCAACCGACTTCGGCCAACTCGGGTGCCAACTGGCTGGGCACGTACACCATCGACGGCACCACGTACACCAACGTCACGAAGAACGTGACCGGTACCTGTTCCGACCTGAGCGATACCACTCAGAACTGCTCGACCCGCAAAGGCGGGCTCGCATGTGTCTATGCGTCGAACAACATATCCAGTTTTTGTCCGAACCGTACCTCCAGTGTGACGACCGGCGGCTCCACACTGAACTACGCGCGCTACAACCGCGCGGGCAACGACGACTACCTGGTGCACGACTGCAAGGCCGACGAGCCGGCAAACAACGGCGGCGCCAACGCGTTCATGACGTCGCTGAAACGCAATTTCGATCAGAACTACAACACGACGATCAGCAATTCGGGCACCGCAGCTGCCTACACCACGACTGCCGCAAATGCCGCCAGCCCGCCAGCCATCGATCTCTATTCGGTCAATTACCTGAACTGGAAGTACGGTCCGAAAGGCCCCAATGGCCACCCGATCGGTCGCAAAACGCGGCTGCAGATCGCGAAAGACGCCCTGGTCTCTCTGGTCGATGCAACCGATGGCGTGCGCTTCGGTCTCGAGACCTTCAACGCGCTGCCGGACGATACGTCGCTGCGTTCCACGCAAGGCAGTCAGGGTGGAAAGATCGTATTCCCGGTCAAGCGCATGGGCAGCAACGCAGCCGATACGGACTACGCCAATCGCGCTGCACTCAATACCGTCATCAACAGTCAGTTGGCAAAGGCCGCGACACCCCTGACCGAATCGCTTTACGAAGCGTACCTGTACTTCAGCGGACGCGCGCCCAAATTCGGAACTTCGACAGCGATCACGACCAATTTCGGCGCCACCGCGCTCCCTGCGGTCGGCGGCGGCAACGTCACCGACGGCGCAGACAGCACCGCAGTCAGTTCCGGAAACTACGTATCCCCGATCATGCAGAACCCGTCCGGTTCGACGCCTTCGTCCTGCCAGAAGAACTTCGTCATCCTGATCACCGACGGCGGATCGGAACGTGATATCGACGCCAACAGCGACGTTGCCGCACGCCAATATACCTCCCTATCCGGGACGATCTCTCCTGACACGCGTATCGACACCACGCAAACGGATACCACGACAGGCCACTTCGAAACAGGCGATCCCTCACTGCCTTACGGCCCACCCAGCATCGGCGACACCACGCAACCCGACGGGGGTTACGTCTGGCTCGACGAACTCGCTTATTTCATGTCGAAAGCCGACATGAGCCCCGGCGCCCCGCACCTTGCTACCGATACCGGCCCTGATCTGCTGTTGGGTACGCAATCCGTGGTGACGTATACGATCGGCTTTGCCGGCGCGAATGCACCGGTTCTCGAGAATGCAGCCACACGGGCAGGCGGCGCCTACTACGTCGCGGAGGACAGCGCACAGCTCTCTGCGGCGCTCGTCGATGCGCTCATCCAGATCAAGGCCTATACGCCCACCGTCGCTGCGCCGACCGTGCCGCTGTCCGCGTTGAATCGAGCCCAGAATGCGCTCGACGTCTACCTCGCTTTCTTTGCGCCAGCCCCGAGCCAATCCTGGAAGGGCACGGTGAAGCGCTTCCGGCTGGGCACCACCGCAGCCGAGTGCGGTCCCGACAAGGTCTTGTGCCTCACCGGACAAACCACCCTGACCAGTGGCTATAAAGACATCGAAAAGCTCGAAACCGATCCATTGACCGGCTTCGAGCAGGTCATCGTCGATCCGGAAGCAGTGAGCTACTGGAACCCCTCCACCCTGCAGGACGGCAGCAAGCCCGACAAGGGGGGTACCGGGCATCAACTCATCGGCACGGCCGGTTACACCCCGGATACGCGCAAGGTCTATACGTTCCTGACCACGAATCCCCTGTCGCCGTCTTCGTCGGCAACGCTCACCGACACGACGAACCTCGTGAAGGAAAGCAACGACCGCATTACCAAGGCGATGCTCGGAAATGCAGCAATGTCCGATGCATTGCGCAGCACACTGATCAACTACGTCCGCGGCGGCAATCCCGGCGATGCGAATTGCAGCGACGCGTACGACTCCTCGGCCGTCACCGCCTGTACAACCTGGCGCAGCTGGGCACACGCCGACGTACAGCATTCGCGCCCGGCCATCATCACGTACAACAGTACACCGACAGCGGACGCGCAAGTTCCCGGCTCGGATCGGGCGACGGAGCAGTACATGTTCTACCTGACGAACGACGGTCTGCTGCACGCCATCGACGGCGCCACCGGCCAGGAGAAATGGGCCTTCCTCGTGGAAGAAGCGCTTCCGTTCCTCAATGCATCGATGACCAATGCAAACGGCGCGTCGCTCGATCTCGCCGACGGCGCTCCAGCCTTCTGGGTCGATCGCGGCGATCGCAACGGCATCGTCGACGGATCGGAACGCGTCTGGCTCTACTTCGGACTGCGCCGCGGGGGCAAAGCGTATTACGCACTCGACCTCACCTCCATCACTTCGCCGAAATTCCTCTGGCGAGTGACGCCCACCGAACGCTGTACCGGCACGTCCTGCTCGGCCACGACCGACTTCGCATTGCTGGGTCAAACATGGTCCACGCCGGTGGCTGCACGAGTCGGAGCGACGACAGGCATGTCAGGCGCTCGTCCGGCCGGGAATGCGGATCCCGTCGTCATGTTCGGCGGCGGCTACGATCCGCAGCAGGACACGCATCCGCTGCCGGCCCTCACGACGTCCGATTCGATCGGTCGCGCCTTGTTCGTAGTCGAAGGCTCGACTGGCGCGTTGGTCAAGCGGTTCAGCGATTCTGCGGGTGACTTCCTGAACGCGGCTACCGGCATTCAGTGGAGCATCCCGTCGGACCTTACCGTAATCAACTCGGACTTCGACGCCGAGAACCTCATGGACCGCATCGTCGTGGGCGATGTGGGCGGCAATCTGTGGCGGTTCGACATCGGTGCGACCGACGCCACCACCTGGAAGGGCAAACTGCTCGCTGCCCTGTCGGATGCAGGCGTACCGAACCGGAAGATCCTGTTTCCGCCGGTAGTCGTCCCGCAGATCGCCCCCTTCTCCATCGAGTGGGATGCTGTATACGTCGGAACCGGCGATCGCGAACATCCGCTCGTCACACCGTCATCCGACAAGATCTTCATGGTGGCGGATTTCGACATCGGTCTCACGGCGACGGCGGGTACGGCCGCGAGCTACGCCGCAGGCGACTTCCTCACGCTCTCCGCAACCGACACCGCCGGCGTACTGCCGAACACATTGGTCACCAAGCGCGGATGGGCGCGAGACCTGGAAGTCGGCGAGAAGGTCACGAGTTCGCCCTTCGTGTTCGGGCAGAAGCTGCGCTTCAGCAGCTACAATCCCTCGGCCATCTCGAGCGAATGCCTGCCGCCGGGCGAAGGTCGATTGAACGAAATCAGTGCGCTCTACGGCAACCTGATGGACTTGAACGGCGACGGCACGGTCAGCGCGCGGGACCGCTACTATGGTGGGGTGAGTCAGGGTTACTTTTCGCCGCTGCAAACCGTGATCGTCGGCGAAACGATCTACTCAATTGCCTTCTCAGGAGGCGGCACCGTCAACCAGGATTCGTCTGCGACGGGCTGCGGCGCAGGCTCGCAACTCTTCAGCTGTCGCGAAGGCAGTGTCGGCGTGGCGCGCAGAACCTACTGGTACATGGAGCCTGAGCAGTAGGCAACGCGCCTCATGCATGAAGGGATTTCGACGGACGCCCACATGTCCGTCGAAACCTGGCGACAGGATTTCAGGACGACGACGTCGCGGCTGCGGCCTTGTTGAGGCCCTTCGGCAGACTGAATGTGATGTTCTCCAACGTTCCCTGCAGTTCGGTGACCTTTGATGCCCCGAGCGACTTCAGTCGTTCCACGACATCCGTGACGAGGACCTCCGGCGCTGAGGCCCCTGCCGTGATGCCGACTTTCCGAGCACTCTTCAACCATTGCGGATCGAGGTCGCCTGCCTGATCGACCATATAGGCCGGCACGCCGAAATTCGCTGCGACCTCGCGCAGCCGGTTCGAATTCGAACTATTGGGCGATCCCACCACGAGCACGACATCGCATGCCTGGGCCAATTGCTTCACGGCATCCTGCCGGTTCTGGGTGGCGTAGCAGATGTCGTCCTTCTTGGGCGCGACGATCGCGGGAAAGCGAACCTTCAACGCATTGATGATTGCGCGCGCGTCGTCGACGGAAAGCGTGGTCTGGGTGACGTACGCGAGATTCGCAGCGTCGCGAACCTCGAGTCGAGCGACATCTTCAACGGTTTCGACCAGATGAATCGATCCATCGCTCACCTGTCCCATTGTGCCTTCCACTTCGGGATGACCGGCGTGACCGATCATGACGATCTCGCGACCGGCATTTGACGTGCGGCTCACTTCGACATGTACCTTGGTGACGAGCGGGCACGTGGCGTCGAACACCTGCAGCCCTCTTGCGCTCGCATCCTGCCTCACCGCTTGCGAGACGCCGTGCGCACTGAAGATCACGGTCGCCCCCTCAGGAACTTCATCGAGGTGCTCGACGAAAACCGCACCCTTGCGCCGCAGACCATCGACGACGAAGCGGTTGTGAACGACCTCGTGGCGGACATAGATCGGCGCGCCGTGAATTTCGATCGCCCGTTCCACGATCTCGATCGCGCGGTCGACGCCGGCACAAAAACCTCTGGGATTGGCGAGCAGCACTTCCATGGCCTACTCCTTCGATTCACGACGGAACACGGGCAGCGCCCGCTCGCATCGTACGCTTGGACAGTCTATTCGAGTGCGGTCCGCGCATTGGCGCGCGAAGCTTTTCGCCCTTGCCAGAACGCATCGGCGATCATCAGGATCGCACCGCAAGTGATGGCCGAGTCGGCAACATTGAATGCAGGCCAGTAGTAGGGGCCCCAGTGAAAATGCAGAAAGTCGACCACCGCACCCACCCTCACGCGGTCGATGACGTTCCCAATCGCCCCGCCGAGTATCAGACTAAGCGCCATGCAAAACGCCCGCTGCCCACGTTCGGCACGGGCGATCATCCAGAGCATCCACGAAGATGCAAGGATACCCACACCGATGAAAAACTCCCGCTGCCAACCCGAAGCGCCCGCGAGAAAACTGAATGCCGCCCCGGTATTTCGCACGTGCACCAGATCCATCACGGGGAGCACGTAGATGCTCGTTCCGAACGGAATGGCGGCCTCGACGATCCATTTCGTCCACTGGTCGGCCGCAATCACCACGCCCGAAAGGAGCAGCCAACCAACGATCGGCTTCCAGTCACGCATAGGGACGAGGTTCTCCGTCGCCATTGAGATTCGACACACAGCGTGCACATAGCGAAGGATGCTCGGGCTGCACGCCCACATCGTGACGATAGTGCCAGCAGCGCTCGCACTTGACGCCCGAACTCGGCAGCACGCGCACGAATACGCCATCGAGCCGACTCGCCACGGCATCCGGATTCGCACCTCTCAGCACCCGCACGGCCGACGTGATGAACACGAAGCGCAATTCATCGCCGTAATGCTGCAACAGGGCATGGCTGTCATCGTTGTCGGTATAGATCTCGACCTCTGCGGCCAGCGCAGATCCGATCTTGCCGGCAACACGCAACCCCTCGAGTTCCTTGCTTACATCCGCCCGCAGAACCAGCAGCTTCTCCCAGCGGGCGTCGAGGATTTCTGCATCACCGATCTCGGGCGTCTGGTGCCATTCCTGCAGGAACACACTGTCCTTCGGCTTGTCCGGCAACTGCGCCCATGCCTCTTCGGCCGTAAAACTCAACATCGGCGAAAACATCAGGATCACGCCGTGCGCGATGTGATACAGGCCATTCTGGGCCGCACGTCGTGCCTTGGAATCCTTGCCCGCGGTGTAGAGCCGATCCTTGAGGATGTCGAGATAAAACGAGCCAAGCTGTTCGGAGCAGAACTCATGCAGCCGCTGTGCGATGATGTGGAAGCGATACTGCTCGTACTCCTTGATGATCTCCGCTTGCAGCCGCGCGAGACGAAGCACCGCGTAGCGATCGATTTCCGCCCACTCGTGCGGAGGCATCGCATGCTCCTTGGGTTCGAAATCCGACAGATTCGCGAGCAAGAAGCGCAAGGTATTCCGGATGCGCCGGTAGCTCTCGACCACCCGCTTGAGAATTTCGTCCGAAATCGACAGTTCGCCGGAATAGTCGGTCGATGCCACCCACAGGCGCAAAATGTCGGCCCCGAGCGTTCCAACCACTTTCTGCGGCAGGATGACGTTGCCCAGCGACTTGCTCATCTTGCGCCCATCGCCGTCGACGACGAATCCGTGGGTCAGGAGCGCCTTATAAGGGGGCGAGCCGTTGAGCATGCAGGAGACGAGCAACGACGAATGGAACCAGCCACGATGCTGATCCGAGCCCTCGAGATAAAGGTCTGCGGGGAATGCCAGCGATTGCGCGTGGGAGCCTCCCGCCCGATTGCCGGGGCCGCCCAAAACCGTCTCATGCGTCGCGCCTGAATCGAACCAGACATCGAGCGTGTCACGCACCTTCTCGTAGGCTGCCGCATCGGCGCCGAGCATTTCTTCGGCCGTGACGTGTTGCCAGGCCTCGATCCCTTCCTTCTCGACGCGCGTGGCAACCTGCTCGAGCACATCGAGCGTACGGGGATGCAAAGCGCCCGTCTCGCGGTGGACGAAAAACGGCATGGGAACGCCCCATTGGCGCTGGCGTGACAGCGTCCAGTCGGGGCGCCCCGCAATCATCGCGTGCAGACGGGCCTTTCCCCACTCGGGGAAGAACTGAGTGGCATCGACGCCACGAAGGGCCGTGGCCCGCAAAGGCTCCTGCGGTCGGGTGCCCTGATAGCCCGGCACCTCGTCCATCCCCGCGAACCATTGGGTCGTCGCGCGATAGATGATCGGCGTCTTGTGACGCCAGCAATGCATGTAGCTGTGCACATTGCTTTCCGCAGCAAACAGCAGGCCAGCTTGCTTGAGATGCTCGACCACCTTGGGGTTCGCATCCCAGATAAGCATCCCGCCGAACAACGGCAGCGACTGCGCATAGCGACCGTCGGACATGACGGGATTGAGGATCGCGTCGTCCTTCATGCCGTACCGACGGCAGGACAGGAAGTCTTCCACGCCGTACGCGGGCGCACTGTGGACGATGCCCGTGCCTTGTTCGGTCGTCACGTAGTCGCCGAGGAAGATCGGTGACACCCGATCGTAGAAGGGATGCCTGAACTCGATCCGTTCGAGCGCGGCCCCTTTGCACTGGGCAACAATGCGCCCGGAAAACCCGTAGCGCTTCAGGCAAGCTTCGACGAGCGGTTCGGCGAGCACGAGCAACCCGCGCGGGGTAGCGACCAGTGCGTAGTCGACTTCGGGATGCGCATTCAACGCCTGGTTCGACGGCAGCGTCCAGGGCGTCGTCGTCCAGATGACCGCAAAGCATCGCTCATCGGGCAGGGCCTGCAATCCGAAGGCAGCCGCGAGGCGACCGGCGTCGGCGATGGGAAAGCCCACGTCGACCGCAACATCCTTGCGATCGGCGTATTCGACTTCGGCTTCTGCAAGCGCGGAGCGGCAATCGAAACACCAGTTGACCGGCTTCAGTCCCCGGTAGACGTAGCCCTTCGCGATCAATCGGCCGAGCGCGCGAATTTCGTTGGCTTCGGTCGCGAAGTCCATCGTCCGATACGGATGATCCCAGTCGCCCAGGACGCCGAGCCGAATGAAATCCGTCTTCTGGCGTGCGATCTGCTCGGTCGCGTAGGCGCGCGCGAGACGCTGCGTCTTCGCAGGTTCGAGATTCTTGCCGTGGTCCTTCTCGATCTGTACTTCGATCGGCATCCCGTGGCAATCCCAGCCTGGAACATACGGTGCGTCGTACCCCATCAGCGTGCGGCTCTTCACGATGATGTCCTTGAGCACCTTGTTCACGGCGTGACCGATATGGATGTCGCCATTGGCATAGGGCGGCCCGTCGTGAAGGACGAAGCGCGGCCGTCCGCCGCGAGCCTCCCGAATGCGTGCATAGAGCCCGCTCTTCAGCCAGTTCTCCAGCATGCCGGGCTCGCGTTTGGCGAGATCTCCCCGCATGGGAAAAGCCGTTTCCGGCAAGTTCAACGTCTTCTTGTAATCGGTCATGATCCAGGCCCAGCGAAATGCGCTGCACGGCAAGGCGCGCGATTGCTCAATGCGCGGCGCCGGTCTGCGGCAATGTGCGCGACAAATTCGAAAAATAGGTTCGTGTCTGTTCGACGTCGAGTGCGATCTGCCGGCGCAGGCTTTCCATATCGGGATACTTGCGCTCCTCGCGCAACCGGTGCAGAAACTCCACTCGGACGTGCGCACCGTAGATGTCGCGTGAGAAATCCAGCAGATGTACTTCGAGCACCGGGATGCCTCGATTGTCGACGGTGGGTCGAACCCCGAGACTTGCGGCCCCATGGACGATTTCCCCGAGCCCATGGACCCGAACGGCGAAGATCCCCAGCAGCGGCGGTCGATTGTGCCGCATCCGGATGTTTGCGGTCGGAAAGCCGAGCGTGCGACCGATTCGGTCGCCCGAAACCACGCGACCGCTGATGACGTACGGTCGCCCGAGCAGTTCCGTCGCCAGCTGCAAATCGCCCTCGGCCAATGCCTCGCGCACCGAGGTACTGGACACCCGCCGATCCGCCGCGATCACCGAACTCATCGAATGGACTTCGTAGCCATAGCGCTCCGCCAATGACGACAGCAGGCGAAAATCTCCTGCGCGCCGGGCACCGAACCGGAAATCGTCGCCCACCAGCAGCCAGCGCACGTTCAGGCCACGTACCAGGATATCTTCGACGAACGACTCGGGCGCGGTTCGTGCAAAATCAAACGTAAAGCGGCAGACATACACCCGATCCACCCCGGCTGCGGCAAGCAGCTCGATTTTCTCGCGCAAGGTCGACAACCTGGTCGGTGCCTGATCCGGCGCGAAGAACTCGCGCGGATGCGGCTCGAAGGTCATGACCGCGGCCGGAAGAGCGCGCCTGGATGCCTCTTGCTCCAGACATTCGAGCATCGCGTGATGCCCGCGGTGGACGCCATCGAAGTTGCCGATGGTCAGCGCGATCGGCACGTCGGCGCGCGCGGGGATGGTTCTGAAAACGCGCATGAATTCGCCGGAAAAAACAGGAATGTTACCGTGCTTGGGCTGCCCGGCGATATAGCGACCGTCGTGATCGCCGGATAGCGGCTTTGCGACGCATTCGCCCGGCGCCGCGGGACCTGGACGCTACTCCGCGCCGCGGCGTCGGAACTGGGACAGCCGAAAACCCATGACGGCCAGTGCCACGAAGTACGTGACGGCCCCGGCCGCGACGACACCCATCAGTCGGGCAGCGCGCTCAGTCCCGCCTGCCGCGAGCCACCAGTCAGTGCTGCCGGCGGCGAAACCGATCACCGCGCACATGACGACCACCGCGCCGATGAGCCGCAAATAAAAGCTTCGCCACCCCGGCTCGGGCCGATAGATCCCGTCCCGACGCAGGCCGCGATAGAGCAAGGCCGCATTGAGACACCCACCGAGGCCGATCGCAAGAGCCAGGCCGCCATGTGCGAGCGGCCACACGAAGATGAGGTTCATGAGCTGCGTCATGCCGAGGGTCAGCACGGCGATCTTGACGGGCGTCCTGACGTTCTGACGCGCATAGAACCCTGGGGCGAGTATCTTCACCTGGATGATACCCACCAGCCCGACGCTATAGGCGACCACGGCGTTTCGAGTCATGAGGACATCGTGAGCGCCGAAAGCGCCGTGCATGAACAGCGTCGACACCAAAGGCACCGCCAGCACGGCGAGGGCTGCTGCCGCCGGCAGCGCAAGCAGGAAGGTGAGCCGCAACCCCCAATCGAGAAGGCGCGAATACTCCTCGGGGGAGGCGTTCGCGTGGTGTTTGGCCAGGCTGGGCAGCAGGATAGTACCCAGTGCCGCTCCGAGCATGCCGCTTGGAAACTCCATCAGCCGATCCGCGTAATAGAGCCATGAAACGCTGCCGGTCGCCAGAAACGAAGCAAAGGCCACGTTGATGAGCAGGCTGATCTGCGCAATCGACACGCCGAAGGCGGCCGGCGCCATAAGTCGCAGAATTCTCCAGACTCCCGGATCGTCGAATCTGAGCCGGAATCGCGGCAGCAGTCCCAGCCGCGCAAGGAAAGGCAGCTGAAAGGCGAGCTGGGCCACGCCACCGACGAAGACGGCCCAGGCAAGCGCTTCGACCGGCGGCGCGAAGTACGGCGCAAGAAAAACCCCGAAGCCGATGAAGCTCACGTTGAGCAGTACGGGCGTAAACGCGGGCACCGAAAACCGGCTGAACGTGTTGAGTATTCCGCCCGCCAGGGAGGTCAGGGATATGAACAGGATGTACGGAAATACGATGCGCAACAAATCGATGGTCAGCCGCTGCTTGTCGGGGTCGCCGGCGAATCCCGGAGCCGTCACGTAGATGACGACGGGTGCTGCGAGCATGCCGATCGCGGTGACCACCAGCAGCGCCAGAAACAACAGGGTGGCGACCTGATCCACCAGCTGCCGGGTGGCTTCCATGCCCTGACGATTCTTGTACTCGGCAAGCACCGGGACGAACGCCTGGGAAAACGCGCCTTCGGCGAACAGCCTTCGCAGCAGGTTGGGGATCTTGAAAGCAACGAAGAACGCGTCGGTCATCATGCCGGCGCCGAACGCGCGGGCGATGACGACATCACGCGCGAAGCCGAGCACGCGCGACAGGAGGGTCATGCTGCTGACCGTTGCGAGGGCCTTGAGCAGGTTCATGTGACGCCTCGAGTCCGGTGCAAGGGCACCACAACACGATACTCGAACTCGAACGCGCGGGCGGCAATCGGCCCGCCGCCTTCGATCGGCCTTGCCAAAGTGCACCAACGAACGTATGCTTTCACCCTTTTTTCCGCTTCCCTGAGGTATTCATGGCAAACATCAAGTCCGCCCAGAAGCGCGCCCGCCAGAGCGAGGCTCTTCGGGAGCACAACGCCAGTCTTCGTTCCCGCATGCGCACCGCGATCAAGCGCGTCCGCAAAGCCATTTCCGAGGGCAACAAGTCGGCAGCACAGTCCGCTTTGCAATCCGCGTCGAGCATGATCGATTCCACCGCCGGCAAAGGCATCGTCCACAAGAACATGGCGGCACGGAACAAGAGCCGACTGTCCGCAGCCGTCAAGGCGATGGCCGGCGCCCAGGCCTAGCAGCCTGCCGGACAGGATTTCGCGCGCTGCGTTGTACCCCGACGAACGCAGGCCCTGCGCCCGATTCAGCACGCGGCGTCCGACTGCGATTCCGGCACCCGCCGCTCCAAGTCGGGCTTCTGATCACCGATGACATTCGGATCCCGCCCGGGACGCATCTTAAGTTCGTTATCCCGGGCAAAGTCCATCAGGAAGCTGAAGGCCGGCGGATCAAGCGCCTCCAGCCTTGCGTCTACCACCACGCACGTGAGCCCATCGGCCACGATGGGCTTGAGATACGGCGAATAGGAAAGCAGCCGATCCTCGCCGAATATCGACATCATCCCGCACAGTCGCTCGGCCCAGTCGCTGGGGCGAAACTTTCGACCGGATGCGGTCATGCCGAGTATGACGATTTCGGGCGCCGCGGGCGTGCCCGACCGAGCATCGTGATTCATCCGCAGAATTCTAGCAGACGCATCTTTCCCGACCGGCCCCGCGGCCGAGCGATTTCGGTTCGGGACGCGATCCGTGCGTAGCAGCACCACAGTGTCGATAAGTCCAGAACCGCCCAGCGAAGACAGGCACGATGCACCGAGGACACGAGCCGCACCGTCGCGCGACGACAAGACTCGCGCCGTCTACCCCGGCGAGTCGCTTCCCCTGCTTGCACCGGGCGGACGATTCGGCTAAATGTAGTGGTTTTACCGTTCATTCAACTGGAACCCGCCATGTCGCACGTCATGAGCACCTATGCACGGCAGCCGCTCGCCTTCACGAAGGGCGAAGGCGTTTTCCTCATCGACGGCGCGGGCAAAAGGTATCTCGACGCCCTGGCCGGTGTGGCCGTCATCAGTGTCGGGCATTGCCATCCCAAACTCGCCAAGGCGATCTCGGATCAGGCGTTCAATCTGATCCACACGTCGAACATCTTCAACATCACGCTGCAGGAGAAACTCGCGGACCGCTTGTGCGAATTGTCCGGAATGGACAACGTGTTCTTCTGCAACTCCGGGTGCGAAGCCAACGAAGCGGCGATCAAGCTCGCCCGCCTGCATGGCCACAAGAAGGGGGTCGAAGTCCCGACCATCATCGTCACCGAAGGCAGCTTCCACGGCCGCACGATGGCAACCCTGACCGCGACCGGAAGTCGCAAGGTACAGGCTGGATTCGAGCCGCTGCTCGCCGGGTTCGCCCGCGTCCCCTACGATGACATTGCGGCGGTCAGGCAGGTTGCCGCAAACAACAAGGAGGTCGTCGCGGTGCTGGTCGAACCGATCACCGGCGAGGGCGGCATCAACATCCCGCACGAGAACTACCTGCGCGACCTGCGGGCAATCTGCGACCAGCACGGATGGCTCCTCATGCTCGACGAAGTTCAGACGGGCATCGGCCGCACCGGGAAGTGGTTCGGTCATCAGCACACGGGCGTGCGTCCGGATGTCATGCCGCTCGCAAAGGGATTGGGCGGTGGCGTGCCGATCGGCGCATGTCTTGCGTCCGGCGCTGCGGCAAGTCTCTTCCAACCCGGAAAACATGGTTCCACATTCGGCGGCAATCCGCTCGCATGTGCCGCATCCCTCGCCGTTCTGCAGATCATGGAAGAAGAGCGCCTCGTCGAAAACGCGGCCTCCACCGGCGAATACCTCATGGGCCGGCTACGCGATGAGTTTGCAAAGGTGTCCGGGGTCACCCAGATCCGCGGCCGCGGCTTGATGATCGGCATCGAACTCGACCGCAACTGTTCGGAGCTCGTCGGCAAGGCGCTCGATCGCGGCTTGATCATCAACGTCACGGCGGACAACGTCGTGCGTCTGGTGCCGCCGCTTTGCTTCAGCGTCGAGCACGCGGATCTTCTGTCATCGATTCTCGTGCCGATGATCCGCGAGTTCCTCGAAACGGCCCCTGCGCGCGCTGCAACCTAACCATGGCCACCGCGTTGAGGCACTTCCTGCAGTTCAGCGATTTCTCGCGAGAAGAGATCGAGTACCTCTTCGATCGTGCACGCTGGATCAAAGACAGATTCAAGCGCTACGTCGCTTACCACCCGCTCTGCGATCGCACGCTTGCCATGGTGTTCGAGAAGCACTCGACGCGCACCCGCGTATCGTTCGAAGCCGGGATGATGCAGCTAGGTGGGCATGCGATCAATCTTGCGACCCGCGATACCCAGCTCGGGCGCGGCGAGCCGATCGAAGACGTCGCACGGGTGATCACCCGCATGGTCGACATCGTGATGATCCGCACCTTCGAGCAGGAGATCATCGAGCGCTTCGCTGCCAATTCCCGCGTCCCCGTCATCAATGGGCTCACGGACGAGTTCCACCCTTGCCAGATTCTCGGCGACATTTTCACCTTCATGGAACACCGCGGCCCTATCAGCGGACGCACTGTTGCCTGGGTAGGCGATTCGAACAACGTATGCAATACCTGGCTGCAGGCTGCGCGCATTCTGGATTTCAAGCTCCATGTGGCCTCCCCTCCGGGGTACGAGGTCGAAGCAAAACGCGCGGACGAAGCTGGCAGCCATCTCGCGCGTTTCGATGATCCCCATGATGCCGTTCGCGATGCCGATCTGGTCACCACCGATGTGTGGACCAGCATGGGCTTCGAAGACGAGACCGAGGAACGCAAGCAGGATTTCGCGGACTATCGCGTCGATGGCGAGATGATGGCGCTCGCGAAATCCGATGCCTTGTTCATGCACTGTCTGCCCGCGCATCGCGACGAGGAAGTCACCGCCGAGGTCATCGACGGTCCGCAGAGCGTCGTGTGGGACGAAGCCGAGAACAGGCTGCATACGCAAAAGGCCCTGCTCGAGTTTCTACTCCTGGGTCACGTCGATCCGAAGTGAAGTTCGGATGCAGGGCCGGATAGCTCGATGCGTTCGCATCCTGCCGTTGCAACGGCCCGCGACATGACATCAACCTCGACGCAGCCCACTCGAACTTAACGTCCACGGCCGCATGCCCTCGATAATCATGCAAGCCGCAGTTACCTACAGGGAACGGAAATGTCTCAGAAAAAAAAGGTTAAGAAAGTCGTCCTCGCCTACTCCGGTGGACTCGATACGTCCGTCATCCTCAAATGGCTGCAGGACGAGTATCAGTGCGAAGTCGTGACCTTCACGGCAGACATCGGCCAGGGCGAAGAAGTCGCTCCAGCACGTCGCAAAGCCAAGCAGTTCGGGGTCAAGCAGATTTTCATCGAGGATCTCCGCGAAGAGTTCGTGCGAGATTTCGTCTTTCCGATGTTCCGTGCAAACGCCACCTACGAGGGCGAGTACCTGCTCGGTACGTCGATTGCACGTCCACTGATCGCCAAGCGCCTGGTGGAGATTGCTCGTGCCACCGGCGCCGACGCGATTTCGCACGGCGCCACGGGCAAAGGCAACGATCAGGTGCGCTTCGAGCTTGGGGCATACGCGCTCATGCCCGATGTGCGCGTCATCGCCCCCTGGCGAGAATGGGATCTGCTGTCGCGGGAAAAGCTGCTCGCCTACGCAGACGAACACGGCATTCCGGTGGACTTCAAAAAGCGCAAGGGCGGCGCCCCGTATTCGATGGATGCCAACCTGCTGCACATCTCCTACGAAGGCGGGATCCTCGAAGATCCCGATTTCGAACCCGAAGAGGCCATGTGGCGCATCACGGCATCGCCCCAGAAAGCGCCGAACAAACCGGAATACGTCGATCTCGAATATCGCAGCGGCGATATCGTCGCGGTGAACGGCAAGAAGTTGACCCCTGCGAAAGTGCTCGAGGCGCTGAACAAGATCGGCGGACGCAACGGGGTCGGCCGGCTCGACATGGTCGAAAACCGCTACGTGGGCATGAAATCGCGCGGATGCTACGAGACACCCGGCGGAACCATCATGCTGCGCGCACACCGGGCGATGGAGTCGATCACGCTCGATCGCGAAGTGCTCGCCCTGAAAGACGACCTCATGCCGCGCTACGCCCGCATGGTCTACAACGGCTACTGGTTCAGCCCCGAGCGCAGACTGCTGCAAGGCTTGATCGACGAATCGCAAAAGGTCGTCAACGGCCACGTGCGGGTCAAGCTCTACAAGGGCACCGTACTGGTCACGGGCCGGCGTTCGGAAACCGATTCGCTGTTCGATTCACGCATCGCCACGTTCGACGACGACAAGGGCGCCTACAATCAGGCCGACGCCGAAGGCTTCATCCGCCTCAACGCGCTACGTCTGCGCATTGCGGCGAACCTGCGCAAGAGAGGCCGCCGTTAGCCGCGCGCCCAAGAGCACCGCTTGCCGCACGCAAGGAGCGGGAACATGACCACGATCGCTGTCGTGAAGAAGGGGGGCTACGTCGCCATCGCCGCAGATACCATGACCAAATGGGGGTCCGGCAAGGAATCGGCGGCATACATCGCCAACGCCGACAAGATCGTGCAGGTCGGCACCACGCTCCTTGCCGGATCAGGGTCGGCCACGTTCAAGACCATCATGCGTGACTACTTCGCGCGGCCGCGGGTCGCTCCGAAGTTCGATGACCCCATCGCCATCTTCCGCACGTGGCAGCGATTCCATGCCACGCTGAAGGATGACTACTTTCTCAATCCATCGAGCGACAAGGATGACTCACTCGAGTCCTCGCGCTTCGACGTGCTTCTCGCCAATCCACGCGGCATCTTCGGCATCGGTGCACACCGTACCGTGCAGGAGTATTCAAAGTTTTACGCCATCGGAAGCGGCACCGATATCGCCCTGGGTGCGCTGTACGCGACGTATCAAGATGCAGACCGCGATGCGCTCTCGCTCGCCCGATTGGCCGTCGAAGCCGCTGCCGAGTTCGACGACGCCACCGGTCTGCCGGTTATCGCCCACAAGATTCGGCTGGGCGGCCGCTCACGTTAAGGAGACTACCCATGCCATCGTTCGACATCGTGTCCGAGGTCAATCAGGTCGAAGTACACAACGCGCTCGACCAGTGCAACAAGGAAGTCGGCAACCGCTTCGACTTCAAGGGTTCGGATGCACGGGTAGAGATGAACGACAAGGTCCTCACCGTATTTGCAGACGACGATTTCAAGCTCGAACAGGTTCGCGATGTACTGACGGGCAAGCTGAGCAAACGCGGCGTCGACATTCGCTGCCTCGAAGTCGGCGATTCGGAGAAGATCTCCGGCAACAAGGTCAAGCAATCCGTCACGGTTCGTGCAGGCGTCGAACAGGAACTCGGCAAGAAGCTCATCCGCCTGTTCAAAGACAGCAAGCTCAAGGTCCAGGCCAGCATCCAGGGCGATTCCGTGCGGGTCACCGGAGCGAAGAAGGACGTCCTGCAAGACGCCATCCAGCTCGTGCGCAAGTCGATCACGGACTTCCCTTTGCAGTTCAAGAACTTTCGCGACTGAGCGCAGCGGCGCGCGCGGCAATCGAACCCGTGGTCGTGACACCCGGCACTCATCCAAAATGTCGACAGACCTTACACCTCTGCTAAATTCGAGGTAAGAACAACCTGATTTATTTCACATTTCTCGCTGGGCATCTTTTCTGCTTTTCGCAACGCTCGACCTTCGAACGTGTCGCAAAGATCAATGTCCCTCATCACCTTTCGCCGGCTTCTGCTGCTGGTGGCCTGCATTCAGGTCGGCACCTCCTGCGGCGTCGCCCACGCCGTACCGCTGACCTCGGAAGGAACATCGAGCGCTTCACGTGAGCGCCACCACGTAAGTGACGCCGAGGTTCTTGAGGCAGATCCTTCGACGACCGAGCCCGCTTACATTCACCCGCGCAACGACCCCACGATCCCGCATCCGGCACTGCGCGGACTCGCCCCCCTGGGTGGACCCGGCGGATCGTCGGAAATCGGCGATATCACGCAGGACGGCTCGTCATCGAGCGTCGTCGATGCTTTGCGGCCCCTCCTCAACCTGAATCCGCGCGCCCCCGAAGTGGTCGGCAAAGGCCGCCCCCGCCAAGCCCGGCAGAACGAGCAGGACATCACCATGTCCGGCACTGCGCTGCAGGAGTGGATGGACGAGGCAGTTCGCGGCATCGTCGACTCGGCCGTCGAACTGCGCGTCGACCCACAGGGCCGGGCATCGTTCTCCGTCCTGGGCATGGGCGACTTCGGCGTCATGGTCTCGGGCGATCGGAACGAAGTGGCCCTCGTCTCCGGGGCCGACGTGCTCTTCACTGCCCATCGAGGTCCGCATCCGCAGGCTTCGGGTTATGGCGGGACGGGTCCGGATTACGGGCCACCAGGTCTCGTCACCGGTGCACGACCGATCGACCCCCGCAGCGAATCGCCTTTGCATCAGGTGATGGAACTTCTCGCCGAAATCGCGACGCATCCCCTCAGCCTCCTCGTCTACGCGATCGTCGGCGCATATGCGCTGCTGTGGAACATCCTGAGCGCGCAGAGGCGCACACGTCCGCAACAGGCTTTGACGTTCGCGCACTCGGAGCCGGCAACCCGCATGCATCGCTCGTCGGGACGTCGGAGATTTCGCCGATCCCGGCGCAACTGACGATCGGTTCAGCGCACCAAGCCCTCGACCCACCGCGCATATACGGAATCGGCGACCCGATGCAGGTTCGCCAGCCGGCGAGCAAGATCGGTTTCGATCTCGGAGACCGATTGCACACCGTCACCCCGATGCTCCGCAATCTCGTCGGCACCCGAGACGCACCAGGCATCGACCAGATCGCACGTCATCTCGACGTGGCATTGCATCGCAAGATGCTTGCCCAGGCTGAACGCTTGGTTCGTGCACAATCGACTCGAAAGAATTCGAGTGCACTGCTCGGGCAAGCCGAAGGTTTCTCCATGCCAATGGAATCCTTCGAATGCGCTCGTCGATCCGAACCAGCGACGCGCCTCTGCTCCTGGCGTGACCTCGATTTCGTGCCAGCCGATCTCGCGGCGAGGATTTGCAGTCACGCTTGCACCCAACGCCTTCGCCAGCAGCTGCCCCCCCAGACAATGACCGATCACGGGGATGTCCCGATCCATGGCACGAAGTATGAGGTGTGTCGCGTGCCCGATCCACGGCAAGGAATCGTTGACGCTCATCGGCCCGCCCATGAACGCAATACCGCTGAACTGCGCCGGATCGACCGGTACGGCCTCGCCCCGATCGAGCCGGATCAGACGCCACGGCAGGCCGCACCGCGCGAGGTATATGGCAAAATAGCCCGGCCCTTCGGTTGCTGAATGTCTGAATATCGCAATCGGCTTCATGGTCCGAGCCCATGCATATGCGCTGGTTCGCTGCTCATCTTAGCCTCGCCCTTGCGCTTTGCACAGCGCACGCGAGCGCTGCCCAAATCCAGGTGATCGCCCTCACCAACGGCAAGGCGACACTCGTCGTCAACACTTCAAAACCACGCACGCTTGCCGCAGGCCAGGTGTCGCCCGAAGGTGTACGCCTGGTGAGCGCAACCTCCGAGTCGGCGGTCGTCGAGTTCGAAGGCCGTCGACATACGCTTGCCCTCGGCACGAGCTATCGGTCGGCCGCGGCGGACTCCCCCTCGGCCGCCATCGGCCGCAGGGTCGTGATTGCGGGCGATACCCAGGGCCACTACCTGGTGTCGGGAATGATCAACGGCGCCGCGAGCGTGCGCTTCCTTGTCGATACGGGCGCCTCGCTCGTCTCCATCAGCGCGGACGACGCCAAGCGGGCCGGCATCGACTATTTGTCTGGCCAGCGCGCACTGAGCCAAACGGCGAGCGGGGTCACCACGATCTACCGGGTCAAGCTCGACACGATCAAGATCGGCGACGTCGTGCTCTACAACGTCGATGCCGCCGTGCATACGAGCGGCCGCCTGCCGATCGCGCTGCTCGGCATGAGCTTCCTGAACCGAATGGAGATGCGTCGCGACGCAGACTCGCTCACGCTCACGCGTCGATACTGAACAACGACGGCGCCCGCAGGGCCGGGTGCACTCAGCGGCTAGGTTCCCCGACGCCCTCGCCATCGGATGCAGGGGCATCATCGGCCTGCTCCGTCATCGAGAGCAAATGGCCGAATTTCGATCGCTTCGTTTTGAGGTAAGCACGATTCGGCGCGCGAGGCGGAACCTCGAGCGCGACTCTCTCGACCACGCTCAGTCCGTACTCTTCGAGCGTGCGCACCTTGTCGGGATTGTTGGTCATGAGACGCAGCTGGCGTACGCCGAGGTCGAACAGGATGTGTGCCCCCGCACTGTAATCCCGCAGGTCGGCGGCAAAACCCAGTTCGTGGTTGGCCTGCACGGTATCGTGACCTCGATCCTGCAGGGCATACGCACGAATCTTGTTGAGGAGACCGATGCCCCGACCTTCATCGAACGTGTACACGACGACGCCCACCCCTTCGCGTTCGATGAGATCCATTGCGAGCTCCAGTTGCTCGCCGCAATCGCACCGTTCGGAGCCGAACACGTCGCCGGTAAGGCATTGCGAATGCAGCCGCACGAGCACTGGACGGTCTGCCAGAAGTTCCCCCTTGATCAACGCAACATAGGGCGTAGTTTCCAGTTCGTCGCTGTAAACGACCATGCGGAACTCGCCGGCCCGACGCGTCGGCATTCGTGTTTCGGCCTTGCGCCGAATTTGACGTTCGTTGCGCCGATACGCGACGAGATCTGCGATGTGCAGAATCTTGATGCCATGTACCTGCGCGAAACGTTCGAGGTCGGGCATGCGCGACATCGATCCGTCGTCGTTCATGATCTCGCAGATCACGCCTGCGGGCTTCAGACCGGCGAGCCGGGCGAGATCCACCGCGGCCTCCGTGTGGCCCGCGCGCGCGAGCACCCCACCATCCACGGCACGCAAGGTCAGCAATCGACCGGGACGAATCAGATCGGCAGGTCGTGTTTCGCCGCCGATGGCGACGGCGATCGTCCGCGCGCGGTCATGAGCGGACATGCCCGACGCGACGCCCTGACGTGCATCGATGGGGGTGGCGAAGGCCGTTCCGAACCGGGTGGTGTTGCCGGTATCGTCGGTAAGAAGCTGTAGACCCAACTCGCGGACGCGCTGTTCGGTCAGTGCGAGCGACACCAATCCTCTCGCATGCGTCGCCATGAAATTGATCGCCTCCGGCGTTGCACGCTCTGCCGCAATGTAGAGATCGCCTTCGTTCTCGCGATCTTCATCATCGACCAGGATGATCATGCGCCCCTTGCGTACATCCGCAAGGATGGCTTCGATGATGTGCTCGCTGGTACGGGAGGGCTGCGAATTGGAAGCCACGCGTGTCGCTCGGGGAGTTCGTTGCACGGTCGCGGCGCCGGTGTTGGGTGCCGCCCCGTATTCTACCCCGCGAGAACTTCCCCGATACGAGCGAGGATCCCGTCCGCGTCGAGCCCGCATTCGGCTAGCAGTGCAGCGGGGTCTCCGTGTTCCACGAAAGCATCCGGCAGCCCGAGCTGCAGGACAGTCGTTGCCAGACGATCTTGCTGCAGGCACTCCAATACGGCGCTTCCCGCACCGCCCATGACGACGTTTTCCTCGACTGTGACGAGCACGTCGTGGGTCGCCGCGAGTTCTCGAACCAGCTCGGCGTCGATGGGCTTCACGAACCGCATGTTGGCGACGGTGGCATCGATCGTCTCGGCGACCTTGAGGCACGGCTGGACCATCGATCCGAACGCCAGCAGGGCGACTCGCCGTCCCGTGCTCACAGTGCTCCCACATCGCCTGACGACGGCCCCCTTGCCCAATGTCATCGCAGTCATCTGCGGTTCGATCGCAACGCCAGGGCCACTGCCGCGCGGATAGCGGATCGCGACCGGGGCATTCAGTGAAATGCCGGTGAACAGCATCTGCCGCAGTTCGTTCTCGTCGGAAGGCGTCATCACCACCAGGTTCGGAATCGCCCGCAAGAACGACAGATCGAACGCGCCATGGTGCGTCGGCCCATCGGCGCCGACAATGCCGCCCCGATCCAACGCGAACAGCACAGGCAGGTTTTGCAGAGCAACATCGTGGATCAGCTGATCGTAGCCTCGCTGCAGGAAGGTCGAATAAATGGCCACGACGGGGCGCATGCCCTCGCAGGCCATCCCTGCCGCAAACGTCACCGCGTGCTGTTCGGCGATCCCGACGTCGAAATACCGCTGCGGGAAACGCTCGGCGAACTGCACCAGCCCCGATCCCTCGCGCATCGCAGGCGTGATCCCTACGACGCGCTCGTCTAGCGTGGCCATGTCGCAAAGCCAGTCGCCGAAGATCTGCGTGTAAGTCGGCTTGCCGCCGGACTTCCCCCCCGTAATCCCCGCATCGGGCTTGAACTTCGACACGCCGTGATAGAGGACAGGATCGGCTTCGGCAAGCTTGTAGCCCTGGCCCTTGCGCGTAATGACATGTAGAAACTGCGGGCCGCGCATGCCGCGAATGTTCTTCAGCGTCGGAACGAGCACGTCGAGGTCGTGACCATCGATCGGACCGATGTAGTTGAAACCGAACTCCTCGAACATCGTGCCGGGCGTCACCATGCCTTTGACGTGCTCCTCCGCGCGCTCGGCGAGCTCACCGAGCACACGCCGACCCGCCTTGCGCGCGGCCGAATAAAAGCGACCGGACATCAGGCGCGCGAGATAGTTGTTAAGCGCGCCCACTGCAGGCGATATCGACATCTCGTTGTCGTTCAATACGACGAGCACGTCGGCGTCCATCGCCCCGGCGTTGTTCAGCGCCTCGAAAGCCATGCCCGCGGACATCGCGCCATCCCCGATGATGGCAACGACCTTGCGATCGACCCCCTGTGCCGCCGACGCCACCGCCATACCGAGCGCCGCGCTGATCGAGGTGCTCGAATGCGCGGTGCCGAATGTGTCGTACTCGCTCTCGTCCCGACGGGGAAAACCGGCGATGCCGTGGCGCATGCGCAGGCGCTGCATCCCTTCGCGCCGGCCGGTCAACACCTTGTGCGCATAGGTTTGGTGGCCGACGTCCCAGATGAGCCGGTCATGCGGGGTTTGATACACATAGTGGAGGGCCAGCGTCAGCTCGACCGTGCCGAGGTTTGAAGAAAGGTGGCCGCCCGTCTGACTGACCGACTCGAGCAGAAAATCGCGCAACTCGCGCGCGAGCTGCCGCAACTGCCGCCGGTCGAGCGCGCGCAGGTCGCGCGGGTCATTGATCGTGTCGAGAAGCTCGCGCATGGCTCGTTCCGTCGATGCGTCAGAACCCGTCGGGGCTCAGAATTCCCGCATCACGATGTAGTCGGCCAGCTGGCTGAGCCTGCTGGCGCGACCACCGAATGGGGCCAATGCGTCCATGGCGTCTGCCCGCAAATCGCGAGCCAGCGCCTTCGATGCGGGGATACCGATTGCACTGACATAGGTCGGCTTGTCGCTGCGCGCATCCTTGCCCGCCGTCTTGCCGAGCGTCGCCGTGTTCGATTCCGCATCGAGCACATCATCGACGACCTGAAAGGCCAGGCCGATGCACTTGGCGAAATGATCGACCCGTTGTGCCTCCACCGGATCCAGCGGCTGACCACAACGCACGCCCAGCTGAAGCGCGGCTCGTATGATCGCGCCAGTCTTGTGAATGTGCATGAATTCGAGTTCGGGAACAGTCAGCGGCTTGCCGACGGCGTCGAGGTCGATCGCCTGCCCGCCGGCCATGCCGCGTGATCCGGAGGCCGTGGCGAGGATGTGGATCATCTCAAGCTGCACGGATGGATCGTCGGCGAGCCGATGCTCCGACAGCACCTGGAACGCCAGGCTCTGCAGCGCGTCGCCCACAAGCAAGGCCGTCGCCTCGTCGTACTCGACATGGCATGTCGGCTTGCCCCGGCGCAGCACATCGTCGTCCATGCACGGCAGATCGTCGTGCACGAGCGAGTACGCATGGATGAGTTCGACCGACGCGCCAGCCAGCAGCACTCGATCGACTTGCGCATTGACAAGCTCGCCGGCCGCACAAGCGAGCAGTGGACGAATCCGCTTGCCGCCGCCGAGGACGGCATAACGCATGGCCGAATGCAGCCGGGACGGCGCGATGTCCGTCGCAGGAAGCAACGCTTCCAATCGATGCTCGACAAGCCCCTGTCGCTGTCGGGACCAGTCGAGAAAATCACTCGCCACTATCTGCAACAGCAGGCACTCCGTCGATGCTCAGATCCTTCAAGAGCCCTGCCTCCAGCACTTTGACCTGCTGGCTTGCTTCGTTCAGGGTGGCCTGGCAGTACTGCAGCAGTTGAGCACCTCGCCGGTACGCTGCAATCGACTGCTCCAAGGGAAGCTGCCCGCCTTCCATCGAATCGACGATCGTCTCGAGCTCGGCGAGAGCGCCTTCAAACGATTTCGGGAGCGGTGCGGAACTGGACTTGGACATGCGCGAGACTGAAATCAAAGGACAAAAATAACGCACGTAGCCCTACCCGGTCAAACCGGAAAGGCTCCGAACGCGTGACCACAGCTCGCTGCAACGCCGTCGGCACGCTGTGTCCAACCAAACCAAGGCAGGGATCGCCGAAATCGCTCGCCAATCGAGTATCCTGCGTCGAAAATTCGTGCCGCAGACTCACCGAGTCATCCATGATCGGTCGGAGATCCGCGGCAAGTGTCCAACCGGCTGCGGATTACCTCGCGTTTGTCACCGATTTCGACGCATCTGCCACGGATCGCACCCGGCTTAGCGCCCAGCACTGCGGCTATGAATCTCCAACACGGGCGACCTGGAGCCTGACATCTCATGTCGATCGCGCTCTCCGTGGTCATTCCGGCCCTCGACGAAGCCGCCTGCATCGGCGCGACCCTGCAATCGCTGGCCCCGTCTCGCGCCCGCGGCGTAGAGGTCATTGTGGTCGATGGCGGCAGCACCGACGCCACGCGGACCCTCGCGGCGCCCTGGGCGGATCGGGTCATCCAAGCGCCCCGCGGCCGTTCGGCTCAACTCAACGCCGGCGCCCGGGCGGCGAGGGGCCGGATACTGCTTTTCCTGCATGCCGATTCGCAACCGCCTGCTCACTTCGACCAGGTGATTCTTTCAGCGGTGCGCGATTGCATCAGCACATGGGGACGCTTCGATGTCGCCATCACGGGCAAACATCGCGGTTTGAAAGTCGTTTCATTCCTCATGAACCTCCGATCGAGGGCGACCGGCATCGCAACCGGCGATCAGGGGATCTTCGTCACGCGGCAACTATTCGATGCGCTGCAAGGCTTTCCCACGCAACCGCTGATGGAAGACATCGAGTTCAGCAAACGGGCGAAGCGACGGGTCACCCCCATCTGCCTGCGGGAAACGCTTCGAACCTCGGGACGCCGATGGGAGCGCAACGGCCTCTTTCGGACGATCCTGCTCATGTGGCGCCTTCGTCTCGCCTATTTTCTGGGCACAGATCCTGCTGAACTCCGCCGCCGCTACGCCAACAGCCGCTAGCGCCCGAAAACTCTGGCGGGGGTGCGCCGCCGGGATCGCGCGGAAGACATCGCGGGCACAGATCCCAGGCACGGATTCGACGCAGAATGGGGATTGGTCCTCTTTTCGGCTTGCGCGATAAGGCCCATTTGGCACAATACGCGTTTCCCTGAACCGGAGAGGATTGTTCTTTATGTCCGACTTGGCCGCAGTCAAGGCCTTGCAGGAATCGAACGCGCAACTACCCGTCCACTGGTATTTCGACGAAAGGATCGCCGCACTCGAACAGCGACTGCTCTTCGATGCAGGCCCCGGGTATGTCGGACACGAACTGATGGTTCCCGAACCGGGGGACCATCACACCCTCGGTTGGCAGGGTGATTCGCATGTCCTCGTGCGCAGCCCTTCCGGCGTACAACTCCTGAGCAACGTGTGCCGTCATCGCCAGGCCACCATCGTCAAAGGCCGGGGAAACAGCAAATCGCTCGTCTGTCCGCTCCACCGCTGGACCTACGGACTCGACGGCAAACTGCTCGGCGCGCCACACTTCGCGAAGCAGCCGTGTCTCGATCTGGCGCACGTAGCGACGGAGCGATGGAACGGATTGCTCTTCAAGGGTCCGCGCAGCCCCGGCCACGACCTCGCGCGCCTGGGGTGCGTCAGCGACCTGAACTTCGACGGCTACGTGTTCGATCGCTCGGAATCGACCGACTACCAGTTCAACTGGAAAACCTTCATCGAGGTGTATCTCGAGGACTATCACGTCGAACCGTTTCATCCGGGACTGAGCAACTTCGTCGACTGCGGCGGGCTTCAATGGGAAATGGGCGACTGGTACAGCGTCCAGACCGTTCCTGTCCACCGCGGCTTGAAACGCGCCGGCTCGGCTACGTACGGAAAATGGCAAGAGCAAGTTCTCAGGTACAGCAACGGAGAAGTTCCGAAGTACGGTGCCATCTGGCTGGTCTACTACCCGAACATCATGATCGAGTGGTACCCGCAGGTTTTGATCGTAAGCACCGTCGTGCCGCGCGGCGCGCAAGCCTGCACCAACATCGTGGAGTTCTATTTCCCTGAGGAAATCGCGCTGTTCGAACGCGAATACGTCGAAGCCGAGCGCCAGGCTTACCTTGAAACGGCCGTGGAGGACGAGGTCATCTGCAACCGAATGACCGAAGGTCGCCGTGCATTGCTCAATCAAGGCATCAGCGAGGTCGGCCCGTATCAATCGCCGACCGAAGACGGCATGCAGCACTTCCACGAGTTCCTGCACCGAGAACTCGACTCGCAGTTGCCCTGACCGGACCGCCCCACCAAAAAAAGAGGCGCGAGCCGAAGTCGCGCCGAAGGAGGGGTCTGGAAGCACGCGCCGATGCAGTCCGCACATCGGCCGCGAAATCGGTCATGCCTCACCGCCTGCAGAGCCGGCGATGCGTTGACAGTGTGCCCTGATGATCGTGGCCGCACCATCAGCCGGATGCGCTACGCCTGCCGCGCAGGAATCGTCATGCATTCGCAATAGGACCATCGTCGTATTTCCCCTGATCATGACAGCGCTATACTGGCACGGCATAACCCAAGCGCATTCACGTCTTGACCCAAGGGAGGAACACATGAAGATTCTCGTCGTCGACGATCACCCGCTGATCCTCGAAGCCCTCAAGCAAGTGCTAAGGGATCTCGACCCACTCATAGAAATTGTCGAGGCGCGCGACGGTAACCAGACGCTCGATCAGGCTCAACTCCATCCCGATCTCTCCCTGATCCTGCTCGACCTGACCCTGCCCTACCGAAACGGGTTCGAACTCATCGGCGAACTGCGCGCGAATTCGCCGGAAGTACCCGTGGTCGTACTTTCCGCCACCGACGATCGGGAAACCGTGCTGCGCACCATCAACCAAGGCGCCATGGGGTTCATTCCCAAATCGTCGAGAACCGAAGTGCTCCTTGCCGCGCTGCGCCTGGTCTTCTCGGGCGGGGTTTATCTGCCGCCCAGTGTATTCACGTCATCCGGTGCCGGGCCGCAAGCAGAACTTCGATCGCCCCATGCGCCTGCTCGAACCCCGAAAGATGTCGGTCTCACCGAGCGACAAGGGCAGGTTCTCTCCCATCTCGTCCAGGGCAAGTCGAACAAGTTGATCTGCCGGGCCCTCAATCTGGCAGAAGGGACGGTCAAGATCCACGTGACCGCGATCCTGCGCGCATTGAACGTAACGAACCGTACGGAAGCTCTGGTCGCAGTCAGTCGGCTGGGACTTCGCCTCGAAGATCTCGTCCCCGTTCGTAGTGGCACAGCAAAGGCGCCCGCACCCACGCAACACGCCTGAAGGTGCCGCACGCAATGGGCAACGAAACTGCGCCTGACCGGATTCCGGCCCTGATACGGAACAGCCCACGGGACATGCAGGTCCGTGCGGACTTGGTCCGCACGATCTACCAGCACATACCACGCTCGTCTTTGGGCGTGCTGGCCGGCGCCCTGACGGTCGCCTGGAGCGTGTGGAGTCGCATCGATTCGCACATCGTCTTTCTATGGCTGGGCGGCATCGGCGCAGTCATGGTCTGGCGCTTCACCATCTATCGTGCGTTTCCGGCCAGCGGCCCGACACAGGACCGCGTGACGCACTGGGAGCGTCTCTGGACGATCAGCACCGGCATACACGGTTCGATCTGGGGTAGTTCGGCGTTTCTGCTGTATGTACCGGATTCACCGGAGCACCAAGCGGTGCTTCTGGTTGCCCTGTTTGCGATCAGCACGGCCGCCGTCCCCCTGGTCGTTCGACATCTTCCGTCACTCTATGCGTTCGTATTGACCGTCCTTGCACCGATCATCATCCGGCTGGCGCATGAAGGCACCGATACCAAGATTGCACTCGTGGTCATCAGCGGTCTCGTGATGTACGGCATATTCATTTTCGGAACGGAGCTGAATCGCACCATCACCGAGTCCGTGCGCCGCTACTACGAAAACATCGACCTCATCGCCCAACTCACCGAACAAACGCGAAAGGCCGAAACGTCACGCCATGAAGCGGACGATGCGAATCGCATGAAGACGCGTTTTCTCGCAGCAGCCAGTCACGACTTGCGTCAACCCATGCATGCGCTCGGACTGTTCTCGGATTCATTGCGACGCAGACTCCGGGAGCCGGAAGAACGCGAACTCGCCGATCGAATCTGCCGCTCGGCGGAAGCCGTCGAAGAGACCTTCAATGCACTGATGGATGTATCGCGGTTGGACGCAGGCATCGTCGACGCCAGCCTGCAACTGTGCTCGCTGCAGTCGATTGTGGAGCGGGTTGCACAAGACTGTGCTGCAGAAGCCCAGACGAAAGGCGTTGACTTCCGATGTCGCCCAACGACGATGGGCGCGGTGAGTGATCCTGTCCTGCTCGAGCGGGTCCTGCGCAATCTCGCTGCGAATGCCGTCCGATATACCTCGCGTGGCGGGGTGTTGATCGCATGCCGTCCGCGAGGCAATGACGTATCCGTTGAAGTTTGGGATACCGGGATAGGCATCGCGGACGACAAGCACGACCGAATATTCGACGAGTTCTACCAGGCAGGCGCACGTGATCGGCGCGAAGGCCTGGGGCTCGGTCTCGCCATCGTACGTCGCCTGACGCACATCCTCGGCGCATGCATCTCGATGCGTTCCGTCCCGGGAAAGGGTTCGGTTTTCAAGGTCCTGTTGCCAGGTCGATCCGTGGTACCGGCATTTGTTCCGTCAGCCCCGACGACTCAAACATCGCAACGCCTGTCGGTCGTGGCAAATACCGTCGTCCTGCTCATCGACGACGATACTCAAGTGCTCGAAGCGATGACGGAAGCCATGCTTGGCTGGGGGATAAGATCCGTGGCCGCCCGCTCGCTGAGTCGGGCACTGGAACGACTGCCGGAATGCGAACGCTATCCTGACGCCATCGTCTCCGACTTTCACCTCGGGGATGATGAAAACGGCATCGATGCCGTCCGGCGGATTCGTCATGAACTTGGCGTCGATGTACCCGCGATGATCGTCACAGGCGACACGGCCCCGCAAAGCCTGCGTCTGATCCGGGAATCGGGATTGCCGTGCTTGTCCAAGCCGGTGACGGCGGATCGCTTGCTGCAGGCGCTCGGCACGCTCGTCGCTTCGCGGCCGGTCTGAAATCGTCACGAACTTGCCGCCCCGCGGCCGATCTACCTGGGATGGACTCGCTTATCGCCGATCTCGTGCTGGTTCTGCACTTTGGCATCGCCGCATGGATCGTGCTCGGCCTGGGCGCCCTGTGGTTCGGCGGTTGGCTCGGCTGGATGTGGACCCGCCGACCGCTCTTTCGTGTCCTGCACGCGTCGGCCATCGCCGTAGTCGCGACCCAAAGCGTGCTCGGCATCCGCTGTCCCCTGACCGTCTGGGAAGATGCGCTTCGCGGCGTGCACTCCAATTCCAGCTTCGTACAACGCTGGGTCGGACGACTCCTGTACTACGACCTGCCCGAATTCGTGTTTACCACGACCTATCTCGGTGCTGTCGCGGCCACCGCGCTGGCATGGTGGATCTATCCGTCGAGTCTGCGCAAATGAATTCGGGCGCCCCGAGCGAGGGTTCGTCAGCGAGCCCCGTGCTCTCATCCGAACGAATCGCCGATGGATTTCGATCGCGCACAACGGCGCGAAAGTGCCCGAATTTCGCGAAGCCACGGTATCACGCGTCAAGCCGGCGGAACAACCACCGGCTTGACGCCATTCATCGAAGCTAGTTCGCTGGTGCAGGCAACGCGGGTGGCGGTAGAAGTCCCACGGGCTCCTCGGCAAATACCAGACGGACTTTTTCGTCGGCATCGAGGTCGACGGTCACGCGACCACCATTCGCAAGTCGGCCGAACAACAGCTCGTCGGCAAGTGCCTTGCGGATCGTGTCCTGGATCAATCGCGCCATGGGACGCGCGCCCATGAGGGGGTCGAATCCTTTCTTCGCCAGCCAATCCTTCAGCGCCTGCGTAAAGGCCGGCTCGACTTTCTTCTCGTTGAGCTGCCCCTCGAGCTGCATCAGGAACTTGTCCACCACGCGCAGAATGACATCCTGATCGAGCGGCGCGAAGGAAATCATCGCATCGATACGATTTCGAAACTCCGGCGTGAACATGCGCTTGATTTCGCCCATCTCGTCACCCGCCTGCGATGCGTGCGTAAATCCGATGGACACCCGGTTCAACTCCGAGGCTCCCGCATTCGTGGTCATGACGATGATGACATTGCGGAAGTCCGCCTTGCGGCCGTTGTTGTCGGTCAACGTGCCGTGATCCATGACCTGCAGCAGAATATTGAAGACGTCGGGATGTGCTTTCTCGATCTCATCGAGCAGGAGGACTGAATACGGGTGCTTCGTGATCGCTTCGGTAAGCAGACCGCCCTGGTCGAAGCCGACATATCCGGGAGGCGCGCCGATCAGACGGGAGACGGCGTGCCGCTCCATGTACTCCGACATGTCGAACCGGATCAGCTCGACCCCCATGATGTACGCGAGTTGGCGTGCGACCTCGGTCTTTCCGACGCCGGTGGGCCCTGAAAACAGGAAACTGCCGATGGGCTTCAGGGGATTGCCCAGCCCGCTGCGAGCCATTTTGATGGAGGTCGCCAATGCCTCGATCGCCTTGTCCTGACCGAAGACAACGCTCTTCAGATCCCGGTCGAGCGTGCGCAGCGAACTGCGATCGTCCGCAGACACTGACTGCGGCGGAATCCTGGCGATCTTGGCCACGATGTCCTCGATCTCGGACTTGCCGATCGTTCGCTTTTGACGGGAGCGCGGCAGGATACGCTGAGCCGCACCGGCTTCGTCGATGACGTCGATCGCTTTGTCAGGAAGGTGCCGGTCGTTGATGTAGCGCGCGGACAATTCGGCAGCGGCAGTCAATGCCGATGCAGAGTACTTGATGCCGTGATGCGCCTCGAATCGACTCTTCAGACCGCGCAGGATGGACACGGTCTCCTCGACGGACGGCTCGATGACGTCGATCTTCTGAAAGCGTCGCGACAGCGCATGATCCTTCTCGAAGACACCGCGATACTCATTGTACGTCGTGGCGCCGATGCATTTGAGCTGCCCCGTAGACAGCGCAGGCTTCAGCAGATTGCTTGCGTCGAGCGTCCCGCCCGAGGCGGCGCCGGCGCCGATGAGCGTGTGAATCTCGTCGATGAAGAGAATTGCATTCGGATTGTCCAGCAGCTGCTTGAGCACGGCCTTGAGGCGCTGTTCGAAATCGCCGCGATATTTCGTGCCCGCAAGCAACGCGCCCATGTCGAGCGCATGCACCTGCGCGCGACGCAGCAGGTCCGGCACGTTGCCTTCGACGATGCGCCGAGCCAACCCTTCCGCAATGGCCGTCTTGCCCACCCCGGCCTCGCCGACGAGCAGCGGGTTGTTCTTTCGGCGTCGGCATAGGGTCTGGATGACTCGCTCGACCTCGCGATCCCGGCCGATCAGCGGATCGATCTTGCCCGCCAGCGCCTGCGCATTGAGGTTTTGCGTGTAGGTCTCGAGCGCACCGCCGCCTGCCTGCTGCTCCTGCTCGGGCTGCTCGTCGGGCTCCTGTTTGGTCGGCGTGCTCTCTTGCGTCTTGCGTATGCCGTGGGAGATGAAGTTCACCACGTCGAGACGCGTCACACCCTTTTGATGCAGGAAATACACCGCGTGGGAATCCTTCTCCCCGAAGATCGCGACCAGCACGTTCGCGCCCGTGACCTCCTTCTTGCCTGAGGACTGCACGTGAAGTATCGCGCGCTGGATGACGCGCTGAAATCCCAGCGTGGGCTGGGTGTCGACATCCTCCGCCGCGAGCTTTGGCGTGTGCTCCGCGATGAAGTCTGCGAGTTGCTTGCGCAAGTCGTCGACCTCGACCGCACAAGCACGCATGACTTCAGCGGCGGTCGGGTTGTCCAGCATTGCGAGGAGCAGATGCTCCACGGTTATGAATTCATGGCGCTTCTGTCGGGCGTCCATGAACGCCATGTGAAGGCTTACCTCGAGTTCCTGGGCAATCATTCTGCTTCCTCCATGACGCAACGCAGCGGATGCTGATGCTGACGCGCAAAAGCCGTCACTTGTTCCACCTTTGTGGCGGCAACGTCGCGGGAGTACACGCCGCAAACGCCCATGCCTTCTCGATGCACCTTGAGCATGACCTGTGTCGCCCGTTCCCTGCTGAGAGAAAAAAAAGTCTGCAAAACCGCGACCACGAAATCCATCGGGGTGTAGTCATCATTCAAAATCATCACCTTGAACATCTTGGGCGGCTTCGTCTTTGCCTTCGAAGGTTCGAGGATCGTGCTGTCGCGCTGCCGAGTTGCCATGACCGTCTGCTAAATGGGAATGCGCTCCACTGGAGGCTATTTTGACCATTAAAAGGATTTTTTCAAGGCCACCGGTGATGAACGATGCCATCTTTCAAAGCACTTGACTTCCGAACACAAATGACCTAGAACGCGCGAGGGTGTTTGGCTTCAAGGTAATCTGCTGTACCGGTTCTTCCGATGCGCGGTCTTGAATCTCAAACAGGTTACGGGCTCCCCGCCCGATTACTTTCGTGAGGTAGGCGCGCATGGCTACGGGTACGGTTAAATGGTTTAACGACGCAAAAGGGTACGGCTTCATCACTCCTGACGATGGCAGCGAAGATTTGTTCGCACATTTTTCGGCAATCCAAATGGGCGGCTTCAAGACCCTCAAGGAAGGCCAGAAAGTTAGCTTTGAAGTAACTCAGGGGCCCAAGGGGAAGCAGGCCTCCAATATTCAGGCCGCAGGCTAGTCCCCAACTAACGCCCACCGGCACCCGCAACACCCAAAGCAAATCGAATGCCCAGCGTGATTGCGCTGGGCATTTTGTTTACGGGAGCGAAACACTGCTGCACGGTATCGCTGATGTCGGCGATACTCGTGAGAAGTCCGACCATTACATGCATCATCCATCCGTCTTCAGAGAAGTGACATGAAAGGCATCGTCGTTGCCGTCCTGATTGGATTCGCCTCCGTCGCCACCTTCAATAGCATGCCGGCACAGGCCGAAGAGCGATCGGCTGGAAATAAGAGCGCAGCCGCCACGCAGAAATCGGTTGCCGCAAAAAAACAGCCGTCGGCAAAGAAAAGCAAGGCCGACAAGTCTGCAAAGAAGTCCAAACCCAAATCCAAATCCGCCACAAAAAAGCTCAAGAAGGCCGCGCCGGGAAAGAAGGCAACGAAGATCGAGAAGTAGCCGCGTAACCTTCGGGCGCTCGTGGCATTGCAGCCTGCACCATCATGATGCTCATCGATAACGTCCTAAGCGGCCTCTACGACCCTCCGAGAATGCTTCCAGCGGACGAACCGTGAAAGAGCGCGTCATCGTCGGCATGTCCGGAGGCGTGGATTCCTCTGTCGCCGCCTGGCTGCTTAAACAGCAGGGCTACGACGTGCTCGGCGTATTCATGAAGAACTGGGAAGACGACGACGATGACGAGTACTGCGCGTCTCGGACCGACCTCATCGACGCCGTCGCCGTCGCAGACCGCCTGGGCATCGATATCGAGGTCGTGAACTTCTCGTCCGAGTACAAGGATCGCGTGTTCGCAGAGTTCCTCGCCGAGTATCGGGCGGGCCGCACCCCGAACCCGGACGTCCTGTGCAACGCGGAAATCAAGTTCCGCTGCTTCCTCGACCACGCGATAAGCATGGGTGCTACGCGTATTGCTACGGGCCACTACGCGCGTCTGCGAGAAGGCCCGTCTGGGGTCCAGCTACTGCGCGGACTCGACCCCGGCAAGGACCAGAGCTATTTCCTCTACCGCCTCGATCAGGCGCAACTCGGCCGAGCCATGTTCCCGATCGGTGATCTCGAAAAGAAGCAGGTGCGGCAGCTCGCGCGGCAATGCGGGCTCTCGGTCCACGACAAGCGCGACAGCACCGGTATCTGCTTCATCGGAGAACGGCCGTTTCGGGAATTCCTCAATCGATACTTGCCCACCGATCCCGGCGACATCTGCACGTCGACCGGCGAAAACGTCGGTCGCCACATGGGTTTGATGTACTACACCCTCGGTCAGCGGCAAGGTTTGGGCATCGGCGGCCGCGCCGGCGGCACGGGCAAGGCCTGGTACGTCGCCGGCAAGGATCTGGCGAAGAATCGACTGGTCGTCGTCCAGGGGCACGACGATCCCCTGCTGCTCGCCAGACGGGTCACTGCGATTCGCCTCAATTGGATCAACGCAAAACCACGCGGGGAAGTCACGTATACCGTCAAAACCCGCTACCGCCAGACCGATACGCCCTGTCGCATTGAAAGCATCGCCGACGATCGCTGCACCATAATTTGCGATACCCCCCAATGGGCCGCGACGCCCGGCCAATCCGCCGTCCTCTACGCTGGCGAAGTCTGTCTGGGCGGCGGAATCATCGAACACACAGCCGCGGCGTGATTTCTTCTTCCTCCCGCGGAGTATCCCTGTTGACGTAGTTCGCGGCACCACGATAGCCTTCGAGACCACCCTTCGCGGAGCGCAACATGGAACGCGTTCGACTATTCACCCAACCCGGGTGAAGCAGCTGCCTCAAGACGAAAGAGTTTCTTTCGCAAACGGTCAAAGACTTCGACGTCATCGACGTCTTCAACACGCCCGGCGGCATGGATCAGCTCAAGGCCATGGGCCTGCGCAACGTCCCCGTCGTCGCAGTCGGCGAGAGCTATACGTTCGCCCAAAACCTGAAGGACGTCGCCAAGTTTCTCGGTGTTCAACTCAACCGGGAGCAATTGACGCCTGCAGAGCTGGCCACGCGTTACGACGCCATTCTGGAAACGGCCCAGCGACTCGTCCTGCAGCTTCCGGCCGACAAGCTGGGCGAACGTGTGATTCCGAACCGGCCCCGGATCCTGCATCCCTTCATTTTCCATATCTTCCGCATCGGCGAAGCCTTCCTGATCGCCTACGGCGGCGAGGAATACAACAACACCATCGCCAACACCGATCCGCCCGACAGCGTACGGACCCCGGCCGATGTCGTTGCCTATGGACAGCAGATCCGTGAGAGGCTCGCCGCATGGTGGACGTCGAACGCGGACCGGAATCTGGAAAAGCAGATCGGTACGTACTACGGCGACCAGATCGCGCATGATGTGTTCGAGCGCACGACATGGCATTCTGCCCAGCACACCCGCCAGCTCGCCGCCGTTCTGGAACGCTTCGGCATTGCGCCGGATCGCCCCTTGACCGCCGAACAGCTCAAAGGCTTGCCGGTACCCGAAGGACTTTGGGAATAGCGATGACCCTGTCGCCGTTTCGCCCGAGAGACGGCAATCGATGCGGTGCGGTGCGCAGCTTCGCCGTACCGCCACCTTCGCATCGCACGCTACTGAGGCTGATCCTCTGCGTGTGCATCGCAGCCCTGGGTGCGGGCATCCATCCCGCCCGGGCCGATTACCCTGGCGCCGTCAAGGCGCTGGCAAGCGGCAACTTCACCGAGGCCGTATCGAGATTGCGCCCGCTCGCCGAAGCCGCCGACGTGCGTGCCCAGCTTCTTCTCGGACAGATTCTGCGTAATCCGTCGAATCCCGATCGAAATGTCGAGGAAGCGTATCGATGGTTCAAAGCGGCCGCCGACCAGGATCATGCGGAGGGTTGGTTCTGGCTCGGATTGATGCACCGGCTCGGTGAGTCTGTCCCGAAAAACGCCGAACTGGCCGTCCAACATTGGCAAACTGCCGCGGCTGCAGGCTCGGTTTCTGCGCAGGCTACGCTCGCACAATCCTTGCTGGCGGGCGACGGCATCGCGAAGGACGCCACCGAAGCCGTTCGCTGGGCACGCTCGGCTGCAGAGAAGGGCAATGCGCTCGCTCAGTCAGTGCTCGCCCAGGCGTATCTCAAAGGCGAAGGCGGCCTCGTCCGCAGCCTTGCTCAATTCCTGCGCTGGTCGCGAATGGCCGCCAATCAGGGCAACCGGACATCCATGGAAGTCCTTGCCGTGAGCTACCACACCGGCACCGGTGTTCCGCAAGACTACGTGCAAGCCCACATGTGGGCGAACCTGGCAGCATCCAGAGGTTCTGCCCGCGCGATCAAGCTGCGTGATGAGCTTGCCGAAAAGATGACTTCCAGCCAAATCGAAGAGGCGCAAAAGGCGGCAAGCCGATGGCGCCCGACACGCGTTGTCAGGGCTGCGACCACGGGGGGCAATACAGCCGCCAAGCGTATCGCCACCGGTAGCGGGTTCGTGATTGCGGCACCCGGCTATGTACTCACGAACAACCACGTCGTGGAGAAATGCACGGAGGTCCGAGCGCCCGCGCACAAGACGGCGTTGAAGGTCGTCGCCCGAGATGAAAAACATGACCTCGCACTGCTCGAAGGCGATCTGCCCGGGACGCAGGCGGCGCATTTCAGATCGAGTTTGCCGCCGCGTCTCGGAGAGCCTGTCATCGTCGCGGGTTTCCCCCTGAGCGATCTGCTCGCCTCGTCGCTGAACGTCACCACCGGTACGATCAGCGCGCTGGCCGGCCCGAAGAACAACGAAGCCCTGTTCCAGATCACCGCGCCGGTACAGCGCGGCAACAGCGGCGGCCCCGTACTGGATATCAATGGCAACGTTGTCGGCGTCGTGGTGAGCAAGCTCAACGCATTGCGCGTCGCCATGGCAACGGGCGACGTGCCCCAGAACGTCAACTTCGCGATCGACGGCAATCTTGCGCGCGCCTTCATCGAAGCCCAGGGCATCGAGCTCCCCGATCCCGCGGAAGTTGCGCCATCGACGCGCGATGCGCCTGACAAGGCTCGCGGCTTTACCCTGCTGCTCGAATGCTGGCGCTAACCTCCCCGTACGCACGGTCTTAGCTCGCGGGCGCAATGCTACACTTGCGCGTTATCCGCGTGGCCGCCGTGGGGCGGTCGTATCGGTAGGCCGCCCATGACCTCGAACACCCGCTCGATCCCTTCCGTAGACCGCCTGCTCGGCGAATGCAGCGCCGAAGTCGAAAGATACGGACGCGCGCTCGTCACGGAGTTCTCGCGAGAACTCCTCGAAGCAGCGCGTCGAGGCGATCTCCCGGACGTCTGCAGCGACACCGCATTCGATTCGGTCGCCTTTCGACGCCACCTCGAATCACGCATCGACGCACTTTGCGGCAACTCGCAGCGCGCCGTATTGAATCTCACCGGTACCGTGCTGCATACCAACCTCGGCCGCGCCGTCCTGCCTGAGGAAGCGGCACAGGCCGTTGCCGAAGCAGTGACGTGCGCCACCAATCTCGAGTACGACCTCGCTCGCGGGCAGCGCGGCGAACGCGACGATCACATCATGCGGTGGCTCACACGCCTCACCGGCGCGGAGGCGGCCACCGTCGTCAACAACAACGCCGCTGCCGTCCTGATTGTTCTCGGCACACTCGCCCCTCGCAAGGAAGTCATCGTCTCGCGCGGTGAACTCGTCGAGATCGGCGGCGCCTTCCGCATTCCCGACATCATGAGCCGCGCCGGCTGCAGGCTCGTGGAAGTCGGCACGACGAATCGCACACACCTGAAGGACTACGCCGAAGCCATCGGCCCGCGCACCGCTGCGCTGATGAAAGTCCACGCGAGCAACTACGCGATCCAGGGCTTCACCGCACACGTAGCGGAAGAAAAACTGGCCGAACTCGCGCACCAGCATGGATTGCCGTTCATCGTGGATCTGGGCAGCGGCATGCTGGTCGATCTCGAACGATGGGGGTTGCCGCACGAGCCGACCGTGAAGGAAACGCTGGCACACGGCGCCGATGTCGTCACGTTCAGCGGCGACAAGCTGTTGGGAGGCCCTCAGGCCGGCATGATCGCCGGCCGCCGTGACTTGATCGCACGAATCAACCGCAATCCGCTCAAACGTGCCCTGCGCGTCGACAAGATGCGCCTTGCTGCCCTCGAGGCCGTTCTGAAGCTCTACGCCGATCCCGATCGCCTGCGCTCACGCCTGCCGACGCTCGCCTGGCTGACACGACCTCGGGCCGACATCGAAGCAGTCGCGCAACAGGTGCTTCCTGCGCTCACGCGTGCGCTGGAAGGGCGGGCAGAAGTCTCACTCGTCGAGTGCCGCAGTCAGATCGGCAGCGGTTCGCTTCCGGTAGATCTCTTGCCGAGCATCGGTCTCGCATGTCGCCCTGTCGAAGCCGGCCGCAAGAGCGGCCGTCTCGTCGAGCAACTCGCGGCCGCGTTCCGAAAGCTCCCGATGCCGGTGATCGGGCGCATCCAGGACGGCGTGCTGATCTTCGATCTGCGAACATTGAACGATGCCCAACGCCTGATCGGACTGCTTTCTCAGCTCAAGCTGCGTCCCACCGCAGCCCGTCCCGCCGCCACAGGCAGCGATCAACCCATGCCGGTCGTCTCATGATCGTCGCCACCGCAGGACACATCGACCACGGCAAGACCCTGCTGGTCAAAGCGCTCTCGGGTATCGATACCGATCGACTGCCCGAGGAGAAGAACCGGGGCATCTCCATCGATATCGGCTTCGCCTACGTGCCGACTCCGGATGCCGGGCTGCTCGGCTTCGTCGATGTCCCGGGTCACGAGCGATTCGTCAGAAACATGCTTGCCGGCGTATGCGGCATCGATCTCGCGCTTCTCGTCGTTGCCGCGGACGACGGCGTGATGCCGCAGACGATCGAGCACCTGCAGATCCTCGACTTGCTGAAAGTCACACGCGGCATCGCCGTGATCAACAAGATCGATCGGGTCAACGAAGAGCGCGTCGCAGAGGTTGCCGAGTCGTTACGAACCCTGCTCAACGGCACCTCACTCGAAGCCTCCGGCGTGATTCCCGTCTCCGCGATGACCGGCACCGGCGTCGATGTCTTGCGCAAGCGTCTCATCGCCGAAGCGCGCAGCCTCAAGCAGCGTGTCACGACCGGGCGTCGCTTCCGCTATGCCATCGACCGCGTTTTCAGCGTCTCCGGAAGTGGCACCGTCGTGACGGGCACCGTATTCAACGGCAAGGTCAAGACCGGTGATCGCCTCGTGATATCGCCTACCGGGCTTCCCGTGCGCGTACGAGGCATCCAGATTCACGGCAAGTCGGCCAACGAGGTCAGTGCCGGCAGCCGCTGCGCACTGAACCTGACCGGTGACAAGCTCGACAAGGAAACGGTCCGACGCGGCGATTGGGTGCTCGACGAAGCCCTCCATCGACCGACCGCAAGGATCGACGCGGAAATCAAGGTGCTCGCCAGCGAAAAGGAGCCACTGGCGCATTGGACGCCCGTGCACTTCCACCTCGGTACGGAGGCGGTCACGGCACGCATCGCCGTGCGCCGGGGCGAGTCGATCGCCCCCGGAGAGAGCAAAGTTGCGCAAATCATCCTGGATCGCCCCATCGCCTGCCTGCACGGGGATCGGTTCATCGTGCGAGATCAATCCGCCACTCGGACGCTCGGTGGCGGCTCGGTCGTAGATCCCTTCGCGCCGGCAATCCGAAGAAACTCGCCGGCGCGCCAGCAGATCGTCCTTGCGCTCAGCGCCGATTCCCCGGAAGACGCACTGCGTGCGCTGAGCAAAGCGGCGCTGGATGGGATTGATGTCGCAGCTTTCGAGGCTGCCTTCAACCTCGATGACGCAACTGCACAGGCGCTGTACAAAAAGCTTCAGATTTTCATTCTGGGACGTACGGACCGCATCGGCCTATCCGCCGAGCGACGCACGCAACTGATGAACGCCATCGTGGACGAGACGATGCGCCTGCACCGGGACGACCCCAAGGCACTCGGACTGGAGTTGGCAAGCCTGCCGGAGCGACTGCAGTGCCGGATACCGGAATGGGCGCTTAGCCAGTTGGTCCGGGATCTCGCCACTGCCCGAAAAGTGGAGCTTGCCGGCACCCGTGTTCGCAAGCCCGGGCACGATGCCACGTCCAATCCTGAGGACGAAAAGCTGTGGCAACGCGTGCTGCCGGCGCTGCAAAACGACACGCCGCTACCTCCGAGCTTGAAGGAACTGGCCGAGCAGTTGCGCCTTCCCGAGAAGACCATCAGCGACTTCCTGCATCGCAAGAGTCGCGGCGGGGAGCCGATCAAGGCCACGCCGGATCGATTCCTGCTGCGAAGCACGGTGGAGCGTCTTGCCCAGATTGCCGAAGCGACCGCAGGCAGCACGCCGAACGGGCAGTTCACCGCGGCCGATTACCGGGATCACTGCGGCGCGAGCCGCAAGCTTTCGATCGAAGTCCTGGAGTACTTCGATCGCATCGGCTATACCCAGCGCATCGGCGACGCACGCCGAATCCGGCGCCCCATCGAGCAGGCGCTGGCTGCGGCACCCGGCGCTGCACCGCGGCCGCGCCCGTAACCCACTGACAGGAGAATCCGTTGGACCATGCATTTGATCTGATCGTTGTCGGCGAAGGCGTGACCGGCCTGGCCTGTGCCAAACATGCAGCCTCGCTCGGTCTCAAGACCGCAACGACGGAAGGCAATCTTTTCGGCGGCCTGGTCATCAACGTCGCAGAGCTCGAAGGTTACGACGAAGCCGGATCGGGCGTGGACATCGCCGCCGCCCTCATGGAAGCAAACGCGGAAGCCGGCGTAGAAAATCTCGGAGCAACCGTGACGGGCCTCGATCCCGCTGATGGCGTCATTCGCGTCAGAACGGAAGGCGGCGATTACACCGCGCGCGCAGTCGTCATCGCGTCGGGCGCGAGCATGAAGAAACTCGGCGTCCCGGGCGAAGAGGAGTTCGATCACCGCGGCGTATCGCAGTGCGCCGACTGCGACGGCCCCATGTTCCAGGGCGAACATGTCGTGGTCGTCGGCGGAGGCGACGCGGCCTTTCAGGAAGCCATCGCGCTGTCCCGCTATGTCGGACGAGTGACGATCCTGATGCGGGGGGCAACTCCCCGTGCTCACGCGGAACTCGTCGAAAAGGCCACCGCGCTCCCGAACGTGGAAGTGCGCCCGGGATTCACGATCAGCGAAATCCTCGGCAGTCAGACGGTCGAGGGCATACAGGTCGCGTCGACCAGCGGTGAGCTCAGTCGCATCGACTGTGCGGGGGTATTCGTGTTCGTCGGGATCGAACCCAATTCGGCCTTCGTCCCGCCCGGCATCAAGCGCACGGACACCGGCGCCATCGAAACCGACGCTTCGCTTCAAACCGCCGTGCCCTGCGTGTTTGCGGCGGGCGCTGTCCGGGCGGGTTACAGCGGCAAACTCGCGGATGCAGTGCATGAAGCACGGCAAGCCGCAGAAAGCGCGGCACGCGCCCTCGCCGGCTGATTGTCTCGTCCGCATGGCACGCCAGTCGGGTTAGAATCGACCTGCAGCCTGTCGGACCGGCTGCAGGTGTCCATCGGTTTTGCAGATGGCGCCCGTGAACATGGAAGAGAAGCGTCCCCGGTGGGGTGGCCGGACTTCAAACCCGGTGGGGGCCGTTGACGGTCCTTTGTGGGTTCGACTCCCACTCTCTTCCGCC
>LNFM01001800.1_pt1 | contig 46946 bp, 37 predicted proteins | sample 596031 | NCBI WGS metagenome assembly LNFM01 (sample SAMN04254537, study PRJNA301005) | activated carbon metagenome | isolation source: dual media filters at the Ann Arbor, Michigan drinking water treatment plant | place: USA: Ann Arbor
ACAGAAAGGCCTGGGCGCCGATGACGCCCCGTCGCGAAAGCGCGCCGCCCTGGCTCCTCTCCATCCGCAGCCCCTCTACGATGAGGGTTTCGGCGTCGGAGACGTCGTAGACCTCCGGTTTTCGCTCGTTAGCGAGACCCAGAGCATCAGCGGCGATTTCCAGGGCGGACCTGGCGGCCGCGCTGATCATGAACACCTGGGTCTCAAGATCGGCGGGAGGACCTGAAAGCCTCGGCGGCCGCGGCGCCATTCTTCATGCCTCCGCACGGTTGAAGGCGACACGGTCTTGCGCCTGAAGCCGGGCGTGATAGCCGGCCTCAAGCCAGGCCTGTCGCTGGACCGCCCGAGCCGAAGGCTCCTCGTCAGAGTTCGCCCACCACTCCGGGCGACCGGCGCTCTTAGGCAGCAGGTAGCCGATGAGGTTTTCGATCTCCCGGAAGCTCAACTCCAAGGCATCGGCCTTCTGGCGTTTGAGATAGGATCGGAGCGGGTCGTACTTGGCCATCGAGCCGGAGTCGCGCAGCCGCGTCGTAAAATCAACATCCGCATCGTCACGCCTCCCGAGCACGCGCGGCGGGACTGAGTTCATACCGCTGGACCTCGGCCCGTGTTCGGTCAGGACCGCCCGCGCGAAGCCAGCCTTTCCGGCGCCGCTCGGCGGATCGGAGCGTGATGCGCATCAGATAAGCGACTGCGATCGGGCTCTTGCCGAGATCGAAGAGCCGATAGCAGATCTCGCCGCCGCGCGCCGTCAGGTGGCCGGTGGGCGGGATGTAGTCGTCACGAAAGGTCCGACTGGGTCGCCGGTTTGGGGGAAATCCTGGCGCGAGATCGCCGACCAGTTCCGTTCCCCGAAGATCCATCTCAGCCTTGATGGCGCGCGAGCGCTGCGTCTCGGCCTCGACGAGTTTGCGGATGGTCGCATCCAGCCGCTCAAGCTCGTTCTCATAGACCTGCTCGGCCAGTTCGAAGACGATCCGCTCCATCGACAGATAGGTAATGAGCTTACCCTGCGCGCGCCGCTCAAGGGTCTTGTAGTAGCGGCGCAGACGGTCAAGGGCCTCGGCCTTGTAGGCCGGCGCCTTGAACGACAGGCTGTCGGTGTTCCAGCTCGTGCGGGTGACGTCCGACATGACGTGATGAATGCGATGCGCGATGTCGTTGCGGTACGACATCAGGGTCTGCAGCTCGTTGGCCTCGGCCTGCGAGAACATGCCGATTTTGATGGCGTAACCGAAGGCCTGCTTCATCTTGCGACCTCGACTGTACTCGCTGGCCAGCGCCTGCTGCAGCCCCTCGGCGTCCTCGATGCTGACCAGCTTGCGGGTCTCGGCGTCAAGCAACACGCGGGACAGAAGGTTGATGAGGCGCTCCTCTTCCAGCGGCTCCCAGAACGGCGCGTCCGGCGCCTTCTTGGCGCGCGGATAGACGTTCGACATCATGAAGTCGGTCACCCGATCGGCGTAGAACAGGTAAAGCGTCACCTCGACGGCGCGATAGCGCAGGATGTTTCGCTCGAGGGCCGAAGCCCGCCCTCCGCGCGGGTCGTCGTATCGACTGGCCGGCGAGCTGTGCGGCCGGCGAGGACCGCGATAGTCTTTGGTGAAACCCGGCATGGGAGAGAATCCTTGACGCCGAGGCGTTCAGCCGGGGCATGACCTAGCGTATGGCCGGCGTACCGGCGGCGGGCCCGATGATCGGGCGTCTGGGCTGAGGTCTCAGTCGCATGAAGCGAGTGTCGCACATCGCCGCGATTCCCGCGAGAGCCCGGCATTCCCGACCGTTGGCTTAGAAGTCGAAGCCGAGCTGTCCCTCCGCCACCCTATTGCGGGCGCGCCGAACGTGTCTGACAGGGGGAGATGGGGGCTCCAAAGGGATCGACGCCACGGGCGGGGCCGGAGCCGCGGCGAACGGGAGGACCGGGCATTCAGGCGGACGCGTCTTCAGGGCTTTGGTCGGCGGCTTGGGGGCGGCTGGCGGGGTGACGACCAGACCGCGGGACTCGTTCCAGGCGGCGATGTCACGCTCGCGCCAGGCGACCCGGCCGGGAGAGATCGGCACCGGATGCGGAAAGTCACCCGCGCGCCGCAGACGCCACGCCGTGGTCCGTCCGAGGCCGGTGATGTCCTGGACCTTGCGCCATGGCAGGAACCGGTCGAGGCCGCCGTCATGGACCATGGCGCCGCTCCAGAGCCCCGGCGGCGCGATCGTCTATTACGGCGGCGAGCACCGCCGCGTCATTGGCGGCGTCGACCGGGTCGCGGCCAAGCCAGACCAGAAGCACCGCCTTGAGCGGGTAGCTGACCGCCGGATCGTCCAGCAGGTCCTCCAGGGTCGGGCGGTCAGCGGACATGGGAGGCCTCTTGCGGGCGGGACTCGCGCTTTAGCCGCTGCCGCTCGCTCGAGGAGGCGACCGGGGCCGTGATCTGCGCCTCGGCCCAGGCCGTCAGCAGGTCCAGCGGATAGTAGGGCTTGTTCCGGATGTGCCGGCAGGGCGGACCGCCCGAGCCCGTTGAATAGGCGCGGGCCAGGGTCGTCGCCTTCATGCGGATGCCTTTGCGCTCCAGGAAGGCCGAAGCCTCCGCACGGGTCAGGTGATCCTCCAGGGTGCAAGAGGCGGTCGGCGTCTGTTCGTCCGGGCCAGGCGTCATCGCCCCGCCTCCGGCGCGACGCACTCGCGCGACGACCGGACGCCCCTGCCAGCCGTGAGGGCGAGGTAACAGTCCACCACGGCCGAGACGTAGTTCCGGGTCTCGGTGATGTCGGGTATGCGCCCGAGGCGGGCGACGCGATCCGGGCCCGAGTTATAGGCGGCGAGCGCCAACCTGACGTCGCCGAAACGCAGCATCTGCCGGGCCAGATAGTCCGCCCCGCCGCGGAGGTTCTCGAGGGGGTCGAACCGATCGGTCACGCCGAGATCTCGGGCGGTTCCCGGCATCAGCTGGGTCAGACCGCAAGCCCCGACCGGCGAACAGGCCTCGACCCTGTAGGCGCTCTCGACGATGACGAGGGCGTGCAGCAGTTTGGGGTCGAGGCCGTGACGTTCGGCGGCTTCGGCGATCGCCAGGCCGTAGGGTTGCTCGGGTGAGGCGAGACGGGCGAACGCCGCCAGCGCGCCGTCGCTCGAAGGCGTCGTCGTGGGTTGGGGCGCCACGCCGGCGAACAGATCGCCGCCGGCGCGGCGCCAGTCGATGGGGGTCTGCGCGTCGGCGGGACTGGCCGGGAACAGCAGGGCCAGAGCCGTCGCCACAGCCGCGGGGCCGATGAACTTCACCATGTCAGGGTCTCCCGATAGACGCCCTCGATCTGGGCGGTGCGGACCGGTCCGAAGTACCGGCTGTCAAGGCTGGTCGGCGTATCGCCCAGCAGGAAGCGTTCGTCCGCCCCAAGCCGACGGCAACCGCGCCAGACGGGCAGCTCGGCGCCGGTGCGATCCTTGCCGCGAACCTCGACCATTCGTCCCGGCGCGAGCAGCCACCGTCCATCGGAACAGACCGCGTCCCCGGCTGTCGCCGCCACGCGCTTGATGAGCCGCACGTCAGCGGGCATGCCGAGCCGCGCCAGATAGGCACGGACCGAAGGCGGCTGGGGCACGGTCACGACCGCGCCGCGCTCGGGCGAAGCCGCGTCATTCCGGAGATAGAGTCCTCTGGGCAGGCTCGGGCTCTCGTTCACGATCGCGAGCGCGGGTCCGTCGATCATGGCGCCGCCAAGAAGCACGAGGCCGAGGATGGGGCCGACACTCAGGGGTACGAGACGGTGTGCGAAGAAGACTTGGCGACGGGTCATCGGCTGTAGGGCTCCAGGATCAGGTCTCGCGTGATCATCACCCGAACGGGCGCCCCGGCCCTGATCTGGATCGAAGGGCGGACGCCGAGCTCCCGATCGATCAGGCGCCCGCCGACCTGGGACGCTTCGATCGAGGCGGCGTCCCCGGCGCTGGCGACTGCCGAACGGTCGTCGGAGTGGCCCCGGGCCAGTTCGCCGAGGGTCGTGATCGCCCCGGCGAAGAGGCTGGCGACACCGAGCGACCACAGCCTGCGCTGGGTTCGCCCCTGTAGGCCGACGGCTCCCTGACCATCGACCGCCGGCTCCTCGGTCAGGATCAGGCTCTTGCCGTTGGGCAGAACCATCCGGTCCCAGACGAGGAAAGCCCGGCGGTCGCCATGGGCGCTCTCACCCTCATGCCGACCGATCAGGCGCGTTCCCTGGGGCACGACGAGATGCCGGCCCGTGATCGAGTCGAAGACATTCTGGGTCACCGTGGCGACCACCGGGCCAGGTCGGGAGGTGTCGACGGCGGTCAGAAGGACCCCGGGAACGATCGCTCCGGCCTTCAACTCATAGGGCGAGACCGGGGCGACCAGGCCGTGAGGACTGTAGATCGCGCCGTAGTCCCGGCTGGATGGATCCTGCACCGCGGCGGTCGTCGCCCGGTCGGCCGATATGGCTGGACGGTCGCCCCCCTCGAAGAAGAGCCCCGAGGCCGCGGCCTGCTGGGCGGGCCCCGGCCCCCGGGGGAGCGACGCCGTCGGCGGGCCATAGCGCGAGGAAGGGATCGGCGCGGGCGAAGCGATGGCGCTGTCTGTTCTGGTCCCTTCTCCCGGCCCGCGCGGCTCCGGCAACTCTCCGGCTCCGGTTGGTAGACGATCATAGCTGGCGGGCTGTTCGGTGACCCGCTCTGAGGGGCGGACACCGCCTCGCGTCTCCTCCACGCGATCTCCCTCGGCCGCGTCGCGGGCCTTGGCCTTGAGATCCGGCTGGATGATGAAGGCCCAGGCCAGGGAGCCGGACAGCAGGAGGGCGGCGCCGGCGACCATGGCCTGGACGACAGGCTTGCGAATACGGACGGCGGTCGGCCTGGCCGCACGACCCATCAGCGGAGGCGGTGGGGCCTTGGGCTGCGGCGGCGCACCGGGCGCCTCGCCCGGCTCCTCGGCGGGGCGACGGTCGTCAGGTGGGAAAGACATGCTCATCGGGGCGCTCCTTCAAGGCGGCGGATCCGGACGATTTGCGGGCGTCGGTCTCCCAGCCGCAGTTCAGCCTCGTCGAAGACCCGGTCCACGATCAGCACGCCGTCGGCCTGGCGGTAGTTCACGAGCTGGAGTTCATCGCCTGAACGGACGAACAGGGCCGGCGCCTCGTCGATCGCCGCGTCCGGAGACAGGGTGATGAAGGTCCGGACGCCGTCGTTGAGGACGGCTGTCGGCGCCCATCGGGGCGCGCGCCCTTGCGGGTCGATCCGGTAGCGAGCGTCCAGCGGGCCTTGCGGGGTGACCGCCGAGACATCGACGGGCGGCATGGCGTCGGTGGAGACCGAGGTGTCCATGAAGCTCGCCCTGGCGGACCCGTAGTCCCAGGCCACGGCCGCATTGAAGGCGTCCGGCGGGCCGCTGCGCAGCGTTAGGAGGTAGACACGCTGGCTGGTGGTGATCACCAGATTGGTTTCCAGACCCGTCTGCAGTGGCTTGATCAGGACGTGGGTGCGCACGCTCGGTCCTGCTCCGGACTGGCTCTCGCCGATCTGCCAGCGGACGGTGTCGCCGGCCGCCTTGGCCGAGACGGTCTCGCCAGGCGCGAGGGTCAGAGAGGTGACGCGCAACGGCGCGGTCCACACCTCATAGACCCGGCCCTCGCTCCAGGCGAAGACGCGCACGCCACCCACGAAGGCGTCCTCGCTGGAGGCGGCGCGCGCCGACCGGTTGGCGGCGGCGATGGCCAGGCGTCCCGTCGGCTCGGCCGCCCTGTCGCGATCCGACGCGCGTCTGGAGGGCGGGCGGGGTGGTTCGATCTCGGCGAGATAGGGCCGCGGTCCCCGGGTCGTAGACGATGTCTCGGAAACGGCGGGAAGCACGATCGGGGGCGGCGCGACCTCTTCGTCGGGCGCGGAGACGGGCGAGACAAGGGCCGCCGGTTCAGGCGAGCTCGCTAAAGGCGTCGCTACGGGAGAGGCGCCGGCGTCGGGTCGCAGCAGGGTGCACCCGCCGACGAGCAGACAGAGGGCGGCCGCGCTCAGGAGGCGTCGGGGGTCCATGAGATATCCTCGATTTTAAGGCCCAGGGGATTCTTCATCAGCTCCGCCTCGGTCTTCGGGGGTTGTTGGGTGACGGTGATCAGGGCGCGCCAGCGTTCGGCGCCGGCCTGTTGCCCGTTAATGAAGCGCGTCTCTCGCCACTGAAGATCGAAGGTCCGGTCGCTGCGCCGGACGACGTTGAGAACCTCGACGCTGATCGCTTCGCGCCCCGCTTCGGCGAAGGGGTCCCGGGCCTGGGCCCAGTCGTCGAGGAAGCCCGAGGCCTTGGGCGTCACCAGGTCGTAGGCTCTGAGCCAGTTCTGGCGGATGACGATCGGATCGATCGACTTGGACCGGACATCGCGGATCCATTGCGCCAGGGCGTAGCCGGTCTGGGCCTCCGTCGGCTCGTAACGTCCGTCCAGCGCCGTGATCCTCTGGGTCTGGCCCCAGTCGGAGACCTCGACGACGAACGGCCGAACGATCGCCCTGTCCGCCTGGACCCACCAACCCGCTCCAAGGAAGGCGGCCAGTCCCAGATTGGCCAGGGCTATCCGGCGCCAATTGCGCGCGTGGGCGATCGAAAGGCCCATGCGGTCGTCCCAGACCTGGCCGGCGCGCTGGTAGGGCGTGGCGTCCGGCGAAGCGGTGAGCCGCCGCCTGGGTTTGAAAAACGGATGCATGGATCAGCTCTCCTCTGGGCGAATTCGGGGGGACAGGGCTCCGCTGGTCTCGCCCGCCGGCATCAGGCCGCGGCCGCTGTTGGCGACGAAGAAGGCCTGAAGGGCGGCCGAACGACCGGACGGAGATCGGGCGGTCGACGCGGGCGCGTCCTGGGGCAGTAACGGATAGGGCCGGCCAGCGCCCGGTCCGGAGCTTGCCGGCGACGGCGGATTGGCGCTCCCGGACTTTGCCGATGGCGTTTCTCCGGCCGACGGAGGAGCGGACGACGTCGAAGGCTCGGTCAGGGGCGAGGACGCGGAGGCGGCGGGAGCCGGCGATGGCGATCGTCCGCCCACGGAAGCCCCGAAACCCGAGGGTGACGAAGGCGGAGGCTTGGGACCCGACGATCCGCCGCCCGATGACGGACTGCCGCCGTTCGGCGGCCGGGCGGAGGCGGCGGCGCCCGATGCGGATCGCGCGGAGCCGCTGACCGACGCCGCCCGCCCCACCATGGCCCCCGCTCCGGCCGCGCCGCCGGCGACGAGCGCCCCGGCTCCGGCCACGGCGAGGCCGCCGGTCAATGCGGAACCGGCGCCCAGCGCGGGTCCCCCGGTCACCAGGGCGGAGGCCAGGTTGGGAATGAAGATCGCCAGCATCGCCAGAAGCAGGGACGCCACCAGGATGGTCAGGGCCTCGTAGACGTCGGGGTTCGACGACGGTTGCAGCTGGTCGAAGATGGTCCGGGCCCCCGAGACCACGATGGCCAGGGCGAGGACCTTCAGCCCGGAGGAGACGACGTAGCCGAGGGGGCGTTCGGCGAGGAAGGCGGTCTTGTTCCAGATCCCGAACGGCAGGAGGACGAAGCCGCCGAGCGTGACGATCTTGAACTCCAGCAGGGAGACGATGATCTGCAGGGCGAGGATGGCGAAGGCCAGCATGATGCCGATCATCGCCAGACCGAGAATGAGGGCGTCGACCAGATTGCCCATCACATCGAGCGGGTTGTCGACGGGGGCCGGCGTTTCGCCGAGCGCCTTCACGATCTCCCACCCCTGCTGAAGAATGGCGCCCGGGTTGAGAAACTCTTCCCGGGACAGGGAGCCGCCGCCCGCCGTCAGACCGAGCTCGAGGAAGCCGGCGTAGAGGGTCTCCGACAGCTGTTGCCAGTCGTTGATCAGCCAGGCGAAGGCCCCGATCAGCAGCACCTTTCCGAACCCGGAGGCGAGGACGTCGCGGTTCGGGGACAGGGCCCACTGGATCCCCGTCAAGGCGACGACGAGGGCTATGAGAAGTCCGAACACGCCGTTGACCGAGCCTTGCAGGGCGTCGAAGCCTGCCGTGACGGTGTCGGAGAACACCACCATCAGCTCGTTCGGGGTTTCCATGTCGGGGCCTGCCATCGGATGATCCTCAGTCCCTGGCGTGGCTGAGAGGGTCGAACATGGGCGCGCGCGGGGCGATCGAAGTCCGACCCCAGAACCGCCGGCGCGCCTCAGCCGCTGCGTCGCGCTCGGCCGCCTGACGCGCCGTGGCCTCGGCCATCAGTCGCGATTGGGCGAGCAGGGTGGTCCGCATGCTCGCCAGGTCTTCGGCGAGCACGGCCAGCATCTGGGTGGAGGACTGGATCGCCGCGGTCTGGCCTTCGGCCGTCTCGCTCGCCGACAAGGCGCCCCTGAGCCTCCGGTCGCGACCTTCGCTCAAACGTTCGAGCTCCGCGGCGGAGCGGGCGACGTCCTCGGCCGTACGTCGCGCCGTCGTGTTGCGCTGGCCGCCGAGGGCCAGAAGGTCCGCGGTCGAGAGATCGTCCGGGTACAGATCGGAGAACTGCCGCTGAACGCCCTGGAGGGTCGAGGCGGTGCCGCGCACCGTGCGGGCCAGTTCGCCGATGTCCCGCAGTGTCGCCGAGGATTCGGCGAGATGGCTGTAGGGCGAAGCCGCCAGGGTCCGGGCTTCGTTGGCAAGCTGCCGGGCCTCGTTGGCGAGGCTCTCAAGCTGGCGCGCGGCCTGCAGGCTGGTCTGAACGTGGGCGCGGGGGTCGAAGACGATCTGCTGGCCGCGCGCCGGGGGGGCGACGGTCGCGGCTGTGGCGATAGACAGGGCCGCCAGGGCGACGAGGGCCCTTCTATTCGGCCGCGAGCCGATCGCTGGTGAACGGGTCGAAGCTGTCGAAGACGTTGTCGACATGGTGCACTCCCTTGGCTTTCAGGAATTCCCGGACGAAGCGGTCCGGACGCGGGTCTCTCGGATCCAGGCCCGCCAGGACCTCCTCGATGAGGAGCTGATCCTGGGGCGACGATGATCCGCACAGGGCCAGTCCCGCCCCGGTGAGCTTCAGGTCGAACAGCCGTCGGCCGGCGGGCTGGCGCAGGTAGTAGGAGCGCTTCGGCGTCGCCCAGGCGATCAGCTCGAGCTGGCGCTGGTTCAAGCCGAACATCCGGTAGAGATCGGCCGAGGCCGGCTCGAGGGCGCGGGGATTGGGCAGGAAGATCTGGGTCGGGCAGCTTTCGATCAGGGCCGAGGCTATGGATGAGCGCACCACGTCGTCCAGAGACTGGGTGGCGAAGATGACGGCCACCGCCTTCTTGCGCAGCGTCTTTAACCACTCCCGGATGCGGGCGGCGAAAGCGGTCTCGCCGAGGAACAGCCAGGCCTCGTCCAGAACCAGAAGGGTCGGCCTACCGTCGAAGCCGCGCTCGATCTCGTGGAACAGCGCGCCAAGCACCGGGGCGACCGCCGACGGGGTCGCCATCAGGCTCTCCAGCTCGAAACATTCGAAGGCCGCCACTGGCTCGCCCTCCGGGGCCACGCCGTCGACGAGCGCTCCGTGCGGGCCCTTCAGGGTCAGGGGCTCAAGAGCGGCCGCGACCGCCTTGTCCTGAACGAGGGCGCAGAACACCGTCAGGGTTCGCTGGCCGACCGGTGCCTGGGCCAGGGCGCCGAGCGCGGCCCAGATCTCTTCGCGGACCCGGGGGACGGGTTCGAGGCCGGCCAGCCGCACGGCGTCGGCCAGCCATTCCGAAGCCCAGGCGCGCTCGCCCTCGTCGTCAATCCGGGCCAGGGGTTGCAGGGTGAAATCGCCGCCCGACTGCAGCGGATGCCACCGGCCGCCGACGGCCAGCGCCGCGACCCGGGCGCTGCGGCCCTTGTCGAACGCGACCACGCGGGCGCCGGGATATCGGAACCACTGGAGCGCAAGAAAGGCCAGCAGGGCGCTTTTACCGGCGCCGGTCGGACCCACCACCATCGTATGGCCCACGTCGCCGACGTGCAGGGCCAGTCGGAACGGCGTCGAGCCGCTGGTGCGCGCCACCGCGAGCGCGGGCCCGCCGAGATGGGCGTCGCCGGCGGGACCGGCCCAGACCGCCGACACGGGCAACAGATCGGCGAGGTTCAGCGTCGAGACCAGGGGGCGGCGGACGTCGGCATAGGGCTCGCCGGGAAGAGAACCGAGCCAGGCCTCGACCGCGTTGAGATCCTCGGTGCGGGCGATGAACCCCTGGGCGTTGAGGGTGGCCTCGACGGCGCGCGCCTGCTCGGAGGCCCGTTCTGGATCACGCGCCAGAACCGTGATGGTGGTCGTGTGATAGCCATAGGCGCAGGCGTCGGATCCCAGAGCCTCCAGGGCGCCGTCGCACTCCTCGGTCTTGGCGGCGGCGTCGGTGTCGAGGAGCGGGACCTCCTCCTTGGTGATCGCTTCTCGCAGCAGGGCGCCGACGCCCTTGCGCTTGGCGAACCACCGCTTGCGCAGCTTGACCAGCTCGACCTCGGCGTCGGCCTTGTCCAGGCCGATCCATCGCGCCGACCAGCGATAGGAGAACGGCAGGGCCCCGAGTGCATCGAGCAGGCCGGGCCGGGTGCTCGCCGGAAGGCCCCGGACAGAGATGACCTTGAGGGTGTGTCCGTCCAGGGTCGGCGCCACGCCGCCAACCAGCGGCGCATCCGCCAGCCAGGCATCCAGGAACATCGGGGTCTCCGGGGCCTCGAGCGTGACCGGGCGCGGTGAGACGCAGGCGTGGAGCCAGGTCAGCAAGGCCCCGTCATCCAGCGGCTCGACCTCCGGCAGGGCGTCGGCGATCAGGTCGGTGATCTGCGCGATCTCGCGACGATAGGCATCCAGGGCCGTGCGCCAGTCCCGGCTGGCCGGTTCCGCTCCGTCGAACAGCCACCGCTCGACGCGTCGGGTCTGGTCCGCGGGCGGAAGCCAGGTGAGGGCAGCGCGGTAATCGGTCTCGAAGGCGCGTTCGCTCATCTCGAACAGCGCGCGGCGCTCCGCATCGACCAACCAGGCCGCACCGTCCTCGAACGCGCTTTGCGGATAGGGGTCGGCCGGGCGGCGCCGGGCGTCCACGTGCAGGCACCAGCCGCTGCCGAGCCGCTTGAGCGCATTGTTCAGCCGGGCCCGTACAGACATTAGCTCCGCGTCTGAAGCGGACTCCAGGTCCGGCCCCCGGAACCGCAGGCCCGAGGTGAAGGAGCCGTCCTTGTTCAGCACGATCCCGGGCGCGACCAGGGCCGCCCAGGGCAAGTGGTCGGCCAGCAGGGCCGGACGCCGTCGATGTTCGTCCAGGAAGCGCATGGTCAGCCCTCAGGCGTCCAGATGACCGGGGACGGCGAGATGGCGCCGCAGAACGTCGAAGAACCGCTTGTCGGACCGGGCGGCGTAGAGGCCGACGGCATGGGCGACCGCCCACCACAGAAGCCCGAGCCACCAGATGCGCAGCGCCAGGCCCAGCATCAGCGCGATCGTTCCCATCAGGATGGCGTAGTCCCGCGGCATGCCCGCGATCGTCACCGGATCGGTGAGGGCGCCGGCGACCGGGAGGTCCCAGCCCGCGGGGCGCGCGTCTGACGGCGAGCCGGTCATCAGCCGATCTCCACGCCGCCGGCGAACCCGAAGAACTCGAGGAAGAAGGTCGAGGCCGCGAAGGCGATCGACAGGCCGAACAGGATGCCGAGCCCGCGCCGCATCGAAGAGCCGTTCTCGCTCATCGCGACGCCGGCGCCGAACAGGACCACGGCGATGACCGCCGCGGCCTGGACCACCGGCCCGGTGACCGACTCCACGATCTGTTGCAGCGGCCCTTCCCAGGGCATGCCTGAACCGCCCGCCAAGGCCTGCCCTGCCGACAGCAGGCCGCAAGTCACCGTCGCGGCCAGAAGGCCACGTTGAAGTAAACGCCGCATGGGTTTGTTTCCTGATCGGTCCGCAAGGTCTGCGTTGACGACCCAAGGCAAGCAAAACCATCCACAATCTGTCAACAAGACCTGTGAATATATTTTGGCGGCTTGCATGCACTGACGGCGTGACTGTGAAGTTTCAAGGATCGGGATGAATCGAGACGATCCCTAGAGCCAGGTACGGCGACCGAACCGTGAGCGGGCAAAACCCTTCCGCCACCGGTCTTTAAGACCGCTCCAAGCCAACCTTGCTCGCGCTAGCAAACCCGAGAATGTCGAGTTGATCCGGGGCGCGCAGCGCGAGCGCAGGCGACCGGACATCGGCATCTCGCATACGTTCGCGTCGCGAATATTGTCTCCAGGGGTAGGCAGGCGGCCCTGATCCCCCGGATGGCCATCGTCCGGAGCCTCAGGACGCGGCGATGAGCGCCGCCGCCGCCTTTGCGATTTTGTCTTTGACGAGAAACCGTTCTTCCGGGATTTCAGCGAGAGCGAGGAGGATTGCGGCTGACGCGTCGGCGACATCCTTGAGCTGCTGCAGTCGGACGTCGCTGGGGTTCGGCGCGTCCAGATCAAGATCTTCTATCGTCGAGGCCAAGGCTCTGAACCAGGGCGACGTCGAAGTATCGATCAGAGCGCAGAAGGCTTCATAGCCGATCACCCTGTAGCGCCGGACGGAGTCCGGGTCCGGCTCCAGCATGGCGTCGCCGATGGCGTCCTGCCAGTCCCGAAAGATCCAGGCCTCGCGATAGGACAAGGCCGTCACCGCCTCGGCTAACGTGCTCTGAACGCGAGCGGTCGGAATGCTCTGTCCGGTAGCGCTGGCGATACGTCCGGCCAAACGTGTGCACACATCGAACCGTCCGACGTCATCAAGATCGCGCAGAGGCACGCCGCTTGTCCCAGGCCTCGTCAGAACCGGGCCATGGAGTTCCAGCTCAAACCTGTAGGCCAGGTCGTCGCGGGCCGCCTCGGACAGGCTGGTCAAATCCATCCGCCACAGGCTGGCGATGGCCTGCAGGCGATGCAGTTCGACATGGTCGCCTTCGGCCAGGGCGAACTGAAAGGCGGCGATCTGTTTGTCGACCGGACCCAGGAAGGCTTCAGCCCGTCGGGGCGCCGCTGCAAGTTCGCGGCTCATCCCCCGTATCCAACCGATGACGCACGCCAGCCGGTACAGGGTGCTCTGTCGTTTGTAGGCGTTGAATTCCAGCGGCAGCGTCGAGACGCGAAGAAACCGGTGCCGGCGCTTTACGAAAACCTCATGGCATCGCCAGACCACCTTCTCACAGGCGTTGGCCAGGGGCGCCAGATACTGCCGGTAGACCTCCGCTTCACTCCGCTTGCGACCCCGTCGCTCGGTGAGCACGGACAGCCCCAAATCCTTTATCAGGATTCCCGACACCGCAGCGGCCGCGCCGATCAAGGCGGCTGTGACGGGTCCGCTCCCGGGCCCGGCGGCGGCCGGCTGGTGCAAGGCGATTTGGACACCGCTCAGCAGATGCAGTGATAGCGATGACAATAGCGTCGAATCCATCCCGCTCTCCCGGTGTCGAGGATAGTCTCCGTAGACTCGCGGAATGCCTGCCCACAACCAAAGACGCGCGCGACACGCTAGAGCTTCAGGGCGATCTTGTCCTGCAAGGCCAGGGCGGCCGGAATGTTGCGAGCGAGCAGGACCGCGCAGATCGCGACGACGGCTTCACGGGCCGGTTGACTTCCCTTCAAGGCGGCGGTGTCTTCTTCGAGCAGCACATCCACGAACTCCACCGCCGTGGGGCCAAGATGGCTCTCGCGGCGCCAATAGATGGGCTCAGGCTCACCCCGGAATGCACGGGCAAGCCATTGCAGGCCGTCCAGGCGCAACGCCTTGCCGACGCGGGTCCGCAGGAAGCTGCAGAGGGCGGCGGCGTTGTCGTCATCCGGCGTCAGATGCGTCGCAGCCCAGCGGGCATAGTAGGGCTTCATGGCCGCCATATGCTGGTCAAGGCCGTCCAGATCGACAAAGGCGCCCGGGCTTTCGAGCCCGAGCAGCTGCCGCCAAAGCCGGTCGCGCTGATGCCATTGGGCCCCCTCGCGCCAGACCGGCGAGTTCGCGACAAAGTCCAGTAGAGCCCGCCACAACCGCACAAAGTCCGCCGATCTCGAAGCCGATGCCCCGAGAAAGACACCCTGAAGGAACTGGGAGACGACGATCTTGGCGCTGGGCCCCATCGCCAAAACTGGTTGCCAGTACGCCGTCGCTTCTCCTGGCCGGAGGCTGAGCGAAGCCAGCCTGGCGATCACGCGATACTCGAATCTGTTCGGGGCCGTCGAATCCTGGTGAGGGCCGGAGAGCCGCGCCAGCCGGGGTTGGAGGTGACGGAACAGGCGCAGGAGCAGGTCCCGCTCCTCCGGCGACGGATCGGGCGGAAGCGTCGGGCCCTCGACGAGCCAACCGAATGTCGCCCCGAAGAGCTGGTCGCGCATCCACAGGCCCGATGACCGGTCCCGCCGCCACAGGTTCTCCTCAGGAAGAGGCCGATTGGCGATGGTGTTGAGCAGCCGCGTCAGACGCCCCTGGATATCCGCGAAATCGATATCGGCGACCGTTGTTGGTACCGACAGATCGCATCTACGGAGCCTCACCAGCCGTCGAGCCCAGCGATGAGCCGCTCTCGGGTCATCCTCGTGCCGGGGCCGGAGAAGAAACAGGGCCGATGACCACAGGCCGACCTGCAGGAGACGCCACCACCGGCTCCCGAGCGCCGTGCGGCCCTGATGCGCGGTGTCGATGACCACAGCGACTGCGCGCATGTCGCCGGACGTCAGCAGGGTGACCATGGGCCGGTCCCATCCGGCGTGGCCCTGGACCCAGCGTCCGACAACCGCCCGGGCCAGAATGTCGAGCCCGCTTGGAAGATGACTCAGGTCCCGGGTGGCCCCTACTGTAGCGTCGAGGGCGTCGATCTCTTCCCGGAGGATAGCCTCCGCTTCGGCGGCGACGCCCGGCTCGCCCCTCAGCCAGTCGGATGCCAGAACAACAAGCGCGGCCGCAGCCGCCACCGTGTTCGGTCGGCGATCATCCGAGCTGCAATCCAAGTCGGTCGGCGTCTCGCGCATATAGCGGACCATCCGGGCCGCCTGCGCAGCGTCGAAGTTCGTCCCGGCGTGCAGCCACGCGCGCACCATCAGGGTGAAGCCGAGGTGGTCCGCCTTGGGCTGGCCTTTGGCATTGAAGCTGGCGATGTCGGTTTCGACGTCGGACGGCAGGCGAAAAAGCCGGGGTCCGTCCGGACCAGACTCCCGGTAGTTTTCGGCATCCAGCGTCGCCAGCAGGCCGCGATGTTCGATCGCGAACTTTCCGCCCTCAGGAACGGGCCAAGTGCGCGAGATGGCCGCCAGCCAGATCGGGGGCTCCGCGTCCCGAGTCAACCAGCCATGCGCAACATCCTGCAGCGTCGTCCGGCGATGTTGCGCCTGGGTCCACTTGCGGGCGACCTCACCGCCAGGTTCGGCCTGTTGCGTGAAACCGGTCAGACGGGCCCGCTGGTCGGTCGCCTCGACCCGGGCGCGGTCCCAGTGCACCACCTGGATATCGGTGAACAGAGCGCGCAAAGGCCCCTTGAGCAGATCCGGACTGTATTTCCCGACGTTGACGAGAACGCCGATCACCGCCGTGGAGCGAGAGCTCGTCAGCAGGGTCGAGACTGTTTCCGAGACATCCTGGCCCTGGTCTATGCGGTTGCAAAGCCAGTGTTCCAAAGCATCAAGCGCGCAGTGCAACTGTCCTGCATCGAGACTCTCGTCCTGGCCCCAGCCGAAGGGTTCGGCGTCGCCCACGTAATGCTGCGGCTCCCCATCCGCCATGACGAGGGTCACGCCGGCGACGTCCTCATCGCCGACATCGGCAGCCCAACGTTCCGTGCAGAAGTCGACCAGACGGACGAGAGCGCTCATCGCAGGCTCGGTCGAAACAGCCAGCAATGTGTAGAAGGGGCTCTTCCAGAACAGCGTCGGGTAGGATCCCCCGTCGGCCTGCAAGCCGAGATCCCGATCGAGACGGGACGCCCCGATTTCGTCGGTCGGGGCCTCATCGACGAGGCACGCCAGCAGGATCTCCACGGCATCGTCTGGCCGCACGGCGTACAAACGGTGCGCCGCGAGTTCGTGGATCATGACGTGACGGAAATCGTCGTGAACTCGCCCATTCGGCCCCAGCGGCCAAGCTGGGAGAGGGTTCGGCCGCCACCAGCCTGCCCCGCCCCCCGACGACAGACCCCGTGGCGGCGCTGCCTGCCGCCGCAGCTCGGCCTCTTTAACCGCCGCTGCCTTGTTCGCTTCCACGAGCTTCGCCGTTTCGGCCTCGAGCGGCCGTCGGCGCGCCATCTCCAGCGCCCAACCGGCGACCTCATCCGGCAGGTCACTCGCGCCTCTCAGAACCGCCTTGAAGATATCGCGGACAGGCTCGCCCATCATGTGACCGCCAGACGCGACGGCGACCTGAACCGCCCTTCCGGTGGCGAGCGCCAGTGACGCCAGCTCCCGCCGCCAGGCGAAGGGCGAGCCATCGGCATATCGCTCCGGGGTCTGCGAGAGCCATGTTTCGCACAGCCGCGCAACGGTCGAAGACATCTGACCCGCGATCGTGGTCTCGTGTCTTGCGAGGAAGGGCACGATCGACCGCCAGCGGCCCAGGAGCGGTCGCCGGAAGGCGGCGTCGAAATACAGTTGGAGGCCAGGCTTGAGATTCAGCGCGGCCAGCGGCGCAACGGCTGTCGCGTTGTGGTGAAACCGTCTCAGCATCCTGGCGAGGCAAGCCCCGCTTTGAGCGAAGAGCAGATCGCGATGCGACTCGAGGAAAAGGTCGGCCTGCGGATCGAGGTAGAGGGCGTCGAGAAGGATGTCGCGCGCCACAAGCCCGAGGCCCTCAGCGGGAAGCGCCGCGAAGGTGACATCCCACGCCGTCCCGACGCCCGCCCCGGAGGGCTCGCGAAGCAGATACTGACCGAGCAGGCGCAGCGCGGGCGTCCAAAGAGGGTTGGCCGCATGGACCGACCACGCGTCGACGTCGTCAGCGATCTCTTTCAGATGCTGGAACCGCGCCCAGTCCGCCGCAAGATCGTGATCGAAGCGCAGTCGATTGCGCGCCACCCTGAGCGGCAAAGAGGCTGCGGCCTGTTCGAAAAGGACCACGTCGGGCGGCGGCAAGCCGCTGAGAGGGAAACTGCGCTCGAAGGCGGCCTCACGGATAGCGAGGCGCATCACCATCCCCTGCACGGCCGCGCTCCCGCCGGTCCAGAGGGTCCACAGTCTGTCGGCGATCGCCGGAAGAGAAACGAGTCCGCTGGCAGGCTGCAGCACGCTGGCCCCTGCCTGACAGATCCAGGCAAGGGTCTTCAGATTGGTCAAGGCAGAGACGGTGGCGGGGTGTTCGGCGACCCAGGCAAGCTCTGTTCGTGACCTGAGAGCGGCCTTCACCTCGTCCTCGCCCAACGGTTCGACCGTGTGGATTTTGAGAGGTCCTGCCGTCGCCAGCCGCCCGAGACGCGCATCCAGGCCATCGGAGCCGCTGAGGATAACGATTCTCACGTCCGTCCGGTCGGCGCTTGCCGGTTGAAGATCGCCGATCAGACGCCCGACCGCCGGAAGGAGTTCCGGATCCAGCTTCTCGGTGGAATCGAGGATCAGGATGGTGTCAGCCGTCGCGGTGGCCGCAAGGGTTTCGGCCAAGGGGCGCGCCAGGGGAATGGACGATCTCGAGTTGTCGCCCAGCGCCCGGCTCAGGGCGTCGGGTCCCAGCCAGACTTGGCGCGCGCCGACGAACTGGGCCTCGAGGACTGTCTGCACGAGCGCGGACTTTCCCGCGCCGGACTCGCCATGAACCAAGACGACGGCCGATCCGGCCAGGCTCTCGGCGAGCGCCTTGCGGGCCTCGACGCGCGGCAAGCTCCACCCTGAGGCCAGGTGGGTTTCGATGCGGGCCGTATGGTCGTCGGAGAGGGTTCTGAGCGCGGCCCAGCCCGGGCGATAGTCGGGATGATCCACTAGGACAAAGGAACGCCGCAGCTGAGCCCACAGATCGAGCAGCCGGATCGTTCCCCCACCAAGACGCGCCGCCTTGGCCGCCGCATTGAGAGTCGTCCATAGCGCTTCGGCCTCCGTCAGGCGGCCATCGGCCAGGCCTCGTCGGAGGGATCCCACGGCGTCGTCACGAACCATCGACGCCGACAGTTGCAGGTCGAGAGAGATGACATGCAGGCGCCGGATGAGGCTGACGGTCTCCGCAGCGTCCGCGGCGCCGCGGATCTTGTCGAACATTATCAGATGCGGACGGGAAGCCTCGATGCGGATGATCGCCTGACTGTCTGGCGCATCGTCCTCGCACCATGTCTTGAGGTCGCGCCACCGGGCCTGAAAGGTCGGGTGGACGATCTGGGTGACCAGCGCCATCTCATCGGTCAGCTGGTCGTAGGGTCCGTTGGTGGATCTCCACTGCCGCCAGACCGCTGAGACGAAGTCGTCTGGCAGGCCCGATGCGGTGACCTGGACGCTGGCCTTGCAGGAAATAGACAGACGGCGAGGTTGCTCTTCCTTCAGAACTTCGACCAGCAGATCGTCGAGAGCCCAGCCCGCCGCAGCTGTCTGAAACTGGACCCGCCGCGCTTCGCCGCCCATTCCCGCGACAGGGTCGCCTACGACAGCCTTCGACAGGATCCAGGCCGCGACCTGGTCCTCGAAATCATAACCCGCACCGGAGGTGGATCGCGTGGTCGAGACGTCTTTGCGTCTGGATGCCTTAGAGGTCGCCCGCGCCTCGGTCACGCCCGGCTTACCCATAACCCACGTCACTGGAGGCGTGGTCTATGGGAGCGGCGACCGGCCCCGCCGGCCCCTCTATGACGGCATGCGCCTGGACCGTGGCGGCGCGCTCGGCGATGGCGTGGACAAAAATGTCCAGCATGGCCGGGTCGGTCGGCATCGCGCGAACCGCCAGTGCAGCCTCGGGAAGCCGGGCCAGGATACGGCGCGTCACCTCGCCGACCCGGCGTACGGTTGCGGCCGGGGCAAGTCCGCAGGCCTCCGCCATTCGCCGCCAATGTCTCCCGTAGATGTAGGGTCCACGCTGCTGGTCCCCGATCGACTGGGCGTGGTTCGGCGTGATGTTGCCCCAGGACAGTCCCGACATCAGATCGTAGAGCGGCGCCAGGGTGCTGCGATCGGGGCCGAGCAGGATCGAATAGTTCTTGGCGTGTGAGTCGACGTTGCCGATAGCGATGTTGAAGATGACGGCTTCAAGGAGCCGGGTGGTGTCAACGGCGGTCATGTGGTCGCGCACCACACCGAACATTTCCGCCAGGGACGGGCCGGCCACGCCGGTCTGGTTGTGCTGGTACTTCGAGCCCGGCGGGCGGCCCAGCGCCTGACAGAAGTCCTCCTGATGCAGCCGGCGGACGCCGGGCGCCACGGTCTCGCGGTCATAGCGTTCGACCAGCAGATAGTTGCGGTCGCCGGCCCGACCGCACGCCACCTCGGCGGTCGGGAGATCGCAGAGTCTAGCCAGGACCATGCACAGGGCTTCATTGGCCACACTGCCGACGAGACGAGGATTGTCGGGTTTCAGGATATGGGTTGACGGGGCCCCGTTCAGGGGAATGGCGATACGACCTTCTATCACCGCGACCGGGAGTTTTTCCTGGGCTCCCGCCAGGCTCATGGTCACGCCGTCGTCGCCGACGAGGAAGGGCTTGGCCGGAAGCTCTTCAATGATCCGCTCCAGGTCTGCCGCGGTTCCGATATCGCGGTAACCCGCGTTGTTCGCCACCCGCGGCCCGCCCACTCTCAGGGCGCCGGCCAGGTCGCCGCCAATGCGTTCGACAAGGCCAAGCACATCCTCCCGGGCGACGCCGAGCGCCCGCATCATGGCGCGCAGGGGATCGCCTTCAGGAAGGAGGTTCATCAGCCAAGGCGCGACGACGGCGGAAGTCCAGATCCGATCGCCGAGCGGCATGGAAAGCGAGATCGGGAAGGCGTCGGGCGATTGGAGCCACTCGGGACGATACTGGAGCATCGGACCGTCGGGGTGAGGCGTGATGTCGGCGATCGGCGCTGCTTCGTGAAAAAGGGGCAGGGTCATCGGTCGAACCGCGCCCGCCCGATGTCCTCGAGCTTGATCCCGACGGCGCGGGCGGCAGACAGGGCCTTGCCAAGCTGAGCCGTCGGCTTGCCCCCCTCGAGATCGACGATGAACCGCTCTCCCGCCCCGATGGCCAGTGCGAGGTCGCGCTGCGTCAGGCCGAGGTCACGCCTAGCTTGGGCGATACGCTGTCCAAATTCTGCGGCAGTATGGATCATGAGACTTCCCGAGCGGGAAGAATGCCCGCTTTATGGACCGAGAACAAGCTAATCTTACCGAGCGGTAAGAAAAATGGTCACAGGCATCCTGTAGTCGAAAAACTTCCCGAGCGGGCTGCTCGTCATGAAGAGTTTGCGTTGGCTCGACTCTCCTCAGTCCATAGAGTACCCTGATGTCATAGTATTTCTAGGACGTCAATATGGCCGACTTAACGGTTTCCCAGGTCCGTGCAGCGCGTGCGCTTCTGGCTTGGTCACAACAGGATCTGGCCAAGGCCGCCCAGGTTGCATCGTCCACGGTCGCCGACTTCGAGCGCGGGCACCGCAACCCGATGCCCAACAACGCGGAGGCGATGCGCAAGGCGCTTGAGGCGGAGGGGGTCCATTTCATCGGCGGGGGAGCAGTCCTCGACATGCCGTCCAGCGCCTTTGCCGCCGACGCTCGGCAGGGCGCCCCCGTGCGATGGATCACCGCAGCAGATTTGTCCGACTGGGCGGACAGGCGCGACGGTCAGGCGGAACTTCCGCAGCTTATCAGCCGACTGGCCTTGGCAACCTACGGCCCCCAGGTGGCTCTAAGATTTCCGTCAGGCGACAGCGTAGGCTTTCCTGGATGGGACGGGGTCCTCGACGCGCCAGTTGCCGACAGCCTCTTCCCCGTCGGCAAATCCGTCTGGGAAATCGGCACACAACGCGAGAAGATTCGGGACAAGGCGGACAAGGACTACACGAAACGGACGGCGGATCCCCTAGGTCTGGACCCGAAGTCGGCCACCTATGTCTTCGTCACGCCCCGGCGCTGGCCCGGAAAGCAGCAATGGATGGCGGCGCGGGCCACGGAAGGACGCTGGGCTGATGTCCTCGCCCTCGACGGAGACGATCTGGTTCATGCCCTCGACCGCTACACCTCGGTCGCCCACTGGCTCGCCCATCGCATCGGCAAGAGACCGGACGGCCTGCGTCTTCTGGACGAGATCTGGAAGGAATGGTCTCTCGCGACACAACGTCCGCTCACGCGCGACCTGATCCTGGCAGGACGGGCCGATCAGGCGAGCGCGGTCATGAAATGGTTGCGGGCTGCGCCGTCTGTCCTCCCGCTCCGGGCGGAATCGACCGAAGAGGCCCTTGCCTTCCTCTACGCCGCCATTGCGGAACTTCCCCCGCCTCAGGCGACCGCCCTGCTCGGCCGGACCATCGCACCGACTGCTGACGACGCCGCCCGCCTCGTCGGCGACGGCCTCAGCGGTTCCATCCTCGCCGTCGCCGAGGCCGACCCCGGCCTCGCTCAATCCCTCGCAGACAAAGGCCACCACGTCTTTGTCGCCCTTGACCCCGCCGCCGCCGACTCCCCATCGCTGGTGACCCTCCCCCGGGCCCACCGCTACGATATATCCCGCGGCTTGGAGGCGATGGGGTTTGAACGTTCGGCCGCCGATAGTCTCGCCAGAGACTCGGGGCGCAGCCTCACCGTTCTGCGCCGGTTGATCCCGAACGTTCCGGGTCGCCGTCCGGCATGGTCGATCTCGCCCTCCCGCAGTCTCCTCGCCGCCCTTCTGGTCGGAGGATGGAACGAGGACAGCGCGGAGGACCAGGCCCTCGTCGCGGGTCTGGCCGGACAAACCTATTCGGACGTCGTCCAGGAACTCTCGGCCCACGCGGCCCGACCGGACGGGCCTGTGCGCCGTTCGGAAGGCGTGTGGAAGATGACGTCGCCGCGAGACGCATGGCTTCTGCTGTCGCCGCATTTGTCCGTCGAGAACGTGAACGGACTTCTGACGGCCTTCCAGACCGCTATGAGCGCGCCCGATCCGCGCTACGATCTCGACTCGGAGGACCGCTGGCTGGCCGCGGTGAAGGGCGTCGTTCCCCCCTATTCCAGCATGCTCCGCCGAGGTCTGACTGAGACCCTGATCCTTCTGTCTCTGCACGGTGACCGGATTCCCGGTCTCACCGATCCTGTCGCGCGGGTCGACGGCGCCGTGAGTCGCCTGTTGTCCGGGGCCGACAGTCGCCTCTGGTGGTCGCTGAGCCATGACTTCCAACGTCTCGCCGAGGCTGCGCCATCGGCCTTCTTAACGGCGCTGGAGGACGCGCTAGAGGACGCGCCCAGTCCCCTGTCGGACCTGTTCGTCGCGGACAAGGGAGGGTTCCACGGCGCGGACTACCTGCCTGATCTTCTCTGGGCTCTGGAACGTCTGGCGTGGAGCGTGACCCTGTTCGGCCGCGTCTGTGACGTGCTGGCGCGCCTTGCGGCGATCGACCCCGGCGGCAAGAGCCTGAACCGGCCCGAGAACACGCTCCGCAACCTCTTCCTGCTCTGGTCGCCCCAGACCTATGCGACCCTGAGCGAGAGACTTCGCGTCCTGGATCGACTGCGAACGGCCCATGCGGCCGAGGCTTGGGCGCTGCTGGTCGCTATCGGCCCGAGAGGTCGCGACTTCATGAGTCCCAACGCCCATCCCCAGTGGCGAGACTACACGATCGATGGTCCCGAGGTCGTCACGCCCGATCTGATGGCGCGAGGCGCCCAGGCTGTGATCGACAGGCTCATCGAGGATGTCGGCCAAGATGCTGATCGCTGGAGCCGGATGATCGAGTTGATCGAGCAGGTCGTCCCGGTCCAGCGGAGGGCGATTGTCGCCCGCCTGCGTCAGGCCATCGCTGATATGGGCGAGGAAGACGACCGCGCCCGGACCCGCGCCGCCTTGCGTCAGCTTTTGTTCCGCCATCGACAGTATCCCGACGCCGACTGGTCTCTGGATGAATCCACCTTGTCGGACATCGAAACCGTCTATGAGGCGCTGGAGCCCAAGGACCCCGTCAAGACCCTGGCCTGGCTGTTCAACCATCAGGTCCAGCTGCCCCGACCGGTGGCGACGGGTTTTCGGGAACAGAATCGAGAGATCGAGGCTCTGCGCCATCGGGCCGTTGCGGGACTTCTCGAGACCGCCCGCGACCGGCTGGCCGATCTCGCGGCCGTGGTCGAGGCTCCGGGCTTTATCGGAAAGGCGCTGTTCGAGTCGGCGGCGGAGAACGCCTTTGCACAGGACCTCGTTGCTCGAGGGCTGTCGGGGGATGACATGGCCCTCGCCAGTCTCGCCCACGGCTACGTAGCCACGGCTCAGGCCGCGCTCGGTCTCGACTGGGCCGAGCGGCTCATCGACACCATGCGAGGCGCCGAGAATCCCGAGACGGCGATCGGACGCATCCTTCGCGCTCTACCCGAGAGGCGCGACACCTGGAGCCTGGCGGCGCGCCAGGGCCCCACCATCGACGATGCCTATTGGCGTGGCGCGAGTGTGATCTGGATCGACGGCGATCGAGACGACATCATCCACGCCGCCGAACGGATGCTCTCGCTGGGTCGCGCGCGTCACGCATCGCATCTTGTGGGCCATCATCTGGAGCTGGACCTTCCCACACCGCTCCTGCAGCGAATCCTCGTCGAGGCTGCGCGCCAGGAACCTCCGCAAGGCGACGACATCGCCGACCACAACGAGATGACGATGTTCAACCATCACGTCAGCGAGATGCTCGGACGAATCGAGGCCGACCCCGACGTGGACGAGGGGGCCGTCGCCGGGCTCGAATGGACCTATTTCTCTCTGCTCCGATACTCCGGGCGCGGGATGAAGACCTTCCATAAAGTCATGGCCCACGAACCGACCCTATTCCTGCAGCTTATCAACACCGTCTATCCGCCAGCCAAAGACAGCGGCGTGGACAGGGATGAGGCCCAGGGCGTCGCGTCCGCCCTTGTATCCCAGGCGTTCAACGTTCTGGAAGATTGGTCTCGGGTGCCCGGTTCGACCGACGCCGGCGAGATCGACGCCGCCCAGCTTGAGGCCTGGGTGAAGACCGCGCGAATCGGCGCCGCCGCCAGCGGTCGCAGCGTCATCGCCGACTTTCGCATCGGTCATATCCTCGCAGCCTCGGGCGATGGACTCGACGGACTTTGGCCGGCGGAAGCCGTGCGCGATGTCATCGATCTGACCCGCAGCAAGGATTTGGAGGCAGGGCTGCGTAACGGCGTCCTCAACCGCCGAGGCGTGACGGTTCGGGATCCTGAAGCGGGCGGATCGCTCGAACGCAGCCTCGCCGCGCGCTATGAACGTCTTGCCAGGGGCACTGCCCTCGAGTGGCCGCGGACATCGGCGGTGCTCAACAGTCTCGCGGAATACTATCTCGCTGACGCCAGACGGGAAGATGAACAGGTCGAACGGCGGCAATGGATCTAGGGCGGGGGTGCGTCCGCCCCGTCGGGACGAATGATATTTTCCAGTCCCGCACCAGCGGCGCGGCACTCAACCCAGGGCAGGAAGGCGTCAGGGTTCATGGCCTCGACAGCCAGGGGTTCGACCGTCTCGAGCCGCATGGCGAGCCCACCCGCCGTTTCACGTTGGAAGGCGAGCTTCGCCGCGTAGACAATCCGCTGGGAGCGCCAGTCGAAATAGTTGGCGTAGAAGAACTCGCATCGGTCGCCGGTCTCCAGCGGGCGTTCGAGATCGATCGTGATCCCGATGTCAGCCGGTGAATCCAGGAGAACGCCTGCGGCCAGGCGGATATCCTGACCGGCATCGACGATTGTTGCAAAAGGCAGTTCGGGGCTGTCGGCAAGCCCAACGAGATCGAGTATCCGCGCGGCCTCCTGCATCACCCTCACCAGCTTTGGCGAATCTCCAAGCAGGGGGTTGTCGGGACGCCGGTCGAGCGTGACGGTGAAGGGCTCGAACGGCCCGTGCGGCTTGATCGTGATCGCGCCCCCCGGCTGGGATACGTGTTCCAGCGCGCGGAACAGGTTGAGCCACTCCGACAGCGATCTGGAATCCTCCGTCAGGCTGAATTGCGTTTCGAACCGAAGCGCCGCCCCGGAGATTGTGACGAGAAACGGCCCCGCCCGGACAAGCATCTTGGCGTCATTTTCGCTGAACACCGCAGCGAGCGGCGGGCGGTAGGCGTCGCCGTGGAACACCGCAGGCGCTCGCAGCGTCGCCCCGGTGAATGTCACGGCGCAGGCGGCGAAGGCGTCGGGCTTGAACCAGACCTCGACCTCGTCCTTGGAGCCGTAAACGTCCAGCGGCAGGCGTATGCCGAAGCGCGTGTCAAAGGTCTTCAGCGACGTCGCCACGAACGGCTTCAAACCCAGAAGGACATCGATCGCCTCGCCGCGATCTGCCACGGAGAAGGTGGTGTCGAGCTGAAACCGCCCGGACTCGTAGCCGAGTTCCTCCAGCTGGCCTCTCTTGCGTTGGACATAGGCACCCGGGTCGGGGCCGCAGGCCTGGGCCAGGGCCGAACGCAATCCGTCTGGCGTCCAGGCAAAGCGCATCCCGGACGACCTCATGTCGAGGGAAATCTGCATATGATTGATATCGTGGCGCCCCTGAGCGTGAGCTCGCCGCAGGCGCTTGAGAATCTTGGCCAGAGGCGCATCGAGCAGGTGAATGAGATAGCCACTCAGGGCCTTGCCCGAACGATCCAGACGGACCGCGATTACAAAGGCTGGCTTGGGATCTTTTGCCAGCCGTTCGGCTGCGGACAGGCGCAGCGCGATCCGATCGCCGGCGGCGGTCCCCTTGACCTGGGCATGGCAGGACGCCCCGCTCGGCCGGGCGTCGAGAGGCTCGGCCGGATCGAAACTCGGCGTGGGAAACTCGATGATGAAGTCCCAACCCGTCCGATCTCTCTGGCTCTTGTTGCAGATCAGCCGCGCCTTCGCGCAGAGCAGCGCGACTTCGGCTTCGGCGACCTCGCCCAGATCGTCGGAGGTCACGTCGGCAGTGGCGCGGGTCATCAGGGAACTCCGTTCACGCTTCGGACCTGCCGGTAATATTCTGCATTTCGAAGATGGACGCTCCCAAGAGTTGAACGAATCCACTAACTGCAACCAGCAAGCTTGAGGCAGTCGAACCGATGAACGCGGAGTCCACAAGCCTGACGGGCAGACTGATGAAGGTCGTGCGGTTCGACGCGTCCGAGGAGACGGCCTGGGTGCGGCTGCTCGATGGCCGGACGGCTTCGTTCGACGCCCATTATCTGGATACCCTCGCCGCCGGAGACATCCTGCTTGTGGATGACGACGGCCAACCCCAACCTGCTCCGTCCACACTTTGGGTGGAGCCCACCGCAGTCGGCGTCGTCCGCCGGGTCGAGCCGGACGGCTCCGTCCTCCTCGACACCGGTTCCAGGATCATAGCCGTTCGCAATGAACTGGCCGTACTGGTCGCCGTGGACAACACCGTTGAGTTCAACGACGGCGAGGGTGTCGTGCGCGTTGTCTCCCAGACGCCGATCCGAAGCGGGGACTTCGGTCTGGACACTGCCGACATCCGCCGTGAGTTCTTGGTTCCGAGGACTGCAGGCGGGGCGCGCTTCGAGGATTTCGGCGGCTTTCCGGATGTGGTCGCGCGCGCCAGAGAGCTGATCGAGACACAGATCAACCAACGCGACCGCCTGCGGAGTATTGGAGCCAGACCCGTGAAAGGGGTCCTGTTCGCGGGCCCGCCCGGGACGGGAAAAACGCATCTCGCGCGGATCATCGCCCAAGAGGCCGACGCTGAATTCTTCCTGGTCAACGGGCCTTCGATCGTCAGTAAGTGGGTCGGCGACACCGAGAGCACCCTGCGACGCCTGTTCGCGGCCGCCGGCGACAGCGCCTCAGGTCGATCGATCATCTTCTTCGACGAGGTCGATAGTCTCGCGGAACGCCGGACTTCAGCGTCGCACGAATTCTCGAAGCGTCTTGTGGCCCAGCTGCTCACCCTGATGGACGGTTTCGATGACGAGGACAGGGGCGTTCTGGTCATCGCCGCGACCAACCGACCGGGTGACCTCGACCCCGCGGTGACCCGCCCCGGTCGATTCGATTGGGTCATCGAGTTCGGCCTGCCGACCCTCGTCGATCGGATCGATATCCTGTCGGCTGGGTCCAGAGGTCTGCAGACCGAGACCGAGCTCCCGATCGCGGATGTCGCGGTCCTCACCGAGGGTTGGTCCGCCGCCGATCTCAACGCCGTCTGGCGCGAAGCCGCTCTTCTGGCGGTCGGCGACAGACGCGACCTGATCGCGGCTGAAGACGTGGCGCGCGCGTGGGAAAGAATAGCGGCTCAGCACGTACGGGGGAGCTTCCGATGAATCCTTTCAGGCGATGGAAGCGATGGCGCGCCGAGATCGCCACGGCGAAGGTGAGCGCCAAGCGCGCGAAGATGCCCTTGCGCGAATTCGTCTATTTGGACGAGGTCAGCCTGCGGAGCCTGCTATCTTCCCAGAAGGGCGAGATCACGGACACGACCTCGCAGCAGTTGGCAGACACGGTCCTGGCCGAGGCCGGCGGCAAAGCCGCCGTCGACGCCCAGTTCGCCAAGGCCGAACTGACCTCGCGGTTTCAAACGACAAACAGCAGCACGCTCCAGACGTCGAAGAAGGCGACGGTGCAATCCTGGTTCAGGGAACTGCACAGCCTTCCCGGCCTGCGTCTGATCGAGCCAGGTGCTGACCCCCGCGCCGCCATGACCGTCGAGGCTTTGCTGGAGACGCAAGACCTTTCAGTCTTATCGCCCGCCGCCCGGCTCTGCAGAGGCGAGCTCGTCGAGTTCAGGGTCAAACTGTCGGCCGATCCGGTCTTTCATCTCGGCACGCTCGTTTCCGAGTTCTCGGGTATGGCGGACGACTTTCCGGATCTGTTTTCCGCGCAAAACGCCGACAAGACCCTTCGAGAGATACTGCCGATCAACAAAATCCTCCAGCGTCTGCTGGCCGGCCTCATCCCGGTCCGAGGCCTCGCGGTGGACTATCGCGTCGTACACCTCCAGGGCGCGGACTACATCGTCCACGAAAAGGCAATCGCATCGCTTGGCCTTGAGAGCCGCGCTCTGGAGATCGTCGGCGTCACCGAACATCTGGCTTACTGGAAAGACATCCGGCGCGTTCTGTTCTCGCACGCGGAGTTCACGGTCCTGAGCAGGATCGCACGGCCAGGACTTCATGACAGCTGGACGCCGGTCAAGCTTGCAGATCTGTTCCGCCAGCTTGCTCCGGATCTGGTCAATCAGATCAATGCGGCCGGCCGCCTGCCCTTCATGCCGTCGGCGCCCTCCGCCTCAGCACCGCCCGCAGCCGGGGAGGCCCGCCTGATCGACGCCCTGCGGGTCTATGCCGCCGCAGCCCTTCAGGAGACCAGCGCCGTCCTTTCGCCGGAGCAAGGCGAGGAACTGGAGCGGCTGATCGATGCGGTCCGTGATCGAACCAGCTCCATCTCGGATCAGCGGACCGCCTTCGCCCGGATCGGTCAATGGGTGTCGCAAGCGACCGATGTCGAACTGGCTCCCGTGAAAGACTTGGCCCTTCGCGAACGCGCCCGCGTCGAAAGCGGCCTGTCTCTCTTTCCGGCGCTCGCGGCGCCTGATCGCGATTCTGCCGTTTCGGTTGAGCCGCTGGTTCTCGAACGCGACGAGACCCGCATCCTCGATGTCGAGATCATCGCGATCTACTGGTGATGCGCCGACCTGTCATTCCGCGAGTTCGTGGGGGATGAGTGTGTAGTCGTCCCCGGCGGCGGCCCGGACATCGACAACGGCGTCGACGACGCGCCCGGCCGATGTTCGCCGGATATGAACAATGACGTCCACTGACTGGGCGATGGCTCGGCGGGGCACTCCCGAGGCGACTTCCGCCAGAAGGTCCTCGAGCCGCGAGAGCGCCTCGGGGGCGGAATTGGCGTGGATCGTCGACAGCCCCCCCGGATGACCGGTGTTCCAGGCCTTCAGGGTCTCCAGGGCCGCCGCACCATCCCGCATTTCGCCGATGACGATGCGGTCAGGGCGCATACGCAGCGCGTCACGCACGAGATCGACGACGCCGATCACCACGGGGTAGCGCCGGGTCAGGGTGGCGACGAGATCCCAGGCCGCGCACTGGAGTTCCGGCGTGTCCTCGATCAGGAAGACGCGATCTGCGGCGAAGGACGGCTCCGCAAGAAGCGCGTTCGCCAAGGTCGTCTTGCCCGATCCCGTGCCGCCCGAGATCAACAGGTTGCGCCTCTGCTCGACCGCCTTCCGCAAGGCTTCCGCCTGGCGCTCTGTCATGACGCCATCTCGCACGTAATCCTCCAACCGCCAGATTACCGAGGGCCGCTTGCGGATCGAAAAGGCGGGTCCCGTCGTCACCGGCGGCAGGAAGCCCTGAAAGCGTTCGCCCGTCACCGGAAGTACGCCGGACAGGCGCGGCGTCTCTCGCGTCACCAGCTCTCCGACATAGTCCGCGACGAGACGGATAACCCGTTCACACGCATCGGGATCGAGCCTGACCGTCGTGTCCTGTCGTCCTACTCCGATACGGTCCAGCACCAGACGCCCATCGGGATTGACGAGGATCTCAACCACGGCCGGTTCGAGAAGGGCGGCGAGGATTGCAGGCCCGAGCGCGTGGCGCAGGGCTTCCAGCTTGCGTTCGACCACGATGGGGTGCGCCGTCATTCCCCGCCCGATTGGAAACTGCGAGGCTCGTCCTGCACCTGCTGACGCTGCGATCGGGAGCCCGCGATAAGACGCGCCGCCGTGTCGTCGAGAAGTCTTTCGATCCGGCGATCGACGGCGGCGCGGGCCACCGGGTCCTGATCGGTGACCGCGTCCGGAAGACGGAGAAAGAAGGCGCGGGCCACCTCAATCAGCAGCTCCTGGATGATCTGCACGTCACGGGCGGTCGAGCGCATGTGGTCTCGCAGGGCCCGATCAAGCTGGAGAAGACGATCTTCGGGGTCGGCGGGAAGGCTTCTGGCGAGACCCCTGCTGATGACCCGACCCGCGGCCTGACTCAACGGTATGTTCGCCGTGCGGGCTTCCCGATTGAGGGCGGCGATCACCCGGGGGTCGGTGAGGTAGACCTGCACCCGCGTCGCCACGTCATGGGCGGCCATCGGAGTCTCCCTGAAGGCCGTCGAGGATCGCCTGTTCGGCGGCGTAGGCGGTGGAGATGCGCTCGTAGGTCTCCGCAGCCCTGGCCGCGACGCGCTTGTCGTGGATGGCGGCCTCGACTTCCTTGAACAGCGGCAAGGCGGCTTCGGGGTCCTCGCCGAGGCTTCGGCGACCGGCCCAGGGATGGGGCGGGGCTCCGGGGCTGTCGATGCGTCTGGTCTGATCCGGAGGGGCGAGGTCGGCGCGGCGCCGAAAGGGCGACTGACGATCGTACATCACCTTGCGGGTCCGTAGCGGACGATGGCCGGCGGCGAAGGTCAGCTGGATGTCGTCGGGCAAGGCCCGGATTTCGCCGGGTTCGAGCAGGGGCCGTTCTATCTCCGAACGCGAGACCGAACTGCGTCCCGCGCCGAGGCCGGCAGGGCCGCTCCGGCTGGTCTTGCGCTCGAGCACGGTGCCGGTGAGTTTCGAGACCTTGTCCTGGGTCAGTGGATCGAGCGCGCTGAAGGCGGTGTAGACGTGGCAGTTGTCGAGGATGGTGTTGTTGGCGCCGTAGGTCTCGACGATGTCGTTCAATGATTGGGCGACGAACATCGTCTTGATCCCGTAGCCGCTCATCAGCCGCAGGGATTTCTCGAAGAAGGCCAGCCGCCCGAGGAGCGGAAACTCATCCATCAGCATCAGCAGCCGTCGGGTCTTCGGACGACCCGCGTCGTCGCTCGTCTCATGGGCGGTCAGCGCCTGGGCGGCGGCGTAGAAGAGCAACCGCACCAGCGGCTTCAGAGCGACGGCGTCCGCGGGCGCGACCTGGACATAGAGGGAGACCGGAGCCTCGGCGCACATCAGGTCGCCGAGCGAAAAGTCCGAGGCGGACAGGGATCGCTCAAGGTCCTCTCCGGCCAGCCATTTGAGATAGCTGCGGGCCGTCCCCTGCACGGAGGTGCGGAAGCGATCGTGCATCGCGGCGTAACCCTTCACCGCGGTCGAGATGAACGGGTGCACCTCGGGATCGCCGTTCGGGCCATTCCGATGCAGGGTTCTGACCATGACGTCGGCGGCGGCGTCCAGATCCGCGAGCAGAGTACGGACTGTCAGGAGCGTCTTCTCGCCATCGGGCGCTGTGTAGAGAACATGAAGGATCACGGCCTCGATGATCTCCGAGGCGGCCTTGTCCCAGATGGCTTCATCATCGCGCGACCCGCCGGGGTCGCTGAGGATGGCGACCAGTCGCTGGACCTGCGCCAGTTCCTGGGGGCCAGGCCGGATTTCGGCGAGGGGATTGAAGCGCGCCGACACGGGGTCTCTGGGATTGAAGAACAGGGCGTGGCTGTGGATCGAACGCCATCCCGCCGTGACCCGCCAGAGCTCGCCCTTCGGGTCATGGGCGAGCACGCTGTGGGTCCAGCTGAGAAGCGTCGGAATGACATGGCCCCGGCCCTTGCCGGCGCGGGTGCCGCCAGTGACCAGGGTCGGGCGGAGGTCCGTGGTCGCCAGAAGCCTCCCGTCCAGTCGACCCAGGATACACCCGGCCCCGTCGCGCAGTCCGGCGCGCGCGGCGTCCGCAAGACCGCCCCACCCGCGGGTCCGTTGCACGGCGCCGCCATCGAACAGAAGCGTCGATCCGAACCCGAAGGCGGCGATCAGAAGGAAGGCGGAGACCGGCAGGGAGAAGGCGTCGGAGTGGTCTTCGCCGAAACGCTGCCGCCAGATCAGGATGGACCAGGGCCAGTAGAGTGCCAGATCCTCCGTTCGCAGGGCCGGGCCGAGCGCGGCGTGATACCGGAACTGCCAGGCGAAGCATTGGGTCGCGGCCTGGAGACCGGCGAGGACGGCGGCGGCGGCGGCGATCAGACGCGCTGGAGACATAGGTCCGGCCCAAGAGGGACAACAAGGCATCAGGGGGACGCCGGATTCAGGCGACTTTCGGGCGTGGCGGCCTCGCTGATCCGACTCTTCAGCCGCGTATTTTCCCACCCGCCTTCAACGACGGGTTCGGCCGCCCGGAGCGCGTACTGAATATATTCTCGCGGCCTTACCCGAGGCCTGCTCCGCGCGCAGTCGTACGATATCCTGCGACCGGAACGGGCGGGGCGTTGCAGACACAGCGCCCGCCTCCGACACTCAAGCCAAGCCAGCCCACCTTTTTGATCGACGCCGAACAGCTCTCCGTCACGTTTGCGGCGCGCCCACGCCTCTGTTCGACAACCTGCGCAATCCGTCGCGAGAGATGTTTATTCGGCGCCAAGGTCTGAAGAAGCGGCTCTTGTCGCAGCAGTGGGTCCACCGCTGAGTTTTCCCCGCAGCGCCTTCCTCACCTGCGCGGGCGGAACGAGACCGCCTTGTTTCACCGGGTCGATCGCATCCGCTTCGCTCAGCGCCCAATCGGCCCATGCTTGGAGGTGTCTCGTTTTTCGCTTTCCATAGGTGCCGGACATCACCTCGGCGACCAGGCCGCGTATGTCGCGGGCCGTTCGCCAATCATCCGCCTGGTCGAAAAGCCGATCCCGCCGGCGCTCGGCTTGCTCGCGACGTTGGCGCTCCCTCAGGCGCTTCACTGAGTCTTTCTGCTGGCGGACTCTATCTTCCGCCTTAAGTCGGTCCTCGAGTCTGCGCTGATACAGGGCCTGAACCTGGTGACGGCAGGACGCCTCGGCCGCCAGCAGGATCGCCAGTCCGATTTCGGGAAGCTGGGCGTCAAGGTTCAGGTCGTGCAACGCGCTGAAATGAGTCTTGGCGCCCGTGTTGTCGGCGGATGGCAACCATAGTCCCGCAAGGCCATCACCCCGCTCCTCAGGCGAAAGCCACAACTCCGTGGTGACCGCATGAATCTGCATACAAAAGCGGCCGGGCTCCACCTCCCTTATCTCGGGTGGGGCGACGAAGCCGGCCAGGAATGCGCTAAGCCGTGCGAGAAAGGCGCGACGCGGATCGGACGACGGGGGATGGCTCGGTTGGTCACGCGGCGCGGATCGACGACGTCGCCCGCTAAAAAAAAACGTATCCCGTCCCGGCGGGATTCGATCCATCGCCAGGCTCTGAGAAGCCAGGCGCTTGCCCAACTCTTCGAGGCTTTCGGTGAACACGGGCGAGGGCGGCAAGGGGTCGGCGAGTACTTCGCTCGGTGTCCGGTTCCAGAAGGGCGTCCCACTGCTCTCAACCCAGACCGCCGCCCTGGGTGGGCGGCGGAGAAGCGGGGGACGAAGGACGGCTTTCCCCGCCCGACGCTTTGTCCAGTAGCCGACCGGGGGCCTGGGTACGGCCATCTCCATCGCGTACTCGGTCAGCTTGCTTGCCGGGATACCGAGTGGTTGGGCGATCGCCGTCATCGGCGCTTGCCAGATGCGCTCGTAGAGCTCTTCCCGCGTTAGATACTGCAACGGCATAGGCTCAGTGAACTAGCCGAGTCGATCGTGACCTGTCCCTCAGAAATACGGGTGCAAGCTCCTGCATCCGGCGTAATGGCGAACAGGCCGCGGACTTTGCCCTGGCTCAGTTGCCGCCCTCGCGACCGCCCGCGGCACGTAGAAGATCGCCTACGCCTCGTCCATTCAGGACGCACCGGGCGATGACCCTGTCGTAGACGACCACACGTCCGTTGCGGCCCCGGACGGCCACGCAGCTTAGCTGACGACCGAAGACCAGGCGCACGAGCCGGTCCCGGTCGGCGCGGCCGGTCGGGCTGTACAGTTCAGGCGCGTCGAAATCCGACAGGCGGATCTCGATCCAGGTCGCGGGATCCGGACGGGTCCCGACACACAAGCTGTCGCCGTCGCCGACATACCGCACCGTGCCGGCGAAGGCCTCGCCCGCGCGGGACGGCAGCCGGCCCTCGCAGGGATCGGCGTGCGCGAGGGCTGGGACAACGGTGGCGACGACGGCGACGGCCAGGCCTCGCAAGATCGGCCGGGCGGCGTCGGGGAGACCCTTGCCCATGTTCATGCCGGACCCGAAGAACCAACAGGGGCGTCGACAAGATCGCAGCCCTTGAAGACGACATAGGCAGCGATGTCGCCCGGTTCGAGAAGGACCAGATTCTCGCCGAATGGATCCTTGGTCGAACCGTAACGAATGCCGTCGTAGCCGGCGTGACGGGCGCAGTCGGCGACGAACCGGCTGAACACATATTCCGGACGATCCCATCCGTCGGCCTTACGGGGCGCGGACAACAATGCACTGCGGGCGAGAAGCTGGATCAAGGTCGCCTCCTCGTCGTCGGCATCTTCCTGGACACGCAGGTCGAGCACGCGCAGCGGGGCGTCGACGGCCAGTTCGGCGACGTGCAAATGCTGACCCACCACCCCGACCTCGGCCAGGGCGGTGGCGCGCGCGATGGCGAGGTAGAGCATGGACTGGCCGGCGTGATTGTAACGGCCCTCAGCGACGCGACCTGCGGGCGGCGGTCCGAAATCGGCAAGCTCCGGCGTTGGCAGGCTGGCGCCGACGCGGCAGCGGAAGAAAGCGCCCTGAACCGACTCGACGACGGAGGCCGCCCCATAGGCCGCGGTCGTGTCGAACACTCGTCGCGCGAACGGATGCGTCAGCAACAGAAAGGGCGACCGCACGGCGATCTGCTGGATCTCGTGAAGGTCGCGCCGGAAGGCGTCGGGGATGTCGATCCGATGTTCGTAGATCCAGAAGCCCCCGTCGAGCGTCTCCTCGCAGTTCGGGCATTCCAGATGCTGGCGCAGGGCGGCGATTTCCCCCGGCAGGAAGTCGTCCTGAATCCGGCTGTTGGCCAGGAAGTAGTCGATGTCCATGCGGTTCGCTTGCAGGCGTTCGTCGTGGGCCGCCGTCCCGGGCCAGGCCTCGGCGAACTCCGGATAGCAGCGATCACAGCAGATGATGCTGGAGGTGAAGAACCCCTCGACGTCCCGGTTGAAATACTCTCGGAAAATCTCGATCCGCTCCTCGAGCGTGTTGTCGGCGAAATGCTTGCTGTCCATGCCCCTATCTAGGCAATCCGCACGACCAGGCCAGCGTTTCCCGGCGCAGGCCGATGGCGACCCGTACGGCAAGGGAAAGGAAGGGAAGGCGTCGGGCGCTCCGATTGGGAGCGGCAGTTGGAGACGCCGCCATGAGACCTCTTCCCGAAACCCGATCTCAGGATAACTCGACCGGACCTGAACAGGCCGGGTCGCTCGCGGGCCTCGACGACGCCACCCTTCTGGCCCTTCTTCTGGCCCGGGGATCGACGGTCGACGATCCCCACAGCGTCGCCCGCGCCCTGTTCGCCCGCTTCGGCACCCTGGCCGCGATCACATCGGCGGATCTGCCCGAGTTGGCCAGATCGGGGGTCGGTCCCATCGGTCTGACCGACCTCAAGCTGGTGCGCATCCTGTGCGAGCGGCTGGCCCGGTGCGAGGCGGCGCGGCGCCCCGTGATCTCGTCCTGGGCGGCGCTTCTGTCCTATGTCCGCATCGCTCTGGCGGAAGAGCCGCGCGAACAGTTCCGCGCCCTGTTCCTCGACCGCAGGAACCAGCTCATCCGGGACGAGATGATCGCCTTCGGGACGGTCGATCACGCCCCGGTCTATCCGCGCGAGGTGGTTCGCCGGGCCCTCGACCTCTCGGCCTCCGCCATCATCCTCGTACACAACCATCCGTCAGGGGATCCCGAACCCTCGCGGGCCGACATCACCATGACCCGAAAGGTCGCGGATGCCGCCAGGCTCTTCGACATCGGGGTCCATGACCATCTCGTCGTGGGACGCGACGGGACCGCGAGCATGCGCGCCCTGGGCCTTCTCACATGACCCTTGCGCGCATCGTCCGCGCGCTCGGCGGCGACCTCTATCAGAACGGCCTGCGCGCCAACGTCCCGGCGCCGGGCCACGGGGCCGCGGATCGGTCCGTGTCCTTGCTGATGAGCGACGGCCGACTGGTCGTCCATTCGTTCGGCGCCGCCGATTGGCGACAGGTTCTGGATGATCTCCGGGCGCGGGGACTGATCGACGGGGACGCACGGGTCGCCCGCGGAAGCGGCGACAGCGCGCCGCCCCGGCCAGATGTGTCGCAGCGATTGGACGTGGCCCGGAGCCTCTGGGCGGCGGGGGGCGTGACCGGACCCTTCGGTCTGGTCGCCCGGCACCTCGCGCTGAGAGGCGTCGCCTGGTCCTCGGAGATAGGCGGCCTGGTCGAACACCCTGCCGCGCCCCTCGCCGTTTATCGGTCGGGCGGTCGCGTCTGCCGGGCCATGATGGCGCACATCCAGTCTTCCGATGGGGGCACGGCCGCTGTGGAGCTGACATATCTAAGCCCGAACGGTCGCCAGGCGACAGGGCTGCGTGTTCCACGCAAGACCGTCGGGACGGTGCCTTCAGGCTCGGCCGTGAGACTGTCCCCGGCCGCGGCCGCCATGGTCGTCGCCGAAGGGGTCGTCACGACCCTCTCGGCCATGGGCCGGTTCGGCCTCCCCGGGTGGGCGTTGCTCTCCGCCGGCAACCTGGCCCGCTGGCGTCCGCCGGCCGGGGTCAGGCGGGTGTTGATCGCTGGCGATCGCGGCGCGGCTGGCGAAGACGCCGCGCACGCGCTTCAGGACACCCTGATGTCGGCGGGCCTGGACGCCCCGATCGCGCTTCCGCCCGTCCCTTGGGGGGACTGGAACGAGGCCGGGACGATCCAGGCAGGGGAGGAAAAGGGAGGGTGAGGCGGGGCGCCGGGCACGCGGGGATGGGCCCCGCTTCCGGCAGGAGAAACCCCATGAACCGCCCCGAAACCACCGCTCTCGCCGTCACGCCGACCGCCTTCCAGATCACGGCCGCCCGCATCCGCAGCCTCGTGCCGCTGCGCGACACTGACGTCGCTCCGGAAAATCTCCGCTTCGGCGAAGCGCCCGATGACGACATTCCCCTCCTTGCCGAGACGCTGTTCGCGGCCGGCCAGCTGCAACCGCTGACGGTTCGACCGGCCCGGAACCGGAAGGAAAGGCCGAACATGGCGCTGGACGGTCGCCGGCGTCTGCTCGCCCTGCGCCACCTCGTCGACCAGGGCCGGATCGACGACGGTTTTCTCGTCGATGTCTTCATCGAGACCGATCCCGCCCGCCAGGCCGCGGCGGTCCTCCTCACCAACACGGCCGTTCCCGTCCATGTCGCCGATATCATCGCCGCGATCGGCCGCATGCTGAAAGGCAAGCTGGGCGTCCCGACGATGGCCCGGGCCCTCGGTTACGCCGAGGTCGATGTGAAGCGGCTGGCGGCCTTGTCCGCGCTTCCCGATGACGCCCTCGCTGCATTGAAGTCGGGGCAGATGAACCTGCGACAGGCCAAGCTGCTGGCCCGCCTCCCGGACCGCGCCGAGCAGGCCGAGATGGCCCGGATGGCGCGCGAGGGTCATGGCTTCCAGGACTGGCGGATCAAGGAACGTCTCGACCAGGACCGGGTCACCACGCGCGACGCCCGCTGGCCGCTCGTCGGCGCCGAACGATACGCCCAGGCCGGCGGCCGCACCGAGGTCGATCTGTTCGGCGAACTGGCCCCCGTCCTGCTCGATCCGCCGGTCCTGACCGAGATCTGGATGAAGCGGGCGCGGGAGGTCGCCCTGGCCTTCGAGGCTGAAGGTCTCGCCGTGCACGTCACGGCGGGTGACCGTCCTGAACTGCCGGACGACCTGGAGACGCCCGGCTATGTCTACGGCGGCATGCTTCCCACGGCCGAAATGGCGACCTATCGCGATCTGAAGGATCGTTTTCACGGCACAGCCGACAGGGTCGAGGAGGTTCTCTCCACTACCAGCGAGTCCGACCCCGTGGACGGGGCGCTGATCGCCATGATCCACGCCCGACTGGCCATGGATCAGGCGGGATTGCGGGGACGGGTGGTGACCACTCTGGTCTTCAGCCCGGCCGCCCGCACCGGGATCGACATCGAATGCTATTCGCCCGCCGAGCCCGAGACGGAAGATGGGCCTGAGGACGACTACGGGGGCATCGAAACCCGACGGGAGGTCACGCCCGTCTACGCCGCGCCCGAGGCGGAGGCGCCTGAACCCGAGACGGAAGGGATCAACCATGCCCTTCACGCGGTCCGCACCGACGTCGCGACCCGGGGTCTCATTCGCGCCCTCGCCGATGATCCCGGCGTCGCCTTCACCGCCCTGATCGCCCGCCTGTTCGGACAGATCGCCGTCCGGACCCATGGCATGCGCTCGGAGTCGGCCCTGGCCCTGACCGCCTCGGCCTTCAACCCTGCGGGAGGCCGGGTCATTGAGGCGCTCGATGGCGACGTCCGCCAGCGTCTCGACGCGCGCCGTGCCGCCTGGGAGGCCTCCGGCCAGACCGTCATCGCCTGGGTCCACGGTCTCGCGCACGGAGAGAAGATGGCCCTGCTGGCGGAACTGACCGCCCTGACGCTCGACATTCGGGAAGAACGGACCACTCTGATCCGCCGCGCCGCCCGTGCGGAGGCCGCCGAGCTGGCTGAACTTTGCGGCGCGGACATCACGCTTCACTGGACGCCCGACGCGGAGTTCCTCAAGCCGCACTCCAAGACGCTGCTTGTGGGCATGCTCGAAGCGATGGGAGCGGACGACGTTCGGGCCGAGGCGCTCAAGAAGAGCGACCTCATCCCCTGGGTCGAGGAGAAGGCCGCCGAGAAGACCTGGGCGCCGGCAAGCCTGTCTTGGATCGCCTGTCAGGATCCCGAGACCCCGATCGACGGCTTGGAGCCGGTCGCCCCGGACGGGCCGGTCGAGGAGGCGGACCCGCCCGGCGACGGTGCGGGCGCATTTGAGGTGACGCCGGCCGGCGAGGCGGCTCTGGACCACGCCGCCTGATCCATCGCCACAGGGCTGGAGCCCGCTTCGACGTCGCGTCGGAGCGGGCTCTTCGTTGAACGAACCGGAAGGCGAAGGGAGGGCGGGTGAAGGCGAGCCTGAAGGACCGAGAGGGAGGCGCCCTCCGCTTCCGGCGTCAGGAGCTTCCCGATGTCCGCCACCTCCACGACCCTCTCGCTGTTCGCCGCAGCGTCCGGCGACGACCGGCCGCTCAACATCCTCGCCTCGGCCCGGGCGCTCTCTACCCAACTCGCCCGCTCGCGGGCGCTCGACCGGAAGCTGGTGTCGTCGGTCATGACCACCGCTTTCGGCGGATCTGACGCCGAGGGCCTGTGGTCCTGGCGAGACGCCTATGAGGCCATCGAAGCCGCCACCGTCCTGCAGATCCGGCGGTTGGCCCCGCAGGTCCGCCGTCTCGAAGATGCTCCTGCCGAAATTGTCGGTCTTCTCGCCGCTATCAGTGCGCTCGGCCTGACCCATAGCCGTCGCAGTGAGGAACAGGTCGCGCTCGATCAGTTCTCCACCCCGCCCGAACTGGCGGCCCTGGCCGTGCTTGCCGCCCAGGTGCGACCGGCCGACCGGGTGCTGGAGCCGTCCGCCGGCACGGGTCTGATCGCCGCCGTCGCCGAAGCCTGTGGCGGGGTCCTGACGCTCAACGAGATCGCGCCGGCGCGAGCGGAGCTACTGGACGGCCTCTTCCCGGCGGCGACGCGGTCGCGCCACGACGCCCGACATGTCCAGGACCTCCTGTCCGACGCGGGCGCCTTCGACGCGGCCGTCTGCAATCCGCCCTTCTCCGATCTCGAAGCCCATCTTATCGCCGCCTTCGACGCCCTGGCCGAGGCCGGGCGACTGGTCGCGATCGTGCCGCTGACGGCGTTGACGGATGATCGGTTGCTCGGCCGGTTGCGGTCCCGCGGCCGGCTTCTGGCGCGCATCGCCTTTCCGTCCCGGGCCTTTTCAAGACACGGCACCACCGTCGACACCGGCCTTCTCGTTCTGGACAGGCTGGAGCCTGAGGTCGACGACGCCCCCCTCTCCCAGGCGGACGATCTGGTCGAGGCGGCGGGTCTGGCCGCGTCCGTCGCCGCCCGGCGCGGCGCCAGGGCGCGTGTCCGTCTGGAGATCGCGGCGGGCGCCCTTGTCGCGCCTCGTGACCGGTCTATCGCCCTGCCCTCGGGCCGACTCGCCTTCCTGACAGGGGCGGCGCCCGTCGGTTACGCGTCGCGAGCCTGGAGCGGCGAGGGCCGCGACGTGGGTCTGTATCAGGCTCATGCCCTTGCCCGGATCACACTGGAAGTCGGCCATCCCCATCCATCGCCCCTGGTGGAGTCCGGGCCGATGGCCTCGGTCGCTCCGCCGGCGCCGACCTACCGCCCGGTGCTGCCGCCCGCCGTGAGCCGCGACGGTCTCCTCTCGGAGGCGCAGATCGAGACGGTCATCTACGCCGGGGAAGCGCATGCGGGCCTTTTGCCTGCCTGGTGGCTTGCGACCGAGGCCGCGCACCAGCTGACGCTTTCGTCCGAGGACCGTCACGGCGCCTTCCAGCTTCGCCGCGGATTCTTCCTCGGCGACGGTACGGGCTGCGGCAAGGGGCGTGAGATCGCCGCCGTCATCGCCGACAACATGGCCCAGGGTCGGACCCGGGCGGTCTGGCTAACCAGGAACGACGCCCTGCTCGAGGACGCCCGCCGCGACTGGAGCGCGATCGGCGGCGGCGCCCACGACATCGTTCCCCTGAACAGCTGGAAGCTGGGCGAGGGCGTCCGGCTCGATCGCGGCATTCTGTTCACCACCTATGCGACGCTGCGCCAGCCGGCCCGAGCGGCGCGGATGTCGCGGCTCGACCAGATCGTCGCCTGGCTCGGCGAGGACTTCGATGGCGTCATCGCTTTCGACGAGGCGCACGCCATGGCCAACGCCGCCGGCGGCGGCAAGGGCGCCCGTGGGTCCAGGAAGGCCTCGCTTCAAGGGATGGCGGGCCTGGCGTTGCAGAACCGGTTGCCGAACGCTCGCGTCCTCTATGTCTCGGCCACCGGCGCCACCACAGCGGAGAACCTGGCCTACGCCGCGCGTCTCGGACTGTGGGGCGGGCCCGAGGCGCCCTTCGTCTCCCGCGACGACTTCCTCGACGCCATGGACAAGGGCGGGGTCGCGGCCATGGAGCTGGTCGCGCGCGAGCTCAAGGCGCTCGGTCTCTATGTGGCTCGCAGCCTGTCGTTCGAAGGCGTCGAATACGATCCGCTCCGGCACGACCTCACGGCCGACGACGTCGCGATCTGGGACGCCTGGGCTGACGCCTTCCAGATGATCCACGCCAATCTGGCCGAGGCGTTGAAGGCGACCGGCGTCAACGATGAGGAGGGCAGGCCGAAGAGCGGCCTGGCCGCGTCCGCCATTCACTCCACCTTCGAGGGCGCCAAGCTCAGGTTCTTCGGCCATCTTCTGGCCGGGCTGAAGGCCCCCACCCTCGTTGCCTCGATCCGGGACGATCTGGCCAACGACCGGTCGGCGGTCGTGCAGATCGTCTCGACCAACGAGGCGGTGATGGAGCGTCGACTGGCGTCGATCCCGCCGGAAGAATGGAACAATCTGTCGATTGACCTGACGCCGCGCGAATACGTCCTCGACTACCTGCGCGAGGCCTTTCCCGTGACCCTGATGGAGGCGATCGAGGGTGACGACGGCGCCGTCACCCTGTTCCCCGTGATGGTGGATGGCCGTCCCGCCGTCAGTCAGGACGCCCTGCGCCGGCGCGAGGCCCTGATCGAGAGGATGGCCTGCCTGCCCGCCGTTCCCGGCGTCCTCGACGCCATCCTCGACGCCTTCGGGACCGAGGCTGTCGCCGAGGTGACGGGGCGGTCACGGCGCGTCGTGCGTCGCGACGGCAGACGCGTGGTCGAGCGCCGGGGCGCTTCGGCGGCTCGGTCGGAGACCGACGCCTTCATGTCCGGCCGCAAACGGGTGCTGATCTTCTCCGACGCCGGCGGTACGGGTCGGAGCTATCACGCCGACCTCGCGGCTCAGAACCAGCAGCGCCGCGTCCACTACCTGGTTGAACCCGGCTGGCGAGCCGACGCCGCCATCCAAGGCCTAGGCCGCAGTCACAGGACCCATCAGGCCTGCCCACCGTTGTTCCGACCGGTGACGACCGATATCCATGGCGAGAAGCGCTTCACCTCGACCATCGCCCGGCGCCTGGACTCGCTGGGCGCCCTGACGCGCGGAGAGCGCCGGACGGCCGGGGCCGGCCTCTTCCGCGCCGAGGACAATCTCGAGAGCCCTTGGGCCCGGCGCGCCCTGCTTGTCTTCTACGGCGCCCTGGCGTTCGGCGAGCTGGCGTGCATGACCCTGGAGGTGTTCGAGACGAAGACCGGACTGAAACTTCGGGATGCCGACGGCGGTCTGAAGCCCTCCGACGACCTCCCGCCGATCCACACCTTCCTCAACCGTCTGCTGGCGCTGCGCATCACCGACCAGAACGCCTTGTTCGTCGACTTCGACGGCATTCTGGCCGGCATCCTGGAGCGCGCCGCTGCCTCGGGTGATCTTGATCGCGGGCTGGAGGACATCGAGGCCGAGGAGCTCGAAGTGCTCCACGCCGAAACCATCCGGACGGATCTCTCGACCGCGGCCGAAACGGCCCTCGTGACCTTCTCGCTCAAGGTGCGCCGCGACATCCTGACCTCCGACGACGCTATCGCCCGGTTTGACGGCGGGCCCGTCCGCTTTGTGATGAATGGGCGATCGGGACGCGCGGCCGTAGCGGAGCTCGGTCTGACCACCACGACGGACGACGACCGGTTGGTCGCCGCTGTGCGGATGGTGAGGCCGGACCAGCACCAGGTGATGAGCGAAAAGGCGTTCGAGGAGTCCGCCTGGAACGACGCCGAGACCGCGGACTGGCGTCGGCTTTGGGACGCCGAGGTCGAAAAGACCGATCCGTGGCGAACCCGGGAGCTGACCCTGGCGACCGGACTGCTCCTGCCGATCTGGGGGCGGTTGCCCGCCAAGGGCTGCACCGTCCGACGGGTCCGGGCCCCGGACGGCCGACGCTGGCTCGGGCGTGTCCTGGACGAGGTCCAGGCGCGCAGTCTGAAGACCTCGCTCGGGCTGACAGACATCGGCGACGCCTGGTCGGACGGCGCTCGCACCGCCGCGACCCTGCTCGATCGGAATGTTCAACTCGCCCTGTCGGGGGGCCTCTGGCTGAAGCGGTCGCGGGTCATGGATCGCTGGCGCCTTGAGATCGTGGGCGGCCGCACCGACCGCGACGCCCTCGTCGCGCTCGGCTGCTTCGTCGAGATCATCGCCTTCACGCCACGCGTGTTCGCGCCGATCGATCGACCCGAGATCGTCGAAGCGGTGCTGCGCCGCCATCCGGTGCAACAAGTCCTCGACGGCGCCGCCGCCTGACCCCGCGCTCAGACGGCGGCGGCGGCCGCCGACAGCCACTGACGGAAGGCCGTGGCGTCCGTCTGAGACCCGAAATGGTAGTTGTCGCCCGTGACGTAGTACCAGCCGGAGCCGGGCCGGGCGTCCAGCCAGGCGATCATTTTCACGCGTTTGTCTGCAGCGCGGTCGGCCACGCTGAGGTGGGAGATCGGCTCCTTGGCCCTGGCCCATTCGATCGATGTCAGTCGCTGCATGCGGGTCCAAGACAGCCGTTCGCGCGTGCTGTCGATGCCCGTCGGCGCTTCTCCACAGGTCGTCGCGGCTGTGAAGGGTCGGAGGGCGAAAGGCCCGCCGACCGGGAGGCGGAGGAAGGGAGGCTCCGGGTGAAGCAGGATCGGGGAGACTGGCTCCCTGGCGCTTCGGATCACAAGGAGACTGACATGCAAACCATGGTGTTCACCGGGCGGCTGGCCGCGGACCCACAGATCAGCGACGACTTCGGCAAGGCGGTGTTTCGTCTGCTCGAACAGCGCGGGACCGACAACGCCGGCAAGGCCCGGCTGGTCGGCGTCAACTGCGTGAGCTGGTCGAAAGGCCTCAATGAAAAGGTCATCGCCCGTGGCATGGCCCAGGGCTGCGAAGCCCTTGTGGTCGGGGCGTTCATCGACACGACCTATACCGCCAGAGACGGATCGGAACGCGCGGCCAAGGAACTGGTCGTCAACCGGCTGACCGTCCTCGACTGGGCCGAATCCCGCGACGCCGACGTCGCCGACGACCGCGCCGCCGCCTGACCGCGGCTCCTCCTCCAACCCATCATTTTCAGGAGACTGACCATGCAAACCCTCACTCTCGAAGGCTATCTGGCCGCCGACCCGTCCATCCTGTCCGCCCAGGGTTCGGGCAAGAAGCGCGCGAGCTTCCGCGTTCTTGAGACGACCCGGTTCCGTCGCGCCAGCGGCGAACCCGGTGAGCGTACGACCGGCTTCAACTGTGTCTGCTTTCATGAGGCCACGACCGAGAACTACATCCAGCCCTACGCCCGCAAGGGCAGCCGGGTCGTCATCCAGGGCCATGTCGAAAACGACACCTGGAAGGGCAAGGACGGCGTCGAGCATTTCGACCTTCGCCTGATCGTCAGCGATATTCGGGTCAAGAACCGGCGGGACCAGTCGCCGGCCCACGACCCGTCGCCCGGCGTCTCGGACGGCGGCGGCGAGCCTGCGGGCGGCTACGACCTCAACGACGACATCCCGTTCTAGACACCGATCAAGGTCTCTTGGCCCCGAGGCGCTTCGCGCCCCGGGGCCTTTTTCGTGCTGGCGGCGCCGGACGATCTGCGAGCGGCGCAGGGCTGGAGGCGAAAGGGGGAGAGAGGGCGGAGCAGGGCGGGTCGATCGGGCTCGCAGCACAAGGAACGCCACCATGTCCGCCTGGAACGAAGACCGGCTCGCTCGCTTGAAGAGCCTCTGGCCGCAAGGCCACAGCGCCGACTGGATCGCCCGCGATCTCGGGGGCGGTCTCACCCGCCACGCCGTCCTCGGTCAGGTCAGGCGGCTTGGACTGTCCACGGGAGACCCTCGCCGGGAAGGCCGCCGGCCCCGGCAGGCGAAAGTCGTCCCAGTCGCGCCGGCGAGCGGGTCCGCTACTATCCTCAGCGTCCGACGCGCCGACTGCAGGTGGCCCTATGGCGATCCCGCCGAGCCGACCTTCAGCCTGTGTGGCTGCCCGGTCGAAAGGGGCGCCTTCTGCGCGGCGCACGCCGCGATCGCCTATCGCGGCCCCGTGCCGTCGATCGAAACGCTCATGGCCTTCGCCGGACGGGTTCCGTGACGGGTCGGATGAAGACGCGAGCGGGAGCCCAATCGGGCCGCCGCCGTCTTGCGTGACATTAGGGCGGGCCTTCTGTTCCCTATTTGTTTCGATTTCTCTAGAGTGCGTCCATGACCTCAGCGACCGTTCGCAAGATCATCCATGTCGACATGGACGCCTTCTACGCCTCGGTGGAACAGCGGGATGATGCGACGTTGAGAGGGCGGCCGGTGGCGGTCGGTCACGGCGCAAAGCGCGGCGTCGTCGCGGCCGCCAGCTACGAGGCGCGCACGTTCGGCGTTCGGTCGGCGATGCCATCGACCACCGCCCTGAGGAAATGCCCTGATCTCGTTTTCGTCCCGCCGCGCTTCGAGATCTACAAGGCCGTCTCGCGTCAGATCCACGCGATCTTCGCCGACTACACCGATCTGATCGAACCCTTGTCGCTGGACGAGGCCTACCTCGATGTGACTGCCAACCGGCGCGGCCTGCCGACCGCCACCGACACAGCGCGCGAAATTCGCGCGCGCATTCTTGATGAGACAGGGCTCACCGCATCCGCCGGAATTTCATACAACAAGTTCCTCGCCAAGCTTGCGTCAGACATGAACAAGCCGAACGGCCAGTGCGTGATCGCCCCCGGAAAGGGCGAAGCGGTCGTCGAGGACCTTCCGGTCGGTCGCTTCCACGGCGTTGGCCCGGTCACGGCCAGCCATATGAACCGCTTGGGCATCCACACCGGCGCCGATCTCAGGACTCAGTCGCTGGCCTTCCTGGCGCACCATTTTGGCAAGTCCGGCTCCTGGTATTTCGGCATCGCCCGAGGCTTGGACGGGCGGCCGGTGAACCCGAACCGCGAACGCAAGTCATCTGGATCGGAAACCACCTTCGAGACCGACCACACCGCTCCCGAACCGATCGAGGCCGGCGTCCTGGCCATGGCCGACGACGTCTGGGCGTGGTGCGAGAAGACAGGGGCCCGCGGGCGCACCGTCACCGTCAAGATCAAGTGGGGTGACTTCCAGCAGTCCACCCGGAGCCGATCCGCGGCATCGGCGGTCGGGTCGCGAGAGGCGATCAGGGAGATGAGCCTGGCGCTCATCCGGTCGGTATATCCCCCAAGAATGGGCATCCGTTTGGTTGGTGTCACCCTGTCGAACTTCCAGGCGACGGCCGAGGGGGCGGTTCAGATGAGCCTGGCCTGATCGGCCTATCCTGCTGACGGCGTCGTTCCGTCGCCGTGTCCACCGCCGGCGCCGGCATCCTCGACCGTATCGGCGCGACGGCGCCGAACGGGGTCGTCGTCGCGAAGGGCGACGACGACTTGCCCCCACACAACGCCCTCCGATTTTGTCACAGCACCCCGGAAGTCAACGGCTTCGCCTTATTCCCTCCACGGAGGGCAAGCGGCCCTCCGCTCCGGTGACTGCCGGGGACCCCGCTGTGGCCAAAACCGGGGTCGTTGCGCATGGGGCGCTCGACATTCTCAAGGAATGTTCCAATGACCCACTTCAAAACTGCTTCCTCCGCCTTCACCCCGAAGTCCGACTCCGCCTTCGACGACCTGTCGGCTTCGCTCGGCGATCAACGTCCGCATCCTACCGAAGACGCCCTGGTCCAGCTCGGGCGCGCGCTCATGACGGAGCTGGTGGACATGATCTCCGACACGGCTCTGGAGGACTACCAGACGATCATCGGGGAAGCACTGATCGGCGCCTTCCATTCGGCGGCCGGACGGATCGAGCGCGATGCGGACCGAGCGCGCGACACGATGCGATCGCTCGACCGGGACTTCGACGGATCGGAGGCGGCCGACACCGAGCTTCAGGAAGCCACAGCCAAGGCGAGGGCGGGCGATGCGGCGACGCA
>LNFM01001803.1_pt1 | contig 46934 bp, 60 predicted proteins | sample 596031 | NCBI WGS metagenome assembly LNFM01 (sample SAMN04254537, study PRJNA301005) | activated carbon metagenome | isolation source: dual media filters at the Ann Arbor, Michigan drinking water treatment plant | place: USA: Ann Arbor
TGACGCCGCAGACGCCCTGCGCGCATACCTGGTCTCGCGTGGCCTCCCTGCCGACCCGGTCAAACTCGACGACCCGCATCTGGACGCCTTGGCGCGAGCGTTGCTCTAGGCTAGTGTCCGGCCCTCACCACGCGAGGCGTCCCCATGAGCATCGACCCCACCCGTTACGTCGAGGTCTCGGCGAACGGTACGCCCAACGACCCGCAGGCCACGGCTGACCTTGCCGCGGCCGCCCAGGCCGGAGCGGTTGCGGGCGATATCGCCGGGCGCGCTGCCGGCGCGGAGGCCGGTGCGGCATCGGGCACGGAGGTCGCCAGCGCGGCGGGGGCTGCGGCGGGGGCTGCGGCCGGGGAGCTGGCGGGCACGGCGGCCGGTACGGCCAGCGGCGCCACGGCAGGCGCGGTTGCTGGTGCGAGCGCGGGCGGTCCGGCCGGTGCGGCTGCGGCGACGGCGCTTCTCAATGCGCGGAGCATCACCGGGGGCGGCCTGGCGACCGGGGGCGGCACGCTGGCCGCCGATCGCGTCATCACCGTCACGGCGGCGACCCAGGAGGAGGCGGAGGCGGGCGCGGCCACCACCGTGGCCATGACGCCGCGTCGTTGGCTGGACGCCTTCACCTCGCGCACGTCGGCACTGACGCGCACGCTTCTCGGTCTCACGACGACGCTGGCATTCAGCAGCGGCATCGGCGTGCCGTCCTACCAGAACCGCACCGACGCCGCGGTGTCGTTCGTCCTCGGCACGGTCACGCGGCTGCGCCAGCTCGACATCGACACGCAATACGTCCGCATGTCCCTGACCGACATCGTGAACCTGGGCGTCCCGGCCGTTTCGTATTTCCGCACCACGGACCGTTACCTGCCGAACGGGTCGATCGACAACACGAACGGCGGGTACTGGATGGTCGACCCGCGTCAGCACGTCCGCATCGAGGCGCTGGGCGCGGCGGGCAACGGCACGACCAATGACAGCCTCGCGTTGGTCGCGTGGATCATGTTCGGCTCGCTGACCGGCGCGTACATGACGCTGACGCCCGGAAACACCTATCGGCACGCGACCGAGCTGCTGGCGCCGCGTGAGGTAGGGTCGTTCCCGCTCACGCTGGACGGCAACGGCGGCACGTTGCTGATGGAGAAGAACCTCAACATCACCGGCACGCGCACGCCGTTCCTGACGACCACGCTGGCTGCGGACGTCGCGCGCGGTCAGTCGTTCCTCAAGCTCACGGCGATCACCGGGCCGGGCGGGACGGTCGAGCCGGGCGACCTTCTCGTGGTCCGTAGCCCCGCCATCATGTACGACGTCGGCGGCGTGAAAATCGACGCGGACCACACCTACTGGGCCACGGACATCGACCCCGGCCTGAACGTCTATTTCCAAGGCACGGCGCTCGCCGACATCACCAAGCAACAGGTCATCGCCAGCGGCCGGACCGGCGACATCGTAGTCGAGGTGTACAAGCTCGTCGCGCCGTTCGTCTTCAAGAACCTGCGCATGGAATCGGTCGATCCGACGGGCGTGGGCGCCGGCATCAGCATCCAGGGCCAGGCCATCCGGTTTGAGTTCGCTTCGACGCGCGGCAAAACTCGCGCGCATATCGGGCACTCATTCACGCCGATCGCGCAGTTCACCGCGCCCATAGCCGACGAATACGGCTATATGGAAGGCGGTCAGTATTACGACAGCACGCCTGAAGACCCGGGCGGATTTGCGTACGGTTACGCGATCGTTTCGGGGTATACTTGGCTGCGCCAAATCCTCGGCGGCGCGTTCCTGCGCGGTTGGCACGGGACCGACACCGCGCAGGGCGTGATGCGCGACGAGGTCACGGCGTCCTATTTCGCGCGCAATGCGTTCGGCGTCAGCGGACACGAAGGGACGTGGGAGACGTCCACGCGGCTATGCGTCTTTGATGGCGGGAACGGCCTGCTGCTGGGCCGAAGCATCTACGCGTACAGCTACGGCGACCGGATCATCAACACGGCCCAGAACGCCGTGACCTATACGCCGGCCGTCAACGTCGAGGTACGCCTGCGCGATCTGCACGTCGACTGTTCGGAGAACGACGACCCGGCGTTTTCGCACGTCTATCGAGACGGCGCGGGCACGGCGGCGCCCGGCGCCCGTTCGGTCGGCTTCCCCCGCGTGTTCGAAGTGGATGGCGGCACGTTCGAGGGCGGCCGCCGGGTCATGGTCGGATTCGGCGGTGGAGACGGCGAGCTGATCGTCAACGCGCCGAAACTGGGGCGCGGGGCGTGGATGGAGGCGTTTCCCGGCGCCGTCACGCGCGTCTTCAATCCGCAGTTCCGGGACAGCAACGCGCCGTACAACCTCGCCATCGCCACCAGCGGTTCGCCGTACATCAAGGTGCGGGGGCTCGATCAGTACGGCACGTTCGGCGCGGCGGGCCCTCGTGCGATCTACATTTTTGGTTCCGGCACGCCGACGATCGACATTACCCGGTCCGAAACGGATGTTTCGGGCGGCGCGCTCGTTCGTGTCGATGCGGGTCTGGACCTGCGAAACGTCACGAACAACGTCAACGCGTCCGGCGCGATCCTGCTGGGCGACAGCTCGAACACGGCGACGAACGTGATCGGCAACCTGTACCAAGGCGCGCTGCAGATCGGCGGGTTCGTCATGACGAATTCGACCGGCAACGGGGTTCTGTCCTGATGCGCTGGCCCTGGACTCGTGACGCTGCGCCGACCCCCGCCCCGCGTGACCCTCTGCCCGCCTCGTCGCCGCGCGCGCACAACCGCGCCGTCATCGACCGGCGCCTGACCGCCCTGCGCGCCTCGGTCGGGCCTGGCGCGACCGGCATGGACTCGATGTGTTCGTCGGCGCTGACGCCGTGGGGCGCTGCGGCGGGCGAGGCGCCCGAGGCGCAGTTCGCCTGGTTCGCCGCGCAGGGTTTCCTCGGCTACCAGTTCTCGGCGGTCGTGGCGCAGCATTGGCTGGTCGACAAGGCGTGCAGCGAGCCCGCGCGCGATGCGGTGCGGCATGGGTTCACGGTCACCGTGGACGGCGTGGACGAGGAGCGCCAGGACGAGGCGCTGCACATGATCCACAAGGCGAACAAGCGCATGGGGCTCAACGCCGCCATGCAGGAGTTCGTCCAGTTCTCGCGCGTGTTCGGCGTGCGCGTGTGGCTTCCCATCGTCGAGAGCACCGACCCGAAATATTACGAGCTGCCGTTCAACCCCGACGGCGTCATGCCCGGATCGTATCGCGGCATGACGCAGGTCGATCCGTACTGGGTCACGCCCATTCTGGACGCCGCCGCGTCGAGCAACCCGGCCAACATGGGATTTTACGAACCGACGTGGTGGCAGATCAACGGCCGGCTCTATCACCGCTCGCACCTCGTCGTGGCCATCCCCTTCCCGGTCGCCGACATTCTCAAGCCGTCGTATCGTTACGGCGGGGTTCCGCTGCCCCAACGCATCATGGAGCGGGTGTACGCCGCCGAGCGCACCGCCAACGAAGCGCCGCTGCTGGCGATGACCAAGCGGCTGCTCACGTGGAAAACCGACCTGGCCGAGAAGCTGCTCGACCAGCCGAAGACCGAGGCGCACCTCCAGGGCCTCACCGAGTGGCGTGACAACTTCGGCGTCAACATGGTCGACACCGACGACGACGTGACCCAGACCGAGACGTCCCTGGCGGACCTCGACGACGTGATCATGTCGCAGTACGTCATCGTCGCGGCCATCGCCGGCATGCCGGTCACGAAGCTCATGGGCACGCCGCCGAAGGGCATGAACGCGACCGGCGAGGGCGATGCGGAGAACTACCAGCAGGCCCTCGAGAGCATCCAGTCCAACGACCTCGACCCCCTGCTTGAGCGCCATCTGCTGCTGCTCGCCCGCTCCGAGATCGAGCCGGCGTTCGGCCTGTCCGCCGGGTCCGTCGAGATCACGTCGGACTGGAACCCGCTCGACAGCCCGTCCGCCAAGGAATACGCCGAGATCGACAAGATCAAGGCGGAGCGCGACGAGGTGCTGGCCAACACCGGCGCCATCGACGGCATGGATATCCGGGCGCGCCTGCGCAACGACCGCGGCGGCGACTACACGGACCTGCCGGAGATCACCGAGGCGGAAGGCGAGGAGGCCGACTTGTTGGCCGAGGCGCAAGAGCCCGATGGCGAAGCGTAAAACCCGGCCGCCGCTCACCAAAGCCAAGCAGGCACAGGGGGCGTCGGTTCACAAGGGCAAGCCCCTGCACTACAGCGCCGCCGTCGAGATGCGGTACTCGGACACGCTGACGCGCATGGTGCGCCAGATGCGCGAGACCACCGAGAGCTCGTTCCGCCGGCTGGATAAGCAGTTCGCGACGGACGCGCTGGGTCTGGACGCCCCGTCGTACGCTTCGCAGGCGCGCATCCTGGTCGATGCGCTGCGCAAGCGGTTCAACGCAGCCTTCGCGCGCCGGTCCCGCCCGGCCGCCGAGCGCATGCAGGCGCAAGTCGATGCGGCCTCGTCGGCGTCGCTGCACAGCAGCCTGCGCGAACTGTCGGGCGGCATCTCGCTCTCGACGCGGTCGATCCCCAAGCCGGCGATCGAGATGCTCAAGGCGAGCGTCACCGAGAATGTCGCGCTGATCCGGTCCATTCCCGAGCAATATTTCCTCGACGTGCAGGGCGCCGTCATGCGCAATATCCAGCGCGGCGACGGAACGGCGGGCGTACTGCGCGAGATCGAGCGCGTCGGCGGCGTGGCCACGAGGCGCGCCGAGCTGATCGCCCGGGACCAGGTGAGCAAGGCGACCTCGGCGCTCAACGCCGCGCGCATGAAGGGCCTCGGCGTCCGCAAGTTCGAGTGGATCCACTCGGGCGGCGGCAAGGAACCCCGCAAACTGCACCAACGCATGAGCGGCAACGTCTATTCACTGGACGACCCGCCCGTGATAGACGAACGGACTGGCGAGCGCGGCCTGCCCGGTCAGCTCATCAATTGCCGGTGCGTCATGCGCCCGGTTTTGGAGTTTGACGAGGAATGACCCCCCTTGTGATGCTGCTGGCGCTCATCGCCGCGCACGCGCTGTGCGATTATCCGCTGCAGGGCGATTTTCTGTCCAAGGCAAAGAACCGCGCCGCTCCGCTTCCGGGCGTTCCGTGGTGGCAGGCCCTCGGTGCGCACGCGGCGATCCACGGCGGGGCCGTCGGCTTCATCACGGGCGTTTGGTGGCTGGGCGTCGCTGAGTTCGTGGCGCATTTCGTCATTGACGACCTGAAATGCCGAGGGCGTTTGACGTTCAACGGAGACCAGCTTGCGCATCTGGCCTGCAAGGTCGTGTGGGTGCTGGTCGTCATGGAGGCAGCACGATGAGCGCGCGCCAATACGACGGCAACGGGTGGTTCGCCGTCCGCAACAACCCGCTCTCCAAGGTCGGCGTGTTCCCCTATCTCGGCGCGAGCATCGGCGCGGACCAGCCCGACCGCGTGTATCAGGTTTATCGGCCGGCCGAGGAACTCGGCTCGCCGGAGTGCATCGACAGTTTCAAGACCGTGCCGATCATCGACGAGCACGAGATGCTCGGCGCGGTCGATCTGGGCCTCACGCCTGTGGAGCGCAAGGGCGTCGGCGGGGTCACGGGGGATCTGGTCGAGTTCGACGAAGCGACCGGAACGCTGCGCGGAAACCTCAAGATTTTCTCCGAGGCGCTCGCCCGCCAGATCAACGGCGGCAAAAAGGAACTCTCCTGCGGGTATCGCTGCGAGTACGATTTTTCGCCCGGCGAGTTCAACGGCGTGAAATATGACGTTGTGCAACGGAAAATGCGTGGTAATCATGTGGCCGTGGTGAAGGCTGGCCGGATGGGTCCAGACGTTGCCGTTCTCGATCACTCGTTCACGTACGACCACGTGGACACACCGGAGTTTCGCCCCGTGCTGGACAAAGAAACGCAGGACGCCATCGACGCCGCCGTGACCAAGGCGACCGAAGGCATCGCAGCCACCGTCACGCAGGCCGTCGCCGACGCCATGCCCGCCGCGCTGGCGAAGATGAAGGAAGACAAGGAAGAGGCCGAGGACGAAACGCCCGACGAGGTCGCGAAGACCCTGGACGCGGCTGTCGCCAAGGCCGTCACCGCCGCCCGCGCCGCCGACGCCGCCGAGATCACCGCCCTCAAGGACCAGCTCGCCGCCGTCAAGCCCGCCATGGACGCCGCCGACGCCCGCCTGCAGGCCGAGGACAAGGCCACGCTGGTCGGTCGCCTCGCCCCGCACATCGGCTCGTTCGACCACGCCGCCATGGACGCCGACGCCGTCGTGAAATACGGCCTCGACAAGATGGGCATCATGGGCGTGAAGCCGGGCACCGAACGCGCCGTGCTGGACGGCTACCTGCGCGCCAAGCCGGTCCCGACGCCGATGACCGGCGACGCCGCCATTCCGGCCGACAGCCCCGTCGCCGCGTACGCCCACGCCTCGGCTTAACAGGGACACCCCGCACCATGGCCTTTCAATCCACTGTAGTCGCCCAAATGGGCTTCGGCGTCGTTGGCGAACTCGCCATCGAAGGGCCGCTCCTCGCTCAACCCGCGCGCATCGTCTCGGGTGACGCGGCCAACAACGTCGTCGGCCGCGCCTTCACCGTGACCTCGGGCGGCACCGGATCGTGGGACGGCACCTCGGCCGACGCTGGCGACCCCGCGCCGCTGGTGGCTGCTGCGGGCGGCACCAACCCGTTTGCCGGCATCCTGGCCAACCCCAAGGTTTATCCGGGCCTCGGCACGCAGGCCGGCGGCACGCTCGCTCCGACCCTGACCCTGCCGAACAACCAGATGGCCGAGCTGGTCCTCGAGACTGGCGGCATCATCGTGACCCTCGCCGCCGCGGCCAACGTCGGCGACGTGGTGTACTTCGCCAACGCGACGGGCATCCTGGCCACGACCGCGCCGGGCGCCGCCGCCCCCGCCAACCACCAAGGCCCGATCGGTCGCGTGGAGCGGTACAGCAACGCCGGAGCCGGTCTCGCCGTCATCTCCGTCTTCCCGCCGCGCATCCCCGCCGGCGCGTAAAGGATCAACGCATCATGTCCAAAGTCCTTTCCGCCGTTGACGGCGCCCAGTATGTGAAGCGCGGCCCGCTCACGCTGGACACGGCCCACGTCAGCGACACCATCGCTGCCGAGCTGGCCATCCTCGGGATCCACTTCGGCGCGAACCACCGCCAGCAGGTCAAGAACCTGACGGCCATGGCCATCGCCGCCGGCGCCATGGACGCCGCGCCCGACCTGCAGCCCACCGTCTATGCGGGGAACGTCGGCGCGCCGATCCAGTTCCTGCAGAAATGGCTTCCCGGGTTCGTCCGCGCGGTCACCACCGCCCGCAAGATCGACGAACTGGTCGGCCAGATGACGGCCGGCGACTGGGCGGATGAAGAGGTCATCCAAGGCTCCATGGAGCTGACCGGCCTCGCCGTCCCGTACGGCGATTACACCAACGTGCCGCTCGCCTCGTGGAACTTCGGTTTCGACCGCCGCACCATCGTGCGGTTCGAGGAAGGCCTGCGCGTCGGTCGTCTCGAAGAGGCCCGGTCCAGCAAGATCGGTATTTCTTCGGGCGCGACGAAGCGTTCGGCCGCCGCTCTCGCGCTGGACATTCAGCGCAACCGCGTCGGCTTCTACGGCTACAACGCTGCGAACAACCGCACCTATGGCTTCCTGAACGACCCGTCGCTGCCCGCCTACGTCGCCGTCACCGGCGCCGCGTGGACCTCGGCGACCTTCCTCGTCATCATCGCCCAGATCCGCACCGCCCTGGCCGCCCTGCGCACCCAGTCCGGCGACACGATCGACCCGAACACGACCGCGATCACGCTGGCCGTCGCGTCCAACCGCGTCGACTACATGACCGTGACCACCGACTTCGGCATCTCGGTCCGCGACTGGCTGACGAAGACCTACCCCAACGTCCGCGTCGTCTCGGCTCCCGAGCTGAACGGTGCGAACGGCGGCGCCAACGTCTTCTATATGTATGCCGATCGCGCCACCGACGACAACGGCTCGGACGACGGCGGGCAAACCATGGTCCAGATCGTCCCGAGCCGCTTTATGCTGGTCGGCGTCGAACAGCAGGCCAAGGCGTACGTCGAGGACTACGCGAATGCCACGGCGGGCGTGCTGGTCAAGCGCCCGTACCTCGTGGTCCGCTACACCGGCATCTAGCCACGGCGTGACCGATGCGTTAAGCAAGGGGGCTCTGCTAACGCGGGGCCCCCTTTTTCGGAGCAACATCATGGCCAAGGCCAAGTACGACCATTACGTCTATTCCAACATGGCCGCCGGCGTGACCTACGCCACCTCGCGCGAGGTTCCCGGCCGCGACTTGCCCGAGACTATTCCCGGCATCCACATCGCGGGCGGCGTCGGCGTGGCGGACAAAAAATCGCTGATCACGCCGCAGGGCGCGGTCATCACGGGGATCAGCTCCGAGGACCTGGCGCGCCTGCGCGAGGACCGCGTGTTCTGCGAGCACGAGAAGAACGGCGCCCTGCGCGTATCGGACCACAACGAAGACGCCGAGGTGGTCGCGTCGGACCTGCGCGCCCGCGACGAAAGCTCGCCGCTGACGCCGCAGGACTACGAGGCCGAGGGCAAGGACGCCCCGGTCGTCGGCGCGGACGTGTCGGCCTCGGACGACGGCCCCAAGCGCAACCCCCGCAAGGCGTAACGCGCCATGGCGCAGCACACGCTCGACATTGCGGCTTTCCGTCTCGCCTTCCCGGCGTTCGCCAGCGAGGTTGCCTACCCCGACCCGACCATTGAACTGCGTTGGGGCGAGGCGACCGTGTACCTCGGCGATTATGACGGTTGCCTCTTGTCGGGCGTGGGGCTGCAGTCCGCCCTCAACTATCTGACGGCGCATATTCTCGCCTCGTTCGCGCTGATCGCGACCGGCCAGATCCCGGGCATCGTCACCGACAGCCGCGTGGACAAGGTCGCCGTGAGCCTGGCGCCTCCGCCGACCCGCGACGGCTGGCAATGGTGGCTGGCCACGACGCCCTACGGCGTGCAGCTCTGGGCGCTCCTGACCGCGAAGAGCGCGGGCGGCTGGTACGTCGGCGGCTCGCGCGAGCGCGCGGCCTTCCGGCGCGTCGGCGGTCAGTTCTCGTGAGCGCCCTGCTTTGGGAGCGACGCCCGTGAGCGTCCGGCGCGACCGGACGGGCGGGGACCGGCTCACCGTCGCGCTGCAGGATATCGACGGGCTGGTCGGAAAAACCGGCTATTTCGAGACCGCTAAATACCCGGACGGCACCCCCGTGGCCTATGTCGCGACGGTCCACGAGTACGGTTACGCCAGCGGCGGTATCCCTGCGCGCCCGACCATGCGACCGACCGCCGCCGCCAAGCGCACCGAGTGGGCCGACACGATGCGCTTGGGCGCCAAGGCGGCGCTCAACGGCCAGATCAGCGGGCGCGACGCGCTCGAGCGGCTCACGCTGCGCGCGGCGGGCGACGTGTCGGCGGCCATCGCCGCGCTGCAAAGCCCGCCCCTGTCGCCGCGCACGATCGCCGACAAGGGGTTTTCTAAGCCCCTGGTGGCGTCCGGCCAGATGCTTCGCAGCCCCACTGGCGTCGTGGAGAGCAAATGAGCGTCCCCGGCTCCAACCTTCTCGCGCAGGCCCTTTCCGCGCTCGGCCAGCAGGCCGTCGTCTATCGTCGGTGCACTGGCCGCACGACCGACGCGGCTGGCCGCCAGGTGAGCGCCTACGCCGCCCCGGTGACGGTGTTCGGTTCGTTCCAAGCGGTCAACACCGACCTCCTGACCAGCTACGGGCTGGACATGAATAAGCAGTACGCCACGTTTTTCGCGTCGGCGCAGTTCAACGAGCCGAACCGCGACCAGTCGCCCGACGCGTTCGACTACGGCGGCCGGCGCTGGATCGCGGTCACGAGCGTGGACTGGTACGTGCAGGACGGATGGAATAGCGTCCTGGTCGTGGATAGCGGACCGACCCCGACATGAACGACCTCACCCTCTTCGCCGCGGTGCGCACGGTCCTGCTGGCCGGGCTGGTGGACAACGGGCAAAGCGCCGTCCCGGTCGTCCAGTTCAACCCCGCGACCTTGCAAGGCCGCCCGTCGGGCCCGGCGCTGCTCTTCCAGAAAATCGGTGACCGTCGGTACGGCTGGACGAAGCGCGAAGACGTGCCGGATCCCGACGTGCCGACGCAGATGATCCACCGCGAAGTGCAGGACTACGAGAGCACGCTGCAGTTCGAGGCGCTCGGACCTCCGGCGGCATCGGACGGGGCGGCGCTGCCCACGTCCACGGCGTCCGACCTCGTGAACCTCGCCGCCGCTATTCTGCAAAGCGACAAGGCGATCCAAGCCCTGCGCGTGCTCGGCCTGGCCGTGCTGCGCGTGACGGACGTGCGCAACCCGTTCATGCAAAACGACCGCGACCAGTTCGAGGCGGTCCCCTCGTTTGATTTGGTCGTGACACACGAACAGATTATGCTATCAACGACGCCAGCCGCCGTTGTCGGCGAACTCCGCATGGCGAGGGTCTAGGTATGAGCATCGACATTACCCGCTACGTCCAGGTCACGAGCGCCGTTGCGGCGACCGGGGGCGTCCCTCAACGTGAGCTGATCCTGCGCCTCTTCTCGGAAAGCGCACGCGTCCCGACCGACGCGATCATCGAGTTCACGAGCGCCGCCGACGTGGGCGCTTATTTTGGCACCTCGAGCGTCGAGTACCTGCGCGCCCGGGCCTACTTCGCGTTCGTCAGCAAGTCGCTCTCGACGCCCCGCAAGATCAGCTACGGCCGCCACGCCCGCGTCGCGTCGCCCGCCCGCATTTACGGCACCTCGCCGGTCGCCTCGCTGACCACGCTGCAAAACATCACCGCCGGCACGCTCTCGCTGACCATCGGCGCGCAGACCGCCAACCTGACCGGCATCAATTTCTCCTCGGCCGTCTCGCTGGCCAACGTCGCCTCGATCCTGCAGACCGCCATCCAGGGCGCCGCGGGTGCGCAGTTCACGAGCGCCACGGTCGCCTATGACGCCACCGCCGGCTCGTTCAACTTCACCGCCACCGCCGCCGAGACCGCGGCGGCCGACATTTCGGTCAATGCCCTCGCCGCCGGGTCGATCGCGACCGCGATGGGCTGGGCGACCGGCGCAATCTTCTCGCCCGCCACGCCCGTGCAGACGATCACCGAGGCGCTCGACGCCTCCGTGGCCATCTCCAACAACTTCGGCTCGTTCGCCTTCGTGGTCACGACGCTCACCAACGACGAGGCGATCGAGGCCGCGACGTGGAACGCCGCCAACAACGTGCTCTTCATGTTCTGCGCGCGCACGTCGGTCGCCAACGCGGTCGCTCTGTCCGCCGCCACCATCGACAAGGCCGGCACCGGCCTCACGCTGGCGCCCCTGTCGACCGAGTACCCCGAGCAACTGCCGGGCGCCATTCTCGCCGCGACCAACTACGCCCGCGCCAACTCGGTGCAGAACTACATGTACCAGCAGGCCGACCTCACGGCCTCGGTGGTCACGAACGCGCTGGCCGACCTCTACGACCCGCTCCGCGTCAACTATTACGGCCAGACGCAGACCGCCGGCACCAACATCTCGTTCTACCAACGCGGCGTGCTCATGGGCGGCGCCACCGCCCCCGTGGACATGAACGTCTACGCGAACGAAATTTGGTTCAAGGACGCCGCACAGACCGCCATCCTGGCGCTGCTGCTCGCCCTGCCGCGCATCCCGGCCAACGCCGACGGACGCGGCCAGATCCTCGCCATCCTGCAGGACCCGATCAATCAGGCCCTCTTCAACGGCACGATCAGCGCCGGGAAGACCCTCACCACCGCGCAGCGCCTCTACGTTACCGAGCTGACCGACGACCCGGACGCTTTCCAGCAAGTCCAGTCGATCGGCTACTGGGTCGACTGCGTGATCGAACCCCGAACCGTCGATGACCGCACCGAGTACGTCGCCGTGTACACCCTCGTGTACGGCAAGGACGACACCGTGCGGAAAGTCGAAGGCCAGCACATTCTCGTTTAAGGGCACGCAGCACCATGGCCAACGACGTTTCGGGCTTCGGCCTTCGTCTCCGCATCACCGCCTCGCGCACCTTCCCGGCGGGCTTCACGGTCACCCGGTTCGCGGACGACGCGGACCCGTTCGACCTGCCGTCCATCCAGATCGCCGACAAGGCGATGGGGCTCAACGGCGACCTGGTGACCTGGTCCAAGGCGAACCCGATCAACACGACGGTCAACGTCATCCCCGGCAGCGAGGACGACCGTAATCTGGCCGTGCTGCTCGAGGCGAACCGCGTGGGCCGCGGCAAGTCCGGCGCCCGCGACCAGATTACGATGACGGGCACGTACCCGGACGGCCGCAGCATCACCCTGTCGGCCGGCGTCATCACGGACGGCATGCCGGGCAACAGTGTCGCCAGTGCCGGCCGCCTCAAGTCCAAGGCGTATCAGTTCGCCTTCGAGGGCCTGTCGCGCGCCTGACGGCTGGACGCTCGCGCCGCTCGGCGTTACGGTGCGGTCAAACCCTGTAGGAACCGCACCCCATGCTCTATCCCAAGGACCTCGAACTCAAGACCGCGGCGGGCGTTACAAAGACCTTCGTGCTGACGAAGTTCCCCGCCACGGTCGGCCGCGAGATCGTCGCTAAATACCCCACGGCCAACCTGCCCAAGCTGGGCGACTACGGCGTGAGCGAGGCCACGATGCTGCGGCTCATGGCGCACGTCGGCGTGCGGCTGGACGGCCGCGACGAGCCGCAGATGCTCAACACCCGCGCCCTCGTGGACAACCACGCCGAGGACTGGGAAACCCTGGCGCGCCTTGAGTGGGCCATGCTTGAGTACAATTGCAGTTTTTTCGCGAACGGGCTGAGCTCCGATACCCTCACCGGGCTCGTGGAGAAAGCCCGGCCGTGGATTTCCCAAATGTTGACGGCTTTATCGGCGCAATCGTCGCCAGCCGCCAAGCCACCCTCCGAGAACTAAGCACGGTCTATACACTCGAGGATGCGTTCGACCTGTTTGAGATCGTCATCACTACCAACGTCAACGAGTACCTGGCCCAAGAGCACGCGAACCGCAAATAATGGGCATCCTCGACACCTTCTATATCCTGTTCGACACCGACGCCAAAAAGGCCGAGCGGGAAATGGCGGACGTGCGTCGGGAAGGCGAGCGCACCGCCGACGCGATCAACGACAGCGTCAAGGGCGCCCGGCACCTCGCTCCGGCCATCGACAAGGCGGCCGACAACGCGGGACGGCTGGGGCGGTCCTTCCGGGGCGTCGCGGGGCTGGTCACGGGGGTGCTGGCGGGCCTGGCGACGGCGAACCTTGCCGGCGGCCTGCTCAATGCGTCCGAGGGCTACAGCCGGTTCGGCAACTCTCTGCGCGTCGCGGGGCTTGAGGGCGAGCAACTGCTGGCCGTCGAGAACGCCCTGTACGCCTCGTCGCGCCGCAACGGTGTCGAGCTGGAAAGCCTCGGCACCTTGTACAGCCGCGTCTCGTCCGCCGCCGCCGAACTCGGTGTGAGCGAGGCCCAGGTGCTGCAGGTCACCGACGCGGTCTCGGCCGCCATCCGCGTGCAGGGCGGCGACGCCTCGCAGGCGCAAGGGGCCATGCTGCAGCTCGGTCAGGCGCTCGGCGCGGGCACGGTCCGGGCCGAAGAGTTCAACTCGATCACCGAGGGCATGCTGCCGCTGCTGCAGGCCGCCGCCTTCGCCTCCGACAAATACAGGGGCAGCGTCGCCCGCCTCCGTGCGGACGTGCTGGCCGGCAACGTCACGTCGCGCCAGTTCTTCGACATGATCCGCGCCGGCACCGACTACCTCAACGACAAGGCGGCCAAGGCGCCGCTCACCGTTGCGCAGTCCATGGTCGCGCTGCGCAACGCCGTCACCGTGACCGTCGGGCGGCTGGACAAGGTGTGGGGGGTCACGCGCACGATCGGCGCGGCGCTCGGGTGGGTGGCGGAAAACCTCGACACTGCCGCTGTGGGCTTCGCGGTTTTCGCGGGCGTCATCACCGCCGTGTACCTGCCCGCCATGACCGCTGCGGCCGTCGCTACACTCGCCGCGACCTGGCCGATCCTGGCCATCATCGCCGCCGCTGCCGCGCTCGGCGTGGCCTTCGCGCTGGCGTACGACGACGTTAAGGCGTTCATGTCCGGTCAGGACAGCCTGATCGGCAATCTCATGGAGCGTTACGGCTGGTTCCGGGCGACCATTGAGGGTCTCGGCGTGGCTTTCCGCGTCGTGGCGCGCATTGTGCTCTCGGTCGCAGCGGCCGGCGTGCGCGCCGCGCAGATCCTCGTCTCGGCCTTCCGGGGCTTCTATGCCGTCGCCGCGCCAATCTTTTCGCTCTTCCGCGACGTGGTCGTGGCGGTATGGTCGGCTATCAGCAGCGCCGTCATGGACCGGATCCGCCCGTGGCTTCCGCTGATCCGCTTCGTGTTCGACGCCATGACCGCGGGCATCCAGGTCGTCGGCTCCGTTTTCGGCGCGGTCTTCCAAGCTATCGGCGCATGGTGGGATCGCGTGTTCGGCAACATCGTGCGGGGTATCAACGTCGCGGTCAACGCCGCGCGAGGCCTGCTCGGCATGTCGGTGAGCGACAGCGCCCGGGCGGCGGCGTCCGGCGTCGGTGTTGGCCAGCGCCAACTCGCAGGCGCGGCGGCCTCGCCGTTCGCCACGCGTCCAGGGTCGGTCAGCAACAACGCCAGCAGCGTGCGCAATACGACGGTCAACATGGGCGGCGTCAACGTCAACGCGTCCGGGCAGGACCCCGACGCCGTGAGCCGTGCGCTGGGCTCGACGTTCGGCGCGGCGGCCTTCCAGTTCGACGACGGAGTGGCGCGCTAATGGCCTTGACCGCGACCAGCACCGAAGAGGCGACCGCCACCACCGACATCGTGGCCATCCGCCGCGCCGACACGGGCGAGCAAGTCTTCGCCGCCGCACGCCCCATGACGGCCAGCGTGTACGAGGTCGCGAAGGCCATGGAGCACCCGCTCGAGGACGGGGCGACCATCATCGACCACCTGGTCTTCCAGCCGGTCGAGATTGAAATGCCGCTCATGGTCACGGGCGAAACCGCGGCCGACGTGTACGACGAGATCCGCCAGCTATTCCGCGCCGGCATCCTGCTCTCCGTGCAAGCCAAGGCGCGCACGTACGATAGCATGCTGATCGTCGCCGTGCCTCACGACGAACGGCCCGAGGAGTTCGACGCGCTCACCATCTCGCTGCAACTGCGCGAGGCCGTCTTCGTGGCCAGCACCTACGGCGGCGCGACGGTGGTGGCGCCCGCCCCGGCCCGCCCCGGCGCACCGGCTACCCGCGCGCCCGCCGCCCGCGTGGCCACGACCCGGCGCGGGGCCCAGCAGACCACGCCCGCTCCGCCTGTCGCCGAGAGCCGGAGTTCGATCCTCTTCCGCCAGTTCGGGAGGCCGCAATGAGGGTCATTCCTCTTGAAGCCGTGCCTAACCAGGCGTTCACGGTGCGTGTCGACGATCAGGCGTTCGGGCTGCGCATCAAGGAAGCCAACGGCGTCATGGTGGCGGACGTGTCGGTCGGCGGCGTCGAGATCCTCTCGGCGGTGCGCCTGTGCGCCGGCACGCCGATCATCCCGTACGCGTATCTCGCGGGCGCGGGCAACTTCGTCCTGCTCACCGATGGCGGCGACCTGCCCGCCTATGCGCAGTTCAGCATCACGCAAACGCTGGTCTATGCCGCGCCGGAGGAAACGTGAGCGGCGCGCTTAACCCCCGCTTGCTGCGCGTCGGCATTGAGATCAACGGCGAAATTCGCGTCTATGACGAGCGCCTCGATATCCGCGTGTCGGGCACCAAAATGGCGAGCGCGGCGCAGAACGAGTGCGAGGTCACGATCTCGAACCTGTCGCGCGACGTGCGCAACTACCTGCTCACCGAGACGAGCCCGTTCAACCCGAACCGCAAGCCCAAGCGTATGTACGTGGACGTGGGCCGCGTCTCGACCGGCCTGCAGCGCATTTTCGTCGGTGAGATCACGCAGTCCTCGCCGTCGCAGCCGCCCGATATCGGCCTCACGCTCAAGGCGCTCACGGGGGCCTATTCGCGCGGTCTGATCATCGCCCGCTCCGGCCTCTCGCAAGAGCCCCTCTCGGCCATCGCCGCCCGGGTCGCCGCGGACCTCGGCGTGCGGCTGGACTTCCAAGCGACGGACAAGTCGATCGGTAACTACGCGTTCAACGGCAACGCCCTGGCGCAGGTCAACGCGCTCGAACTGGCCGGCGGCGTGGACGCCTATCTCGACGACACGACCCTCGTAATCAAGAACCGCGACGCCGCCTTGCCCGAGCGGGTCAAGGTGCTCTCGCGCGACAGCGGCATGGTCGGCGTGCCCGAGGCCACGGAACGGGGCGTCAAGGTGACGTTCCTGCTGGACAAGGATACCGTGCTCGGCGGACGGCTCGACCTTGAGAGCGGCCTTAACCCGGCGCTCACGGGCAGTTATACGATCTACACGCTGGGCTTCGAGGCCGCGTCGCGCGAGACGCCGTTCTACTGGACGGCCGAAGCGTCCCGCAACGGATATGTGCCGCCACAATGACCGACAGCTACGCCCCGCCCAGCGCCAACCCGGCCGACAGCAGCGGCACGATGCAAGGGCTGCTGCGCGTGTTCGGCGAGAAGCTCAAGCAGAACACCGACGACATGCTGCCCGCCCGCGTCGTGGCCTACGACCGCGCCACCAACCGCGCCACCGTGCAGCCCCTCGTCCAAATGGTCACGACGACCGGGGAGCGCGTCGCACGTGCGCAGATCCCGTCTGTGCCGGTTTTCCAGTACGCGGGCGGGGGCTTCGTGATCGCCTTCCCCCTGGCGCCCGGCGATCTCGGGTGGCTTAAGGCGTCCGACCGCGACATTGGCCTGGTCCTGCAGACGCTCGCCGAGGCCGAGCCCAACACGGCGCGCACGCACTCATTTCAGGACGGCATGTTCTTCCCGGACGTGTTGCGCCAGTGGACGCTCGACGGCGAGGACACCGAGCGCCTCGTCATCCAATCGACGGACGGGGCCACGCGCATCGCAGTCGGCGCGGAGATCGTCGCCGTGACCACGCCCGGGGCCGTCGAGGTGACCGCCGAGACCCTCACCGCAACCGTGACGACAGCGGACGTGACCGCGTCGGGCGGCGCAACCGTGACGACGCCCCTGCTGACCGTAGAGGGCAACCTGCTGGTCACCGGCACCATCACCGGGCAGGGTGGCCTTACCGGGGCGGGTGGGCTATCGTTCGAGACGCACAAGCATGGCGGCGTCGCGGCCGGCGCGGCGACCAGCGGAGGCCCCGTCCCGTGACCCTGTCCTTTGCCGTCACCGCCGACAACGATCTGGTCGTCGCCGCCAACGGGTCGCTCGCCTTGCTGCAAGCCGACCCCGCCATCTTGCAGACCTCGATCCACGCCGCCCGCACTCGTCTCGGCGAGTGCGTGCTCGACGCCCCGCGCGGCATCCCCTTCGGCGCGACGGCGTGGGCCGGCGTTCCGGACGTGCAGCGGTTCGTCGCGGCGTTGCGCACGCAGCTATTGGCCGTTGAGGGGGTCACGGGTATTGTCTCGCTCACCACGCGCCGCGCCGGGTCCAATCTCCGGTACGTCGCGACCCTGCGCACCGTCAACGGCATCGTGACCCTCAATGGCTGACTACGGCTATATCTCCGCGACCGGAACGGTGTTCCCGGACACCGGCGACATCCTCGCCCAAGTGCAGGCCGAGTGGCGCGCCGCGTTCGGGCAAGACCTGATCGTCACGCCGGACACGCCGCAGGGCGTCATCATCACGTTGCAGACGCTCGCCCGCGACGCCCTGGTGCGCAACAACGCCGCGCTGGCCAACCAGATCAACCCAAACCTCGCGGGCGGCATTTGGCTGGACGCGATTTGGGCGCTGACCGGCGGTGCGCGCGTCGTGGCCACGCGGTCGATCGTGCGCGAGGTCACGGTGGCCGGCGTTCCCAGCGCGCTCATCCCGCAAGGTTCGCAGGCTCGGGTCGGCGAGGCGGGCGCCCTGTTCGAGACAACCGGCGCCGTCACGCTCAACTCGCTCGGCCAAGGCCTTGCGACCTTCCGCTCGGTCGAGTTCGGGCCCATCGGCGCCGCGGCGGACGCCTTGGACACGATCGTAACGCCCGTCCTCGGGTGGGAGACGGTCAACAACCCCACGCCCGCCGAGCCCGGCACGACCACCGAGAGCGACGAGGCCAGCCGCGCCCGCCGCCGGGTCACGCTGGGCGCGCAAGGCGTCGCACTGCCCGACGCGATCCTGGCAGGCGTCTGGAATGTCGCGGACGTGACCTCGGTGGTCTTCCGCGAGAACGTCACCGACGCGCCGCTCGTCATTGAGGACCAGACGCTCGACCCGCACAGCATTTATGTCTGTGTGGACGGCGGCCTCGACAGCGAGATCGGCGCGGCGCTGCTGGCCAAAAAGTCGCTGGGGGCCGGATGGAACGGGACCACGACCGTCGCGGTGACCGACGCCGCCTCCGGGCAGGTGTACGACGTGTCATTCCAGCGCCCCGACGCTATCCCCATTTTCGCCGCGGTCGACGTGAAGGTGCTCGGACCCGGCGGGGATCCGGCCGCCGAGGTTCGCGCCGCCATTGTCGCCTACGCCAACGGCTTGCAGGAGGGCGAGGCGGGGCTGACGATCGGTCAGGACGTGTCGGCGTTCGAGTTCGCCGGCGCCGTGAACCGGGCCGCGCCGGAGCTGTACGTCTCTAACGTCCGCATCGGCTTGGCGCCCGGTGCGCTGGCCACCACGCCCATCGGCATTACGATCTCGGAGCGGGCGCAGGTGATCGCGGGCAACATCGTCGTCAATGTGACCTGATGACCACGATCCAGCCCTTTGACCCCGGCGCGGACCTCGAGAGCGCCCTGCTGTGGCAGTACGAGGCGGCGACCGGCCTGCGGTCCATCGTCGAGAGCGAGCAAGCATGGTTCGACACCAACCAGACCGCGTTCTGGTCGGACTGGTATCGCGACGTGTTCGACCTGCGCACGGCCAACGACTTCGGCCTCTCGGTCTGGGCGTTTCTCCTCGACCTGCCGCTGCTGGCCTATGCGCCGGCCACGGGCGATCGTCCGGTGTTCGGCTTCGGCGCGTTCAATCTCAACTTCTTCGAAAGCAACTTCGGACGCGACAACGACGCCGCGCTGCAGCTCTCGACCGAGCAACGCCGCCTGGCGCTTCGACTGCGCTACTTCCAGCTCACCACGCGCGGCGCGGTCTCGGAGATCAACACCTTCCTCGCCTATCTCTTCGGCGACGAGGGCGCGGTGTACGTGCTGGACGGGCTGGACATGACCGCTACGTACGTGTTCACCTTCCCGCCCAACGCCGCGCTCTTGTTCGTGCTGCAGAACTTCGACCTGTTGCCGCGCCCGGCTGGCGTCCGCATCAATATCCTGATAAATCCGGCTGACCGTTTCGGGTTCGCCCCATACTATTTGAACTTCGACAACGGCAACTTCGGTGAGAGCGCATGAGCACGCAGCACTTTTTCAAAGTCTCGTTTGCGGCGAGTGGCGATATCTCGCCCATCCCCGACGCGGCCCAGGTCGACGGCTCGATCAGCTACACCGAAGGGTACGGGCTGGACTATGAGCTTGACCCGACCAGCGACCCGGACGCCAAGCGCATCGAGCGCACGAAGTTTAACGACCTCATGCGGGCGATCACCGAGAACGTCCAGCAGTACCAGTATTTCGGCAATCCCGAGTTCGTGACCACGGCGCAGAACGGCGGCACGCCGGTCTCGTACGCCAAGGGTGCGCTGGTCAACTACGACACGGGCGGCGGCGTCTTCCAGCTTTACGGCTCGCTCGTCGCCAACAACACCGTGTTGCCCGGTTCGGACGCGACGAAGTGGCGCGCCATGGATATCTGGTCTGACAGCCTGATCGCCGTGGACGCGGATTACGTCACGCCAGCAAGCAACGCTCTCGTCACGTCGCCCGGCCGTCTGGCCAAGGCCACGCGCGAGGGGCGTCTGACCTACGCTGCCGCGACCCGGGCGTCCGGCGCGTATTCCCTCGCCCTGCCCGGGTCGACGTTCGTGCTGGTCACGGGCGGCCTCGTGGACTTCACCGTCCCCGACGCCTCGCCGGCCGGCCCGCTCACCCTCAAGGTCGGCGCGCTGGCCACGGTCGCGCTGCAGTCCAACACCGAGACCGACCCGGCCGCAGGCGACCTGCAGCCTGGCCGCGTCTACACGGCCCGCTACAGCGGCGCCAAGTGGCTGATCGTCCAGTCGTTGCCGTCGCAGCTCACGCCGCCCCCGGCCCTCCCCGATCGCCTCGCCGCGACTACCGCCAGTGTCGCCGCGGTAACGGACCTCAACACCGCCCTCTCGAACGGCTGGTATCGCGCCGCGGCCGGCGTGACCAACGGTCCGGCCGCCCTGGCCGCCGTCGCCCTGCAGATCGAGGTGAGCGCGACGGACAGCAACAACGTCTCGCAGATCGCCCGCGCCCAGACCGGCGTCAGCAGCTCCAACACGGGCACGCAGCAGCGGTTCCGCATCGCCGGGACGTGGGGGCCGTGGTTCCGCGTTTACTCGGGCGCCGCAGAAATTCAGCTCGTCGCCATTGAGCCGGGCATGGTTGGCTTTACCGCGGCGCCGAACCCGCCGAACGGTTGGCTTCTGCGTAACGGGCAGGCCATCTCGCGCACCACCTACGCGGCGCTCTTCGCCACCATCGGCACGATGTACGGCGTCGGGGACGGGGTCACGACATTTAACGTGCCCGACTGCGTGGCCAACGGGGGGTATTTTGATCGTGCAGGCACGCCGGACGGGGTGAACTACGGCGACACGGTCGGCCCCCACCTGCACGCCGTTAGCCCCCCGCCGCGCAACAGCGAGGGCGGCTCCGGCTATACGGTGACCGGCGGGACGGGGACGGGCGAGCCGCTCTTCACGTACAATACCGACACGCACAACCCGAGCGGGGAAACCGCGCCGAAGCACCAGCGTTACCTTCCCATCATCAAATACTAGGGGCCCGCCATGCAAGACCTGCCTCCGCCGCCTCCCCCTCCGCCGCCGCCGCCGCTTCCCCCTCCGCCCCCTCCAAGGACGGAAGAGAGCGACGGCCCCACGCCCCCGTGACCCCGCTAGGGATTTGGTGCGTTACCACGGTCGTGCTGGCGTTCTTTCGAGCGTCGGCGCGCCCGTTTGCGGCCCTTGTTTTTGTGCACTGGGCGTCAACACAGTTCGTTTGGCGCCTGTTCGGCGACGCGGTTTATGCGTATCTCGCGCCACGCGACATTGCGCTGGGCGTTATCGGAGCGTGGCTTGCGTGGCGTCGGCCCTCATGGTCGCGCAGCGTGATCGTTCTTTGTCTCGCCGCAATGTCTCTCGCACACGTTGCGTACTGGACAGCACTTGCGGGGGGCGTGTATGCCGGAGGGGCGTACATGGACACGCTAAACGCCCTGTTCGGCGTGATTTTAATCTCCTTGGGGGCCTCGGCTGGTGGTTGGCTTGTCGCTAATCTGCGCGCTAGGATGGGTCCCGATCATTCTAGTGTTGCGCCATTGGGGGCAAAGAGACGATGACCGACGCCGCGACCATCTCGCTCGGCCTGTTTGTGACCATGATCGTGCAGACCACCGGGATCGCGTTTTGGGCGGGGAGGGTGACGCAACGTCTGGTCGCGGTCGAAAAGACCTCTGGCGATAGCGAGAAAGTCACGCGGCTCACCGTCGAGATGGAGCACGCCAACGCTTCGCTTGACCAGCTCGCGCACCAAATGGAGAGCGTACAGCGGCAGCTCTCCAACATCGCGACGGGGCGCGCCAACGTCTCGGGCACACTTTGACCGACGCACCCGAAACCCTCGCCGACGCGACTGCGGCCATCACCGGCACCATCACCGGGCCCGGCACGCCGGACGCAGTGCACGCCGTTGCGCGCGAAGACGACCTGTCGCTCTGGATGCGCAACCTGGCGGGTCCGGCGCTCTGCGGCATCATCGTCCTCGTCATCGTCACCTTGTCCAACCTGCAAACGCTCGTCGGCGTCGCGGCGCTCTGGGGGCAGATCAGCGAGGTCACGCGGGTGCATTACGTCGGCGGGATCGGCGTGGCCCTCGCCATCATGGTCGGGCTGCTGATCTGGCGCATGGTCGCCGGCAAGCCCACGCGCATCGAGGTGAAGGCCGGTCCCGGCTCGTTCGTGCTTGAGGGCGACGGCGAGGCCTGACCGGGACGCAGCGTGTACAAGGGGCCGCAGTGGCGGCAAGCCCGCGAACCGTCCTTGGCTTTCTGGATCCCGCGCTTTCCGCATTTCGGGCAGTGGGCCATGTCGGCTCCTAGGAGGGGTTGAGCGTGCGACCCTTCGCCTTGGGTCCTACGGGTCGCACGCTCGCGCCCTTCTCGCTGCAGGGACCGGGATCCCCTATTGCAGCGCCGAATGGCGCTGCACGCTGGCCGCTCCTCTAGGACTTAGGGCACGAGGGTACAGCCGGCGGAGACTTACTCGGCGGGAAGCGCGCTCACGTTCGCGAGCGGCAAAGCGGCCAGATCGGGGTTGTCGGCCAGCAGCTTCGCGGCCAGCTTGTCGCGCGCGGCCCGGGCCTCGGCCGATTTGATGCGAGCGATCGCGTCGGCTTCCTGCGCGGCGATGGTCTTGGCCCCTTCCGTGTCCACGCGGTCGATCAGCCACTTGATCTGCACGGAGCTGTCGAAATCGACCTCAATCCCTGTTGCGATTATTTGGCGAAGCTAGGCTAACGTGACGGGCGCGTCAACCCTTCCGATACCGACGCCCGCGCCATCCGCCCGCCGCGCTGATCGGCCACGGCCCGACCTCGTCGCGCGCCCAAGGCGGCATCGTGGCCATGATACGCTCGACCTCTTCAACGCTGCCCGCGCCGGCCGGCACCTCGACCACGATCTCGTCGTACACATGCAGCACGGTCGGATAGCCCGCGGCGCGCAGGCCGAGGATCCCATAGCGGAGAATATCGTGGGCCGTGGCCTGCACGACATTCTCGGTCAGCCGGCCGCCGTAGGTCTCCATGGGCACCCAGCCCATCGGCCCGTACTTCGGGTTCGAGTTCCACGTCATATAGACGATGCTCAACTCGTCCGCCCGGCGCGCCGACGGATAGAGGCGGGGCGACCAGTATGTCAGCTCGCGGCCGGACAGCAGCCGGATGATCAGGGCGTCGCCGCGCATGAAGAACCGCACGCCGCGCCAGTCATAGACCTGCCCGGGGTTCTGGATCGCCGCGATGGCCATGCCCTCGTAGCCGAACAGTTCCGGCCGGCGGTCGCGGTCCCACGGGAGGCCGCGGTATTGGCCGCCCCACAAGTCCACGATGGCGGGCGACGCGGCGCGCCAGGCGAGGATCTGCGCCTTGATCACGTCGTCCGGCTCGGTGCTGCCGAACGCCTTGTACGAGCCGATCCAGCCGCCAAAGCCGCAGGCGAGCTCGGACACCTTGCCGATCGTCTGGCGGTCGGGGTGGTGGTCGCCGTGCTCGGCATAGTACGCGAGGTACTGCTCGAGCGGCGTGCCGGTGATCTTGCTCGCCCCGACCAGATATATCGGCTTGTTCTCCCGGAATGCGTCGATGCGCCACTGCTCGCCGGCCAGCATGGCGATGACCACGGCCTCGATCGCGCTGTAGTCGCTGGCGATCAGGTCCATGCCCGGGCCCGCGACGAACAGGCCTCGCAGGCACCCCGAGATCGACAGCAGCGCGTCGCCGAAGAACCATTCGACCAGCGGCAGAGACTTCGTGGCCATGATCTCAAGGACGTGATCGACCGCCTCGGCTGACCATTTGCCGCGCTTGGCGGTCGCCGCGTCCGTGCCGCACCACGGGCACGCGCTGTGTCGGGGCGTAAATGGCCGCCGGCACCCCTCCGAGGCGCACCAGGACAGGTTGGGCCCTGCGCGCGGCAGATTGAGCGGCTGCGGCCCCTCGCCCGTCGGACGCCCCGTCCGCGCGCCGTGGTGGATGATCAGATTAAGCAGGCGGTCGGCGCGGTTCGCCTGGTGCTCCATGGCGTACAGTTTCTTGACGGACGCCGAGCCGATGAGCTGGCGGATCTCCAACACGCGGCGCGGCGCCCATTGGCCGCCCGGCGGGTGCGGAGGGAGGCGGGCGAGCGTCTCGTCGATCGCCTCCTCGTCCATCTTGTCCATGTGCACGCCGAACGCGGCAAGCCAACCCTTCGTGGCCTGTAGCTGCGTCGGGTCCAGCCCGCCGGTCAGCGCACGGAACTCGTCGCCATATACGTCGAGGGCCTGCTCGAGCACGGCCATGCAGTCGCGCAGCGCCGGACGATCCACGGCAATGCCGCGGCGGTTGATCTCTTGGTCGACCATCCAGAACACGAGCTCGTCGTCGCTCATGGGCGGCGTCGCCGCGCTGGCGGCCTGCTCGGCTTCCACATCGCGGTCGCAGTACCGGCGGTACGCCTCGAACTGCTCGGGGTCCTCGTGGGGCAGGATGCGGCGGCGCGGGTCTTTTTTCGTCGGGTCTCTCGGCATCGAAAAGACCTTCATCAGCCGCGTGCCCTCTTTGTCCTTCGCGGACGTACCGAGAACCGCGGCCAGATTGCCCAGCGCGCCGGGAAGGGAGGCCACGCGGGCCTTGGCCGCGCTGCAGCGTAGCTGATAGACGTACGGGGCGAGCGACGGCCAGCCATAGAGACGCGTGCACCCGTTCTCCCAGCACAGGAACTCGAACATCAGGTTGTGACATTCCAGCAGGCCGCCCGCCGCAAGGTGGTCGAACAGGTCTTGCGGGGGCGGGTCGCCAGGGCGCCAGCGCCGCACGCCGCGCCCGTCCTGCAGATCATACGACGCGGTCAGCACCTCGAACGTTGGATGCTCCGTATAGACCGACGTGCCGACGACGGGCAGGCCCTTAGACCGGGCACCCCGCGGCGCTTCGTGCTTGCCGGTCTCGGGGTTCCAGACGTACCCGGCCTCGCTGTAGGTCTCAAAGTCGAGCGCGGGGAGGGTCACGCGGTCGTCAACTCGGTGATCGTCCAACCGTGGTCAGTCCGGTCGATAAAAATGAGCATCCCCGCGCCATAATCGACGTAACGCTCGCCCTTGCGCGTGATGCGCACTCGGCGGGTAATCGCGTCCCACTGGTTTGCCGCGTGCACATAGTGCCACCCGAACAGGCGGTTAAGCAGTCTCCACATGGCGTCTCTCCCTCGTCGCGGTGGTTAGGGCCGGGGCACCCCGTCAAGAGCGCCCCGGATAGTCAGAACGGGATTTCATCCCATAGGCAGAAACCCTTGAGGGCCTGTCCGCCGGCAAGGCAATTGCAGGCGTATCCCGCCGGAGCGGGACACGTCCGCAACCGCCCCGTTACTGGGGGACCAACAGCCCGTTGGCGATGAGCATTTCGTCGGTCCAGCCCGCCGCGATATACGCCTCGTACGTGGTGGTCGCGGCGGCGGTGAGCTGGCGCACCGGAGCGGGTGCAGGCGCAGCAGGGGCGGGTGCAGGCGCGGCAGGGGCCGGAGCCGGTGCGGCAGGGGCCGGAGCCGGTGCGGGTGCGGGTGCGGGCAGGTGCGGGGCCGGGGCGGTCAGGGGCGTCGCGCCGGCGGGCAGGGCCGCACCGCCACCGAACGCCTCGCTGGCGGACGGGCCGGACTGGGTGATGATCTCCGGGCCCTCGGCGCGGACGCAGAGCATGTTGAGGTTCGTATAGACCCCGGGGCGCTGGGCGTTGTCGTTGCCCGCGACGCCGCCGCTGACCTGGACGTACCATCCGGTCTTGCAGTCCTTCATCTCGACGAACACGCCCGGCGTGGCCTCCCGGAACACGCCCGGAGCGCCGATGCTGGCGCCGCGCGTATAGCGGATGACCCAGTGCCCGGCGAACCCTTCGCGCTCGGCCCATCGTTTGCCCGCCGTGTCCACGCCGTCGCCGTCGATCACCTTGTACGAGAAGCTCGGGTGCGAGCTCGGGCCTTGCGCGCCCTGCGGGAAGAGGTGCGGGAACGCCCGCGCCGCTTCGGTCTTGATCTCACCGAGGTGCTTGCCGATCGGCGAGCCCGTGGCGATCTCCTGTTCGATCGTCGTGGCGCCCGGCGACTTGGCGTAGGCCACGCCGACGAAGAACTGCGGGTTGGGCTGGCCGGCGTTCGGGCCGGTCTTGATCGTGCGGGGCGCGCCGTTCTGGTCCTTCTCGGACGGCTTGTACGCGTCGCCCTGGACGAGACGCCCGATCGGCGAGGTGAAAGGAATGGCGTTGGCCATGGTTAGTCCTCCTTGCCCCCGAACACTCGGGCGGCGGTTGAGGCATCGCGAGGCGTGAGCTTCGCGGCGCCGGTAGGTCTCTCTGCGTAAGCGGCGATGACGGCGGCGTCAAGCCCCAAATCACGCGCCTGGTTCGGGGTGATCGCTTCGGACGGTTTGCGCAACTCGACGCCCATCATGTCGCCGAGCGCGAACACCTCGGCGGACGGTTTGGCCCACCGCTCACGGGCTTTGCCGTGCGTGATCGCCCAGCCCGTCTCGACGCCTTTGCGCGTCTCGGCCATGACCGTCGCCTCGACCGCATCGACGTGGCCCTTGAGCCGCTGCTGTGCGATCTGCAGGTTACGCAGGTGAAGGCCGAGCGCGGCGGGCGGCAGGTCACGGGGCACCGCCTTGCCCGCCATGTCGACGATGTTGAGCGCGACGGCCTGCGCCGCCGGGCATCCGTGGTTCGCTGCGCAGTACCGGCAATGCGCGCCGGTCTGCGTGAGCGCCTTGGGTGCGGTCGCCAGCGCGGCCATGCGCGCCAGCACCTCGATCTCGGCCATGATGACGCGGCCCTTCGTGTCCCATCGGCGCACCGGGCCCACGTCGTCATAGTTGCGGGGCTGCACGATGCGCAGCGACACGTCCAGATCGGCCACGTCCTCGGCGGTCAGCTCGTACGCCTCGAACACGCCGGCCGCATAGGCGATAAGCTGCGCCGTGCGGGGATCAACATAGCCGTGCCCGTACTTGAAGTCCCAGATGATCACGCGGCCGGCGCGCTTGCCGTTCAACCCGGTGTTCCAGAGTTCTATGAGGAACCCGTCCGGCGTGCCCTCACAGAGCCCGTGGATCAGGCCGTGCATCGTGAGCTTCGTCTCGATACGCAGCGTCGGCCGCCCGCGTTCCAGATAGTGCGCGTCGTACTCCTTGCGCACGTCCTCCACGAAGCACTGCCCCGCCTCGATCATTTCCTCGTCGATCGGGTGGCCGTTGGGCGCCAGCGTGCCGACGGGGTGGATGCGGCCCTGCACGGCCTCGGTGACGTAGTAGTGCGCCGCGGTGCCCTCGCGGGCCTTCGGGCTCTCCTCGTCCTCGGAGTACAGCGCCTCAAGCACGTACGACCCGGCGCAATTCGACCAGATCGGCGCGGACGAGGGGCGCAAGAGGGGCGCAGGGGGGCCGACCGGGCAAGGGTCGCCGTGTGCGGTGTTGTGGGTCATTGCTCGGGCTCCACAAATTCAACGTCGCAAGCCTCGATATCACCGAAGCCCGTGGTGAGAATGACGTGCGATCGTTGGTTGATCAGGCCGCCGGGTTCGTACCAGTCCTCGCCGGTCATGTCCTGCCCGCCGCTCGGCGGATAGTAGTCTCCGGTCATGCGGACCCGTTTCGCCAGCACCGTCGTCAGATAATCCGTCAGGTCGCGGGGCTGGTCCTCGTAGTGGATGCGACGTTCCTTACCGCCCCAACCACGCGCACGGACCGCACCGCGCGCCAAACCATCCACGATCTCTCGCTTGACCCGAAACGGCACCTCGTGCGCGCCGTCCGTAAAGCCCAGCAAGCGCATCGCCTCCGTGAACTGCGGGTGGTCGTCGAACTCGGCGCGCAGGTCCGTGAAGACAAGCGGATAGCCGACGCGTTTGATAAATCGGGGTCGCTCGATGCGCACCGTATCCCCGACCCGGATAGCCTTGCCCATGGTCAGACCTCCCCCAGTGCGGACAGGTACAGGTCGAGGATCGCGTCCTCTTCCTGCCGCTTGGCCTTATCCTGGCGACGGATGCGGATCACCTTGCGCAGGATTTTCACGTCGTAGCCCTCGCCCTTGGCCTCGAGGAAGACCTCCTTCATGTCGGCCATGACGGCGGCCTTGTCCTCTTCGAGCCGCTCAATGCGTTCGATCACGGTGCGGAGCCGACCCTGCGCCGCGCTGGTCAGCACGTCGGGGTCGTTGGGCAGGTAGTGCGGATCGTCCGTCATGCCGCCCCCCGCTCGGCGATCATCGCGTCGAGGCCGGCGCGGAACTGCGGTATGAACGCAGCGTTGGCGGGGGCGACGAGGTCACGCAGGCTCGTGAGGCCCAGTCCGACCGCGATGGCGATCGTGTCGGCCGCCGTGATGACGCCCTGCGCCTGCGCCGCCGTGGCCACCTTCATCGCCTCGGCGAACTGGTCCGCACCGGAAGGCGTGGGCGCAGGTCCAGTGCTCGCCGCAGGTGCCGGGGCGGGGGGTGGCGCCGGGATGGCAGACGCAGCGGCGGACGGTGGCGGCGGGGGAGGGGCCGGCGGTGCGGCCGGGGGGAGCGGGGCGCCCGCCTCGGGCGGCGAGACCAGGCCGTCCGCCACGGCTTCGCGCAGGGTGCGTTTCGCGGGCGTCTCCGGTTCGGGGTACGTCTCGCGCAGCTCGGCCCGCACCTTGTGCTCGACGAGCTGGTTGAGGCCACGGCGCTTCATCCAGACGCCATTGGCGCTGCGCTTGTGGTTGCTGCTGTGGATCCGCCCGTCCCACGGGAGGCCCTCGGCGTCGAGGTCCACGTCAGAAGGGGATGCATTGCTCGTCGCAGTCGAGCCGATGGGCATGATCGGGGACGGGGCGGCCTGCGTACCAGCCGGGGCCGATGCGGGCGCGGTGGCCGAGGCGACAGGTACGAAAGGGGCGGCACCGCCGAACGCCGCCTCCGGGGTGAGCGGCTCGTCGGGACGGGCTGCGGCCACGTCGGCCTCGGCAGGCCAGCGACGCTCGTCGTGCGGCGCGGCTTCGGGGAGCGGGCAGCGCGTCGGGAAGGGCAGCAGCGGCTCGTCGGAGTGCGTCCCGGTGATATCCAAGGACCCCAAGGCCTCGGTCACCGCGTCGGGGTGCAGCGTCATCAGGAGCGCGGCGAGCGCCCCGGCTTCGAGGGGCCGCAAGTCTGCGGTGGTGATTTCAATCTTGATAGCCATGCCCTCAGGCTCCTTTTTTCATACAGGTTTTCAGCGCGCCAAGGCGCTCAACAATCTCGTCGGCCGAATAATGCCCGGCTTGCACCATCGCCCACAGGAAATGCTCGGGCACACCCTCAAGGGCCGCTACGATCCGTTGCGCCTCGGGAAGACGGAAACGGGTCTGCGAGGCAAACTTCTCGGGGGTCACTCGGTTAATCTCCTGCTTGACAATGCGTCCTCATACCATGCATGACCGGGCCGTCAAGGGAGAACGCAACGTGCTGCACAAACTGATCGAACGGGTCGCGGCCCTCAACCCCAACGCCGGCGAGATCGGTGACGGGATGCTGGCCACGCTGGTCGAGGAAGCGGTCATGGCGCAGGACGACCTCGCCGCCCTCACGGCCCTGCTGGACCGGGACCTGCGGTACGATGGCCCCGACGTGGTCATTCCGTGCACGGCCTCGGGCGACGCTATCGCCACGGTCGCGCGGGCTCGCCGGGCGCTCGGCCTGTGATCCTTCGGCCCTATCAGCAGCAACTTGACTACGACGTGGACCAGGCGTGGCAGCACGGCGCGCGCAACGTGCTCATGCGCCTGCCGACCGGCGGCGGCAAGACGGTGCTGCTGGCCACCATGGTGCGCCGCCATCAGGGCGCGTCGTGTGTCATCGCGCACCGCGACAACCTGCTGCTGCAACTCTCGCTCGCACTGGCCGCCGCGGGCATCCGGCACAACATCATCGCCTCGGCCGTGACGCGGCGGCAGATCATCGCCGCGCATATCCTCAAGACCGGCCAGACGTGGTTCGACCCGGGCGCGCGGTGCGCCGTCGCGTCGGTCCGCACGCTCAACTCCGTGAAGGGCCTCGACCACTGGTTCGCGCAGGTCACGCTCTGGGTCGTGGACGAAGGGCACCACCTCGTCGTGGACAACGAGTGGCACACCGCCATCTCCAAATTCACGCATCCCGCCTGCCGCGGCCTGCTGCCGACGGCGACGCCAGCTCGGGCGGACGGCCAGGGCCTCGGGCGCCACGCCGACGGCGTCGCGGATATTATGGTCGAGGGCCCGTCGGAGCGGTGGTTGATCGACGAGGGGTATCTGACCGACTACCGCATCGTCATGGCCGAAAGCCACCTCACGCGCCTGCTGGAAGCCGAGAAGGTCGGCAAGTCCGGCGACTACTCCCCGGCGACGCTCAAGCGCACTGCCCACGAGGCGGGCGACAGGTTCATCGGCGACGTGGTCGAGACCTATCTCAAATGGGCGGCCGGCAAGCTGTGGATCACGTTCTGCCCGGACGTTGACACCGCGGTGGTCACGGCGACGCGGTACAACGAGGCGGGCGTGCGGGCCGAGGTACTGACGGGGGACACCGAGTACGGCTATCGCTTCAACATCCTGCAACGGTTCGAGCGGCGCGAGATCCTGCAACTCGTCGTCGTGGACATTGTGTCGGAAGGCTTCGACCTCCCCGCCATCGAGGGCGCATCGTCGGCGCGCAAAACGGAAAGCCTGCCGCTATTCCGCCAGCAGTTCGGCCGCACGCTCCGTCCGCTCTGGGCTCCGGGGTTCGACCTCGACACGCGTCGGGGCCGACTGGACGCCATCGCCGCGAGCTGCAAGCCCCGGGCCATCTGGATCGACCACGTCAACAACGTCGGCAACCCCGCGATCGGCCTGCCCGACCGGCCTATGATCTGGACGCTGGACCGCCGAGGGTCACGCAAGGGCGGCGGGGGCGACGGCATCCCGCTCCGGGCGTGCATCGGCCGCCCGCCCGAGGCCCCCGGCTGTATGCAGCCCTATGAACGGTTCCGCATCCTGTGCCCGTACTGCGGCACGCCGGCCCCGCCGCCCGCGTCGCGCTCGTCGCCCGAGGCCGTGCAGGGCGACCTCGTCGAGTTGGACGCCGAGACGCTTGCCAGGTTGCGCGGCGCGGTCGAGGCGCGCGACGTGCCGCTCGAGGAGTACCGGGTCCACGCCCTGCAGACGCAGCCCGCCGTTGCCGTCATGGCCAACGTGAAGCGCCACGCCGCCGCGCAGGACGCACAGGCCGCGCTCCGGGCCGCCATGACGGCGTGGTGCGGCGCCCGCATCGCCGAGGGCCTGCGCGACCGCGAGGTGCACCGGCTATGGTGGGAAACTTTCGGGGTTGACGTTCTTACCGCAAGAGCCCTAGGTCGTCAGGAAGCAGACAGCCTGACCGAGAAGGTACGTGACGCCCAAAACGACAAAAATATACGGGCTTAGACGTCCCGGAGAGGACGTTCGCTACGTGGGGAAAACTCTAAACTTGATAGGCGACCGCTTGCGAAGTCACCGTAACAGCAAGCAATCTTCGCTCCCGGTGCACCGGTGGTTGAGAAAACACGGAGACGTTGAGGTTGTTTTGCTAGAAGAGGTCGCTTCCGGTGGAGATTGGAGCGCCCGTGAACGGTATTGGATCCAGGAGTGCGTTAAATCTGGTTGCTGCCTGAACATCGCCAAAGGCGGGGAAGGCGCGCACTTCGTCACTCGGACGCCAGAACACCTCGCAAAAATCGCAAAGGCGCTAGAGAAATACAAAACGGGGTGGGACGCACCGTGTCAGACGTGCGGGAGAACAGTAAGAGTAACGCCCAAAAACGGTAAAAAATACTGCTCTTTAAAATGCCACGGGGTTGCTTCTCGCGGGGTTTCCAAACCTCAAAATAGGACGCCCGAACAGCAAAAACGGGCGATAAACGCCGCCGCTGCGGCTCGGCGAGCCCGAACGCACTGTATTAAGGGCCACGAGCTTTCGGGAGCCAACCTCCGAATAAACCGTGCCGGAAGTCGTGTTTGCAAAACGTGTCAGCGGGAACATGTCCGCCGTGCCCGGGCGCTCGGGCGCGCCGAGGCCGAGACCTTGACGGCGCGCTTGACCGGCTCGTCACAGTGAGGCATGAGGGGGTATGACGAACGCCTCACGAAAGACCCAGATCAATAGGTGCGTACCGCATTCGGTCGAGCAGGCGGTGGCACGTGGGGCACAGCACCCAAACCTTTTCCGGCCATCGACAGTTTTCGACGCTGCGCCGCGCACCGAACCGTGCGTGCTCCGGACGGTGCGCGATCTCCACGACGCGCGCCTCTCCGCAAGACTGACACGCGCGCGGCGCATCGGGGTTATTGCGGTAAAATCTGACGTTCTGGCTGTCCGGCAGCGCCTTTTCGCGAGAGCGCGCACGGTTCGCCGCTTCCGCCAGAGGGCGACGCGCGTGGTGTTCACGAACGGATTTATTGTTCTGCAGTCGCTGACAGGCCGGCGAGCACAGCCACTTGTTTCTCTGGTGCGGCCCGATAGGGAACTGTGCGCCGCAATACCGACAGTCGTGATGGGTTACGGGGGTCGGGGAGGCGTGCTCTTTGAACCAACGCGCTTTGCACCGCGTCGAGCAGTACTTGCGGGCCAGGTGCGATCCGACCATTTCGGCGCCGCAAACGACGCAAGGGTGTTGAGTGCTCATGCGTCGAGACATACCACTTTTTGCGCGAGATTTACACGGTGAAAAAGTGGGCCTACTATAACGAAATTGATCCTTTTGCGGCGGATTGGCTGCGCGAACTCATTAAGGCGGGCCAGATCGCGCCGGGGATAGTAGATGACCGAAGCATCGAAGATGTGCACCCCGACGATGTGCGGGATTTCGTCCAGGTGCATTTGTTTGGGGGGATCGGCGTCTGGTCCCACGCCCTGCGACGTGCTGGGTGGTCTGACGATCGCCCAGTTTGGACAGCATCTTGCCCCTGCCAACCTTTCAGCGCGGCAGGCAAAGGCGCTGGGTTTGACGACGAGCGGCATCTCTGGCCGGCCCTCTTCCACCTCATCACGCAGTGCCGCCCTGACACAGTCTTTGGCGAACAGGTTGCAAGCAAGGACGGCCTCGGTTGGTTCGACCTTGTACACGCTGACCTGGAAGGCGCGGGCTACGCCGTCGGGGCGGTCGATACCTGCGCTGCGGGCTTCGGCGCGCCGCATATCCGACAGCGGCTCTACTGGACAGCCTTGGCCGACACCGACGACGCGCGACTGGAAGGACGGCTCGCGCAACGACAACGTGCCGGAGAACGCCCTGTTGGGTCGGGCGGTGTGGCAGGCGGGCTGGCCGACGCCGACAGCCATGGAGCCGGGGACGGACCCAGACAAGGTGTGGGCGCGCAAGCAGCGGCTGACCGAGGCGACGGGGGTGTACCGGGGGAACGACTGTGGCCTTGGGAGCAAGGTGCACTACGCGGGCTGGCCGAGCCCCACGACCCCCTCGGGCGGCCAGACCTTTCCGGACGGGACGACCACGACGGGTCAGACGCCGGACGGGCGCAAGGTGCAGGTCACGCTGGGTCTGGTAGCGGACGCGGCGGGCTGGCCGACGCCGCAGGCGCACGACACCTCGGGCCGATCGGAAACGCAGAAGGAACTGCACGGGACGAAGCACGGCTGCGCCTGTCTGGTGCTGGACGCGAAGCAGGCGGGCTGGCCGACCACCCGAGCGGCGGACGGCGAGAAGAACGTGCGGACCTGCGACGGGGCGATGCGGGAGATCGAGCGCAAGGGCTCGCCGCAGGACTTGGCGCAGGCGGCTGCGATCACCGGCCCGGCCCGACTAACGGTCTCTGGCGAGATGCTGATTGGATCCACTGCCGGGATGGAAAGTGGCGGCCAGTTAGCGCCAGCCCACAGCCGGTGGCTTATGGGGCTACCGAGAGCTTGGGACGTGTGTGCGATGCGCGTGCAGAAGCCGTCGAGGAAGAAATAAATGCCGTCCTCGAAATACCCGGAAACGGAACGGCCCTGCGAGACCTGTGGGACCACCTTGCTTCGCAGACGGCATCCGAAGGATGGACGCTTGGAAGGGTTCCGGGACTTTGCGAGGCGCCGTTTTTGCTCGCTTTCCTGCGCCAACTCGCGGAGCAAAGGCGGGGTGTCTCGGAACGCCTATCTCTACCACGCGCGGAAACACCTCAAGACGGCCTGCGAAGCGTGCGGACAGACGACGGAATTGCATGCGCACCACGTCAACGAGGACTGGACGGACAATCGCAAGGCCAACATTCAGACGCTGTGCGTCTTCTGTCATCAGTTCTGGCACGGGCTGCACAGGAGGCTTGGGCTCTCGACCACAAAACCTATGCCGAAACTTACTTCCCGCTTGCAAGCGGCGCGGTCAACAGGGTCGGACGACTGCGCGGCTACGGTAACGCCATCGTCGCGCCGCAAGCCCAAGCCTTCATTGAAGCGGTGATGCACCATGACCAGAATTGACACCGTGACCCTCACCAACGACGGACTGCTCAAGGCGTTCGACTTCGCCCGCCGCGCGCAGGACCGCGCCGACGAGGCGTTCCTCGCCAGGTTCCCGCCGGGCGCGACGATCTCGTGGGACCGCAAGGGCGCCCAGTTCGGCCAGGTCATCAGGCACGGCGTCACGGGCCGCATCTATGTGCGCAACATTGAGACCGAGGCGGAATACTGGGTCACGGTGGGCGACGTGCTGCGGGCGATGCGCCAATGACCGCCGCCAGCGAGGCCCGTGTGCAGTCCGAGGTCCGTCTCGAGGCGGCGCGCTACGGCATCCACCTGTGGAGAAATAATGTCGGAGTGCTGCGCGACGCGAACGGCCGGCCGGTCCGCTACGGCCTGGCCAACGACAGCGCGCAGATCAACGCCGTGCTCAAGTCGTCCGATCTGGTCGGCTGGCGGCCGGTGGTGGTCACGGCGGACATGGTCGGTCAGACCCTCGCCGTGTTCGTCGCGAGAGAGTGCAAGGCCGAGGGCTGGACGTTCCGGGGGACGGAGCGCGAGATCGCGCAACAGCGTTGGATCGACATGGTCAACCACAACGGCGGAGACGCGGCGTTCGTCTCGGGCCTCGGGAGTTTCTCCAAATGACTAAACGACCCATTCAAGAGTTCCGCGCCGAGGAGGCCGCCGCCAAGGCCGCCAGGATCGCCGCCGTGCTCGAAGCGGCCATAGCCGAGGCGCAGGCCGACGGCTACCAGTGGATCAGCCGCGACGCCGTGGCGGCCCGCGCCGGCCTCTCGGCGGGCAGCGTCTCCAACGCTTTCGGGGGCATGCGCGCCCTCAAACGCCGCGTCATGGTCGAGGCGTGCGCCCGACCTATCCCCAGCATTGTCGCGCAAGGGCTTGCAGACGGGTCGGATATCGCCCGAAATGCCGCCCCGTCCGTCAAGGAAGCCGCTCTGGCCACGATCCGGTAGCATGCTCACCCTCCCGCCTGCCCTCGCCGCGCTCGGCGCTTGGCCGCAGTTTGTCTGCTGGTTCGCGCAGCCCAAGCCCGGCAACCCCGGGAAGCTGGACAAATTCCCCTGTGACTGGCGTACCGGCGCCGTCGTGGGTATCAACGACCGCGATGCATGGACCACGCCCGACAACGCCCTGGCCGTGCACTCGGCATACGATCGCGGGTGGGGTTCCGGTGCGGGCTTCGTCTTTACGGCGGACGATCCGTTCTTCTTCGCCGACATTGACGGCGCGGCCCAGCCGGACCCGCTAGGCGGTCCCCCAGTGTGGTCGCCGCTCGCGCAGGGCATCCTCGCGCGCTTCCCGGGCGCTGCGGTTGAGCTCTCCCAGTCGGGGCGTGGCCTTCATATCTTCGGCCAGGCCGCGCCGATGGCCCACGGCAAGCGCAACATCTCGCTCAATCTCGAACTGTACACCGAGGGCCGGTTCTGCGCCCTGACCGGCGTGGGCGCCCTCGGCGACGCCTCCACGGTGCACACCGCCGCGCTCGCCCAGTACGTCGCCGACTACTTCCCCGTCGTGAGCGCCGGCGCCGCCGCAGGCTGGACGACCGAGCCGTGCGCTGAGTGGCGCGGGCCGACCGACGATGACGAGCTGATCCGGCGCATGCTCGCCAGCGGCCAGCGACAGACCGTCGCGCAGGCGTTCGGCGCAGCCTCGCAGGCTGGCGCTGGCGCCCCGACCTTGCGCGACCTGTGGGAGGGCGACGCGGACGCCCTGGCGCGCCAATGGCCGGGAGAGGGCGGCAAGGCGTACAACGCCTCGAGCGCCGACATGGCGCTGGCCAACCAGCTCGCGTGGTGGACGGGCCGGGACTGCGACCGCATCGAGCGTCTCATGCGCCGCTCCGCCCTCGCCCGCGAGAAGTGGGACACGCATCGCACCTATCTGGTCGACACGATCACGCAGGCCGCCGGGTTTATCCGGGGTTGCCTGACCGACCCGGCCTCGGTGGTCACTGAGGACCAGGTTGTCGCCGCGGTCGAGGCGGGCCGGACGCTGCGGGACGCCACGCGCGAGTGGATGGGGGCTTTCGACCAGATCGAGCATTTCAGGGGTTGTTATTACCTGTCCGCGCAAGAGCGCGTGTATAGCTTCCGGCACGACATGACGCTGGGCAAATCCGCTTTCGACGTTCTGTTCGGCGGCCATCTGTTCGTGCTGGATCAGGCCGGCTCGAAGACCACGCCGAGCGCGTGGGAAGCCTTCACGCAGTCACGCGTTAATGCCCCCCTCGTAGTCTTCGCGACGTGCTTCCGGCCCGAGCGGCTGCCCGGCGCACTGATCTCGGAGGGGGGCCGCACGCTCGTCAACGCATATGTGCCGTACGAGCCGCGCATCATGGAAGGCGACCCCTCTCCCTTCCTCAACCACCTCGCCAAAATGCTGCCCGTCGAGCGCGACCGGAATATCCTGCTGCACTGGATGGCGCGCGTCGCCCAAAGCCCGGGCCGCAAGCTGCAGTGGTGGCCGATCCTTCAAGGCGTCGAGGGCAACGGCAAATCGTCGTGTCTGCGCGTCATGGCTTATCTGGCGGGCCGCGAACATACGCACCTCGTCAACGTCGAGACGATGGCCAAAACGGGCGGCCAGTTCAACTCGTGGATCAAGGGCAAGACGTTTCTGGGCCTTGAGGAAATTAAGGTCGAAGACCGTCGGCACTTCCTGAACGTGCTTAAGCCGTATGTGACCGAGGAGGAACTGCCCCAGGAAGGCAAGGGCGTGGACCAAAAGACCGGAGACAACCGGGCGAACGGCATGGGAACGTCGAATTTCGTGGACGGCATACCGATTGACAACAGATCGCGCCGCTACGGCATGTTCTTGACTGCCCAGCAGGAGGAAACCGACCTCGTTCGCGACGGGATGACCTCGACTTATTTCCGCGCCCTGCGCGACTGGTGGAAAGGGGAGGGCGCGTGGTCGTCCCATGGGAGCAACTACGGTTACGCCGTCGTGGGCCACTACCTGCGCAATTTCGCCATGACCGAGGAACTGGATCCGGCCAACCACGCCCGGGCGCCCCACACCAGCACGCACTCAACGGCTGTGGAAGCGAGCCTCGGCCGCGTCGAGCAAGAGATCCTCGAAGCGATCGACGAGGGGCGCCAGGGCTTCGCGGGCGGGTGGGTATCCAGCATCATGTTGGACCGGCTGCTGTCCGACGTGCGCGGCCACGTCGCCCGCAACAAGCGCAAGGAACTGCTGGCCGCACTCGGCTACGACCCGCACCCCGCTCTGCCGGCCGGCCGCGTCAACGAGGTGGTCACGCCCGACAACGGCAAGCCCAAGCTGTACGTCAAGCGCGGCCACCTCGCCGCCAACCTGACCACGGCCAAGGGCGTCGCCGAGGCGTACAGTAAGGCCCAGACCGCCGTCGCGCTCGGCACGGCCGCGCTGGTATTCAAGGCGCCCGCATGACCCACGAGGAGGCCGAGGAACGGGTGCGGGACGAGTATGACATGCTCGGGCGGGGCATACCCTCCGCGGAGACGCTACGGCGAGAAGTCGACGCGCTCCTGGGCCTGCCGCGGCGTGTGCCCTATAGGCGGCGCCGTCCGTCTCGCCGTGCCGTCGTCCAGCGGCGGGTGTGGGCTTGACGCCATAGCGTAGCTGTGAGACCGTGCCGCCGTTCCTCCCCCGGACACCTCCTGCCCGTGACACCCCGTCGGCCTTGCGCTGGCGGGGTGTTTCGCTATAGGCTCCGCGCCATGTTGACCCTGCGCGCCTATCTCGCTCTCGCCGGCATCGGTCTCGTCGTTGCCCTCGCTCTCACGCTGATCGCATGGGGCCGGGAGCGCAACGTCTCCGCGGAGCTGCGCGACGACCTGGCCACGGCCAACCGCCAGCACGCTGAGCAACTCAAGGCCGCGCGAGAACAGGGCGTCCGCAACGGCGCCGTGGCGGCCGCGCAGGCCCAAGCGTGCGGCGAGGAAGGTTCGGCCGCGTTCGATCGCGGCGTCCAAGTGGGAATGGCGGTATGCGCAGCTCGGCGGTAACGGTGATTGCCCTGTGCGCGCTCCTCGGAGCGTGCGCGACCACGCCGACGCCGGGCCCGGTGGTGCTGTGCGATACAGCGGGGGCGGCGCCCGCAGAGGCCGAGCCGACCGGGCCGGTGCTCACGGATGCGCAACGCCTGGCGGTCGACGTGGCCGTCATCACCGCGCTCGGGCCGGATCTGGGCGCGGCGCTGATCCGCTACACGGACGTGGAGCACCCCGCGTGGGGCCGGCGCGCCAACGCCAGGGTCACGGCGACGGCGGCGTGGTGCTCGTCTCTGCAGGAGTAGGGGCGGCGATCATGGCTTCCCAAGCATCGCGCAGGTTGTTTCGCTCGATGGCGGCGTAACCGGCCTCCATCATTTCGTCGGTCGGCTCTACCGGCACTAATCGCCACCCGGCCTGTGGGCTCTCTCCCTGAGTGAGGGCGGCTCGGAGGGCGTTAAGGATGAGGCGGAGGTCTGCGGTGAACTTGTCTCGCCTATCCATGTGCGCGCCCCAAACATCGGAGATCGCACCAAGCTCGGTCCTGCCGTCGTTCATCAAGCGAAGCGCGGTATCGGCCCGCTCAACCGCCATTTCCATTTCGCCATGTGCCTCTCGCAGCCTCTCCCGGCTCCCCGCCTCCGCAGCTTCAAGCCGAGAGATCAGGCTGTCTGAGGCAGTCATTGGTCCGGTCCTCCTGGTTCTAGCCGTCCGTGTCGCACGTAATGACCGCACCGTCAAGGGCGGCACGGACGCGGCGGAGGGCGATCTCGAAGTACTCGGGGTCGCGCTCAATGCCCACGAAGCCGAACCCTGCGCGCACCGCGGCCTTGCCGGTCGACCCCGACCCCATGAAAGGGTCCAGGACCGTCCCGCCCGGCGGCGTGATCAGCCGGCAAAGGTACGCCATGAGCGCCTCGGGCTTGACGGTCGGGTGGTGATTTTTACGCAGCGTCTCGCCACGCAGATCGACAATGCCTATCTGCGTGGCGCGCCCGTCGTCGGTTGTGCGCACGGCCATGTCCTGCAGGCCCTCGTCCCGGTCGCGCTTGCTGGCCTTGGCGCAGTACATAAACCTAGCGTCCGTATACGGCGCGGAGGCCCTCTCCCCAGCTTCCGAGTTCGTCGGCGTGATGCTGAATATGACAGGCGCGGCAGAGCCATCGAATTTCCAGTGGCTTGCCGTAATCGTGGTGGTGCCGGTCGGCCCCGTCTCGACCGCAAAGCTCGCATGGTTGAGCGACAGGGAAAGCCTTGCGGGCTCGCACGCGCGCCAGAACCTTGCGTCGATACTCTGGATCGCTCGCGTAACGCTGTCGCAAAGTCTCCCTAATTCTCTCGCCGTTGCGCTCATAGAAAGTGCCGGGCAAAGGTCCAAGCAACGCAGCCCCGCGGGGAGCGCCTCGTTGACTACAAGCGCGAGAACAGAACCGGCGAGCTGTCTTGACGGGCACGAAGTCACCGCCGCAATGTTCGCAGGGTCGGGCAGGGGGTTTAGGTCGGGCCATTCGTCGTTATAGCAGCCTTTGGTCTGAAAGAAAAACCGGGCCGCGCTGCCGGTGTCGCCATGGAACGCCGGGGGCTTGTCGGTCCCGTTGAAATGTCCGGCCATGGCCAGACTGTCGGACCGGCCCGTCAGCTTCGCACCGGACGCGGGAAATCCCGCCAGCACCTCGTCGGACCCGTCGTGTATGAGGTTGGCGGGCCAGCGGCCGAGAGCGTGGCCAGCCGGTTGCCTCAAATAGCCTTTGCCGTACACCTCGTTTTGTATCTCGTCGCCCATGACGCCGCCGGACCGGGCGCGCATCATCGCTTGCTCGTCGGCGTCCGTCTCCACCCTGCACGCGTCGATATTAAGCGCGCCGGTGCCGTGCGCCTGGACGTTGGCGGCGACCGTGCCGGACAGGGGCTTGCGCGCCAGAACCCACGGCTCAAGCGCGGGCTTGAGGGCGGTCCCCCATCCATCCCATTGGCGGGCGGCGTCGGTTGTCGCCATGAACGCAGCGCCGGGCGGGTTGGGGCTGTTCTTTGTCGTGGTCGTGCCGTCCCGGAAGTTTCCGGCCCCTGCGTATTCGGCGTAGTCGTCACCCATGGCGGTCTGGCGCATTTGCCGCGTGCTGCTACCGCCCGTCAGCACCGTGGCCTCCACGGCCTTGGACACGTCCAGAGACTTAGGGAACCCCGACCCGTACAGCCAAGCGATCAGGTCGCGGATCTCCGCGTCGGCAAGGCGCACGGCCAGCGTGCCCAGGTCGTACGTGCGCGTGCCGAACGCGGCGAGCATGTGGCCGCCGGGCGGCAGCAGGTCCATCACAGGCCGCCATATCTCCGGCCCGGGCACGAACGCGTCCCACGCCTTGCCCATGAACCCCGTCCCGCGCGCCTCGTACGGCCGGCCGTCCAGCCAACACCGCAACAGCTCCAGGGGGTCGGGATGCGCGCCTAGCCCGTACGGCGGGTCCGTGACCACCGAGGCCACGTCGTGACGGCCGACGAGCGCGGGCAGCACCTCGAGGCTGTCGCCGCAATAGAGCGTCACCCCGGGCGCCAGATGCTCGACGCGCGACCATGGCGCGCAAACGCACGGCCCGAGCGCCGGCTGGTCGGATAGGGAGCGCGTGCCGCTGCAATAGGCGCAAGGTGTCATGTCCATCTGCCCTGTGTGCGTTAGATTGACCGCGCCGTCAAGGTCGCGGGTAGCCCATGGCGTTAAAGCAGATCAGGCATTTGCCGGTCTGCGTTCCGTGGTCGGTCATCCCGTGCTCCGCGCACTCGGCGAGGTACTGGCGCCGACCAGCCTGGCGAGCGGCGACGCGCTCGGGATTGGTCAAGCGCCCCACCTGTCGCGGGTAGCCCGCGGAGGTAAAGCACGTTAGGCATTTGCCCGAAGAGACATGAAACGGCGTCGTCCCGTGCTCGGTGCAGACCCCGAGATAGGTGGGTTCCGTGTGCCGGCGCGCCTCAAGGCGGTTGTCGTCCGTCACGATCTGGCGCGGCAGACCACTATCCGTAAAGCAGGTCAGGCATTTGCCCGTTCGCACCGCAAAGGCCACGGGGCCGTGGTCCTCGCATTGGCCTACATACCAGCGGCGACGCTCTCGCCGCGCCCTGGCGCGCGGGTCGTCGGCGAGAGGTCGTCCCTTTTTGCCGGGCGGATGGCACAGCAGGCAGAAACCCGTTGCGGTCCGAAAGCGCGCAACGCCATGCTTGTCGCAGTAGTCCTCGAACCACATGAGCTTGTTGTGCCGAGCGATGGCCACACGCGTCGGGTCAAAAAATGGACGCGCGGCGATCTGTGCGTGAGCGACGGCCGGGTTTCCCCCACTATGGACGTTGCGAGGCATCTGATTTCCCTGTCTTTCCCGCGAAAACCGTTTCCCGCTATAGGGTCAGTTACCACCCTATAGGGTACTTAATATGTGTGCGGATACGCTATTTACATAGCGTAAGCACGTCAACACGCTATACACATAACACACCCCGCACCAATCTATTAGAAGTAAGGGGTAAAGTGGGAAACAGGGGGCATCGGACTGAAAACGCTAAGGAAAACCCGACCCGGTTAATGCGGGGAGTTAAGAGGGCGTTGTGGGGCCGCTTCCGTGACCTTGCCGAGCGCGCCGGACTGGGCTATCTGTGCGGGCATGCTGACCGCCAAACAGATCAGGTTTTGCGAGGAATACGCGTCCCATGGCGACGGGGCGCGAGCGTACCGTGCGTCCTATTCGCCCCGTCCCGATACGAAGCCGGAGACCCTGTCCCGCAACGCGGCGAAGCTGCTGGCCGACGCCCATATAGCGACCGAAGTTGACCGCCTGCGTGAACTGGCCGCCATTGCGCCGGGCGGGGCGGTCTATGACGCCGCGTGGTGCCGCGATCGGTGGGCCCGCATCGCCCAGGCCGACCCCCGCGAGCTGATCGGCTTGCGCGTCGGCGCGTGCCGGTACTGTTGGGGCGAAAAGCACCGTTACCACTGGCGAGCGCGGGAATACGACGAGGCGCTGGCCGCCGCGGAGAAGGCCGCCCGCCGTGACCCCGACACGCCCCTGCCCGACCCCGGCGGCGGCCTGGACTTCAACGCCACGCGGGACCCGCACCCCGACTGCCCGGAATGCCACGGCGAGGGCCTCGAGCGCCCTGTGCCGCGCGACACCAACAAGCTCACCCCCGACGCGCTCTTGCTTTACGGCGGCGTCAAGGTTAAACGAGACGGCTATGAGGTGCTCATTGCCGACCGCACGAAGGCGCTGGAAAACGTCACGCGCATGGCTGGCGGCTACAAGGACAACGTCCGGCTGGACGGGAGTTTGACGGGGATGCTGGCGGTGGCGAAGATCGAAACGACCGACCCGAAAGAGGCGGCCCGGCTATACCAGGAGCTCATGGCGAGCCCGGCGGTGCGGGCGTGACCCCCGCGCAGCTCGAAGCCGCGGACGCCCTGTGGGACGAGGCGCTCTCGCGGCCCCCGGAGGACGACCTGCAGGCCGTGCGGGACGCGGAGGCGGAGGACCGTCCCGCGCGCTGGTGGCTCCGTGACTGACGCATGGCCGGAGGCCCTTGAGGACCGCCTGCGGTTGCTCGTGGCGCAGAATATGAGCGCCGGGGAGATATCCAAGGTGCTGCGCGTGACCCGCAACGCCGTGATCGGCAAATGCGACCGGCTCGGGCTGGTGCTGGCCGGATCGCGCGTAGCGCCCAGCCCGCCGCGTCGGTTCTCGTGGGAAGCCCCGGCATGACCGTGTACGTCTGCCCCATGCCCTACGAGCCGAACCGCTACCACCTGTTCGCCGACGACCCGGACGAGGCGTGGATGGCGGGCATGGCCGTCGGTGCGACCGAGCGGCCGGACCGTTCGCCGCTGCACTACGACCTGAAATGGCAGCAGGTGCTCGCCGCCCGGGCCCTCGGTGCGCAGGACTGCGACCGGGTCGCCCCCTACGAGGCCGCGGCGCGATGGGCGCGCAACACGGGCGCCCTGGCGGCGGCCCGGGAGTGGCGAGCGGGCTTGACGGCCTCGCCAGACTGTGCGCCACTGGGCGTCTAGGCGGGGACCTTTCCGCACCGTCCGGCCGGGAGAAGGCGCGCAAAAACGTTTCGGCTGCCCGCCCCGGCGGGTCAATGCGAGCCCCGCACCAGTTTAGCTCTCGCCAAGTCGATCCATCCCGAGCACGCATGACTGACTTCGACTGGAACGACCCCGCGCACATAGCCGCCGAGTTCTCGCGCCGTGCCGAGGTGCTGGCGAAGATCCGGGCCGATACGTCCGGCAAGCTGCTCTCGGCGCTCAAAACGCACTACCTGCACAACCCGGCCGACTTCATTAACGACTTCGGCATGACCTTCGACCCCCGCAACGGGCCGAACGGTCTGCCGTCCGTGCTGCCGTTCAAACTCTTCCCCAAGCAGCGCGAGTTCGTCGAGTGGGTGGACCGGCTGCGTCGCCAGGGCGCGAAGGGCCTGGCCGACAAGTCGCGCGACATGGGGTTCTCGTGGCTGCTGGTCTCCACGGCCGCGACGTTGTGCCTGTTCGGCACGCAGATGACGTTCGGCTTCGGCTCGCGCGACGAGGACAGCGTCGACGAGGGCGGAAACCCGGACAGTCTGTTCTGGAAGCTGCGCTTTTTCGTCGAGAACCTGCCCGAAGAGTTCCGGGGCGACTGGGACCGCAAGAAACACTCGGCGCACATGCGCGTCAGCTTCCCCTCGACGGGGTCGGTCATCACGGGCGACGCCGGCAAAAACATCGGGCGCGGCGGACGCTCGCAGGTGTACGTCGTGGACGAGGCGGCGTCGCTCGAGCACCCCCTGCTCGTCGAAGCGGCCCTGTCCGCGAACACCAACTGCCGGATCGACGTTTCGACGCCGCGCGGCATGGGCAACCCGTTCGCCCAGAAACGGCACGGCGGCAAGTTCCCGGTCTTCTCGATGCACTGGCGCGAAGACCCGCGCAAAACCAACCCCGTGCCGACCTATCCGATCCTCGACGCCAACGGCGAACCGACCGGCCAGCTTGAGACGTGGTACGAAAAGCAGGTGCGCGAGCTCGACCCCGTGACCCTCGCGCAGGAGGTCAATCTCGACTACACGGCCTCGGCGACCGGCGTGCTCATTCCGTCCGAGTGGGTGCAGGCCGCGGTCGATGCGCACCTGCGGCTCGGCATCGAGGTCACGGGCGCCCGGCGGGGCGCGCTGGACGTGGCCGACGAGGGCGTGGACCACAACGCGCTGGCCGAGCGGCGCGGCATCCTGGTGGACGACGTGACGAGCTGGTCCGGCGAGGGGTCGGATATCTTCGCCACCGTGGCCAAGGCGTTCGGCATGTGCGACGAGGCCGGCATCGACGTGCTGGACTATGACGCCGACGGCCTCGGCGCGGGCGTGCGGGGCGACGCGCGGGTGATCAACGAGAAACGCACCCATCCCATCAAGGTCGAGCCGTTCCGGGGGTCCGGCGCGGTCTTCAAGCCCGAGGATCCCATCCCGTCCGCCGTGCCGGTGGGCCGGGGCGACCGAAGCGAGCGCAAGAACGAGCGCCGCAACAAGGACTATTTCAAGAATGCCAAGGCGCAGGCCTGGTGGAACCTGCGCGTACGGTTCATGCGCACGCACCGGGCGCTCGCCATGCACGCGGCCGGGGAGAACTGGCGCGAGGCGTACGACGAGGACGACCTGATCTCGCTCAACGGCAAGATGCGGGAGATCGTCAAGCTGACCATGGAGCTGTCGCAGCCCACCGCGGACCACAGCACCGGCAAGGTCGTCATCGACAAAGCGCCCGCCGGCACCCGCTCGCCCAACCTGGCCGACGCGGTTATGATCGCTTTCGCCCCCCGCCGCGCCAACTGGTTCGATTTAGTTTGACGGCGGCGTCACGGTCGGTTAGAGCAACGGGACACTGAGGAGGACGATATGACCGAACGCATCACCTGCCCGCTGCCCCCGACTTACCTGCTGCGCGACGTGACGGTGCGCATCGAGCGCGTGCGCCGCGGCGGCCGGTGGCAGATCGTCGGCGTGGACGGCGTGGACAACGCGTGGCCGCTCGCTTTCGACGGGTTCACGGGCGCGCCCCGGTTCGCCACGAAGGCCGGCGCGCAGGAGTTTCTCGCCAACCACGACGGCCACGAGGGGGCGCGCCTGATCGCCCGGGCGGTGCGCGCATGACCTGCCCCACCCCCGACTACTGCGGCGTCAACGGCTGCACGAACAGCGCGTGCCATCCGTCCCGCCAGCCCCCGACGTGGGCCGCCGTGCCCGCACCAACCCGTCCGCCGTGGGGCCGTCTTGCCCTCGGACTGCTTTGCCTGCTCGCCCCGTACGCGGCGGTCGCTGCGGTCATGGCCGCCCTGTGGGTGCTCACATGAGCGTCCGGCGCATCGCCACGCCCGTCGCAGGCGGCTGGCGCATCGTGGACGAGGTTGACGAGTGGGAAGGCGATCACGAATGGTGCCCCCGGTACGAGCTGGTGGACGGCGTGAGCGAGACGATTTACCCAACCGAACAGGAAGCGAGGACCGCTCTATGACCCCCGACCAGATCAAAACCCTGCAACGGGCCATGCTCACCGTGCCCGGCGTGACCCTGCGCAGCGGCGCGGACGGCAAGTGGGGCCCGGAGAGCGCCGCCGCCCTTGCCCTCGTTGTGGCCAAGGCCGGCGGCCAGCCCATCGCGAGCGCAGCGACCGAGGCGGACCCGACGCCGTCCGACCTGCCACCCGGCTACCTGCCCATGCTGGCGCGCATCGAGAGCAACAACCGCCCCTATGTGCGTGCCGTCACGTCCAGCGCGTCGGGCCTCTACCAGTTCATCAAGGCCACGTGGCAGGGCGAGGGCGGCCAGTGGGGCGACCGGCCTGCGCTGGCGTTCGGCGGGCTGCAGCCTCCCGTGAGCGAGCAACACGCCCGGGCGGCCAGCTTCACCCGCAAGAACACCAAGGCGCTGACCGCGGCGGGCATCCCGGTCACCCGCGCCACGCTGTACGCCGCGCATTTCTTCGGCGCGGGCACGGCGGTCAAGGTGCTGCGCGCCCATCGGTCCGAGCGCGCCGACCACCTCGCCGGGGTCGGCCCGACGCAAGCCAACCCGTCGATCCTGGCCGGTAAGACCGTCGGGCAGTTCATGGAATGGCTTACGAGGAAGACGGCATGATTGACGAGCTCTGCGCGCAGCTCGCCGAGAGCGAGGCGGCCCTTGAGGAGGCTAACGAGACGCTCAACGAGCTGCGCGGCGTCATCGCCGAGGCGTGGTCCGAGATTTGCAGCAACCCGGATCTCAAACAGGGCGAGACGAACGAACTGGCCACAGGGGTGCGGGAAGCCTGCGACGCCGCGTACAAGCAGGGGGCCGAGGAGAGCGGGGCGAGTGACGCCGCAGACGCCCTGCGCGCATACCTGGTCTCGCGTGGCCTCCCTGCCGACCCGGTCAAACTCGACGACCCGCATCTGGACGCCTTGGCG
>LNFM01002687.1_pt1 | contig 46900 bp, 45 predicted proteins | sample 596031 | NCBI WGS metagenome assembly LNFM01 (sample SAMN04254537, study PRJNA301005) | activated carbon metagenome | isolation source: dual media filters at the Ann Arbor, Michigan drinking water treatment plant | place: USA: Ann Arbor
CGCTGATCCGCTTGGCCTTGCCCCGGTGCACGATGTGCACACCGGGCAAGTCCGCGTCCACGCCCCGGTAGCCCAGATCCACGAAGGCCGTCGCTGGTTTGGCTGCGCTGTCTTGCATCAGGATCGTGGCCTGCTCCAGCTGCTCGGCCAAGGTGTGGCCGTCGTACGGGTTGCCGTGGAATGCACGCGCGCCCACGATCAGGTTGCCCCGCAGCGTGCTGGCAATGCCCACCTTCACCCCGAACTCGTAGGGCGTTCTCGCCTTGCCCTTGCTGATGCAGTCGACCTCGGGCGCGTGCCAAGCGTAGAGCTTGGGCTGTCCATCCGCCGCTTTGCGTTGGCCGCTCTGGGACACGATGCGCCGGGCCTTGTTCAAAGTCTCAGCGAGCGCCTCCCGCACAGCTTGCCCGATGGCGCTGGCCTTGCGGTCAATCTCGCGCTGCAGGCGGCCAACGATGGTGCGCTGGCGCTTGATGGCCCGACGCATGCGCTTGAACTGGCGGGCATGTGCGTAGCGCCCAGCCTTGCGGCCCAGCTCCTTGCCCTCCTTGGCAAAGGTCTGCTTCAGATCGACCCCGGCGTCCTTGGCCGCCTCCACCAGTTTGGCGCGCGCGGTCTCCAGCAAGCGGCTGTCGGTGGGGTGAGCAATGGCCTTGTGCTGTACCGTGCTGTCCACGATCACGCGGGCGAACTCCTGCGGTTTGATCAGCTTGAGAGCAACAGCCACGTTGATGGTCTGCGCCAGCAGTTCTTCGACACCTTCCTCACCCAGGAGCTGGCGGAACTTGATCAGGGTGGTGGCGTCGCAGGGGCGGCGATGTTCAAAGTACGCCTGGCCCGAGAAGAACTGCCACGTTGGCGTCTCGCCCCAGCGCTCAACGACGCCCTCGTCGGACTCGTTGAAGGCGTGTTTGAGGTACAGCAGCGCGATCATGATGCGCAGCGGCACGCGGGGGCGTCCTGCGTTGCTGGGGAAAGCGGCACGCTGCACCTGTTCACCGAAGAGATCCAGATCGGGCATGGCCACACCGGCGCGACCTCTGCGAGAGAAGACCTGAGCCACCCGTGCTTCGATCTCCTGCCAGGGCATGCGCGAGGCCAGCACAGCCAGCGGATGGCGCAGATCGATCATGTGATCGATGCGCGAACGGAAGAAATCATCGGTGGCGGCACAGGCAAACAGCACGGCAGAACTCCCAGAAATTTGCCCCTATTGGAATTCAAACTGGGAGTCTCGGCCATCGGCAATCACCCGAAAGTCAGTTATTCCTGTCATCAACGATTTCGCCGTTGAGGTCTACGCGCGCTCGCACGCGATCCCATTGCTCCCATGGACTCTCGGTTCACCAATTCGGCCTCAACTTGACGTTCGCAATCAGCTTCCTGATGCAGCCATTCGCGGAAAGCCAGAAGTGCTGGATCCTCCCGATGAACAGGCCGGTATTCCAGAAGCCAGTCCTCCCCTGTGGGCGCGACGATCGGAAATGGTGCGACCAAGCGGCCCGCTGTCAGGGCATCGCTGACATAAGGGAATTGAGCGATGGCGACTCCGACGCCATCCAGCGCCGCCTGCATCGCCATAGCGTTGCTCTCGAATGACACCTCCCCGGCGGGATGCAGTGGAGAGAATAGGTGCGCTTCCGCAAACCAGTGTGGCCATTCGTTGGGCATGTTGGACGCGACAATAAGAGTTGCGTTGCGCAGGTCGTCGGGTGAGCGCAGCGTCGATGCGAGTTCCGGCGTGCAGACTGGCACGACGGCGCTGGAGAACAGGTGCTCTGCAGTATGGCCCGGCAGCGCGTTGGTATCGCGCCGGATGGTGCAGGTCCAGTCGTCACGCACCGCGCGGGTCGCGCCTCCGGTCGCCACGCGCACCTCGATGTCGGGGTGGCTGCGATAGAAGTTAGCCAGCCGCGGGATCAGCCAAGCGACCGCGAGGGTCGGTCCCACTCCCACCGTAAGCACAGGGCCGGCGCGCATCGCTGCGACGCTTTCGGTGAGGCGGCCGATTGAATTGAAAGCATCGGTAAGACCGAGCAGCAGCGCTTGTCCTTGAGCGGTCAACTCGAGCGCGCTCGCATGCCGTCGGAACAGCGCAAAGCCGAGACGGTCCTCCAGCAGGCGAACCAAGCGGCTCACTGCAGTTTGTGTGACGTTCAGTTCTCGCGCCGCAGCGGTGAAACTGCCATGCCGGCCGGCCGCTTCGAACGCGCGCAGTCCGTTCAATGAAGGCAATCGCCGCACCATATGGACCCCAACTTTTTGTTGGTTGCACACTAAGTTAAAAGCGTTTTCGAGTCAAGCATCAGCACGCTAATATGCCTTCTATCGTCGAACACTATGAGCAGGAAACCTAAGATCGGGAGCACGGGCTCAGCCTCTGTTTTCAATGGGCTGATTGCCATATGCGCACCCGACTCTGGCAGGGCAAAGATCAGACATCTCGCAGCGTCGGGAGGAAGGCATGATCAAAGGCTTTCCCTATCAGCATCGGTATTTTTACAATAGGAGTTTTCTATGCTCTACGCCCCGCCCTACGCCCAAGAAAAACGAGGAGTAATCCCGCATGCGCCTTTACTGAAAACGGCCGTGCCCAATACGGCGAACCAGGAAGCCGCCGTCTATCACGTCGAATATGAGCCAGGTGGAATCAATCCGCGGCACTTCCATCCGGCCGCAATAACCTTCCACATCCTCTCCGGTATCGGCATCTGGCAGGAGGAAGGCGAATCACCGGTCATCTTGCACGCGGGAGATAGCCTGCTCGTTCCGGCCGGTACGACTCATGCGCATTGGAATCCCAGCGCAACCGAGAAGCTCCGCTTTCTCGAATTCATCGTGTCTGAAAAGGATAAGGGTCGGGCCATTCCCAGACCATTGAAAGACTAAGTTGTGTTCAGGGCTGAGCGATTCGGTACGAGTAGGATCCTCATGGGCAGGCGCATCAAGCGAAACGACTTGAATCTGCACCGAACTGTTCTTGCCGTCGCTAGCGTAGCGGTAGTCCCAAGGCGACGTACGCACCCCATCGAAACCAGGTCAGTACTCACATAGGGTGAAGATGCAATTGCACAGAACGATGCGGAATCATCTCACGGTGCCGGTTGCTGCCGTTGCGATTCTCGCTGGCGCGCCTGCCGCCGCGCAGGATTCTGCCTCCGTCCAGTTGGAAGTACTACAGACGAAGATTAGTGAACTGCAGAAGGAAGTCGCGACCCTAAAAAGGGACATCACCAAGGAGGGGCAGGAAGGCGTAAGGGCCGCCAAGCAGGCGGCTGCGACCAAAATTGCACCTCCTTTCAAGGAGCCCTCCATTCGGATGTCCACCAGCAATCGGCCGACGATCTGCAGTTCCGACGGGCGAAACTGCATCTCGCTCACGAGCCGCCTGCAGCTCGACTTCGGCGGCTACAACTATCGGCCGAACACCGCAGCCACGACGCCGCAGGACCTTATCGGCGGCGTGATCGCGCGTCGAGCACAGTTCGGCGTCATCGGTACGTTCCTAGACGACTGGGAGTACAGCTTCGTCTTTGAGGGGGGCGGGTCCGGCGGCGCCACCAGCGTGGTCCTCGACAAAGGCTATCTTACCTATAGCGGCTTCAAACCATTGAAGATCTGGGGCGGTGTTCTCAGTGTGCCCTACACGCTCGACCGAGCGACAAGCAACAACAACACCACCTTTATGGAGCGAGCCGCGCCCGTGGAAGTCGCCGCTGGCATCGGCGCAGCCACGCGTTCAGCTTTGGGCATCACCGCCAACGACCGGCAATGGTGGGCGGGCGCCTTCCTCACGGGACCCGCCTCCGGCAGGACATCGCTTGATGCGAGGCAGACCGCCGCGACCGGACGGGCGGTTTTCCTGCCGGTGCTGGCCAACGATGCCTCGCTCCTGATCGGCGGCGACGTGCAGTACCTGTTCGACGCACCGACGGGCGCTTCGGAACTGAACCTCCGAGACCGGATTGAGATGCGCATCGACGGCAACCGCATCTTGGGTACCGGCGCTCTTCCGATCGACTCCGCGCGCGTCTTGAGCGCGGAACTGGCTGGGACACTTGGCAGCTTCCACTTCCAGGGCGAGTATTTCGATTTCAACGTCGAGCGGCTCCCCGGCAATGGACCCGGCCTCGACTTCAATGGCTATTACGTCCAAGGCGGCTATATCTTCACCGGCGAAAAGCGAAGTTACAGCACAAGTTCCGGTTCCTACGGTGGGGTCGTACCAAGTCGTCCCTTCGACTGGAGGACGGGCGGCTGGGGGGCATGGGAGATCGCCGCGCGCTACAGCATGGTCGACCTCAATGACAAGGACGTACTTGGCGGTCGGCAAGAGAACCTCACGCTCGGCCTGAACTGGTATGTAAACAGGAACATTCGGTTCATGTTTAACTACATCAACGGCAGGGTAGACAAGCGGAACAGTGGCGGTGACGTTGGCGCGGCCTATCAGGCCATCAGCGCTCGCGCGCAGATCGCATTCTGATGGGTAACGATGACGGTATGGGCAGGCTGCCGCACACAACCGATGCTTCCCAGGCGCACTAAAGCGCGGGGCGATCTCCTATACCCCCATTCAGCGCAACAGGGTAGGCGCTCTTGTATCAATACTCGTTTGCCGATGCCGGGAAAAGTGTCTCAGTATTCAATTGCCGTTGACAAACACAAACGATGGCGACCAAGGCTGAAGCGTCCTGGCGATCGAAGCGATCGAGTGGTGCTATCAAAAGAAAAGGAGGCAGCCCTTGGAACTTCGCCATCTGCGTTGCTTTCTGGCCGTTGCCGAGGAACTTCATTTCGCCCGAGCCGCAGAGAAGCTGCACATCGAGCAATCACCCCTGTCCCGAGCCATCAAGGAGTTGGAAGAAGAATTGGGCGTTGTGCTGTTTGCCCGTACCACACGCAGCACCCGACTGACCCGTGCTGGAAAGCTATTCTTGGAGCACGTGCGTCGTGTGTTCGCTGTCCTGCAACAAGCGCGCGACAGCGTGAAAGCAGCAGCCAACGGTTTTCATGGTCAGTTGCGTGTGGCCTTATCGGATGGCATCACGCCGTCACGGCTTCCTGCTGTACTCGCGCTGTGCCGACAGGAAGAACCCGAAGTCGAGATTCGTTTTTCCGAGGTGCCGCTTTCGCAGCAAATCAAGGGGCTGCACGACGATCTGTATGACGTGGGATTCGCGCAATCAGACGAAGTGGGCGACGGCATCGCCGCCATACCCGTCTGGAGTGACACGCTCATGGTGGCAGTGCCAGCGCGGCATCCTCTGTTGGCCTACAAGCGCATCCCCTTGGAAGAACTGCTGCGTTACCCGCTGGTCTTGTGTGATCCGCAGGTTTGCGAGAGCCATGCGAAGAATGTTGACCGTGTGCTGCGCCGGGCGGACATGGAGCCGATAATTGCGGAGCGGGTGGCCTCCTGCGACCTGATGATGGCGCTCGTATCGGCCGGTTTCGCGCTTGGGCTTGCGGGTGCAGCACACATTACTGCCAGTCGAGAACCGGGTGTGGTGGCCCGCCCCCTCGCATCGCGTGTACCACCACTGACCACCTACCTGCTGCACCCTATAGGCGAACCATCGGAGGTTCTGGCTCGATTCATCGAGCGCGTACAGGCCATCGAATCTCTGGAATCTCCCAGGCCCATGCCGGGCCGCAGCCTTGATCTTCCGGAGGAATCTACGCCATGAAGAAGATCATCCCGTTCCTGTTCACGGCAACCTTGATTGCTTGCGGCCGGTCCGAAGCGCCCCAACAGGTCAACACCTCGGAGGCCAATGTACCGACGGTGGAAGAACTGGCGGCGAAGCCCGAACGGCTCAAGGAACTGCGCCAGCAATGCAAGACGGATCGCCCGAAGCTGGGCGACGTGCTGTGCAACCGAGTAGCGGAAGCCACGCGCAAACGTTTCTATGGCGACGGCAAGGTGCCATATACGCCGCCGGAGAATCCACCCAAGTTCTGATTGCTGGCAGCTCGCCGCATTTCCTTCATTTTTTTTTGCTCGACACGCCGCAATGCGCCATCGCTTGCGGTGTTTTTCTTTGGCTCGACGCTGCACGAATTCTTTCCTTTTGCTCGACCTTTCTGCCGATAACGGTCTTTGACCGGCACTGACCCGGCACCGATCCTGACGCCTGCGGCACGTCCTTGTGCCGCTTCTTCCATGAGGAATCAGCGCAGGACAGATCGGAGGCCAGGTCATGCAAGGGACGAACGTGCTGTTCGGGCAGATCGCCGTGGTATTCGGCATCGTGATCGCCGGAGTGTGGGCAGCCACACAATGGACAGCCGCCGCCCTGGGCTACCAACTACGCCTTGGCTCGCCCTGGTTCGATTTCCTTGGAACGCCGATCTACCATCCCTGGCGGCTGTTTGAGTGGTGGTTCTTCTTCGATGCCTATGCGCCGCGCGTCTTCGATGCCGGCGGCGCCATTGCTGGCGGCAGCGGTCTGCTGGCGGCGGTGGTCGCCATCGGCATGTCGATCTGGCGCTCGCGGCAGTCGCGGCTGGTCACGACCTACGGCTCGGCACGCTGGGCGAACACAGAGGACATTCGGAAAGCCGGTCTCACGCAGCCTGCCGGCGTGTTCCTCGGCCAGCACGATCGCCAGTATCTGCGCCATGAAGGCCCGGAACACGTCCTGACTTTCGCACCCACGCGCTCGGGCAAAGGTGTCGGCCTGGTGGTGCCAACGCTGCTGTCCTGGCCGGCGTCCGCCGTCATCCACGACATCAAGGGCGAGAACTGGCAGATCACCGCCGGCTGGCGCTCGCGCTTCTCACACTGCCTTCTGTTCAATCCCACAGATAGCCACTCGGCCGCCTACAACCCGCTGCTGGAGGTGCGGCGCGGAGCGCATGAAGTGCGCGACGTGCAGAACATCGCGGACATCCTGGTCGATCCCGAAGGCGCGCTGGAGAAGCGCAACCATTGGGAGAAGACCAGTCACGCGCTGCTGGTCGGCGCCATCCTGCACGTGCTCTACGCGGGCGAGGACAAGACGCTGCGCGGTGTCGCCAACTTCCTCTCCGATCCGGCCTGTCCATTCGAGCTGACCTTGCACCGGATGATGACGATGCGGCACCTGGGCAGCGATGCAGGAGGAATGCCGCATCCGGTTGTCGCGTCTGCGGCGCGCGAAGTGCTCAACAAATCGGAGAACGAGCGTTCCGGTGTGCTGTCCACGGCCATGTCGTTCCTGGGTTTGTACCGCGACCCGACAGTCGCCGAAGTCACGTCGCGCTGCGACTGGCGCATCGCCGACCTGATCGCTGCCGAGCATCCCGTGTCGCTGTATCTGGTGGTGCCGCCCTCGGATATTTCGCGGACGAAGCCTCTCATTCGCCTGATCCTCAACCAGATCGGGCGGCGCCTCACCGAATCGCTCGATGGTTCGGATGGCATCGAGCGCCGTCACAAGCTGCTGCTGATGCTCGACGAGTTCCCAGCACTGGGGCGCCTGGACTTCTTCGAGACGGCGCTGGCCTTCATGGCCGGATATGGCATTCGCAGCTTTCTCATCGCGCAGTCGCTCAACCAGATCGACAAAGCCTACGGGCAGAACCATTCCATCCTCGACAACTGCCATGTCCGGGTGACGTTCGCCACCAACGACGAGCGCACCGCCAAGCGAATCTCCGAGACGCTGGGCACCGCCACCGAGCTGCGCGCGCAGCGCAACTATGCCGGCCACCGGCTCGCACCCTGGCTGGGCCACCTGATGGTGTCGCGCCAGGAGACAGCCCGGCCGCTGCTGACGCCGGGCGAAGTGATGCAGCTCCCGCCCGACGAGGCCGTGGTGATGGTGTCCAGCATGGCACCGATCAAGGCCAAGAAGCTGCGCTACTACGCGGACGCCAATTTCCGAGGTCGCGTACTGCCACCGCCCGCGCTTGCAGGCGGGCAGTACGCAGATGCACCGCCATTGCGCCCGGACGACTGGAGCGGGCTGGCGACTCCAGCGATGCCTGCCGCACTGGCTACGGCATCCGCTGACGACTTGGGGAGCTTGGCCGCAACCGACGACGGCGGCCCTCGCCGTCAGCCCGAACTCTCCGAAACCGTTACCTACGACCCTGAGCTGGCTGCGCCCGCGGCTGACCTGGTGCTGCTCGATGACGACGACCTGCCGCTTCCCCTTCCGCGCCAGCTTGACCCGGCCATGCAGCGCACGGCCCGGCTGGCATCCCTCGACCCTAACGACGGAATCGAGCTATGAGCCACTACCGCCTGAATCTCTTTGTCCAGCCTGAGCATGCCAAGCGCCTGGACGAACTGGCCGCCAAGAAAGGCGTGTCCAAGTCGTCCATCGTCGCGGCGGCGCTCGCATCGTGGCTGTCGCCCGATGCCGCCGACCAGCGCGAGGCGGCGATTGCCAAGCGGTTGGATCGTTTGTCGCGGCAGGCCGAACGCATGGAGCGCGACCAGAACATCCAGATCGAAACGCTGGCGCTGTTCATCCGCTATTTCCTGACGGTGAGCACGCCGGTTCCCGAAGCGCATCAGGAGGCGGCGCGCGCCCAGGGCAAAGCGCGCTTCGAGCAGTTCGTCGAACAACTCGGCCGCCACCTGCTGCGCGGCCGCAGCCTGGTGCGCGACGTGGTGGAAGAACTGCATCCCGACCCGATGCGGATGGAGGACGCGGCGGCCGCCGCCCAGGCACGGGAGCGTGCCTCATGAGCGCCCACGTCTCCACTGGGTGGCAGCTCCCGCCCGAGCCGCGTTCATCCGCTGCGACTTCGCTGGATCGCCGCATCCAGATGCTGCGCACGGCGATGGGGCCGCTGATCGCCGCCGCGCTCGAAGACCCGGACGTGGTGGAAGTGATGCTGAATCCTGATCGGACGCTATGGGTGGATCGCCTGTCTTCCGGTCGCGCGCCGATGGGCGTGGGGCTGTCCGAGGCCGATGGCGAACGCATCATTCGGCTGGTGGCCGCCCATGTCGGTGCGGAAGTGCATCGTGGCCAGCCGCTCTTGTCCGCCGAGCTGCCCGAAACCGGCGAACGCTTCGAAGGCATCTTGCCGCCAGCCGCGCCGGGGCCGGCCTTCGCGCTCCGCAAACGCGCCATTGGGGTGATTCCGCTGGAGCGGTACGTCACCGACGGAATGATGACCAGCGCCCAAGCGGGCTTTCTCGTCCGGGCCGTGCGCGAGCGCCAGAACATCCTGATTGCCGGGGCCACCAGCAGCGGCAAAACCACGCTCGCCAATGCCTTGCTGGCCGAGATCGCCGCTACAGGTGACCGCGTGCTGGTACTCGAAGACACGGTGGAGCTGCAATGCGCGGCGCGCGACCACGTTCCGCTGCGCACGCGCGCAGGCGTGGTCTCGATGACCGAGCTGGTGCGCTCGTCCATGCGCCTGCGCCCGGATCGCGTGGTCGTCGGCGAAGTGCGTGGCCCCGAGGCGCTGGACCTCATCAAGGTCTGGGGCACAGGCCATCCGGGCGGCATCGCCACGATCCACGCCGGTTCCGCGCTGGGCGCATTGCTGCGCCTCGAACAGTTGATTCTCGAAGTGGCGGTGAACCCGCCGCGCGCGCTGATCGCCGAGGCGGTCAACGTGGTGATCCACATCGGCGGGCGCGGGCGCAAGCGCCGCATCGAGAGCATCGCCCGCGTCGTCGGCTTCGACGGCGTGGGCTACCGACTCACTGACGGCCTGACGGATGCGCTGGACGCACCGTTTCCCGAGCTGCTGCCGATTCCCGATGCCGTACCCACTGCGGCGACTTCCTCATCCCCATTCCTGTCCCTCAACCCCTCTGGAGAACTGCCATGACGCACGCCCCTGATTTCCGTACTTCCGTAAATCCGCTTTTCCACCTGCTCGGCTTGGCCAGGCTGCGCAGCCTGCCACGCCCTGCGGGGCAAGGGCTGCTGCTGGCCGCTCTGTTGCTGTTCCTGGTCGGCACGGCGCAGGCCGCCGGTTCTTCGATGCCATGGGAAGGCCCGCTGCAATCCATCCTCGAATCCATCCAGGGGCCTGTGGCGCGCATCGTCGCGGTCATCATCATCATTGCCACGGGTTTGGCGCTGGCTTTCGGCGACACGTCGGGCGGTTTCCGCAAGCTGATCCAGATCGTCTTCGGCCTGACCATCGCCTTCGCGGCTTCGAGCTTCTTCCTGTCGTTCTTCAGCTTCTCGGGCGGGGCCGTCGTATGAGTGCCCCGGACACTTTCGCGGCCGGCTTTGAGGTGCCGCTGCACCGCTCGCTGACAGAGCCAATCCTGTTGGGCGGGGCACCGCGCACCGTGGCGATCGCCAACGGCACATTGGCCACCGCCGTGGGGCTGGGCCTGCAACTGTGGATTCCCGGCGTGGTGCTCTGGATCGTCGGCCATTCGCTGGCGGTCTGGGGTGCGCGCGTCGATCCGCAGTTCATGCAGGTCTTTGCGCGGCACATCAAGCACAAGCCGCTGCTGGACGTGTGAGGGGAATGCCATGCTGAACCTCGCCGAATATCGACAGCGTCCGGCCCTGCTCGCCGACTGGCTTCCGTGGGCCGGGCTGGTCGCGCCGGGCGTCGTCTTGAACAAGGACGGCAGTTTCCAGCGCACGGCGCGCTTTCGCGGACCTGACCTCGACAGCGCGACGCAGGGCGAGCTGATCGCCACCTCGGCGCGCTTGAACAACGCGCTGCGCCGCCTGGGTTCGGGCTGGGCGCTGTTCATCGAGGCCGAGCGCCGCGCCGCCTCCGACTATCCGCACTCGGAGTTCCCCGAGCCTCTGTCGTGGCTGGTGGACGAGGAACGCCGGGCCACCTTCGAGGAATCGGGCAACCACTTCGAGAGCGGTTATCACCTGACGCTGGTGTACCTGCCGCCCGAGGAATCACGCGCCCGCGCGGCAGGGATGCTGTACGAGAACCGTCCCACCGAAGGCGTGGACTGGCATGGTCGGCTCGATGCCTTCGTGGCGGAAACGGATCGCGTCTTTGACCTGCTCGATGGAGTGATGCCGGAGATTGCCTGGCTCAGTGACGGCCAGACGCTGACCTACCTGCACGCGACCATCTCGACGCGGCGCTACCGCGTTGGCGTGCCCGAAGTGCCGCTCCATATCGACGCGCTGCTGGCCGATGCCGCGCTGGTCGGTGGCCTGGCGCCCATGCTGGGCGAACAGCACCTGCGCGTGGTGTCGGTGCGGGGCTTCCCCACTTCGACCTGGCCGGGGATTCTGGACGACCTTAACCGCCTTGGCTTTGCGTATCGCTGGAGTACGCGCTTTCTCTGCCTGGACAAAGCCGAGGCGGAAAAAGAACTCACCCGCCTGCGCCGCCAATGGTTTGCCAAACGCAAGAACGTGGTGGCCCTGCTGCGCGAAACCATCTTCCAGCAGGAATCGCCGCTGGTCGATACCGATGCCTCGAACAAGGCGGCGGATGCCGATGCCGCTTTGCAGGAACTGGGCGGCGATCAAGTCGCCTTCGGCTACCTCACCGCTACGGTGACGGTGCTCGATGCCGATCCGGCCGTGGCCGACGAGAAGCTGCGCATGGTAGAGCGCGTTATCCAGGGCCGGGGCTTCGTGACGATTCCCGAGACCCTGAACGCGGTCGATGCGTGGTTGTCGTCCATTCCCGGCAATGCCTACGCCAATGTGCGCCAGCCCATCGTCTCGACGCTGAACCTGGCGCACATGATGCCGGTGTCGGCGGTATGGGCCGGGCCGGAGAAGAACGACCACCTCGACGGCCCGCCGCTGATCGTCACGCGCACCGATGGCGCCACGCCGTTCCGGCTGGTCACGCACATCGGCGACGTGGGCCACACGCTGGTCGCCGGCCCGACGGGCATGGGCAAGTCCGTCTTGCTCGCCATGCTGGCGATGCAGTTTCGCCGCTATCGCGGCTCGCGCATCTTTGCCTTCGACATGGGCCGCTCCATGCGCGCCACCATCCTCGGGCTGGGCGGCGAGCACTATGACCTGGGCGCCGATGGGGAAATCGCCTTCCAGCCACTCGCGCGCATCGACAGAGAGGGCTACCGCACCTGGGCGGCCGAATGGGTCGAAGGCCGGCTGCTGCACGAAGGCGTGGCGGTCGGCCCCGACGAGAAGGCGGCGATCTGGTCGGCGCTGGGGAGCCTCGCCGGTGCGCCGCTGGAGCAGCGCACGATGACCGGGCTTTCCGTGCTGCTGCAATCGAACGCGCTGCGCCAGGCGCTCGCGCCCTATGTGCTCGGTGGCGCCCACGGAAAGCTGCTGGACGCCGACCACGAGCGGCTGGGCATGGCCGACGTGCAGTGCTTCGAGATGGAGGAACTGATGCACAGCAAGGCCGCCGTCATGGCCGTGCTGGGCTATCTGTTCGCGCGCTTCGACGAACGCTTCGATGGTGCACCGACGCTGCTGATGCTCGATGAAGCCTGGTTGTTCCTCGATGACCCGGTGTTTGCGGCGCGCATTCGTCAGTGGCTCAAGACGCTGCGCAAGAAGAACGTCAGCGTCATCTTCGCCACGCAATCGCTGGCGGACATCAAGGATTCGAGCATTGCGCCCGCGATCATCGAAAGCTGCGCCAGCCGCATCTTCCTGCCGAACCCGCAGGCCACCGAGCCGCAGATTCGCACGATCTACGAGGGCTTCGGGTTGAACTCGCGCCAGATCGAGATCGTGGCGACCGCGCAGCCCAAGCGCGACTACTACTACCAGTCCCGCCTCGGCAATCGCCTGTTCGACCTCGACCTGGGGCCGGCCACGCTGGCCTTCGCGGGCGCGTCCACGCCGCAGGACCAGCGCGACATGGATCGCTTGCTGCTGGACGCCGGCGTGCCCGGCTTCGCGGGTGCCTGGCTGCGCCATCGCGGCCTCGATTGGGCGGCCGACCTGCTGCCCTCGATCCCCGGCCTTGCGCCGCTGACCTCTCAGTTTCCCCCTCGCACCGCTGACTACCCACCGGAGAACCTGCCATGAAGAAGCGTCTTCTCGCCGCCGCCATCGCGGCCATGCTTTGCACCACTACCACGGTCCATGCGCAATGGGTCGTTGTCGATCCCACGAACCTCGTGCAGAACGCGCTGACCGCGATCCGCACGCTGGAGCAGATCAACAACCAGATCCAGCAGCTCCAGAACGAAGCGCAGATGCTGATGAACCAGGCGCGCAATCTGGCGAGCCTGCCGTCCAGCGTGGTGGGCCAGCTGCGTGCCAACCTGGCGACGACCGAGCGGCTGATCGCCCAGGCCAGGGGCTTGGCCTACGACGTGACGAATCTGGATCGGGAGTTCGCGCGCCTGTATCCCGAGCAATACGCCGCCACCGTCAGCGGCGACCAGATGTACCGCGACGCGCAGGAGCGTTGGAAGAACACGCTCAACGGCTTGCAGACCAGCATGCAGATGCAGGCCCAGGTGGCGCAGAACCTGGGCGAAGACGAGAGTGTGCTGGCCGACCTCGTGGGCAAGAGCCAGTCGGCCGAAGGCGCGCTGCAGGCGATGCAGGCCATGAACCAGTTGTTGGCCTTGCAGGCCAAGCAGTCGATCCAGTCGCAGAGGCTCCAGATCACGCAAGACCGCGCCGCCTCGCTGGAATTGGCGCGGCAGGCGGCGGCCACCGAGCGCGCCCGCGAAGTGCGGCGGCGCTTCCTGGGTGAAGGCACGCCGTACACGCCGCAGTCCGTGAACTTCTACGGCAACTGACGGGAGACCGCCATGCGATGCGCTCTCGCCCTGTCGATTTCGGTGCTTGCCGCGCTGCTGACCGCTTGCAGCGAGCCGCCGGCCGACAACCTTGCCGATGCCCTGGCCGCCGATCCCGTGCGGCTCAAGGCATTGCGCGCGCAATGCGCAGCCGACCGGCAGGCCACGGGCGAGGACGCCTGCCGTGCCGCCGCCGAAGCCTTCCGGCGGCGCTTCTTCGCCGGCCAGACCGGCCCGGATGAATACCAGACGCTGGCCGAACTCCCGCCGATCCCGCCGAGCTTCGATGCGCCTGCCGATGACGCCGGGGGGGATACGCCATGAACGACGTGACCGTGATTGACCGCTTCCTCAACACCTTCTCCACCTACATCGACTCGGGTTTCGGGCTGTTGCAAGGCGAAGTGGCGTTTCTCACCGCCACGCTGATCGTCATCGACATGACGATCGCCGGGCTGTATTGGGCCATGAGCCACGCCACCGGCCAGGGCGATGACGTGATCGCCAAGTTGCTGCGCAAGGTGCTCTACGTCGGCGCCTTCGCCTACATCATCGGCAACTTCAATGCGTTGGCCAGCATCTTGTTCCGGTCGTTTGCCGGGCTGGGGCTGACAGCGACCGGATCGGCGCTGACGATGGAGAACTTTCTTCAGCCGGGCCGGCTGGCGAAAGTCGGCATCGACGCCGGGGCGCCGATTCTGGCGCAGATCGGCGACATGGCCGGCTTCCCCGAGGTGTTCGTGAACCTCGACCCCATCGTGGTGATGTTCCTCGCCTGGCTGGTGGTGGTCTTGTGCTTCTTCGTGCTGGCGATCCAGCTTTTCATCACGCTGATCGAGTTCAAGCTGACCACGCTCGCGGGCTTCGTGCTGGTGCCGTTCGCGCTCTGGAACAAGACCGCGTTCCTGGCCGAAAAGGTGCTGGGCAACGTGGTGTCGTCGGGCATCAAGGTGCTGGTGATGGCCGTGATCGTCGGCATCGGCTCGGGCCTCTTTGCCGAGTTTCAGGTGCATCCCGCCGAGCCGTCCATCGACCACGCGCTGGTCATCATGCTGGCCTCGCTCACCTTGCTGGCGCTTGGGATCTTCGGCCCTGGCATCGCCACCGGCCTGGTGTCTGGTGCGCCGCAGCTCGGCGCGGGTGCGATGGCCGGCGCCGCAGTCGGTGCTGCTGGGGCGGCCGTGGCTGTCGGTGTCGCTGCGACTGGCGTGGGCGGCGCGGTCATGGCCGGGGCGCGCATGGCGCCCGCCGCCGCCAAGCTGGCCGGGAGCGGCGCGCGTGCCGCCGCCTCGACGGCCAGCAGCGCCAGGTCGGCGTTCCAAACCGGTTCCACTTCGGCCGGCGGCGGCCTCAAAGGCGCTGCCGCTGGCCTGGGCAACGTCGCCAAGACCGGCGCGCAAGCAGCCGGGCGAGGTACGGCATCCCGTGCTTCCGCTGTCGGGCTGCGCGTGGCGGCTCCCTTCCGCGCCGGGTGGAACGGCCCGGCGGCTGAAGCTGGCGCGGGCGCGGCATCCGGGCAGACCGCCGCAGGCGAGGCCACGCCCGGCGCGGCCAATGCGCAGAAGCAAGAGCAACCCGCCTGGGCCAAGCGGCTGCATCGCCGCCAGCAACTCACCCATGCCGCGACCACCACCGCCCACGCGCTGCGCGGTGGCGATGGCGGCGGCTCCGGCCAGGGGCCGAGCCTGCGCGGTTCCGACGATTGAAATGACTCATAAGGAGAACTGACCATGCGATTCAAACGACCGCAGGTGCGCTACGCCGATACGCCGCAGCCTGCCACGCCGTACCAAGCTGCCGGCCAGGTGTGGGACGAACGCATCGGCTCGCCGCGCGTGCAAGCGAAGAACTGGCGCTTGATGGCCTTCGGCTGCCTGACGCTCGCGCTGCTGATGGCCGGCGGCCTGGTGTGGCGCTCGGCACAGTCCATCGTGACGCCCTATGTCGTGGAGGTGGACAGCGCGGGCCAGGTACGCGCAGTCGGCGAAGCCGCCACGCCGTACAAGCCCAGCGATGCACAGACGGCACACCACATCGCGCGCTTCGTCACGCTGGTGCGCTCACTGTCCATCGACCCGATCGTCGTCCGCCAGAACTGGCTGGACGCCTACGACTACACCACCGACAAGGGCGCGGCGGTGCTCAACGATTACGCGCGTGTGAACGACCCATTCGCCCGCATCGGCAAGGAGTCGGTGACGGTGCAGATCGCGAGCGTCGTGCGCGCCAGCGACTCGTCTTTCAACGTGCGCTGGACGGAGCGCCGCTACGTCAACGGCGCTGCGGCCGGCCTGGAGCGGTGGACGGCCGTGGTGTCCATCGTGCTTCAGCCGCCGCGCACCGAAGAACGCCTGCGCAAGAACCCCCTGGGCATCTACGTCAACGGCCTGTCGTGGAGCCGCGAACTGGATTCTTCTGAAGGAGCAAAACCATGAATGTGACTTTCCGCTTTTACGCTTTGCCGTTGATGCTTGCTGCCCTGACGGGCTGCGCCACGCAGGGCAAGCCGCCACCGGTGATCTCGCTCGATGAGTCGGTTCAGGCACAGCCGCTGCCCGAGCCGCCCGCGCCTGTGGAAGTTGTGGCCGTGCCCGAGGTGCTGCCGATGCCGGCGCAGTTGAAGCCAATGCCCGAGGCCGAAGACGCCAAGCCGACGCCGGAGCCGGCCGACGAGAAGCTGCGCGTCTCGCGGGCGAATGCCGAGGCGCGCATCGCGCCCACGCGCGAGGGCTACGTCAACGCGATTCAGGTGTGGCCCTTCACGGATGGCGCGCTGTATCAGGTCTATGCGGCCGTGGGCCGCGTGACCGTGATTGCACTCCAGCCGGGCGAGGAACTGGTGACGGTGGCCGCTGGCGATACCGTGCGCTGGATCGTGGGCGACACGTCCAGCGGCGGCGCCGACTTGCGCGTGAACGTACTGGTCAAGCCCATTCGCTCGGGCCTCAAGACGAATCTGGTCATCACCACCAACCGCAGGACGTACCTGCTGGAGCTGACCTCGACCGAGAAGACGTGGATGGCGTCGGTGTCCTGGGACTATCCGAAAGACCGGATGCTGGCCTTGCAGCGCCAGGCGCAGGCGGCCAGCGCCGCCGCGCCGGTCGATACCGGGCTGTCGCTGGAGAACCTGCGCTTCCGGTACGTGATCAGCGGCAGCACGCCGCCGTGGAAGCCGCTGCGCGCCTTCGATGATGGCGAGAAGGTCTACATCCAATTCCCCGGCGGCATTTCCCAAGGCGAGTTGCCACCGCTGTTCGTCATCGGCGCGCAAGGCGACGGACAACTGGTGAACTACCGCTTCCGCTCGCCGTACTACATCGTGGACCGGCTGTTCGGCGCGGCCGAACTGCGCCTGGGGGCGGACAAGGGCGACGTGGTGCGCATCGAGCGCACCGATGGCCGGAGAAACTGACCATGAGCCAGGACACAACTACCGATATGCCGGACGTGCCACCCAAGGCGGCCCCCGAGGACGTGACGCTGCGTGCGCAGCCGCGCGCGGTCACGCGCTTGAACCGGCGCATGCTGGCCGCACTTGTTGGCGGCCTGTCGGTTGCCGTGCTGGGTGCCTTGATGTGGTCGCTGCAACCGCAGCGGCGCAACGCGAGCGAATCCGCCGAGTTGTACAACGTCGATCGCGTGTCGCGCTCCGAAGGACTCAACCAATTGCCCGCCGACTATTCCAAGCTGCCGCCCGCGGTGCCGCAATTGGGTGCTCCGCTGCCGGGCGACCTGGGCGGACCGATGCTGAAGGCCGAACAACAGGCGCAGGGCTATGCCTACCAGCAGCCGGGACACGATCCGGCCGAGGCAGATCGTCTGGCGCGCTTGAAGGAAGCCGAGGAAGCTGCGGCCTCGTCGGTGTTCTTCCGCTCAGGTGGACAGAAGGTGGCCGCTGCGTCAGCAGCGCAGAGCGCGCCTGCGGCTGGACTGGCCGTGAACGCCGCTTTCGATCCGGTGGCCGCTGGACCTGCCTCGACGGCTGCGCAGCCGGCCGACCCCACTACCGTGCAGAACCGGCAGGATCAGAAGGAGGCGTTTCTGTCCAAAGCCGGCTCTACACAAACGCGCAATTCCGGTTCCCTGCAATTGCCCGCTTCGCCGTACCAGGTGATGGCCGGGACGGTGATCGCGGCCGCATTGGTCACAGGCATCAAGTCCGACCTGCCGGGCGATGTGATCGCCACGGTGACGGAGCCGATCTACGACACGGCCACCGGCAAGTTCCTGCTGATACCGCAGGGTGCTCGCCTCATGGGCAAGTACAACAGCCAGGTCAGCTACGGTCAGAGCCGCACGCAGGTGGTGTGGAACCGGGTGATCCTGCCGGATACATCATCGTTCCAGCTCGACAACCTGGTGGGTGCAGATGCCGCCGGCTACGCCGGTCTGGAGGATGGGGTCGATTGGCATTGGGATCGCATTCTTGCGGGCGCGGCGATGACGACCCTGCTGGGCATTGGCGCCGAACTGGCCGCGCCGGAGAACCGCCAGGACGGCGATCGGGTCATCATCGCCGGACGCGATGGCTTGCAGGACTCTGTGAATCAGGTGGGCCAAGAGATGACCCGACGCAACATGAACATCCAGCCGACGCTGACGAGCCGCCCCGGCCTGCCGGTGCGCATCATCGTCAATCGGGACCTGGTGCTGCGGCCGTATCAGCCGATGATCTTTCAGAGGGGGGCATCACGATGAGCACGCCAACAAAGAAACTGAGACTCGGTCCGCTGCCCAAGACGGAAAGCACGAAGTTGACCTTTGTGTGCTCGGTCGGCCTGAAGGCAGACCTCGACCGCTATGCAGCGCTGCACGCGCAAACCTACGGCGAAGTGGTGGACGTCGCGACGTTGATTCCGCACATGCTGGAGGCGTTCATTGCAGGAGATCGAGGATTTCGATCTCAATCGCATATGCAGCAGAAGCGGGTCGCACGAGATACCACGCCACTGTAATGTGCAGTTTGGCTGATGCCCTCCCCGCTTCGCCCCAGCGAGTTGTGCCAATTGCAGCCGATAGTCACCATGACTCCATATGCACAGAGAGCTACTGGGAGTCATCAATGCACGCTCGCATGGACCACGTCACTGAACACGGGGAGCAGCCGCCGCAGGCGAACGCACCGCATCCCGGCACGGATGGCTATGACAACTTGCCCCAGTTTCCTGCAAGGTTTCCTTTGCCTTTCCGTCGAACCATCCGTCGCCAAGAACTCCACCAGATCGTTCCTCTGGCGGAGACAACGATCTACGCAATGGAGCAACGCGGCGAATTCCCACGTCGGTTCGCTCTCACCGCGCGCTGCGTCGTGTGGGATCTGGAAGAGGTCGAAGCCTGGGTTGACGCGCGCAAACAAGCCTCTCGTTCCGGCGACGCCGCCAAGTCAACGGGGCCTGATGTCAGACAACGCAAAAGCCGGCCAGTGCGCAATACGTCGGCTCGGTAGCCGACGCGGTCACGCGACCAACACCCTTAGCTCGCGCGCAGCGGCAACAGGCAAACGGCCGAATTCCCTGGCCAGATTGACCTCCAGGGCCGCACGTGCGGTTTCCAGCATCTTCCGCTCAAGGGCATAACCGCCTTTCTCTTCCAACCAGCCCAACACTTCCGCCAAGTGCCAGATCGAGGCGCTGCCCTCATGCACTGGTGCGGGAAAAGTAGCGGCATGAGAGAGCATCAGTTTGCGCATCGCCTGACGTGACACGCCCACTATTTCGGCCACATCGGTCAGACCAACGAAATCCGGTACCGCCTCCACCAACTTGGCCGAGGGGATGGCACGCTTCACGTCCGCCAGCGCACTGCGCACTGCCACCTGCGCGCTCTCAGCTTCGCGAGTGAACTCCATCGCCAGGCGACCTGGCTGTCCGATACCCACCAAGGCATCATCACAGCCAGCCTCGCCCAGGCGCTCGACCAGCGCATCCGGATCATTGTCGTGCTCGGTAAGCTGGTACTTCAAGGTGAAGATGTATTCCATGGGTCAATCCTCGGATGGAAAGCGGGCCTCGCTTCGGCGTTGATGGGTCGTGCAGTTGTCCACGACCCGCTGCAATGCCTTGGCATGGTTGCCAGGATTCTTCGGTGTACTCCACACGCTGGTGATGCAAAACTCGCCGCAGCGGCACTCATCATCGTTGTAAGGGCAATAGATCCTGCCCCAGGCATGACTGCCGCCAACCGTGACGCGCCAGCCCTGCGCTTCCGCGTGCTTGAGCGCCGCTTCGACTTCCTTCTTCGGGTGAGAGGGACGAGTCATTCATGGTCTCCAGTATGGGGATGAATCGACAGGTTGTCAACTGACAACTTGTCGCGAAATGACTCAGGCCGCGGCACTCAGGACTGGCACCACCGTGTTGCTCGGCAGCAGCGTGGGCGCGTAGCTCCCTCCCTCCACCCAGGCGTCGACCATGTTGGCCCACTCCTGCAGCATGTGGCGCCGCGGCTCGGCGTATTCGGCCTTGTTGTAGACCGCGCGCGAGGAACGACCATCCTCATGGGCAAGACATTTCTCGATCCAGTCGCCGTTGAAGCCGACCTCGTTGAGCAGCGTCGAGCCGGTACGGCGCAGGTCGTGCACCGTGAAAGGCTCCAGCGGCAGACCGGCGGCCTTGGCGCGCTCGGACACGATCTGGGTCACGCGGTTGAGGGTCGCCTTGGACATGGAGCGGTCGGCGTCGTAGCGCGACGGCAGGACGAACTTCGACCCTGCCGCGCAGGTGTGGAGCGCAACGAAGATGTCCACGGCCTGGCGCGACAAATAAACGACGTGCGGATTGCGACCTTTCATCCGCGCCTTCGGAATCGTCCAGGTCGCATTCTCGAAATCAATCTCGGTCCATGTCGCCTCGATCAGTTCGCTCTTTCGTACCAGCGTCAGCAGAATCATGCGCAGCGCTAGGCGAATGGTCGGATACGTGGCCACCGATTCCATCTGCCGATTCATCAGGCGGATCTCCATCGGTGATAGCGCCCGGTCCTTGGGCACGAAGGTCGCGATCGAAGCCGCGCCCACGCCGTCGGCCGGGTTGTCCACCTTCTCGCCGTGCAGGACGGCGAAGGCATACACCTGCTTCACGATGTCGCGAACGTGGACGGCTGTGGCGGGCGCGCCGCGGGCCTTCACCTTGTTGCACAAGGCGCGCAGGTCGTCGGAACTGATTTCGTTGAGCAGCCGGTTCTTGAACGCCGGCAGGATGTCCCGGTCAACGATGCTCTTGCGCATCGCTCGTGTGCTGTCGGCCATCTTGGCATCGGCAAGCCATCGGGCGGCCATGTCGCCGAAGTTCTTGGCGGCAGTCAGCCGACGCTTCTCGCGCTGCTTCTCATGCGCCGGGGACTTGCCCAGGGCGACAGCCTTCTTGGCGTCGAGGAGCTTTTCCCGGGCCATCGCCAGCGAGATGCCGGCTGGCCCGTAGCGACCAATGGTCAGCGTTTCGCGCCGCCCGTTGAGACGGTAATCGTAGCGGAAGGTGACGGTACCGACGGGCGATACCGTCACGTACATGCCGTCTCGGTCGGAAGCCTTATAAGTCAATGACTTAGGCTTGAAATTGCGTAGTGCGGTGTCGGTAAGCATCGAAGTTTTCCTCCTGTTCTTGACGGCTTTTACCGTCAGGGGTCAGGAGACCTGCTGATGCCTGGAAAGCCGCATGAAACAAGCTTTCCAGAGGAGACATTTACCGTCAAAGACCGGTTTGGTCTCAATAGTAAACGGGAGGGTCTTAATCCGACCTCCAGTTCTTACCGTCAGTTCTACCGCCAACCTGTTGTGCTGGCCGGTGATAGCTACCGATAGCTGTTGTGACGTATTTCTTTATAAATCAACACGTTACGTCAGTTTTTCGATAGTTGGCGATAGTCCCTGAAGGACCCGATTTCACTCCCATTCGATCATCAACAGGCCATCCAAACCCGCATGGTTAAAGGACTTGGCTGTGATCGACATGGGTCTTTACCGTCGCTTTTACCGTCAAGAACGCCGATCTTTTGCTGGCGCGGGAGATGGAGCGATTTGCGGGGAAGCGACGTTTTCGACGCCATCATCAATCACGTAGAAGGATACCTAAAGATGACCCCGTTCCCAAGGCATCGTGTCGGCATCCGCGCCACGTGCTGAGGAACACGTCTGGCCCACGTCCGCACGCCCGACGCGGCATCTTCGAGCTGATTCGGCGGGTCGCCCGCATACGCGCCTCTGTCGCCCTGATTCGCCCCAAAGACGCGTCAATAACATATTGCGACAATTAGTCCCTAACGATCCAATGGTCGACGTAAGGGGAGAATCGTCAATGCATATCGAGAGCGTCACCATTACCGGCTTCCGCTGTTTCGGACCTCAAGCCGCTTCCGTTCCATTCAGCGCTGGGCTGACCGCCATCGTCGGACCGAACGCGTCCGGAAAGACTGCGGTCCTGCAGGCGCTCATGCGCCTTTTCGGGGTGACTCGGGCCCAGCGCACGATCGTCCCGTCCGATTTCCACTTGCCGCCGGCGGAAGCCATGCCGCCCAAGACCAGGGCCCTGACCATAGACGTGCGCCTGAGCCTGCCAGAGCTGGTCGACGGTAGCGCCACTGCCACCACCGTTGCGCCGGTATTTCGCCATATGCGCATCACGCGCCCGGGCGGCACGCCACTCTGCCGGTTGCGGCTGCGTGCGCGCTGGGACGACGACGGCACAGCCGATGGCAGCGTCACGCAGGAGCTGTCCTGGATCGGCACGATCGACGAAACCGTCCGCGACGACCAGGCAACGCCAGTGGCCGCAGGCGACCGTGGACTGATCCAGCTGTTCTACACGCCCGCCAGCCGGGACGCTGCCGCCCAGATCCGGGCAACCACGGGCGCTCTGGCCGCGCGACTGCTCAAGGCCATCGAGTGGTCCGAGGACACGACCCGGGTGGTCAACGCGGCCAGCGAGCAGCTCATGACGGCATTCGGCAGCGAAAACGCCATCCAGGCCATCAGCCAGTCGCTCTCCAGGCGCTGGAGCCACCTCCACGACAGCGACATCGACTGCGACCCGGAGCTCAGCCTGATGAGCCGGCGCTTCGAGGAGGTCGTCGCACGCATCGGCGTGATATTCAAGCAAGGTCCCGCCGGCAAGGAGCGCGGGCTCGATGCGCTTAGCGACGGGCAGCAGTCCCTCTTCTACTTCGCACTGGCGGCCGCGGTCTTCGATGTGGAACGCGCCGCGGTCGCCGGGCAGATCAAGGGCTTCCGCGCCGATGAGCTGGCCGTACCCGCCCTCACCCTGTTCGCCGTGGAGGAGCCCGAGAACCACCTCGCGCCCTACTACCTCTCGCGCATCCTGCAGCAGATTCGCAGCCTGGTCGACACGGGAGCTAGCCAGGCCATCGTCTCCAGCCACTCTCCCTCGGTGCTCGGACGCGTTCCATCCGATGATGTCCGGTACTGTCGCCGCGACATGGCGACGGGCGTCTCCACCGTCTTGCCGATTCCGATGCCCATCTTCGAGGTCGAAGCCATGAAGTTCGTGCGCAACGCTTTCCTGGCGTTCCCTGAGCTGTACTTCGCGCGCTTCGTCCTGCTGGTGGAGGGGGACTCCGAGCGCATCGTGCTGCCGCGATTGGCCGAAGCGCTGGACCTGCTCGTCGACCCATCCTTCGTCGCCATCGTGCCGCTGGGCGGCCGCCACGTGAACCATTTCTGGCGGCTGCTCAAGGGTTTGGGTATCCCCTATGCAACGCTGCTCGACCTGGACTATGGCCGGGAAGGCGGCGGGTTCGGGCGCGTCAAGAATGCGTTGACCCAGTTGCTGGCGCTGGGCGTCCCGCGAGAGCAGATTCTGACGACCGACAAAGGATCCTGTCTTACCGATGAGGAGGTGTCGCAAATGGACCAAAGCGACCCCATGTTGCATTTGCCGGGTTGGGTGAGCTACCTTGAGAGATCCTCGTCGGTGTTCTTCTCCTGGCCCCTCGACCTGGACATGGCCATGCTCGCCGCCTTCCCTGCCGCCTACGCGGCGACGATCGAAGGCACGGGCCCGCGCATGACCAACGAGGCCGCTGCCGAAGTGGTCCTCGGGACTGCGGGCCCGGGACTGGACGCCTACAAAGAGGGTGCGCAGCTCTATCGCGCCCACATGGCGGCTTTCCGCTACCACTTCCTGACGCACAGCAAGCCCGCGACGCACCTGCGCGCCCTCACCCACATCGACGCGGCGGCATTGAAGGCGGGCATGCCCGACCCGCTCCGGCGTGTCGTCCAGCACATCGCTGGCCAGTTGTCGGGGCTGTGACCATGTCGCTACCGCCGCGACGCATTGCCACTGCCGACTGGCAACCCGTCGGAGTCAAAAGTCTGGAACGCAACGCCCTGGACGTGGTCAGGTCCAGTGTGAACCATTCCGTGTTGGCCGGCCCCGGTGCCGGAAAAACCGAGCTGCTGGCACAACGAGCTGCCTTCCTGCTGCAAGCGGGCGCCTCGCCCGCACCGCAGCGCATCCTGGCCATCAGCTTCAAACGCGATGCGGCACGCAACCTGGCGCGGCGCGTGCGACAGCGATGCCACCCAGACCATGCGAGCCGCTTCGACTCGCTCACTTTCGACGCCTTCGCCAAAGGGCTCGTCGATCGGTTCGGACAGGCGTTGCCAGACCGCTGGCGGCCCACGGCCGACTACGGGATTCTGTTTCCGAAGAAGGCCCACTGGGCGGACTTCCTGCGGCGCGCACGGATCGCCCTGGAGAACCCTTTCGGGCAAACGGCCGTCCTGCAGCTACCTATTGACTTCTTCGAACGCCGCCACGTCCTCGCGGAGCGATTGCCGGAGGGCGGCTGGACACACTCCAACGCTGGCTACTGGGCCGGCCAGCGATTTTGGGATGAGCAGTTGCGCGGCATGGATCGCAGCTACCTCACGTTTGCAATGCTCAGCCGCCTGGCGGAGCTGGTCGTACGCGTCAACCTGTCGATGCGAAACGCGCTGGCCCTCACCTACTCCCATGTGTTCATGGACGAGTTCCAGGACACGACACAGGCCCAGCTGGACCTCGTGCAGTCGATCTTCCTCGGGACGCCGGCCATCATGACGGCTGTCGGCGACAACAAGCAACAGATCATGCGGTTCGCCCTGGCCATGGACGACCCCTTCGGCGCCTTCGAGCAATCTTTCGGCGCAACGCGCATCCCGCTTTTCAGCAACTACAGATCCTCTCCTGACCTGGTGCGGATCCAGCACACCCTGGCGCAGGCACTGGACACCGCCGCTCCCCGTCCTCAATCACAGGCCGCAGCCAGCATCACCGATGCGTGCTGCGTCATCGTGGACTTCTCCAGCGCGCAGGTGGAGGCCGACCGATTGGCGAAATTCGTCCTCGAGCAGATGCGGGAGCACAAGCTGAAGCCCCACGACTTCGTCCTGCTCGTGCGGCAGAAGTCGGAAGGCTATGCACAGATCCTTGGCCCGGTGTTCGCAGCCGCCGGCATCCCGTTGCGCAACGAGGCCGCCTACGTGGGCGCACAGATGCTGCAGGAGCTCCTTACCGAACCACTCTCCGCGCAGCTGCTGCTCCTGCTGCGCCTGGCCTTCACCGCGCGCGATGGATCGACCTGGAACGAAGCGCAGCATGTGCTGGCGGGTCTGCGCGGCGTAGAGCCCAGCGACGATCGGGCGCGGCGTATCCTGGCCCGTGATCTGGATACCTTCGCGACCCGATTCGGCGCGCAGCACCCCGTCCCGCCCGCGACCGAGGCGGCATCCCGCCTTCTGGTCCAGGAGGTCGTGGCATTCCTAGGGCGAGACGCCTTGATCGCCGACCACGCACCGTACGCCCAAGGCAACTGGTTGGCCGAGGTAGAGAACAGCGTCACGCTGCACCTGACGTCCAGTTCAGCCGGCGCCGCGGATTGGTTCACGGCGCTCAACGCCTACGAAGGCATCAACGCGCTGCCGCTCATGACCTTGCACAAGAGCAAGGGGCTGGAATACCACACGGTGATCTTCGTCGGACTGGACGATTCGGCCTGGTGGAGCTACGCCAAGGACACTTTCGATGCAACCGCCGGCTTCTTCGTGGCATTCACGCGCGCCAAGCAACGCGTCGTCTTCACGTACACCGCGGAGCGGGGATCCCGAACCAGCATCGCGCCGCTCTACGAGCTCCTGGCGTCGGCGGGTGTTCAAACCCTCAGCGGTGACTGATGATCAGTTGGACCACCACCCCACCCGCCCTGGACGTCGCCGCGCTGGGTGGCTGCGCGACGCCCTGGGCATTCCAGGCTCGCCAGCCCCCGATTGCGCTGATCCGTGCAGGCTCATTCCGGCGATGTCGCCTGACCCGTCGTACAGCATGAAGAACGACAACAATCCCACCATCACGGATACCGCGATGACACTTGGCCATCAGATCCTCTACATCGTGGGCAATGGCTTCGATCTGCACCACGGAATCGAGTCCAGCTACCAGCATTTCGGCGAATACCTGTCTGAAGTCGACCACGACACCTACGACCACCTGAGCCGTTATTTCACCGTTGACGATGACTTCTGGTGGCAGTTCGAATCCCAGCTGGCGCACCTTGACACCGACTCACTGCTGGACGACGCGGGACAGTACCTCGCTTCCTACGGAGCGGAAGACTGGAGCGATGCCGGCCACCATGACTACCAGTACGAACTGGACCGGGTGGTGGAAGCCCTCTCCAAGACACTTCGCCATCGGTTCGGCCAATGGGTTCGGCAGCTCGAGATCCCCCAGCCTGCATCGCTGGCTGGACGCATGCTTCCCCTTCGTCGAGACGCTAGGTACCTCACGTTCAACTACACGGACACACTGCAGCGCGTCTACGGCGTTCCCGACACCAACGTCCTTCACATCCACGGGGCGGCCAGGCAAGCCGATGATCGGCTGATTCTGGGACACGGTTGGAAGCGATCCCCCGCAGACTCCTTCAATCACGGCATCGATCATGAAGAAGCTGATACCCGCGTTCTGGAAGGCAACAACATTATCGATGGGTATTTCTCCGCTACCTTCAAGCCGACGGACCGGGTGATTGCGCAGCACCAGTCCTTCTTCTGCAGCTTGTCCGACATCCGGAGGGTGCTGGTGATGGGGCATTCGCTGGACGAGGTCGACATGCCCTACCTGAAGGAAGTCCTGCATCACATCGGCAACAACGAAACCCATTGGCAGGTGAGCTTTTATGAGAGCTCACAGGATGCGGAAGACGCTATGCGCCATCTCGGCGTGCCCATAGACAAGACGAACCACGTTCCGCTCACTGCCCTGTCGCTCTGGGCACTTTGACCCGCTGCGCAACTGCCGCGCGACCAACTCTTCGTTGGCACGCCACGCAGCCGACCGTGCGTTCCCGGCAGCCGTTTCAGACCCACTGCGCCCCAGGTCGCTTACCGTTTTCAACCCAATTACTTTGTAGATACTCGACCCGCATTGAAGAGGCCACTGCCGTAGTCGGCACTGAGTGCATGATCTGGCCGACGAGGATTCCCCATGCCATCTCCACAACCATCAGACAGCCCCTTGGCGCGTGCCATGGTCAGCCGCTTCCCGGTCGTATTCGCCGATTTCCGATCCATAGATCGATTCCTGTACAGGATTCGTGACATTCACGATTTGCCCGAGCTTGTTCAACCTGACCTGCTAGAACGGCTAGATGAGTGCCATCTGTACATGATCTGCAAGCGCCCAAGGCTCTCGGTCGTCCCTGAATCCATCAGTTGGAGTGAAGAGTATGTCTACCTTAAGGTCCATTGTTCGATACGCGGGGTAACTCACGAGGCCAAAGTGGAAATACAGCGCGATGATGGCAAGCGCGCAGCATCGTTCGCGGCATCGCCTTTCCCACATCGGGAATTGCTGGCGCTGAAGGACGACGGGAGCACACTCTCTCAAATGTTATTTGCCAACATGGCGCATTTGATAGAAACGCTTCCCCTGTTCGCTAGGCAACTGGAAGTGCTCTACATCGGCAAAGGCCTCGCAAATAACACGCAAGATCGATTGAAGAGCCATTCAACGCTTCAAAAAGTGCTTACGCAGATCAATTCGGACGATCCTGAGACCGAAGTCTTCGCGCTGGTCTACAAATTTGACTATCGAAGAACGGTCGGCGGCTTGGTCAAACATGATGCTGACAAGGTCCGAGTATTGAATCTTCGGCACACCATACCGCCTTACCGCCCAAGTTTGGACGATCAGATCAGCTTGATTGAGGCCTGCGCAATTTCATACTTCAAGACTGATCAGTACAACACACACTACATCAACTTCCCCGCCGCGACGACCGACGCTTCTCGTCGCGCGAGCTCAGCGCAGACGGAATTCTTGCTCGTCCAAATAGACAACGAGAATATCGGGAGTCTCGAAATCTATTCTCGAGAGGTTGCACCAGCTTCAACGCACTACATCGAGCATTCCATCGCTCCGTAGTCAGAGCGAGGAGCCGCACACTAGCCCGCGCCGCGCCCATGGCGCTGGCGAAACCCGTCCTTGGCCGCGGTATCGCGCCCATGCGATGGGCACACGTTGCGGTAGAAACACCCGGAGCACAGATGCGGCGCCCTATTTGCCTTCGCGGCATCCAGTCCGGACAGCAGACGCTGGCGGCGCTCGGCCAAGGTTCAAGCACCGAGAAAAACATTCCAAAAGTTGAAATCCTCGGGTCCCGTCCATCAAACCCAGACAGCCGACTGGACCACGAATCTGCTGCAGATGAAATCCCAAGATCTGCCGGCGCCCAAAGCGTCGTCAAGTCTTAGCGCATCAATGACGCTAGGCGCTTCGATTGCCCCGCACCGCCAGCACCCTCAGTGCGGCGTTGTGCTCTCGCGCTCCCGTCTACCATCACACGCAATGCCCTTTGCTTTGAATAGGAGACTGCCCCATGCACCCTGGTGACCTTGAAACGCTCAGCGCCCAACGCATTTGCAGCGACTGCGTTGCCGAAACGTTCCTCTCCGCGTTGATCAAGAAAGAAGGCAGCCCCGAGCATTGCGCGTACTGCGGCGAGGAAGCCGCCAGGACCTTGGGCATCGGGGACATGGCCGACATGGTAGAGACAGCGTTCAATGACCACATGATTCGCACCGGCACCGAACCGCCGGAGTCGGAGCGCGCGCTATATGCCGACCGCGAGTTAAATCTCAGCTGGTACCGGGAGGGCCAGGAGACGGTCGAAGCCATCGAGGACACGGCGTCCATCCCCAGTGCAGCGGCCAGAGATATTCAAGCCATCCTGGAAGACCGTCACGACGACGTCGAAATGGCGCGAATGGGGGCGGAGACGGAGTTTGCAGCAGATGCCTGCTACGAAGAGAAGAAGACCGACGCGCGAGAATGGCACTGGGCCTGGTCGTCGTTCGAGCAAGCGCTGCAGACGGAAGCCCGGTTCTTCAACAGGGAAGGTTCGGCGTTGCTGGCCCGCGTCTTTGGCGCCATCGATCAGTTGCGAACGAAACCAAGGCATCCGGTGATCGTTTTTTCGGGGCCGCAGCACCGGATCAACCACCTCTTTCGTGCACGTGTTTTCCAGTCGGACGCCAAGCTGGAAGAGGCTCTGTGCCGGCCAGATTTGCACATCGGCGCCCCGCCCGCCAGGCTGTCCAATTCCGGACGGATGAACGCTAAGGGGATATCAGTGTTCTATGGCGCCACGAACAGCGCTAGCGCGCTGGCAGAAGTCAGGCCGCCGGTCGGCAGCAAAGTGGCCGTCGCAAAATTCGAGATCATCCGGCCGCTGCGGCTACTGGACCTGACCGCGCTCGACCATGCACGGGATGGCGGGAGCATCTTCGATCCCACCTTGAAGGATCGGCTGGAGCGTGTCGCGTTCCTGCAGACGCTGAGCGAAAGATTGACCCGCCCCGTGATGCCGGACGACGAGGCGTTCGACTACCTCATCACGCAGGCCATCGCCGACTTCCTGGCCACGCAGAACGAACCGCGCCTGGACGGAATCATTTTCGCCTCGGCGCAATCGAGGAAGGGGCGCAACGTGGTCTTGTTCCACGCCGCGGCGCTGGTCGCGCCGATGGAGCTTCCTCATGGGACGAAGATTTCAAGCAGATCCCTGGACTACGACGATGATCGAAGCTCGCCAGACTACCGGGTTTGGGAGGAAACGCCGCCAGCGCCAGAGCTGCAGGAAAGCGATGCGGATGATCCTTTCGCTTTTGTCCCATGGACACCCTACAGCTCAACCGAAGCAGGCCGCGAGCCAACGCTGCAGATCGATCCCTCGTCTGTCGAGGTGCACCACATCGAATCAGTCCAGGTACGCAGCGCGGCCTTCTCGGTGCGACGAGTCCGGCATCCCCAGTTCGTTCAGCCATACCAAACAGCGCCGGTCAGCACGAGCGACCTCGCCAAGTTGCAGGACTCCCTCTAGGAGGCGCCAGCTCAGGCAACGCCATGGCGTGCCAGCAAGCGGTCGAAGAAATCGGCCACGGTGTGCTGGGCGTGTGGGCCGATCTTGCGTTGCAGCAGGTCCACGTCCATGAATTCGTAGCCGCCGATGCTATAGAATTTTGACGTGCGTTCGTCGACGCCCGCTGCTCACCATGGCCCACCCGGTTCGCTGGGACGACGTGAAGACCTTCGACTGAGCTTCCCATGTTTCGCGGAGCGCGGCAGTGAGCACCGGGTACATCCGCGGCAACATAGAGGAACGCATCATGGAACACATCTCCACAACGGCGACCGCCGCCGAAAAGCTCAAGCGCCTGGCCAAGACGCTTCGTAAAACCACCGGCACATCGCTTGCCGTCGCACTGGATGCTGTTGCCAAGCAGCACGGCTACGAGCACTGGAAACACGTGGCGGTCTGCCTTGAAACCACCGCCAGCGCGAGTCGCAGCAAACTGCTTCCCGAGTCACTGAAGGAGCTTTTGGATCGCGCGGCCACGCGAAGCCCCGCGTCGGCCGAATCACAGAAGGCCTTCGCCCAAGGCTTTGTCTTCGCCATGGACGTCAAGGATGCCGAAGAGCTTTCGATGACATCCGACTACGCAGGATGCGACGATGGGTGGTACCTCGCCGCCAAAGATTTGTGGCGGGGACTGGTCCACTACCGTGACGACGGGACGGGCACCACACTCTTTGAGACACAGTCACCCGAGGATTTGGCCAGTACGGCACTGGACGACCTGCAGAACTACCGGCTCTTCCGCTACTTGGGCTCGGCCACTCCCGCCTCCCTTGAGGAGGCCTACAAGCAGACCAGCGAGCTCTCGTTCTTCCCGCCCACCCACATCTGGCTTGGCGGAAAGTTCATCGACATCGGCGAAGTTCCCGAAATCCGGGTGGACGGCCAGGTGGTGCTCTCCACCTCGCCGGGCTTCACCGTGCTGCCGTCAGACGACAAGCACACCCGCTACGAGAAGTTTGGTCATCTGCTGAACGCAGAGGAGCGAACGCTGTTCGACAAGATGACGGCGCAGGAGCAGGACTCCCTGCTCTTCCAACTGGAAAAGCGGACACCGGTTGGCGAAGCCCGCTACAAGCCTTTGCAAAGCTCGGTGGCGTCTTCCTGGCGGGACGCCAAGAAAATTTAGCTCTGTGGAGCATCCTCTGTGGCGCCCTCGCCTGGTCGATCATCGAACCACCATTTGTCGATGGCTTCCCGATCCTCCAGGTGCGAAACCCAACGGTCGTCGAACAGCACATCGACGCTGAAAACCGGCTGCGCGTCGTAGGCGACCTCGTGGTCGAAGAAACGCCCTTGCAGCGCGTCGCAGTGGATGCACCCGTTGGACAGGTAGGGTTGCCCTTCCGTTCGACTGTATCGCGGCTTGATCGGACCGATGCCGTGGCGCGCAAGGGTTTCGACCGGCAGCGTTGACATCAACAGGGCGGCTCCCCTACCCTCGTCGTCGAAGTCGTAGATATTGGCGGTTACGTCTGCGGCACCCTGAAGCACCCGGCTGGCTGCGAAGCATAGGTCGATGACGAGGCCCGTCGTCTTCTTGCAGCGCCAGCACTCGGTGTACCCAACGCAGACGTCCAACGGCAAGGTGCACCCAACCTGTGGCGCAAAGCGCAACTTCCCTGCCAATGCACCTTCGACAAAGCTGCCCAGTTCGACGTGCTGCCGCCAGTAGTTCGGGCCTTCGCTGTTCTTGCTGCTCGCGAAAGCTGGATGGTAGTAAGGCCCCGGCAAGGACACAACGCAAATGTTGGCCTCAACATCATGGCTGAGCCTGAATGCCGGGGTGGCCTTTTCGACGGGGATGCTCTGCTGCCGCATGAACCAGAGCGTGCGGATCCCCGCTGCCTGAGACATGGCCTGGTAGCGAGCCACTTCATCCAACGGCAAGCGCCCCCATTGGACCTTGAACGCCACCGGCTTCCCGCCCTCTCGGTCTGCCTGCACTTCGAGCGTCCATCCGCCTTCTCCATCAGGTGTTCCTGGAGTTTCGACCGAAACATTCCAGCCCGCCCGTCGCACCGCTTTAGCGATTGCCTCTTTTGCCAGCATGACCTCTGCCGTGTCTGTACCAGCCGTGCAACTCCCCTTCTTGGCATGCGCAAAGTACTGGGTGCCGAGCTTCGTTTGCCGAAGCGCCACGTCAGCGCCGCAGCACGTCATCTTCAACGCACCGTCTTTGCGGTTCCGAGCCCGCAGATTTTCCCAGCCCGCGGTATCGAAATCGATGGAGAGCAGCTCTTGATCATTTGAAGTGCATTTAAGTGACATACGTGGTGGTGCGTTTTTACCTGCTGGTCATTCGATTCCGTCAGCAGTCGACAGTCCTGGCACGATAGTTTTGAGGTTGGAAACTAGCTGCGCACGAACCCGTTCAACGGGCATCCTCCAGAGGTCGCACAACGTCTGAACTGCTTGGCCTGTTTCCCATGGGAACCACGGCGTTCCATCCGCCTTGGTTGCAAATGGTCCGTCCGTCTCCAGCAACACGTTGGCAGCAGGCATCTCTGCCACGAGCTGCCGACCTTTCTCACTCGCAACCATCGAGGGCCCGACACTGAACCAGGCGCCCTGATCAACCGCGCGGCGTAGCTGCTTCTTCGTGCCAGAAAACCAATGCAGCACAGGCGTGCCAGCTTTCGGATGTGCCTCTAGTGCATCCAGAACTTGGTCCGCCGCACCACGAGAATGCAGACTCATGACTCGCCCGCCGACACGCTCGCATTCTGCAAGGACCACATCCAGTATCCTTCGCTGCAGTGCCAGCGAATGCTTGAAGCGAGGCGATCCATCCAGACCGATCTCGCCGATGAACTCGGCTTGCGCTACGAGACTGACCAAGAGATCCGTCTCCGCCGCCTTCGCAACGGCTATCTCAGGGTGAAGCCCAAGAGCCACCTTGATGTTGGGATACCCAGTAAATACTCGCGATGTGGCCAGCCAAGCCCTGGGACTTGTGGAAACAACCAGCGTAAAGATGTTCTGCTTCGCAACTCGTGGGAGCAAGCTCGGGGCATTCGGATAGAGATCCAGGTGACTGTGGAAATCGATCAAATGATGCCCTCGTGCTCGAGAAATGCACCCAACTCGCCGATGCCAGCCTCTACCACCCGCTGGAAGGAAGCGCGCTCATCTGGTGTTGCAAAGGTCAATGCTCCGGCAGCCATGGGACCAACGCCATCTGACAGATAACGGAGATAAGCGATCGCCGCGGCATGGGTGTCATTTGCGTTGCCAGAAGGAGCGGTTGCCTTGAGATTCCCATAGCGATAACTTGGCGTTGGATCTGGTGTGCCGGCCTTGAAAAATGCCGCCCGTCTGACTAGGCACGGAAGACATCTTCCGCAATGTTCGTTCAGTCGGCCGTATTTACCGCAACTCGTCGTCCGCGGCATCAACAGGTTCATCAAGGGCAAATCTTGGCATCCCAGGAGAACCTCTCCCTTGGTCAGATACTTGTAAGGCGAGTGAAACGTCGCTCCAATGCCCAGCGCATCCCAAAGACCTTGCAGGTGATGAAGAAAGACGGGATGGGTGGTCTTCGTGCTAAGTGAACCCATGCGGCCCGGGTTCAACGGAATGTTGAGGCTGATAAATCCGTTCTCCGGAACGTAAACGTAAAGGGGCTCGATGTCTGGCAACGCGGATGCTGCCAAGGCAGCAAAGCCGTAGAACACAATCGAGCGAGCGCGAGTAGATAGTTCGTGATCCACCGTCGAACGGACGTTGCTATTCCACAGCAGGTGCCGGTCAGCTCCCCCCAAACGGCGCGCAAAATGGTGCTGGTCCTCCCGGTTGCCCTTCACAAGCTGAGAGACAAACAATGGCTTCTTGCCCAGTACCGTGAGGTCGATTGCACCGACCAGGCTGTCCATTCCGCCTGACAGGAGGCACACGCAGTCAGCGTCGAAGCGCGCCGGAGCCGTGGAGAGTGCCCGCGGCCGCCCCCCTTCAAGAAAGGTCAGATGCCAAAAGTCCCCGGTTAGAAAACGAAGCATCTCTTCAATGTCTCGCTTGCGTGCGCTGAAGGGCTCGGGGTTCTGTAAGGCTACTTCCAATTCAATGACGCGTGTCCATCCGTCTGCGCTGTTGGACCGCTGGACAGCCAAGTCTGACGCCCCGACAGCCAGGGCGAAAGTTGCGAAATCCCACGCCGGCAGGCTTGGGTAAATGCCTTTGAGTTCGAGGTCGTCGAGCAGACCGGTACCTACAGAGCCCACGTCTTGGCGCTGCGACGCGGTATACATCGAGTAGTACACCGTACCGCGCTCCAAATCACGTGGCAACAGCTGCTGGGGAAGACAGATGACTCGGCTCATATCGAATCCTCGAACACCATGAAGGTTGTCTGTACGGCCTCACGTAACACTGTTTCCAGCTGCTGGCGCGTCGGGTTCGGCGTCGCCTCCCGGATAGTCTCCAACTGTGCGGCCACGGAGTTCTTCAAGAAGCTTCGCATTTCATTGGTCCGCTGGACGATGGTCGAGGGGGAAAATCTCGCGCTCTCGAACAGTTGACCGATGTCTGCGTACATGCGGTTGCAGGCTTCATGCCCCAAATACAGTTGCATGAGGGTCCAGATCTGCGGGTCTTGCAACGCGAGCAGGTCAACATCCGGATCCAGAACCGTGAGTTCGGAAAGGGCCTGTGCCATTGAATCCTTTGCCGACTCTTCGTCGACACTGCCACCCTCCGGAATGATCTGGGCAACGATTGCATCGATCACGGTCTGCGCCGAGGGACTGGTCGCGCGAAGGGTATCCATCCACGTGTTTATCCGGGGATCCGATCGTTCCCGTGCTGCCTGCAGGAACGAGCCGAGGCCGGCCGCCGCTTTGGTCGAAGTGCGCATGCGCGCGGCAACGTTGCGCGCACCACCCATACCGGTCCGCGAATATTGGCCGGCAGCACGCCCCAGCGCTTGGGTGTCGCCATTGCGCGCGAAGGCCCCCAAACTGGCACGCGCACCTTTGAATCGACTTGCAGGGGCCACGCCCTCTGCAACCGGTTGCGGCGGCGCAGTCGCATCGCCGCCTCCCGCTCCAGCATCCGCATCTCCCCCGCCAGCCCCGCAGACCGGGATGTCATTCAGCCACGGAGGATCGAAAGAAACGTTGCCGCCTGGGCCAGCGCTTGACGCGGAAGTTCCCATTACGATTTCCCCCTCTTCGCGGAGATCGCTCGTTTGACTGGAGTCGGGGTATCGGCATCCACCTCCCAACGCTGCAACTCACTTGTGGCCCATGTCTCGTTCTGCAGAAGCGGTACAAGCGCGATGGGCCGACGGGTGGAAGGTATTTCACCCAGCAAGAGGGCAAGTTGAGGTCCTAGCGCGGGGAAGGCCTTCGTAATGTTCAGGCAGCGTGAGACGGAATCGGCAGTGAACTGCTCGGTTCGCGCCTTGCGACCCAAACGCGTCAGCACGCGCTCGGCCTCGCTTTCGCCCAGGGCCTTGATCTGGTCGACTAGAGTGGGAATCACGGAGGTCGCACCGAGAAGCGCATCGAGCATCTTCTGAGCTTCCTGGCTGAGTTCGTCGTACGCTGCGATCGCAAGCTTCCGATCCCGACTTAAGTGCATGAGCGGACGCAGATCGACATCGCCCAGTTGCGGTGCGAGCTTCACCCACTGCTCGTAGAAAGGTTGAGGCCAGGCCGTGGGCGCGGCCCATGCGTCTCCCTTCTGCGCGGCTGCTTCCAAGTCGGCAAGGAACTGCACCTTGCCGTCATCGCTTGCTGCCACCGCCTTGGCCAGGTGCTCAAAACCGACCGCGTTGGCGCACCGCTCAAACAGCTGAAGTTTCACCAGTTCGGGAAAGCCGATGCTCATGCCCTGGGATTTGGCGATTGCCTCGCGAAGCACCAAGTTGTTGAGGAAGCGCTTGATCAACCGAGGGTTTCCGGCAATCTGCTCCGCGCTCGCAAGAATATGCGCGAGCTGGTCCGCTAAGTCGATTTCCTTCGCGACCTTGTCGACCTCGGTGCCAAATGCCGCGCGGATGTCTTTCGCGGACAATCCTGACCATCCTTTTTTTGCGAGTTCGAGGACCTTCTGCTGTGCCTCGTTCATGGTTTTGTCAGTGATCTGCTTGCGCCGGCGAGCCAGGTCGGTCAACAGCAGGACCAAGTAAGCCTTGACCTCCGTAGTGCCCAAGCGCGGCACCTGCAACGGAACCTGAATCAGCTTGTCGAAGTAACTGGTGACGAGCTCATTGCTGATTTCAGCGTCCTTGAAGTGCGCGCGCACGGCGCTGCGGATCATTCCTTCGTCAGCGGCAATGATGAATGCCGTGCGCTCGACATGGAGAAGCAATCGCATCGCCTCCAGCGTGTCGATCGCGGTGTCTGGCAAGCAACGGTCCAAGTCGTCGACAAGCACAACCAGGGTAACGTCCAGTTCTTTCAGCAGTTCAGTGAAGGCACCGCGAAGCGCCTCAATCTCCTGGGGCAAAGAGCGCTCGCTCTTCTCCTTGAGCAGACCGGCGAATTCGGGCTGCAGCTCACCATAGGCGGCCTTGACCTTGTCGATGTCCGCCTCAGCAACCGAACCCGCCTGCACCATCCCGCTGACAGCACCAACAAGGGCTCCAAGTGGGCCGCCGAGAGTTCCACCGATCAGTGCTTGGACGCCAATAGGCGCAAGCATCCGGCCTACGCGCAACAGCTTGATCCGTTTAACGAATCCCCAGGCTTTGTCTACGGCGGTTTTACGCGACTCAGCAACAGCGACCAGCTTGTCGGCCACAGCATCCAACAGCGCCTGTCGAGCGTCGTCGTATCCTTGGTAAAGCCAGGCATTGAATTCCAGGAAGATGTATTTCTCATCACCGGCGCTGGCCTTCAGCTCGGCACCGATCATCTTCACCAACGACGATTTTCCGGCGCCCCAGTTTCCGGAAACGCCGATGGTCAGCGGCTCACCGCCAGCGTCCTGGATCAGTTGCGCGGCGGCCTTCGCCACATGTGAAAAATTAAGCAAGTCAATTTTGGCCTCGACGTCGTTCCACATCTGCGATGTCTCCTTTTATTCGTTCTTGGGTTGCCAATGTCGGCCAAGAAGCTGTTCGTGACTTGCCGAAGGTGAGCGCCGACATAACGACCTACGCATCGGGTTTCCTTTCGAAAAAGAAACAGTCAGGCAAGATGGCCGGGGCGATGTAGTCGATGTCCTTGGCCGACACGCCGCAGGCGAAGAAGCCATCGCGCCAATGCCGGACAACATCGACGAGTCGATCGATCTCCTCGCGCGCCTCTTCCGCCGACAAGCCGAAACGCCCCGCCTGCGACAAGAGGTTGTAGATGCTGGCCGTGCGACCGTAGTCGCCGACGGTCAAGGCCAGGTCGCGCCTCTCCAAGCTGACCACAGGTGCGGGCACGAGGTCATAGGCCGGAGACAGCCGCCATCCCTTCTGCCTGCGTAGCAGGGCGTGGTTGCGCGGATGATCATCGTTGTTGGTCACGGCGGCATTGAAGACCATCCGCCTGAATAGTTCGGCGCAGTCGGCTTCCGGCTTGTCGGACCAGCGGCGCAAGTTGTCGGCCATCAACGGGTAGGACCAACGTTCCCGGTCCAGGTGGCTATCGCCGCAGTCGAGCACGGTCAGGCCACTGACGAGACCGAAGCGCAGGTAGCCCTTGTCGGTGTGGCCGCGATCGAAGCGCTGCAACATCAGCACATCGCTCTCGCCGACGGACTGGAGCCGCGCCTGTGTGACGTTCAGGCCACATCTCCGAGCCAGGTCGAGCGTCGCGAACTCAACGCGCTGCAAATTGAAGCGGTCATCTCTGGCTGGAAACTTGCCGAGCCAGAGACTTTGCGCGTCCTCGATCGTGGCCTTCGGCCGCGCACCACCCATGCTAGTGGGGCGCCCCTCTTCGATCGCCTGCGTGGCCGCGATCAGCTCGGCCAACTGGTGCGTGCGGTTGTACTGGCGCTTGGGCGCGGGCGGTTCGGCCTTCAGCCCGAAGCTCAGATACCCTGCCCCGTCTTGCGGACCATGTAGCAGATAGTCGATTTCCTGGAGGTCAGCTGCGCTGCGTTCTAGCTTGTGCTCGATCACGCGCCGTCCCCAGGCGTCGGGGCCAGCGTCTCGAACCGCACCTGGAATCCCCTTGAGTTGGGTGAACTCGAAGACTTCCTTGGCCAGAGGCAGTTGGAACGGATCGAGTGCCACCGCCTCTTGGCGCTGAAGGTAACGGTCGCCGTAGCGAAACCGCCCTATTTGCGTGCCGTCAGGCAGCGTCTGCACCCTGAGCAGCGCTGCCGGCACCGTTTCCAACGTGCCGGGTAGCTGAATGTAGACATAGGCCTCGCGCTCAGAAGTCATAGTCGTCGCTCGCCTTGCGGGCCTTGCCCGCCCGCGTCGGGCGGCGCGACGCTTCGAGCGCCTTGCCGTGGAGATCGCTGTCGGGATCCGCAACAGCGTCCAGAGACTTGTCCAAGCCGAGTGCCCATAGCACCGTGAAGCACACGCCGACCGCAGTACCTGGCTTACCGAGTTCAAGCGCCGTGAGGGTGTTTCGGTTGATGCCCGCCTTGCTGGCGAGATCGGCGACTGACCAGCCGCGCCGAATCCTCGCCACCCGGATGCGCTGGCCCAGCTGGATAACCCGCTCGGTGGCTTGCAGTGGCATCACGAATTTGCTCATGAAAATAGGCATTCTTTGTACTTAACGCCCGCTATATTAGGCTTTTGCTACATGGAGTGCAAGTTGGGCGCCGGGAGGAAAATCGCCAAATTAGGCAAATAAGCTGATAATGCCCTGTATTTTAGGCATTTAAGGGCCGGATCTACGTGCTTCCTGTCGCCATGCGACGGGAGCGTGGCGGGGTACGTCCATCCACAGAAGAACACTGAAGAGGACCCATGGCCGACATGTTCCACGTACAAAGCAAACGAGGCTCGATCTGGCATCGCTGGGACCCTCACCTCCACACGCCCGGTACCGCCCTGAACGACCAGTACGCCGGTCCAGATCCTTGGGCAGCGTTCCTGGACGCCATCGAGGCGTCGAACCCGCCGATTCGCGCGATGGGTATCACCGACTACTTCGGCATTGAACGTTACGAGCAGGTCGTCGACGAAAAACGCCGTGGACGTTTGCCTGGCGTGGGTCTGATATTCCCCAACGTCGAACTGCGGCTCGGGATCGAAACCGCGAAGGCATCGGCGGTCAACATCCACCTGCTCTTCTCGCCGCATGATGCCGACCACATCGACCGGATCAAGCGCTTCCTGCTGGAGTTCGAGTTCCCCTACCTGGGCGAGTCCTACCGCTGCCAACTCAGCGACCTCATCCGCTTGGGCCGCGCCCACAAACCAGACCTGACAGACGACGAGGCAGCCCGGTCCGAAGGTGCCAACCAGTTCAAGGTGAATTTCGACCAGCTCAAGCAGGCATGGTCAAAAAACGAGTGGATCAAGAAGAACACCCTGATCGCCGTCGCCGGCGGAGAGAAGGACGGGACTTCGGGTCTGCGCGACGCCACTGCCTCTTTCGCGGCGCAGCGCAAGAACGTCGAGGGCCTTGCCCACATCATCTTCAGCGCCAATCCCAAGCAGGTCCGCTTCTGGCTGGGCAAGGAGTCGGCCACCGTCGAGGAACTCGAAAGCCAGTACAACGGATGCAAGCCTTGCCTGCACGGGTCGGATGCGCATTCGCTCGCCAAGGCCGGGCAGCCTGACGGCGACCGCCGCTGCTGGATCAAGGGCGACCTGATGTTCGACTCCCTACGCCAGGCCTGCATCGAACCCGAAGAGCGTGTTTTCATCGGCACCGAGCCACCGCGCGGCGCATTGGACAGCCACACGATCAACTCGGTGTCTGTGACGAACGCGCCCTGGATCGCGAACGGTGCCGTTGGGCTGAACGCGGGATTGGTTGCCGTGATCGGCGCGCGGGGTTCGGGGAAGACCGCCTTGGCCGATCTGATTGCGGCAGGCGGTCTTGCGCTCTCCCCTCATTTGAACGAGCGCTCCTTCATCCTCCGCGCGAAACAACACCTCGGTGACAGCAAGGCCGAATTGCAATGGGCATCTGGCGAAACGACTGGCAACGAACTCGCCCAGACCGACATGGAGGACTTCCTGGCCAGCCCTTACGTCCAGTACCTGTCGCAACAGTTCGTTGACCAGCTCTGCTCGGCGGAAGGCTTGAACGATGATTTGGTCACCGAGATCGAACGTGTGATTTTCAATGCCCATCCGCTCAACGAACGTCAAGGCGCCGACTCTTTCCAGGAGTTGCTGGGCTTTCGGCTGGAAACTTCGCGCCAAAAGCGCGAACGCCAGCAACAGGCTCTGACCAGGGCGTCCGCAGACCTCACCGACGAACGTGTCAAGAAGGACGGTCTCAAGGCGCTTGAGAAGGACCGGGACGAGAAGAAGCGTGCGATAGACAAGGACAAGACCGACCGCAAGTCGCTGGTTGCCAAGGGCAACGAAGACCGCGCAAGGCGCCATGAGCAGGTTTCGCTCGCGGTCGATGCGAAGCGACAACTGGTAGACCAAGCCAAGCGCCGACACCAGGCCCTGCTTCACTTGCAAGACGACGTGCGTGACTTCCGCACTCGCCAGGCGCCATCTTTGCTCGCCGACATGAAGCAAGAGCGTGAGCATGCTGGCCTCAGTGCCACTGACTGGGAAGCCTTTAGGCTCGACTATGCCGGCCCGGTTGACACGCTGCTGACCGAGCGCATCAAACAGGCGAACCTGTCGGTGGCCGCGCTGCAAGGCCCCGCCAAAACCGATCCGGTGCCTCCAGCCAATCCCGACCCGGCCGTCGCGCTGATCCCCGTGGACGTCAACCTCGCGGATCAATCGCTCTCGCTCCTTGAGCGGGAGCTCGTTCGCCTGCGCACGCTGGTTGGTGTCGACGCACAGAACGCCAAACGCTTCACCACCCTCTCGGACAAGATCACCAAGGCCGAGACCGCGCTGACCAAGGTGCTCCAGCAGATCGAGCGCATTCAGGGTGCAGACGAGCGCATCCGCGCGCTGGTTGAAGCGCGGCGCGGCGCCTATGCCGCCATCTTCGAAGCCATCGTTGAGGAGGAGCTGGAACTTGCGGATCTCTACGCGCCCATCAAGGCGCGCATCGATGAGGCGGCGGGCTCCTTGTCGAAATTATCTTTCTCGGTGCGTCGAAATGTGGACCTGGCGCAGTGGGCCGCCAAGGGTGAGGATCTGTTGGATCTGCGGACCAACGGCCCGTTCAAGGGGCGCGGTGAGTTGCTGCGGTCGGCGCGCGCCGGGCTGATGGCGGCATGGACAACCGGTGACGCTGCGCAAGCCGCCACGGCCTTGCTCAATTTCGTCAAGGCCAATGAAGCGGCGCTCCGAACCCACATGCCGGAGAACGCCGAGTTCCGCGCATGGGCGCGCAACATCTCGGACTGGCTGTACAGCACCGATCACATCACTGTTGGCTACGGCCTGCAGTATGACGGCGTAGATATAGAGCAGTTGTCACCAGGCACGCGCGGCATCGTCCTGCTGCTGCTGTACTTGGCCATCGATGCGGAAGATGACCGACCACTGATCATCGATCAGCCCGAAGAGAACTTGGACCCTCAGTCCATCTATCAAGAGCTGGTGCATCGCTTCCGCGACGCCAAGAAGCGGCGCCAGATCGTGATCGTGACGCACAACGCCAACTTGGTAGTGAACACCGATGCGGATCAGGTGATCGTCGCGCAGTGCGGACCGCATAGGCCCGGCCAGTTGCCGCTCATCACGTATGAGAGCGGTAGTCTCGAAAACCCGCTCATCCGGCAGCACGTGTGCGACATCCTCGAAGGTGGAGAACGCGCCTTCAAGGAGCGCGCCAAGCGCTTGCGGGTGACCATTTGATCAGCGATCAACGAGAAAGCGGATACCAAGTACCCGCCTTCGCCGACGCATACAACTCCCAGAAGCTGGAGTTGAACGTCGTCTGAAACTCGGTGACGAACTTTCCATCCCGATCGACGAACCCACGCGCCCAATCAGTCAACACGTCCAGAGTGAATCCGTTTGCAACGCGCAGAAGGTTCTGGAAATTCGGATGCTGCCGGGTTGTCGGCACGACTGATTCGAAGAGATTCACCCTAGCGACCTCCGCTTCCTACTCCATGGAAAGGCATGCGCGTCAGGGTACAAGTCGTTCATCCGGCGCGCGCCGCCAAGGTCAGCAGACCCGCCACGCCACCCAGGAACGCCCACTGCCGCAGTTGCGGGCTGTCCACGTCAACGCCATGCGCGTAGCGCACGAAATGCTCACAGTTGAAGGCCAACCATGAGTAGGCCTGTCCCCGCTTCATACGTGCGCGGTGCATGACGACCGTAGAAGGCAGCACGCCCAGGTAGCCCTCCACGGTTACGGCCTGCCCGCGGGCAAAGCTCATGTACGGCTGCTCCACGAAGCCGCCAGCCTGCGCGGAGAAGGCCATAACGCTGCGTTCTCCGGCGACGGCGCGATCGCCGAGCATGGCGACATGGTCGTACCAGCCATGTTTGACGCGGATAACCGTGCCCGCCGGATGCGCCGAGATGTCTTGATGAAATTGGTGAGGAATCATGGTACTCTCTGCCTGAACATATTTGCATTAAACGCATACATGCAAGAGAAGTCAACCCCTACGCCCAACCCCGTCGTGACCTACCCTACCTTGGTCGGTAGGTTGCTGGTGCAAAGAAGGGAGCAGCTCGGCCTCAAGCAAGGCGCTTTGGCCGAAGCTATCGGGCTGTCGCAATCGGCTTATTCCCGCCTGGAGTCGGGAGAGTCGGTGCTCAATCTGTCCCAACTGCGGAACGTCTGCGCCCAGCTAGGTCTCTCTCCCGCCCAAGTGCTGCATGCAGCCGATCAGTATGAGCAGCGACTGCGCCAGCAGGGAGTCGACGTCGTCGCGGAAAAGCCAATCAATCCGGCAGCTATCGCCATTGGTCTGGGACTGCTTGCCGCGCTCTTCTTGGGTGGCAAATAAGAAAACCGCAGTGTCGCCGGCACTTTCCGTCTTCTCGTGGGCGGAGTTCACGGTTCAAAGCGCCTTTCGTGAAGCCTGCCTTCTGCGGCCTGCGCATCGGGTCGCCGGCAGCGTCTCTGCGCTCCTGTTCGGGCAGACGGCCCGCGAGACATCACGGGCTGGCGTCTCTAGGATTGACCCAGCCGATCGTGTGCATCACACCCCGTACCATCGGCGCATGAGCACAGGATCAAAATTCGAACGTGCGCGACTGGTTGACATCGGCGTTAACTTCCACTCTGGGCAGTTGGTGTCGCTGACCGACCAACTGTTGGTGCGTGCACGGGTGGCAAACGTGACCCAGATTCTGGCGACAGGCACATCGGCGGCGTCCAGTCGTCTGGCCCTTGAGCTTGCGAGAGCCAATCCGGGCATCGTCTTCGCGACCGCGGGGGTGCACCCCCATGGCGCAAAGTCGTACGACCCAAGCACCGTCCGCGAGTTAACCGAACTCTGGAAATGCACGGAGGTCGTGGCTATTGGAGAGTGTGGCCTTGACTACAACCGCAACTTTTCGCCTCCCCAAGCGCAGCGCATTGCCTTCGAGCAGCAGCTGTCAATGGCTGTCGAGACTCGCAAGCCGCTCTTTCTTCACTGCCGAGACGCCTTCACCGATTTCCACGACATGCTTACCCCTGTGGTGGCCGCCGGAGCGCGCGGCGTCGTGCACTGCTTCACGGGCAACCGTGCGGAGGCAGAAGCCTTTCTCGCGATGGGGCTCGACATCGGCATCACAGGCTGGGTCACAGATCTCCAACGCGGCCAGGCACTTCGCGAAGCCCTGCCAGCCATTCCGCTGGATCGACTGCACCTTGAAACGGATGCTCCTTATCTGTTTCCCAAGAACGCCGGAACGCGTCGTGGGCACAACGAGCCGGCGAATCTTCCCTGGGTAGCTGCAAGCGTGGCAGAGCTCTTGGGCTGCGACATCGACGAGATCATTCAGGCCTGCAGTTCCAATAGCCGACGGATGTTTGGCCTTCCAGGCAATTGAAGGACTTCGACCCCTCTGGTCGGTACACATGCTCGGCGCGTCGCGGGCACCCTTTCAGTGTGAGCAGGGGTCCGGGTTATCAGGAAATCCACTGCCGGGCTGGTCCAACGACGAACCAGAGCTGTGCCTCCCCGGCGATTCCGGGCCGCGCTGTACGTGCTGCGCATCGAGCCACCTGCGGCGTCTCGCCCCTTCGGCTTCCATCGCTGATGCCTTCGCGGCGGTGCCGCTGCGCGCTGCGCTTGCCAATGCAATGCGGGCGTGGAGTGGGGGGAGCTGGCTTGCTGTTCCCTTCATCCTTGCACACCGTTCTCGCGGTCAAGGTCTGCGCGTGCTGCGCACGCTGGCGTCCTGCCGGCCGTCTTCGAACCTGTGACAGCTGCGCTGCGGCGTGCCGGTTCCGGTCTCGGGCAATCCCGCCCGATCACTGGAGTTCGCCATGTCGCACGATCTGTTCTCTTCCCTCGATTCCTTCGTTGCAGTTTCCTCTGCATCTTCTGTCCTGCTTGTTCGCGATGTCGCGGGCCAGTACCGGCCGGCCGGGGCCGACGAGGTGCTGCAGGCTGCGCAGCGGGTATTGGCGGGCCGGGTGCATGGGACCGACGTGCTCACGTCGCCGGCGGTGGTCAAGGACTTCCTGCGGGTGCGTCTGGGAAACCTTCCGCATGAGATCTTTGCGGTGGTCCACCTGGATGCGCAGCACCGGGTGCTCGACTATGTGGAGATGTTCCGGGGCACGGTGAGCCAAACGTCGGTGTATCCGCGGGAGGTGGTCAAGGATGCGCTGAGCCGGAATTCGAGCGCGCTGCTGCTGGTGCACAACCACCCCAGCGGTTCGACGGAGCCATCGCGGGCGGACGAGCATCTGACGCAAACGCTGAAATCGGCGGCAGCGCTGGTCGACGTGCGCGTGCTGGACCACCTGATCGTGGCGGGCGACTCGGTTCTGTCGATGGCCGAGAAGGGGCTCATTTAGGTATCGAGGGCTTCGGCCCTCTTTATTTTCTTTTCATCGTGCGCGCCATGCGCGTATGCCGAGCTCCGGGGATCAGCTTATAAGCTCATCCCTGCCGCACCTTGCTTTTCCCTCTTGTCATGCGGCTGTAGAGCCGTTGTCTGAACAGCCATTCAGCAAGGTGTGCCGAGGTAAGCAGGTTCGAGATGCCCAGCCGACCTCGCAGTGACGGCGGCGTCCGATCATTTCATCGTCCTGCAGTTCGTGTATGCGCGTGGCAGGCGTCATGTGCCGGGCCGCATTTGACCGGTCACACGTCACTGGAGCTGCAGGCTACGGCCGTAGCCCTTGGCCAAGCGCGGCGCCATGTCGGGGAAGAGGATGCCAAGCACGGCGTCATAGTGCGCAGGCCTTAGGTGGGTTTCGTCGCCAGCGTCCACCTTGTCGATGATGCCTTGCCGCCAGGAGGCATAGCGCTCGGCTTGCTTTGAGGTGAACCGCGCCTCCAATCCATAGGCCTTGACGGCCATGGTGTACAGCGTGTGCCATTGCTGGTAGCCGGGGCCGCTTTGCGTGATGGCGTTGAGCACCTGGTACCCCGTATCGAATGCATAGCCGATGCCCCGGTTGTGCTGGATCGACAGCAGGCGTGAAACGATGCCAGCGACACCAACCATCTCCGGGTCGGCGGCGCCTGGGTAGCCGTGCGCGGCAAGGGCTTCCGCGGCCTCTATGAGCCGCAGCCAAGGCTCGCTGTCCTTTCCCAGCAGCACAGGCGCCGGGCCCTCCCCTCTGTTTGCCCGCCGGGCTTTGTCGATGCGGGTATTGGTGTCGTGGAACTCCGTGGCGGCGGCCAGATAGATCAAGCCCCATTCCGATGCTGGCGTCGCGAGCAGCCGGGGACGCCGCAGTTCGGCCAGACGCTCTTGAAAGCGGACCGTGACCGGATGCTGGTCCAGTTCCGCGTCGAGGATCTGGCGACGGAGCTGCCAGGTCGGGTGATGAATCCAGCGCTTCCCGATGGTTTCGTTCACCACCAGATGGCGCAAGCCTTCCCGGGTCACCCGGCCGCCGAGTGACCCTATGTCGATTTCCAACGTCGGCAGGTTGAGTTCCCGGATGCGACGCAGCTTTTCCTGATCAATGCCGTGAGTCACAGTGACCTCGATCAGCACGGTTCGAGGCCACTGTTGGCTGCTGTGGGTGTCTTCTATCAATTCTTCAAAGGCCCCATCAAGCCAGGTTTCGGTGAACCCGTAGATATAGGGCCGTGGCTCGCGCAAGGTGCAGATGACGTCGGGGACGATGCTGCCCTGGCGTTGCTCCAACTGGGTGTTTTCCAGTGGCAGCGTCTCGGATGATGTTCCCCACTGAGCGCGAAGCGTGTTGTCCTCCCATTCGCCGCCGAATTCGTCAGGTGCGTAGCGGGTCACTTCGACATAGAGGCCAGGCGTCGTGATCTGCGACGCCTGTTCCAGGATCGCTTTGACTTCGCTGTGCAAAAGGGTCTCGCGGCGCCATTGCTGAGCGACGGACGGATCCAGGTCCAGGGGCAGACCCCGATGAAACAGTGCTTCGGCCGCTTCACCCCAGGCATCCATGGCGTCATGCGCGGTCTGGCGGGCCTGCGCGCTCGCGGCCGCGTGCAATGCCTGGTCGTTCCAATGCGCGCACCAGTGGATGTCCGGAAGTAGACGCAACCGCGCACGAATCTCGTCCGGCGACATCATCGCAATGGCGGGATCGGAAAGGGATAGCGTGACGATGGCCCGCCCACGGCCATCGCTGCCGGCATCGGGGTCTCCTCGTTTTCAGTGCAATAAGTGACGGTACGCAAAGCTAGCACTGGCGCGGGGGTGGTCTGGGTAGACCGTTGATTTCATTGACT
>LNFM01001952.1_pt1 | contig 46888 bp, 43 predicted proteins | sample 596031 | NCBI WGS metagenome assembly LNFM01 (sample SAMN04254537, study PRJNA301005) | activated carbon metagenome | isolation source: dual media filters at the Ann Arbor, Michigan drinking water treatment plant | place: USA: Ann Arbor
TCGTCGACGCCGCGGACGCGACGCAGGAGACCGACGTGCAGGAGGTGACGCAGGGCGATCACCGCGTCGTCGTCGTTCGCCGCCGCGGCCTCGCGGACATCGACGATCCCGCGCTGCGGCGGGCGCTGGTCGAGTGGAACCCTCGCCCCGATGCGCCGTCGGTCCTGACGCGTCCCGGGCAGGAACCGTGGGTCCCCGCACGGGCCTATGTCCGGCTCGACGGCACGCCGACGGTGGACGATGGTGCGGCCACGCCCGTGGTCGCGCGCACCCTGGCCGGGGCGATGCTGACCGCAGCGCGCCCCGCCCTGCGGCAATGCTACGAGGATGCGTTCGCGCGTCGACCCGCGGCGCATGTGACGGTCGGCCTGCGATTCTCGATCACCGCCGCGGGCGTCGTCGCGGACCCGACGATCGTCCGTGGGTCCCTGGGCGATCCTGCGGGCGACGCGTGCATGCTCGAGCACCTGCGTGGGGCGCGACTCGAGGGGGATGCGCCCCCGGAAGAGGTGCGCCTCGACATCGACCTGATGTTCTTCTACGCGGCGTCGGTGCAGGTCAACGAGTCCACCGGCCGCGCGCCCACGGTGCTCGATCCGCCGGCCGAGGATCCGGCTGCCGAAGCGCACTGAGGCGAGCTCCGAACCAGCTCAGTCGAGGAAATCGCACTCGTCGCCCTCCTGCCGCGCGATCCGAAGCTGGAACGAACCGTCGTCATCGTCCACCACCGACGCCCGGACCGTGTACCGACCCGCCGCGATGCACCCAACCTCCGAGTACATCGGCTCGCCGATCGGTGGGGGCGCGTCCACGGGGTTCAGCAGCATCGTCGCGCCCTCCGGGAGGATGAGCGTGAACGCGGAAAACTCCTCGAAGCACGACTGGCCGCACCGCCGGAATCGAAGCGACCCGGGCTCGAGGCCCCCGAGCTTGTCCGCGCCCAGGATGTACACGCCTGTCTCTGGGATCTCGATCACGATCGTCTTCCACCGTTCGCCGCGGCGGGGGCCGAGGACATCGTCCTGCGCGCAGTCCATGGGGATGTCGATGACGACGCTGTCCTCGGGCGCCGCGGGACCAGGAACGGCTTGCTGCGCGCAGTCGAGGCCGTTGTCGCGCGAGTACGTGTGATCGCACGGCAGGTACGTGTCGTCTCGCTCGCGCACGGCGTCCTCGAAGGGCTGTCCGAGTACGTCCACGAACGCCGACCGCACGTCCTCGAACGACCCCCCGAGCTCGGTCGCGTGGACCAACTCGACGAGCGTGTCGGCGCCGTCTCGGGCGCGGATGAACGAGGCGAAGAACCCCGCCAGGGGAACCCAACTCCCGTTCTCGAGGGCGCCCGCGCCGTCGTGGATCTCGAACATCTCCTGCTCGTCGCCCACGATCTCGGCCGTCGACGTCCAGTCGTCGCCGAACACCTCGGCCAATCCCTCCTCCAGTGGGGCGTACCCGAGATCGTCGGGACGCAGCGCGTGCACCATCTCGTGCTGGTGCAGCGCATACAGGCTGAACATCTCGCCATCGCTCGCGCAACCGAGACTCGACTCGGGGTTGCCCGCGTCCGTGCAGTACGCCGTGATCTCCGACGGTACCCAGTAGACGTCGAGTTGCGGCGAGTCGACACCGAGGACCTCCGCGAGGTAGCCCGCCATGCTGTCCGCGTACGGCAGGGTGCCCGCGCAGATCGAGCCGAGAGCTTCGTCGGTGCCGAAGCGGATGTGCTCGCCCTCCCAGACGATCGGCGGCGGAGGTGGCCGGTCGTCGCCTGGCGGCGCGCAGCCGGCGATGAGGGCAGCACCCAGGGCACTCGACACTGGGACCAGGAGCCGGTTCATTGGGAGAACTCGCAGGTGTGGGGTTCTTCGCGGCCGAGTCGGAGCTGGAAGGAACCCCCGTCGTCCTCCGCGACGGAGGCGCGCACGGTGTACCGGCCCGCCGCCACGCACCCTGCCTCGAGCGCCGATGGATCGTCGAATCCGCGGGGGGAGTCGACCGGATCCAGCGTCATCGTCGCGTCGACTCCGATCCACGAGAACGCGAAGCCCTGGGTGGTGGTGTCATCGAAACACGACTGTCCGCACCTACGAAACCGAAGGTCGCCGGGGGCGGTCCCACCGACCTTGTCGGCGCCGACGAGGTAGAGGCCGGACACGGGAATCTCGATCGCGATCGTCTTCCAGCGTTCACCGCGACGAGGGCCGAGCACGTCGTCCCTGGCGCAGTCCATGGGGATGTCGATGACGACCTCGTCGCCGGCCGAGGCAGGCCCGGGGTAGGCTTGTTGCGCGCAGTCGTAGCCGTTGTCCCGCGAGAACGTCTGATCGCACTTCGGGTAGGTGGAATCCCGTTCGACGACGACCTCCTCGAAGGACTGACCGAGGACCTCGTCGAAGGCCGAGCGGGCTTCGGTGAACGACTCCCCGCGCTCGGTCTCGTGGACGAGTTCGACGAGTGTGTCGGCGCCGTCCCGGGCGCGGATGAAGGAGGCGAAGAAGCCGGCGAGCGGGTAGGAGGTGGCGTCGAGGTAGTGCTCCCCGTCGCTCGACTTGAACATGTCGAGTTCGTTTCCGGAGATCTCCCGGGTCGGCAGGAGGTCGTCCCCGTACGCCTCGGCCAGGCCCTCCTCGAGCGAGAGGTAGCCGATGTCGTCGCGACGCAGCGCGTGCACGAACTCGTGCTGATGCAGCACGTATTGGCTGAAGATCCCACCCTCGTTCACGCACCCGAGAACGGGGCGCTGCTCACAATGGCTCGTGATATCCCTCGGTACCCAGTAAGCGTCGACCGGTGACCCGCTGACTCCGAGCGCCTCGGCAAGGTATCCCACCAGCCCGTCCGCGTAGGGCAACGTCCCCGCGCACACGGACCCGAGATCCTCGTTCGTCCCGAAGCGAAGGTGTTCTCCTTGCCACACGATCGGAGGCCGATCGTCGTCCGGCGCACACCCGCAGACCCCGGCGATGAACCAGACCGCTGCATCGAGCGCGCCCCGCGATGAACTTCGGATGTGCCGCCGTCGAATCATGGTCGAGCTCCCACGCCTGGTCCGCATCGTCCACGCAGGAGATCGCTCGATCCCATGCAACGACGCTACGGCCGAGCTGAATCGGAGTCAAACGGTCTTCCCCGGCTTCGCCATCATCGATGATCCCCAGGGACACTGTCCCGCACGTGGGCCTTTCGGCCGTCACGGCGCGCGGGTCACCTCAACTCGCCCCCGCGCCGCGACTCATTCCGCGATCACGCAGATCTCGACAAACGACGCGCTACCGACCGCGCGGAGCGACTCGCAGGCGCCACCGCACATCTCGATCACGGCCTCGTCCGTGCCGCCGACGAACATGTAGCCCCAGTTGTCCGCGCACAGCTCCGGCGGGACCTCGTAGTAGACGCGCTCGTTGCCGATCTCGATCTGGAAGGGCCAGCCCGCGAGCTCGGACGGCACACTCAGGCGACAGCTCTGCGTCGCGTCCCGGATCGCGGCCATTGCGACATCCAGCGCGCTCGCATCGGCGGCGTCGTAGATCGTCGTGCCGCCGGCCTCGGCGAGGGCCGCCAGCGTCGCGTGGTGATCCGCGATCGCATCGCCCTCGACCCCGCCGCCCGAAGGACCACTCGGCACATCGATCGCGACGACGTGCGTCGTGACGTCGTCGTCGTCGTTCAGGCTCTCGACGTCGGCCAGCAGCCCGGCGTCGACCTCGTCGAAGATCTCGGGGGGCATCGTCCCCTCGCTGCAGTTCGGAGCGCCGTCGGTGACGAGCACGACGTGGGTCTGGGGCACCGGTGAGAAGCTCCAGATGTCGAACGTCGCCAACTCGTACGCGCGGCCGGTCGGCGTCGCGCCTGCGAATCCGTCGGCATCCGGCGCCGGTAGGTAGGCGAGTAGCTCGTCCGCGGTGGCGGCAAAGAGGGGATGCCGCGTGGTGACGTCACACGCGCTCGGCGACGGCGGAGGCTCGGCGTCGACGCTGGGGAACGCCACCATGCTCATCGTGCTCTGGGTCGTGAACGTCGGCAGCCACTCGGCGAGGTTGTTCGCGACCATCGACCACCGCGTCACCTCCGGTGTGTCGGCATCGAGATCGTGATCGACGAGCCGCGTCGTCATCGTCTGCGAGACGTCGACGAGGAACCAGACTTGGCTCGGGATAGGCGTCGCATCGAACCTCCGCGGGCACTCCGGGATGGGCTCCCAGAAGTCGGGGATCGATCCGTCATCGGGCCCGGAATCGACGTCGACCTCGGCGTCGCTCACCGTGACGTCGACGGAGGCGCCGCTCGCCGACGCCGACGTGCTCGACGAGGTCGCGCTGGTGCCGGTGGAATGCGAGCCGCCGTCGCTGCTGCTGTCGGCGCTGCCGACGACGGGGCCGCACGCGGACGTCAGCGCGAGCGCGGCGACACGAGCCGCATGTCGAGGAGAGCGGTGCACGGCTCCGGATGTTCGCATGCCGGGGTCGGGGAGAACACCGCCGTTCCGTGAAGCTCTGGGTCGCCGCGCGGCTCGGACCGCGATCACAACCCAGCCTCTTCCTCTATCCCCCCCACTTCAGCCTCCAGCTCCGCGACCAACTCCCGCGCCGCCACCACACTCGCATGCGCCCCGCCCAGCGTCGCCTCGCGAATCGCCAACGCCCGCCGCGCCGCCCCCAACGCCCGTTCCACCTCCCCGAGCTGCCGATCGATCTTCGCCAGGTTCGCCAACGAGTTCCCCAGCGACGGATGATCCACCCCATACGCCCGCTCGCGGATCTCGATCGCCCGCGCAAACCTCCCCCGCGCCGCCTCCAACTCCCCCGCACTCCCATCTAGGTTCCCGAGGTTGTTCAGCACCAGCGCGACGTCGGGATGATCCGGCCCGAACGCGCGCTCGTACGCCGCCAGCGCCCGCTCGAGGTCCGCCCGACCACCCGCCACGTCGCCCTCGAGCACCCGGATGTTCGCGAGCTCGACCCGCGCGTTCATCGTCGTCGGGTGCTCGGGGCCGAGGATCTGCTCGCGGATCTCCAGCGCCTGCTCGAGCCGCGCGCGCGCCTCGGGCAGGCGGCCCTGCTCCTGCAGCACGACCGAGACGTTGAAGTGCAGCTTGCTCGCGACGATCGGATCGGGCGCCGCGTCGACCAGCGTCGCTCCGTGGCGCTCCCACACCATCGCCTCGTCGTACTCGCCGCGCGACTCGTGCAAGCCGACGAGGTTGCTCGCGATCTTGAGCGCGAGCACGTCGAGCTTGGCCGCGCGCGCGGCGAAGAACGCGGACTCCATCAGCGGCCGCGCCTCCTCGAACGCACCGGACAGGTGCAACATCACCGACAGATCGTTCATCGCGCGGGCGCGGATCGGCTCGTCGCCCAGGGCCTCGGCCTCGGCGAGCAGCTCGCGGGCGCCCGCGACCGCGTCGCCCGGGGCGCGATCCATCGAGCCGCGCAGCTTGTCGAGCGCGCGCTCGATCTCCTTCACGCGGGCGCGCAGCACCGGATCGGCGGGGCGCTCGATCTCCGCGGCGAGGTACGCCGGGCTCTCGCACGGCCGCACGTCGGGGAGGCCGTGCGCCGCCCCGACCGCCCCGGCCGCGCGCTCGGGCGTCAGCGCACGCGAGTGTTGGGCGACGAACTCGCCCAGCGCCCGCGTGCGCCCCTCGAGGCACTCGGTCCGCGCCGCATCGGGTCCGTGGATCGCCGCCGCCTCGCACGCAGCCGTCCATGCGGCGCCGAGCTGCGTTGCGCGATCGTCGACGATCGTCACGACGCGCCCGAAGCTCTCGGCGGCGAACGGCCGATCGACCGCATCGAAGCGGGCCGCCATCGCCGCGCGGCGATCGTCGTTCCACAACGACTCGACGTCCGCGGCCGCGTCGGCGCACGCGTCCGCCGGCGCCTCGGCCCGCGTGATCGCCAGCGGCCCCAGCGTCGCGACGGCCACGGCGAGCACGCCCACCGGCCACAGCCGTCGCGGTGACGACGCGCGCAGCAATGCCTCCACCGCCGCGGTCATCGACGGCCACCGCGCGTCGGGATCGATCGACGTCGCCCGCATCGCGATCGACCACGCCCGCCGCGGTGCCCGCGACGGCGCGGCCTCGAGCCCTTCGCGCAGCGCGACGCCCCAGGCGTACTGATCGCTCGCCGCGCTGTCGAGCGCGCCCGCGGCCTTCTCGGGCGCGACGTAGCCCTCGGTGCCGCCGCGCACGGACTCGAGCTCGCCCTGCGGCGCGCTCGGTGCCACCTCGAGCCAGCGCGACAGGCCGAAGTCGATCACGACGACGCGACCATCGTCGGCGCGAAGGACATTGCCGGGCTTGAAGTCGCCGTGCACGAGCCCCGCGGCGTGGGCGGCCGCGAGCCCGCGCGCGGCCGCCACGAACGCCCGCACGACCTCGGCCCACGGCGGGCCCGCGTGCAGCCACGCCCCGAGCGTGCGACCGGCAACGTACTCCATCGCGATCCAGGCCTCGTCGTCCTCGCCCGACACGCCCACGTCGTAGATCGCGACCACGTTGGGATGCACCAGCGCGGCCAAGGCCCGCGCCTCGCGGAGCAGCGCGGCGCGGTGCGTCGCGGTCCGCAGCCGCACGACCTTGATCGCGACGCGTCGCCCGAGGCTGACGTCGCGGGCCAGCCACACCGTGCCCATGCCTCCGGCGCCGAGGCGACGCTCGACCTCGAAGCGCCCGTCCTCGCCGAAGCCCGGCGGCGCCTCGCGGGGATCGGCCCCGCCCGCGAGCGCGTCGAGCAGCCGGCGCTGGAGCAGCCGCTGGCGCAGCTCCGAGTCCGGCGCCGCGTCGCGCAGCGCCTCGCTGTCCGGCGTCGGCGTGGTCACGATCCCTTGCGGCTCACGAGCTGGTCGAGCTTCACCAGCGGCCAGCGCAGGGCCCCGCCGAGCATCGCAGCCACGCGCGAGTGGGCGAGGTCGTCGAGCCAACAGAAGATGACCGGCGTGGCGATCAGCGTCAGCAACAGCGACAGCGTCTGACCGCCCGCGATGACCGAGCCCATCGCGCGGTTGGTGCCCGACCCCGCGCCGCTCGACACCAACAGCGGGATCATGCCGGCGACGAACGCGATCGTCGTCATCAGGATCGGCCGCAGCCGATCGCGGTTGCCCACCATCACGGCGTCGGCCCGCGACAGGCCCTTGCGTCGCAAGGTCCGCATGTGATCGATCTGCAGGATCGAGTTCTTCTTGACCACGCCGAACAGCACCATGACCCCGAGCATCGAATAGAGGTTCATCGACTGCCCGAGGATCAACAGCGACACGATCGCGAACGGCAGCGTCAGCGGCAGCGACGCCATGATCGTCAGCGGGTGCAGCCAGCTCTCGAACTGCGCCGCGAGCACCAGGTACATGAACGTGAACGACAGCACCACTGCGACCAAGAAGCTGCGCAGCGCCCGGCCCAGCTCGCGCGAGCGGCCATAGAGCTGCCCGCGATAGCCGGGCTCGAGGTCGAGGTCGACGCGGATGCGCTCGAGCGCGTCGATGATGTCCTGCTCGGAGGAACCCGGCGTGGTGTTGATGAAGATCGTGCTCTGCCGCTCGCGGCCGAAGTGGGTGATCGCGGCCGGGCCGGTGGTCTCCTCGATCGTCGCGACGTCGGACAGCCGCACCGGGCGGCCCGACTGCGACGGCACCGTGATCTGGGCGATCTGCTCGGGTCGGCTGCGCGCGTCCTGGCCGGCGCGGACCCACACCTCGTAGCGCTCGCCCGACTCGCTGAAGTCGGTGACCTCGAGGCCGCCGACCATCAGCCGCAGCGCACCCGCGACGTCGCCGAGCGACACACCCAGATCCGCGGCGCGACGGCGATCGACGTGGACCGCGTAGGCCGGTCGGCCCGTGATGAGCGACGTGCTCGCCTCGCCGACGCCCGGCACGTCGCGCACGCGCGCGAGCATCTGCTGGGTGTAGTCGTCGAGCTTGGCGATGTCCTCGCCCGAGATCAGGTACTGCACCGGCGCGGCCTGCTGACCGGAGCCGCCGAACGGCTCGATCGGCGACACCAGCACGGTGACATCGTCGGGCACGACGCCGGGCAGCAGCTCCTCGCGCACGAGCACGATGAACGCCTCCTGCGAGATCTCGCGCGCGTCGGCCGGCAACATCCGCACGTACAGCGAGGCCTGGTTGGCCCCGCGACCGCTGAGATCGCCCGCCGGCGCGCCGACGGTGAGCACGGTGGTCTGGACCTCGGGCCGCGCGCGCACGGCCCGGGCGATGCGCTCACCCATCAGCTGCGTCTGCGCCAGCGAGGTGCCCTCGGGGGCGCGCAGCGTGATCTCGAAGCGCGACTCGTCCTCGGCCGGCAGGAAGTTCTTCGGCACCGCGGCGACGAGCGGCACGAGCGAGCCCATCGCGGCGACGAGCACCAACGCGACGGCCCAGCGGTGGCGCATCGACAGCGCGAGCAGCCGCAGGTAGCCGGTCTCGATCCACCGGTACAAGAAGCCGCCCTCGGCGTGCCCGACGATCTGCCCCGGCACGTCGGCGACCGTACGCTCGCCGCGGTACCACGCGCGGAACTCGGCGCGCTCGACCGCCCGATCGCCGGGCGCCGGATCGGCGACGTACTCGTCCTCACCCTCGTCCTCCGGCTCTTCGTGCACCGGCGGCGCCGTCCCGGCCGGACGCACGGGCCCCTTCAGCCACCTTGCGCACAGCATCGGCGTCAGCGTGAACGACACCAGCATCGACACGAGGATCGAGAACGACATCGTGAAGCCGAAGCTGCCCATGAACCGGCCGATGATGCCGCTCATGAACGCGATCGGCAGGAACACGGCGATGAGCGACAGCGACGTCGCGAGCACCGCCAGGCCGATCTCCTGGGTCGCGACCACGGCCGCGCGCCCCGGCGCGTAGCCCTTCTCTTCGATGAACCGCACGATGTTCTCGAGCACGACGATCGCGTCGTCGATCACGATGCCGACCGACAGCGTCAGGCCCAGCAGCGTGATCATGTTGAGCGTCAGGCCCAGCGCGTTGATCAGCGTGAACGTCGAGATGATCGAGATCGGGATCGCCAGCGCGGCGATGACCGTGGACCGGCCGTTGCGGAGGAACAGCAGCACCACGAGCGCCGCCAGGAACGACCCGACGACGAGGTGCTCCTCGACCGCGTGGATCGAGTTGCTGATGAACTCGCTCTCGTCGCGGACGATCTCGAGGCTGTACGACGGCGGGATGCTGAGCTCGATCTCGGCGATGCGCTCGCGCAGGGCCTCGACCACCGCGACGGTGTTGGCGCCCGACTGCTTGCGGATCTGCAGGATGACCACCGACTCGCCGTCGATGGTCGCGATCGACTCGGGGTCGCGACCGACGTCGCGCACCTCGGCGACGTCGGCGACGCGGATGACCTTGCCGTCGCGCACCGCCACCGGGATGAGCCCGAACTCCTCGGCGTCGCGGATGCGGCCGGCGACGCGCAGCTGCAGCGTGCGCTCGCCCTGATCGACGTTGCCGCCGGGGATCTCGACGTTCTCGGCCGCGAGCGCCCGCTGCACGTCGCGGGCGGTGAGCCCGACCGCCGCGAGCTTGGGCGGATCGACGACCACCTGGATCTCGCGGGTCCGACCGCCGCTGAGCGAGATGCCACCGACGCCGCCGAGCGACTCGATGCGGCGCCGGATGACGCGATCGGCGAAGTCGGTGACCTCGATCGGCGAGCGCTTGCTGCGGACCGCGACCAGCATGATCGGGTTCGCGTCGGGATCGATGCGCTCGACCCGGGGCTGGTCGACGCCGTCGGGCAGCGTGGACACCACGCGCGCCACCCGATCGCGGACCTCCTCGGAGGCCTCACCGAGCTCCTTCTCGAGCTCGAACCGGGCCATGATGACGCTGTAACCCTCGTAGGAGTTGGACGTCAGCTCGTCGAGGCCGGCGATCGAGTTGAGCTGCTCTTCGATGCGCTCGGTGACCTCGGTCTCGATCTGCTCGGGCGAGGCGCCGGGCAGGACCGTCGTCACGACGATCGCGGGGAAATCGATCTTGGGGAAACGATCGACCCCCAGGCTGGTCATGCTGGCGATGCCGAAGACCGACAACGACAAGACCAGCACCCAGGTGAAGACGGGGTGTCGGACGCAGATCCGTGCGAGCCACTGCATGTCGGGGTGGTCCTAGTCGGCCGGGAGAACGTTCACGGCGACGCCGTCGCCGAGTTGATCGAACGCGTCGATGGCGACCTGCTCGTCGCCGTCGAGGCCCTCGGCGACGGTCACCGTGCTCTGGCCACGCTCGACGATCGAGAGCACGCGCTCGGTGATGACGCCGTCTCGCACCACGTACACGCGCGAGACGCCGGCGGCCGTGCGCACCGCGGCGACCGGGACCTCGACGACGCGTTGGGCCGCGCCGGTCTGCAGCCGCGCCGTCGCGAACAGTCCCGGGCGCAGGACGCCGTCGTCGTTGGGCACGACAGCCTCGACGGTGAGCGACCGAGTGTTGCGCTCGACGGCCGCGCTCACGTAGCGGACCGTCGCGTCGAACTTGCGCCCGGGGATCGCGTCGACCACCAGCGTGACGCGCTGTCCGGGCTGCACGTCCTGGAGGTGCTGCTGCGGCACCGACAGCTCGATGCGCAGCGGGTGCACGCGCACCAGCTTCACCAAGGGGATCTGCGGCGACACGTACTCGCCGACCGACACCAGTCGATCGGCGATCTCGCCGGCGAACGGCGCCCGCACCACGGCCTCGTCGGCGGCGGTCTTCGCCTGCTCGAGGGTCGTCTTGGCCGCGGCCACCGCGGCGATCTGCGCCTTGGCTCCGTTGAGCGCGCTCTGATAGCGCTCCTTCGCCGCCGACGCCTGGGTGCGCAGCTGCTCGAGCTCGCGGGAGGACAGCGCCCCGCTCTTCGCCAGCGCCTCGGCGTTCTCGAGCTCGCTCTTGGCCAACGCGAGCTCGGCGCGCGCGGTCGCGACGTCGGGCGTGCTCTCGGCCCGGGGGAGATCGCCGCCCTCGCGGACGCCGAGCCGCGCGCGGGCCTGCTCGAGCTGGGCCTTGGCGGCCTGGGCCTGCAGCTTGTAGTCGACGTCGCGCAGGCGGATGAGCGGCGCGCCGGCCTCGACCTTCGCACCGCGCTCGACGAACACCTCGACCACGCGGCCCGAGACCACCGAGGTGACGCTCGACTCCTCGTCGGCGAGCAGCGTCCCGTCGAGCACCAGCGCGCCGGGACGATCGAGCGGCTTCACCGACGCGACGTGGATGTCGACGGCCGCATCGGCGGCCCGTGGGGCGACCTCGGCGGTCTTGGACTGCGTGCACGCCCCGAGGCCCAACAGCCCGATCGAGGACGGGAGCGAGAGCGCGAGCGCGAGGTACTGCGCCGCGCGGGCGCGGCGTGATCGAAGGCAGGTCATGTGCCGGTCCGTCGGGTGGCGTGGGCGTTGCGGCGAGTCGGTCGCTTCGTGGCGGTGGCACCGAGCACGGCGAGGATCGTCTGCGGGTGGGGCAAGGGGAGCGGGAACGAGGCGACATCGAGCGCCATGCCCCGGAACAGGAACATCAGCGCGAGCGCGAGCTGGTCGGGGGCGATGCGGCCGTCGAGATCACCCTCGGCCTGCGCGCGGGCGATGAGGTCGCGCGCCCGCTTGCGCACGCGGACGATGTGCTCGCCGAGCCGCGCCTGCAGCTCGCTCGAGATCGCCTCGCCCTGCAGCAGCGCCTGGGTCACCACGCGGACCGGATCACCGCTCGACAGCCGCTCGATGCGGCGGCTGATCGATCGCGTCAGGCGGGTGATCGCCCGCTCGGTGGACGGCGCGAGGTCGGCGTCGGCCTCGAGCATCATCTCCTCGACGATCGCCTCGAACACCGCTTCCTTGCTGGGGAAGTAGTGGTACAGCAGCCCGTGGCTGAGGCCCGCGGCCTTGGCGATGTCGGCGACCTTGGTGTGGGCGACGCCCTTGGCGGCGAAGACCTCGAGCGCGGCCGCGAGGATCTCCTGCCGCCGGGCGGCGCGGATCTGCTGGTTGTCCTGGTCGGAGCGCGGCATCGTCGGGTTCGTTGGTTGAACGGTCAGTCAATCGATACAGCGCCGCCTCGTCGGGGTCAAAGGGTCACGCGGCGTTTCGGGGACGCGGCGGCGCGGGGCCATGTTTCGTTCGAACAGGGGCCGTGTGGGGGCGCACGGGTCCGCGGAGGCGCGCACCGCGTGCGGGCGATCAGCGCGCGAACGGGTCGATGATCGCGGGTCCACCCAGCTCCTCGGCCCGGGTGTGGAACAGCTCCTGCTGCGCGATGGCGTGGGGATCGGCCTGCAACCCGCGGTGCGTCGCGGGCTCGAGGGCACCGACGCGCTCGGCCTGCATCTGATCGAATTGGTACAGGCCCGCGGTGACCCCACCCTCGAGGTTCGACTGCACCGGGAGCCCGGGCAGGACCTCGACGCCACGCATCGCGAACTTGGCCTCGCCCGCGATCGGGATCCCGAGCGCGCGGGTGAGGAACGCGGTGCTCGAGTTCGGCACCACCGTGTCGTCGAGCGCCATCTGGGCGAGCAGGTGGGGGACGCGGGCGTCGAAGCCCTCGATCCGCTCGCGCACCACGTACGGCGCCGACGCCATCGGATCGCCGGCGTCGATCATGCTCTGGGTGACGGCGAGCAGGCGCGTCCGCTCGTCGTCGGAGAAGTCCTGCGTGACCAGGCCGATGAGCGGCTGGAACTCGCTGGCCTCGGCAACGATGTTGGTGAGGTTGCCGCCCCCGACCAACAGCGTCGCGGCGACCATGTCGTCGGTGTATGCGAGCAGCTGCGGGCCCATCGCGGCGCCGAGCGAGTGGCCGAGGTAGTGCATGTGCGCGGCGTCGAAGTCGGGTTCGCCGTCCCCGGTCATGTCGAGGCCGACGACGAGCCGGCGCACGAGCTGCAGCTTGTCGAACGTCGCCTGGCGGAAGTTGTCGCGGGCCGCGAACGGATCGAACGGATCGCTGGGGTCGTTGCTCAGCCCTAGCAGGTCGAACGTCGGGTTGGTGACCGCGGGATCGGGGTGCTCGCCGTGCTTGGGCGCGTCGATGGCGATCATCGCGAACCCGAGCGTCGAGAAGTTCGCCGCCTGGTACCACGCCGAGGTGCGATCGCCGGTCAACGCGTGGCCGAAGACGATCGTCGGGAACGGCCCTTCGCCCTCGACCGGCAGGAACGCGACCACCGGCAGCTCGTAGGTCGACTGCGGCTCGGTGCCGAGGATGATCCCCTCGTCGTCGCCGAAGTCGACCATGCGCAGGATCGCGTCGCATTGCGTGTAGGAGTAGCCGAACGGGGAGAAGCACTCGCCGAGCACGACCGGCGACGGCATCGACGTGGAGATCGCCCGCGCGATCGCGGTGGTCTGCCGGGTCGTGGTCGCCGTCGTGTAGACGATCGCCGCCGACAGCTCGTCGGGCGACGCGATCGCCCCGGCGTCGACGAGCGCCGCGAGCAATGCGGCGTGCCCCGGCGCGAGCCGCTGCAGCTCCGGGTGCGCGGTGGTCCCGTCGAGGATCCCCTGCATCGCCGCGCCCGGGGCGAAGCACTCGCCGGCGTCGTCCGTGACCGCGCGCGTCATCGCCACGCCGTGGCGCGCGCCCGATCGCAGCGGCAGGAGCGGCGTCAGCATCAGCGTCGTGCCGCCGCCCTCGAAGCCCTGCTCGTCGAGCAGGCGCCACTCGAAGGGCACGAACGCGACGGGATCGGCGTCGAGATCGAGAAGCAGCAGCGACGAGCGCGTGGGATCGATCTCGTCGCCGGGCGCCGGCAAGCTCTGCGGGTCCACGGGCCCGGTCACGCGCAGGAACATCGGCGCGGTCACGCCGAAGCCGTCGAGCGTCGGTGCGCGCTCGAACACGCTGGGGAACCCACGCGCCGGATCCTCGGCCGCGAGCAACTCGAGCGGCGAGCGCAGGGCCAAGCCGGTGTCGGTGTCGGGATCGTCCGTGGTCCAGCGATCGTCGGGGAACGCGTGCAGACCGGGGAGATCCGGGTCGTAGCGGAGCGCGTGGGTGCCACCGCAGAACTCGAGCGTCGGCGCCGCATCGCCGGTCGTGTCCGCGGCGCCGGTGCTCGACGTCGACGCTGGGGCGTCCGCGCCGGTGCTCGTCGACGTCTCGCCGACGACGCTCGTGTCCCCCGCACAACCCGACAACCACCCCCACGCGGCCCACATCCATGGGCGCCTCGCCGACGAAAACCTCCGCATGTCGCGATCTCCTGCATCGAGGGTCAGGGACGCCGCGGGCGCCGTCAACGGCCACGGGACCGCAGCCGGGCGATCCCGCCGCGGGCCATCGGATCGATTCGGCGTTTGACGCGGCCAGAGCCCCGCGACAGAGTTGGCCTGCGTGCCCGACGCGGCGTTCGAGAAAATCTATCGACAGCACTACGCCTTCGTGTGGCGTAGCGTGCGGCGGCTGGGCACGCCGGACGCCGAGCTCGAGGACGTCGTGCAGGAGGTCTTCGTGGTCGTGCACCGCCGCCTCGGGGATTTCGAGGGGCGCTCCGCGATCACGACGTGGCTCTTCGGCATCGCGTACCGGGTGGTGCGGGATCACCGGCGCAGCGCCGCGGCCCGGGCCAAGCGCGAGGCCCTCGCCACGGGTGGTCGACCGCCGACCGAGCCCGATCGCAAGCTGTCGCGCACGCAGGCCGCCGGCGTGCTGGACGATCTCCTCGCGCAGCTCGACGACGATCAACGCTCGGTGCTGGTGATGGCGGACGTCGTCAACATGACCGCGCCCGAGATCGCCGAGCTCACCGAGACCAAGCTCAACACGGTGTACTCGCGGCTACGGCTCGCGCGACAGGCCTTCGAGACGGCGCTCGCCGACTACCGGCGCACCCACGCCGGGGAGCTGCCGTGGATGGGCTGAGTGAGCAGGCCCGTCGCCTGATCGCGGCCGCGATGGCGCAGGATGATCCGCCGGTCGGCGCCGAGGACGAGAGCTGGGGCATGGTCATCTCCCGCGTCGACGCGCGCGACGACGACCCGGCCCCGTTCGACAGCGACGCGGCCTCGCAGCGGACGATCCTCGCCCCCGAGGAGCCGGCCCCGGGCGCGCGCATGCCGGTGCCGGGCGAGCGCATCGGTCGATTCCTCGTCGTCGACGTGCTCGGGCAGGGGGCGATGGGCGTGGTCGTGCGGGCGTTCGATCCCCGGCTCGAGCGAACGCTCGCGATCAAGGTCGTCAGCCCCAAGCGCGGCGGCGACAAGGCCGAGCGCGCACGGGCGCGACTGGTCGCCGAGGCCCGCGCGCTGGCCCGCATCTCGCACCCGAACGTGGTCGCGGTCTACGAGGTCGACGTCCACGACGGCCTCGACTACGTCGCAATGGAGCTGGTCGACGGGATCGATCTGCAGCGGTGGCTGCGGCTCGAGGCCCGTGGGTGGCGGGAGATCGTCGCCGCCTTCGCCGCGGCGGCCGACGGCCTGCACGCGGTCCACCTCGCCGGACTCGTGCACCGCGACGTGAAGCCCGCCAACATCTTGATGGGCCACGACGGTCGCGTGCGCGTCGGCGACTTCGGCATCGCGACCCGGCGCACGGCGGAGGCGCCCACACCGACCCCCCACCACGGCGAGTGGGCCGACGTCTCGGTCGATGGCGTCGATCCCGACGCGCGCTACGGATCGGAGCGCCCGCCCGACATCACGTCGCTCACCGAGGAGGGCCAGGTGGTCGGCACGCCGGCGTACATGGCCCCCGAGCAGCATTTCGGCGCGACGCTGACCCCGGCCGCCGATCAGTACGCGCTGTGCGTGTCACTGTACGAGGCGCTGTGGCGCACGCGACCGTTCGTGGTGCCGCTGCTGCAGCTCGCGGCGGCCAAGCGCACGCCGCCGCGGCAGATGCCGCCGGGCCACCACGTGCCGCGGTGGTTGTTCCGGATCGTGGCGCGCGGCCTCGCGGTCGATCCCAAGCAGCGCTTCGCGTCGATGGGCGAGCTCGCCGCGGCGCTGCGCCACGACGTGGGTCGCCGGCGGCGACGGCTCGCGTTCGCGGCGACGACACTCGCGGGGATCACCGCGGGCGCCCTGCTGGCCACGGGCGCGCCGCCGTGCGCTGGCGCGGCCGACAAGCTCGCGGGCGTCTGGGATGCCGAGACGCGCGCCGCCGTCGAGCAGGCCTTCGCCGGCAGCGACCGCCCGTGGGCGGCGTCGAGCTGGGCGCAGGTGCGGACCCAGCTCGACGCGTACGCGGCCCGCTGGATCGCGATGCACACCGACGCGTGCGAGGCCACGCAGGTGCGGGGCGAGCAGTCCGAGGCGCTGCTCGATCGCCGCATGGTCTGCCTCGACGTGCGCCGCGACGCGCTCCTGGCCGCGGTCGAGCTGCTGCGAACGGGCGCCGACGACACCGTCGACGCGGCGTTCACCATGGTCGGACGGCTGCGATCCGTCGCGCCGTGCGGCGACATCGAGTCGGTCGCGGCCCAGGTCGCGCCACCCGACGATCCCGAGGTGCGGGTGCATGTCGAGCAGCTCCGCGCCGACGTCGCGCGGGCGCGGGCGAGCTACGACGCCGGCCGCTACGACGAGGCCCTCGCGCTGGCCGACGCGACCTCCGAGACCGCGCGATCGGTCGGCTACGAGCCGCTCATCGCCGAGGCCGAGGTCGTCCGCGGCGACCTCCTGCAGACGCGACACCGCCACGACGAGTCCCGCGCCGCGCTGCAGCAGGCGGTGTGGATCGCGATCGGAGTCGGTCACGACGCCGTCGCCGTCGAGGGCGCGGCGAGCATGGTGTGGCTGCAGTCCGAGTACCTGCGGGACTTCGCCGGCGCCGCGCAATGGGTCGAGATCACCCGCGCGACGCTGCGGCGCAGCGGCGGCGCGCCGTCGGTCGCGGCCCGCGTGGGCAACGTGATCGGGGCGTCACTCGCCAACGTCGGCCGCTACGACGACGCGCTCGCCGAGTACGAGCACGCCGCGTCGCTCATCGTCGACGATCCCGCCGAGGTGTACACGCTGCACTCGCTGCGCACCAACATCGGCAACGTGTACATGACGCGGGGCGACGGCGCGCGGGCCCGCGAGGTCTACGCCACCGAGCTCGCCGCATTCGAGGCGCTGCTCGGCGCCGACCACCCCAAGGTCAACCTGCTGCGGCGGCTGCTCGCCGATGCCCTCGGCGAGGCGGGCGACCGCACCCGCGCGATCGAGCTGCTCGAGGTGGCCACGGCGTCGACCGAGCGGGCGTTCGGGGCGGGCTCGAGCGAGCTCGGCAACGCCCACGTCAGCCTGGCCAACGCCTACTCGCGGGTGGGTCGCCACGCCGAGGCGCTCGCGCTGTACGAACGCGGGCGCGACGACTTCGTCCAGGCCGGCGATCAGAGCGGCCTGGCGATCGCGCTGGGCAACATCGGCGGGATCGAGGCGACCCTCGGCCACTTCGACGCCGCGAACGCGGCGATCGATCGTGCGCTGTCGATCCAGCGCGAGATCTACGGCGGCGACCACGGCGACATGGTCTATCCCCTGGTCGAGAAGGCCGACATCGCGATGGCGCAGGGTCGATTCGCCGAGGCCCTGACCCTGGGCATCGAGGCCGAGCGCATCGCGACCGCGACCCTCGATCCGATGAGCCACGAGCGGATCGCCGCGAAGCAGGCCCACTCCACCGCGCTCGGCGAGCTCGGTCGAATCGACGAGGCCATCGCGCTCGCGCGCGAGACGTTGGCGCTCGCGCTCGCGTCCGAGGACATCCGACCCGGCACGCGCGCGACGGCCCGCGAGCGACTCGGCGCCCTGCTGCTGCGCGGCGGCGCCCCCGACGAGGCGCTCGCGCTGCTCGACGAGGCGCTCGCTGGCTACCGCGCGATCGATGACGCGAAGGGTGCGGTCGAGACCTCGCTCGGGCGCGCGGCGGCCCTCGCAGCGCAGGGCCGCAGCGACGAGGCCCGCGCCGCAGCGGCCGCGGCGGTGGACGAGGCCGAGCGCGGCGGCTGGTCCGACCTCGCGCAGGCCGGCCGCGCGCTGCTGGGCGCGAAGTAGCCGCGCGGTCGAGCGGACAGACATGGATGAAGTCACGCGGTACGACCGTCCCCGCGGTCGATGTCCACACGGACGCAAGAACGCGATGGAGTTCGACTCTGCGGCGATCCGAGGTTGCGCGAGCAGGATCGCGATCGTAGGTTTCGAGTTCGGGTCGGCCGGATGCGTTACGATCGCCAGGTCATCGGCTACCACGCGTGCTCGAGGGAAGTCGCGGATCGGCTTCTCGTTGACGGAGAGGCGTTCCGAGAGAGCAAGAATGAGTGGGATTGGCTCGGGCGCGGAGTCTACTGCAGAGCCACATCCAGGTCGTGGTGCGCCGACCGCCGGCGATCGTCGGGCTGTTCCGGCCCCGCGGGTTCACGACGTGGGAGCGACCGTAGGTTGCGGTCGATGGGGGATCGAGCCATGATTCCGACGATGTCCGAGCCTCACACCCGAGTGATCGTCGACCCCGCGGTACGTGAGGCCGAGGACGCGTTCGAGCGGATGATGGCGCGCTTCCGGGCCATGAGCCCCCAGGAGCACCTGCGCTTCGGCGTCCAGCACGGACTGTTGAACCCGGATGGCACGCACCGGTTGCCCGAGGGCGATCCCTGCGTGACACGCGTCGAGTAGCCGCGCGGCGCGCCTTCCCAGCGTCACCAAGGCGCGGTACGACGGCGATCCATGGATCCCGCATCGACCCTCGCATTGTTCCGACAGATGAAGAAGCAGCTCGGCCAGCTCGACGCGTGGTTCGACGCGGCCAAGGCGGCGGGCACCGCAAAGTCGTTCGATCCGAACGTGCTGCTGCAGGCTCGGCTCGCGCCGGATCAGTTCCCGCTCGCGCGGCAGATCCAGATCGCCTGTGACACCGCCAAGCTCGCGGCGTCGCGGCTCACCGGCATCGAGGTGCCCTCGCAGCCCGACACCGAGACCACGTTCGACGAGCTGCGCACCCGCGTGCACTCGGTCGTCGCGATCCTCGGCGGGCTCGAGGTCGCGCACTTCGAGGGCGCGGCGGACCGGTCGATCACGCAGCCGCGGTGGGAGGGCAAGACGCTGAGCGGCGCCGACTACCTCGTCGAGCACGCCCTACCCAACTTTTACTTCCACCTCGCGCACGTGTACGCGATCCTGCGCCACAACGGCGTGGGCCTGGGCAAGCGCGACTACCTGGGCGCCCTCAGCTTCCGCGCGCCGTGACCCCACGCGCGCCTGGCTCAAGTCGGCGTGGAATCGGCCGAGTTGTCCGGGGAAGATGACCACGGTCCTCGTAGTCGACGACGACGAACTCGTGGGCGAGATGATGCGAGCCGTCCTCGAGCGGGCGGGGATGCGGGTCATCCTCCACCACTCGGGGTTCGGCCTGGCGATCGCGGTCCGCGAGCACCGGCCCGATCTGGTCGTCCTCGACGTGAACATGCCCGGGCTCTCGGGGATCCACGCGGTCCGGGCGATGCGGGCGCTCGACCCGTCGTATGGCATCGACGCGCCGGTCCTGCTGCACAGCGGCATGGCCGGCGAGGCGCTCGAGGAGCTCGCGCGCGAGATCGGTGCGGCCGGGTGCCTGCGCAAGCCCGCGCGCGCGGCGGAGACCGTCGCGGCCGTCCGGCGCGCCCTCGAGCCGAAGGTCGCGGTCGGCTCCTGAGCGCCCCTTTGGGGGCCCAAAGGCCCTACGCCAGGCGGCGATCGACCAGGGCGATCGCGCGGCTGTAGCCGGTCGCGCGCCGTGAGGCCATGCGCAGCGCGGCGAACTCCGTCGCGTTGGCGAGCTTCGCCGCGCGGGCCTTCACGAGTGCGGCGCTCGTCGTCGTCAGCTCGCGGATCGTGGACTTGAGCGCGCGTCGGGTGTCGCCGCTGGGGTTCTTGCGGGCCCGCTTCGCCGCGAGCTTCTTGCGCTTGAGCAGCGCGCCGCGTCGCTTCGCGAGGCGCTTCACCGCGAGGGTGAGCTTCTTGCCGTCCCGCGCTCGGATCGCGACCGCCTTCTCGCCGGCGGCCGCAGCCACCGCGAGGCGCTCGAGCGCCGTCGCCAGGTTCTTCTCCACGAAATCACTCTTCGCGATCGCTCGCTTTGCCTTCGCCATGTGTTCCCGCTTTCGACCTCGCACGATGGCGCGTGGCTGCAGGGATCATAGCGGCGATCAGCGTGCGCCCGTGGATCCGTCGCCCCGCCCGAGGGCCCCACGGACGCGCCGATCGTGCGCGTCGATTCGGCGTCCAATGGGCGTGGGATCGCCGTTTGTCCCGGCGCGGCGCGGCGCGATCGGATCCGATCGCCGCACGGCACGTCGATTTTTCGGCGCGCTCGGCGGGGAGATCTCCGCCCGACGCGGCCGTCCGGACCATGTCCGGATCGTCGGCACCCGTCCACACGGGGCAACAATCGACGCCCAGACCGCGTCCAAGCCCCGCGAGACCCCACTGGCGCGCGCGACTGCTGCGCGTCGCGGCCGACAGCCGTGATTGTGTACGCTGCCGCCGTCCCCGTGAACCCGAAGGTGCAACCCGATCTGGCGCAACCCGATTCGGCGCAACCCGATCTCGACGGCGCCCTCGCGCGCCTCGGGTACGAGTCCTTCCGGACCGGCCAACGCCAGGCGATCGAGACGTTGCTCGAGGTCGGGCGCCTCCTGCTCGTCGCGCCCACCGGCGGTGGCAAGAGCCTCGGCTATCAGCTCCCCGCCGTCGCGCTGCCAGGCGTCACCCTCGTGATCTCGCCCTTGGTCGCGCTGATGCACGATCAGGTGCAGGCGCTGCAGGCCCGCGGCGTGGCGGCGACCTACCTCGCGGCCACGCTCGATCCCGACGAGGTCCGCGCGCGCATGGCCGGGATCGGGCGCCGCGAGTTCAAGCTCGTGTACGTCGCGCCCGAACGCCTCGCGTTCCCCGGCTTCCGTGGGTTGCTCGCGCGCCTGCCGATCGATCTCGTCGCGATCGACGAGGCCCACTGCATCAGCGAGTGGGGCCACGACTTCCGGCCCGAGTACCTGCAGATCGGCTCGGTGCTCGCCGAGCTCAGCCCGCCGCGGATCATGGCGTGCACCGCCACGGCCACGCCGATCGTCCGCGACGAGATCGTCGCGCGGCTGGGCCTGGGCGCCGACACCCCGCAGATCATCCACGGCTTCGCGCGGCCGAACCTCGTGCTGCGCACCGCGGAGCTGCGCTCGGCGAAGGACCGCGAGCACCACGTCGACGCGATGCTGTCCGAGGCCCTCGGCGGCCCCGGCCTCGGGCAGGGCACCGCGATCATCTATGCGCCGACGCGGCGCGGCGCCCAGGAAGAAGCCACGCGGCTGCGTCAACATGGGTGGCAGAGCGCGACGTATCACGCGGGCCTCGACCCTGGGCTGCGCGAGTCGGTGTCACGCGGCTTCATCGACGGCGAGTTCGAGGTCGTGGTCGCGACCAACGCCTTCGGCATGGGCATCGATCGCAGCGACGTGCGCGCCGTCGTGCACCTCTCGCCACCGGGATCGGTCGAGGCGTACTACCAGGAGGTCGGCCGCGCCGGCCGCGACGGGCAGACCGCGTACGGCCTGATGCTGGTCGCATCGACGGATCTACCGCTGCGCCGACGGCTGATCGAGCGCGACAACGGCGAGCGCGCGGTCGACCCCGCGATCGTCGAGCACAAGTGGAACATGTTCCTCGAGCTGATGCGCTGGGCCGAGGGCGGCAGCTGCCGGCACGACGCGATCCTGCGCTACTTCGGCGACGACGCCGAGACGCTCGACGGCTGCGGGCGCTGCGACGTGTGCCTGCGCATCGACGATTCCTCGGACGGCAGCGAGGGCGACGTCGAGACCATCGTGCGCAAGGCCCTGTCGGCGGTGGCGCGGATCCACGGCCGCTTCGGGCTGCAGACCGCGGCCAAGCTCCTGCTCGGCAAGCCCGATCCCCGGCTCGAGCGCACCGGTCTCGATCGCACGAAGACCTACGGCGCGCTCGCGGATCGCTCCGAAGCGTGGATCCTCAAGCTGCTGCGCCGCTGCATCACCGCGGGTTGGGTCGACTTCCACGGCGACGATCGACCGATCGTCCACCTGACGGAGGTCGGCAAGGACGTGATGGTCGGCAAGCGCCCCGCGCGGCTGCTGCTGCCCGGTGACGACGCCCCGAGATCGGCGCGGCCACGCGGTGCGGTCCGCAGCGAGCGGACCACCGGCGCGACCGAGGGGGTCGATCTCGACGCAGAGGCCGCCGTGGTGTTCGAGGCGCTGCGACGGCACCGCATGACCCGCGCCAAGGCCGAGGGCGTGCCTCCGTATGTGGTCGCCAGCGATCGCACGCTCCGGGAGATCGCGATGCTGCGGCCGCGCACGCCCGACGAGCTCGCGATGGCCCACGGCATCGGCCCGACCAAGCTCGAGCGCTACGGCGAGGGCCTGCTCGCCACCGTCGCGTCGGCGCGAGGCCCTGCGTGAACGGCTGGCGCGCGCGGGCGGCCATGCTGGCGCTCGCGTACGTCGCGGCCTCGCGTGGGGTCGGCAACCTCTATCCCTGGTCGAGCTTCGAGATGTACGGCGCGACGCGGCTGACGTCCGCGAGTCGCATCGCGGTGCGCCTCGAGGATGGCGATGGGCAGGACGGCGTCGTCGAGATCGAGCGGTTCTCGCGGTGGCGGTGCGCGGCGCCGCCGGACGTCGACCCCCGGCGGTGCGTGGGGCAGTGGCCGTTCTTCCACGTCGAGGCGCGCGACCTCGAGGTGCGCGCGCACATCGACGCCGCGAGTGATCCCGGCGATGCGGGTCGCGCCGCCGTCGTCGTGCGTCGCGTGTGGCGGTTGGGCGACGGGCCAGCGCGGGCCGAGGACTGCGAGCTGGCGCGCTGCGAGGTGGCGCCGTGAGGCTCGCGTGGTCCGGGGGCGATCGCGTGTGGCTCACGCGCGCGATCGCGGCGGTGGCGATCGAGAACCTCGTCGAGATGGCGCGGGCGATCGGGCAGGGCACACCGACGCCGCCGCACCCGGGGGCGCCGGGGTGGTTGCTCGCGATCGCGGGCTCGGTCGCCGCGACGATCGGGATCGCGGCGCTCGGCGTCGTCGCGGCCGTCGCCTCCGGCCGACGCGACGCGGCGATCGGTTGGACCAGCGCGTGGATCGTCGCCGGGGCGATCCTCGCCGAGGCCCACGCCGCCCTTGGCCCGGGCCCCTACCGCGGGTGGTTCTTCGTCGGCGCGGTCGGGCTCGGCGTCGTGCTCGGTCGGCTGTGGGCGCGATCGGCCGCGCGCCGCGACCTCGAGCCCGCCGCCGCCGAGCTCGGGGCGCTCGCGCTGCTGTCGGCGTGCTACCTGGGCGCCGCGACGAGCAAGCTCGGGGGCGCGGGCGCGGCGTGGGCCGACGCGACCACGCTGCGGGCGGTCGCCCTGGCGCACGCGCACGTCGACGCGCCGGGCTTGTCGGCGTGGCTCGCCGATGCGCCGCGCGTCGCGACCGTGCTGGCCGGCGCGACGATCGCGATCCAGCTCGGCGCGATCGGCCTGTGGCTGGGGCCGCGATCGCGGGTCGCCGCGACGGTGGGACTCGTCGGCTTCCACGTCGGCGTCGCTGCGTTCGCGCGGATCGGCTACTGGTCACCGGTCGTGCTGCTGCTCGCGCTCGGGCTGCCGTGGCCGCGGTGGATCGCCGCGCTGCGGGTCGCCACGGTGGAGCTGGGCGAGACGTCGTCTGCCATGCCCCGCGCGGATCGGCGGCTCGCGCTGGGGCTCGGCGCGATGGTCGGGCTCGCGTGGGCGCTGCCGATCCGCGGGTACACCGATGCCCACCATCGATCGCGGACGCTGGACACCGGCGACACCGTCGAGCGCGAGCCCGTGGTCGCGTGGGGTCCGCTGCGCGCGGGCGAGGCGATCGTGGACGGCTGGATCGTCGACGCGATCGAGCGCGAGCCCTCGCGCGTGATGGTGGTGCTCGCCCATCCCGACGACGGGCGTGCGGTGCTGTGGATCTCGGCGCGGGAGCCCGGCGCTGGCCGAGGCAGCCCGTTCGATCGCCCGGGCCTGCGCATCGCGTACGAGGGCGCCGATCGGGCGCGGCCGTTCGCGACCGCGGCAGGCGTCGTCGCGGATCGGCTCGCGGCGGATCCGAGCGTCGCCGCGTCGTGGGAGTGACGCTCGCGGCTCGATACCCGAGCAAGAACCGCGGTGCGCCCGGCCCATGGCCCACCTACGCTCTAGGCCCATGCAACGGTACATGCTGATCCACGGCAGCTGGCACGGCGCGTGGTGCTGGTACAAGGTCGCCCCGCGGCTGCAGGCCTTCGGCGAGGTCGTGGTCCCGAACCTCCCCGGCCGCGGCCGCGACCCCGCGCTGCCGCCGATGGTGACGCTGGGTCGGATGGTCCGCGCCGTCGCGCGACACCTCGATCCGAGCACGCCCACGACGGTGGTCGTGCACAGCCGCTACGGCGTCCTCGCGACCGCGCTCGCCGAGGCATACCCCGACGCGGTGCGCCGCGTCGTCTACCTCGCCGCGTTCATGCTGCAGAGCGGCGAGCGCGTGGCCGACCACTTCGCCCGCGATGCCGACTCGTTCATCCGACCGCATGTCGAGGTCAGCCGGCTCGGCGCGTGGGATCGCCTGGCGCCCGATGCCTACGTCGAGGGGCTGTATGCCGATTGCAGCGCCGACGACGTCGCGCTCGCGCGCGCGCTCCTGTGCCGTGAGCCGTCGCTCCCCGCCCTGGCACGCGTCCGCACGACACCGGACCGCGGCGGCCGCGTGCCCAAGGCCTACATCCGTCTGCTGCAGGATCGCGCCGTGTCGCCGAGGCTGCAGGACGCGCTCATCGACGCCTGCCGACCCGAGCGCGTCGCGAGCCTCGACGCGAGCCACTCGGCGTACTTCTCCCGGCCCGACGAGCTCGTCGCGACGATCCGCGACCTCGACCGGGACTGAGTCGCTACGCCGCGGGTCGGTGGAAGATCTGCAGCACGTTGCCCTCGGGATCCGTGCACTCGCAGAACTCGGTGCCGCCCCACGACCACGGCTCCTTCGCCTGCCCGCCGTGGGCGACGATGGCCGCCCGTAGCGCCGCGAGGTCGTCCGTCTCGAAGCAGAACTTCAATGCCGTGTCCTCGCGCCACTCGGGCGGCGACGCGATCGTGATCGTCTCCGCGATGTGCGGCGGGATCTGGTGCAGCGCAACGTCGGCGCCGCTCGCCGCCCGCATGATCACGAAGCCCGCATCCGCGCCGTCCTCCCGCCGCAGGCCCAGCGCGCCGGCGTAGAAGGCCGCCATGCGCTCGAGGTCGGAGGTGAAGACGAAGACGTGGGCGAGCCGCGGGGGGGACATGCGCGGACGAGGATACCGCGGGGGACGAGAGGCGGGCCTGACATCGCTACTCGCGTCGCGGGTGATCCGCGAGCCGGATCGTCGCGCGCACGAGATCGATGAACGCCTCGCGATGGCCGCCCTCGTCGGGCCCCCGCGCCGCGCGGGCCTGCTCGAGGACACCCGCGAACGAGGCGCTCCCGGAGAATTTGGAGGTGCGCAGCAACATGCCGAACTGCGCCACAGCGGCGGCGAATCGCAGCTCCGTGCTCGCGTGGGCGAGCGCGAGCGGGTCACCGCGCATCGGGACCTCCTGTACCTTGCTCGTGTCGCCATCGGCGGGCTTGCTCCGCACCTTCACGATCATCCACTCGTCGCCGCGCGCGGCCGCGGTGGGTTGCCGCGCGGTCTGGTAGCGCAGCTTCGGGGCCTTCGTCGCCGTCGATGGTTCTCCGACGGGCACGATCTCGTACAGCGCGGTGACGCTGTGGCCCGCGCCCATCTCGCCGGCGTCCTTGCGGTCGTCGTCGAAGTCCTCGTCGGCGAGCCTGCGGTTCTCGTAGCCGATGAGCCGATAGGCCGCGACCTTCCCGGGGTTGAACTCGACCTGCAGCTTCACATCCTTGGCGACCGTGGCCAGCGTCGCGCCGGCCTCCTCGACGAGCACCTTGCGGGCCTCGTGCAGGGTGTCGATGTACGCGTAGTTGCCGTTGCCCTTGTCGGCGAGCAACTCCATCGTCTGGTCCTGCACGTTGCCCGTCCCGAAGCCGAGCACGGACAGGAACACCCCCGATCGGCGCTCGCGCTCGATGAGCCGCGTGAGCTCGCCGTCGCTGGTGGTGCCGACGTTGAAGTCGCCGTCGGTCGCCAGGATCACGCGGTTGATCCCGCGCTTCGCGAACGATTTCCGGGCGAGGTCGTACGCGTCGCGGATGCCGGCCGCGCCGTTGGTGGAGCCACCGGCGGCGAGCTCGGCGATCGCCGCGCGAATCTTCGCCTTGTGGCTGCCGGAGGTCGGCTCCAGGGCGATGCCGGAGGCACCGGCGTACACGACCATGGCGACGGTGTCCTGCTCGCGGAGCTGATCGACGAGCAACATCATCGATCGCTGCAGCAACGGGAGCTTGTCGGGGGAGTTCATCGACCCCGACACGTCGACGAGGAACACGAGGTTGCGCTTCGGGACCTTGGCCGCGGCGATGGGTCGGGTCTGCAGCCCGATGCGCGCGAGCAAGTGTCCCGACGACCACGGCGACTCGGCGATCTCCCAGTTCACCGCGATGGGGCGATCTGCGGGTGGCGTCGCGTAGTCGTAGTGGAAGTAGTTGACGAGCTCCTCGATGCGGACCGCGTCGGGCGGCGGCATCGTGCCGTGCGTGATGAATCGGCGGACGTTGGCATACGACGCCGTGTCGACGTCCGCGGCGAACGTCGAGCGCGGGTGTTCGTCGACGTCGAGGAACGCGGCCTCCTCGAGGTGGGCGTAGCCCTCGCGGTTGGGGCCTTCGTCGGCGAGGCGGAATCCGCTGCTCTCGCGGCGGGCGGTCGGGCTGGACTCGGCGATGCCGGTGAAGTCGCGCGAGTGGGCCGAGCCGACCGGCATGTTGCGGAACTCCTCCATGCCGACCTCGCGACCGACCGTCGTCGTCTTCCGCACCGGCGTCGATTTCACCCGGACGACGCGGTGGAACTCGCTGTTGGGGTCGACGCGGAAGTTCGCGCGAAACCTCGCGTGTTTCGGGAGCTCGAGCGCCTTCGAGACGTCGGCCTTGCCGGCGAGCACCTGCACCGAGTAGCTGCCCGGCGGGAGGCCGACGAAGGCGTAGTGCCCCTGCGCATCGGTGGTCGTCTCGCGCGGCCTCGACATGCAGATGCACGTGAGGATCACGAGCGCGCCGACGACCGGCTTGCTGGTCTTGCTCTCGAGGACGCGACCGCGGATCTGCGCCCCCTCGACGGCTGGGGCCTCGGCGTGGGCCGCGGGCGGCACCGTGGGCACCGCGAGGAGGATCAGCATGCCGAGTGCTCTGGTCGCGATGCCCATGTTCACCTCTGGCACGGCAAACGCGGGCGCAGGGAGGGGATTACAGCGATCCGCCCCAGGGCGGGGGCGACCGCGCTGTCGAGGTCACCGATCCGCGTGGGCCCGCGGAAAGAACACGACGGCATCGAACGCGCGCACGACGTCGATCCCCAGGTAGTCGAGCTTCATGTCGTGGAAGCCGATCGGGTAGACGATCCCGATCTGCCGCATCCGATCGCACGCGTCCCCGAGGGTGGCGCAGTCGACGGCCGGCCGGATCACGGACGCCGCATCGCCGCGCGCGATCAACCGCTGCTCGAGGCAAGGTCGCGATGGCGCGTCGAGACGCGCGACGTGGATGCCGCGCAGCCTCGGGCCGCCGATCGGCTGCATCGCCAGGAATGTCCCTTCACCGAAGGTCATCCCGACGACCCGGTACCGAGGCCCGAGCGCGCCACGCAGGAACATGCCCATGGGCCGCTGCTCGTGCCCCTTGAACTCGTACGGTCCGGCCGCCACGTGGAAGGTGTGGGCGTAGAGAAGACCGACCCGACCCGGCGGCATCGCGCTCGTCCAGTGCAGGACGTTGTCGGCCATGAACCGCTCCCGCTCGAGCGGGTCGATCGCCATCGCGATCCGCTGCTCGCACAGCCCGATCCAGTGGGGGACCTCGGCGGCGATCGAGGGCGGGGGCGCGCCGGTCGACCAACTCGTCGCGTCCGCGAGCAACCGCCGCACCCGGTCGACCCCGGCACGCGCACGGTCGCGCTCCGCGACGTCCCGCATGCGCCGCTCGAGACTCCAACCGCGGTGCCCCTCGAGCTCGACCTGCAGCTGCGATCGCGCCGCCTTGGTGAGATGCGGCTCGACGAGCGCCGTCAAGGCACGGCTCGCCCCCTCGCCCACCGCCGCCTCGATCCCCACCAATCGAACGCAGGCATCGGGCGCCGCGAGGTTGTGGCGCCGCACCGCATCGAGGAACCCGAGGAACTCGGGCGTGTGCAGGATGCCGAGGGTCTCGCGATCCATCCGCTCCGGCGGGGCGACGTTCGACGGCCCGCAACCGCCCGCGTACGCGTCGAGGCGCTCCACGAACGCAGCGCCGAGCTCGAGCATGACGACGACGAGATCGCCCCGCTCGATCCCCACCACGGTCGCGTCGTGCAGCGCCCGACGGAACTCGCGGGTCCCGTGCGAGTTCTCCCCCAGCGCCACCACGACCGCCGAGTCCCACATCTCGTCCACGACGCCGGCGACGAGATTCCGCGCAGCGGCGCGCGCCTCTGGGGATTCGGATGGTTCGCGCGTGCGCACGCCGCCGTGACACGCGGTCGCGACGACGAACGACAGCAGGGCGGCCCATGACCGAATCACCTCGAACACGCGCGACGCGGGGGGCCTCCTGGTCATCCGGGGAGCAGGATACCGCGGGTCACGGGTCCGCGGTCTCAGTCGGGACAGAGCCCCTGCCCAGGGTTCTCGTCGCAGCAGCCCTGCGCCGTACCCTGCTCGCAGTTCGTCCTCAGTGTCTCCGTGCTGGCGAAGTCGACCCCATCGGCGCACGCGCAGACCGGACGACAGCACGCCGAACCGAGGGACGCCTGGACCACACAGACGAAGCCCGTCTCGCACGTCGTCGAACCGTCGGCGACGCAGTCGTCGTCCGACTCGCAGTACTCGCTGCACATCGATCGATCGAGGAAGTACTCCTCGCTGAGCACGCACGTGCTCGTGGGCAAGTCACACCGGAATTGACCGCCGTCGGGAAACGCCGCATTGCACTCCGCGTCCGAGGCACACGGTGCGTCCGTCGCGACGACGGTGTCCGGATACAGGCAGATATCCTCCCCGCACCCCGGCGCCGGCGTCGTCAGCAGATGCGACTCGGGCACTGTCCCCGGCGCGAACCCGTGATCGCACGGCGCCCCGAGCCCCGCCGGCGGTCCGGGGGTCGCCCCGGTGCCGCCCGGTCCGTCATCGCTGCTCCCACCGCTCGACGCCTCGAGTTCCGCGTCGTCGCCCAACTTCACGTCGCCGAGCTGGCACCCGACGACCAACGCCAGCGCTCCCATCGTCGTACTCATCCATGACTCGCGTGCTTGCATGACGCTCCTTTCCCACCGAGCGCGGCGTTCATTGCAGGTCGCACGCCTCGTGCAGCAGATCGCGATACGCCGCCGCGGCCGGATCGACGAGCACGCCGCGGGCCTCCCGGCGACCTACCTCGATCGGTCCGAGCCGGCAGCGCGCCGCGGCACCGATCGCGCGGGCCTCGATCGCGAGCGCGCCGTCACCGAAGCGACGTCGGTACGCGGCGATGCGATCCAGGGCCCCGCCGAGGTCGCCGCGATCGAGCGCTGCGCGTGCGGTGGAGATCGCCTCGAGCTCCGCGCGCAGCGGATCGGCGGCGATCGGCCGCGGACGCGCAGTTGCGACGGACGCACGCGGCGACTCGACGCGCACCGCGGGCAGCTCGGCGGGCGGCAGCGATGGCGGCACGGGCGACGGCTCTCGCGCAACCGCAGGCGCCGCGCCGGGCTCGGCCGCGTGACCGCGCACGCTCTGCTCGCGCGCATCGATCGATCGCGCGACGCTGTGCTCGGGCCTCGGCCACGCCACCACGACGATCGCCGCCGCCGCGACCGCGATCGCCACCACCCACCATGCGCGTCCACGCGAACGCGCCTCGACGGGTGCGCCGTCATCCTCGCGCGCCTCGAGTCGCGCCCACGTCCGCGCCTCGTCGATCGGCTCGGGCATGATCGCGCGGCGATACGCCGCCAACATCCGCTGGGCCTCGCGTCGTTCGCTCATGGCTCGCTCCCCCCGTGCAGCGCCTCGATGAACCGCGCGAAGGCGGCCCGGGCGCTCCGCAGTCGCGTGTGCAGCGTCCGATGATTCACCCCGACGACGGCCTCGACCTCGCGCGCCGTCATGCGTTCGATCTCCATCAGCACGAACACCTCGCGCTGCTCCGCCGTGAGTGTCTCGATGAACCGCTCGACCGCGCGCGCCGCCTCGCCCTGGGCGTACCAGTGCTCGGGCCCCGCGTCCGGCTCGGGCGGCGGCACGGCGGCCAACCGACGCAGGCGTCGCGCCGTCGAGCGGGCGTGGTGCATCACGAGGTTGCGGGTGATCCCCGCCAGCCACGCCCGCGCCGAGCGCTCCGCGTCGAAGGTGTCCATCCGTCGACGCGCCACGAGGAACACGTCGTGCACCACGTCGTCGACCCACGCCCGATCCACGCCCAGCGCCCGGACGAGCCGCCACACGAAGGCGAAGTGGGCGCGGTACATCTCCGCGAACGACGGGCGCACGTCGGGCTCGGTCATCTCTGGGAGCGGGCGCAGCACCTCGTCACCGTGGTTTCCCGCCGACGTCGGGAAATCGCGGGGCGCCTCGACGATTTCCGCGGCGCGTCGCACGGGCCGCCCGATCACGGCAGACGCACCGCCAGACCCGCGACGAGCCGCACCCCGGCAGGGCCGATCGTGCCCACCTCGGTCCTCCCCACCGAGAAGGTGTGGCGCCGCGCGGGCGCGATCACAGCGGCGCTACCGGTGATCGCCCAGCGGGTCGCGAAGCGCCACTGCGCCGCGGGGCCGAGTCCGAAGGCCACCCACGGCAGATCGCGATCGACCAGGGCCTCGCCACCGCGGCCCTCGGCGTGCAACCGACCGACCTCGGCGTGACCACAGGCCCCGATCGCCCAGCGTCGCACCTCGCCGAAGCCGCACAGCTCGAGCCCACCCGCCGTCATGCGATGCCGCGCCGACGGCGTCGCCCCGACCCCACGCACGATCGCGTGCACGACGATCGCCCGCACGCGCAGTCGCGGCCAGTGCAGCCCGACGGCACCGACGAGCGTGCCACCCACGCCGGGGACCGCGAGCGCGTCGACGCCACCGGCCAGCGCGAGCTCGGCCCTCGGCCGCGCGGGCCGACGGCGCGTGACGATCGGATCCACCCGGGTCGATGCAACATCACTTCGTCGAGGCTCGCCTGCGCTCGCGGCGACACCGGCGGTTCTCGCCGCGTCGGCGACCGGCGGCGCGGCGACCACGGCGGGCGGCGGCTCCGCGGGCTCGGGCACGGTGAGGGTGGGCGTCTCGACCTCGGGGCTCGCCGCCATCGCGATCATCAGCGCCGCCGCATCGGCGAGCGCGTCACAGCTGCGCCCCTCGAGCTCGCGCTCGGCCGTCCCGCTCGCCGCGACCAGCCGCAGCCGCAAGCGCCACGGCCGCGCGCGCTCCCCCGTGTCGACCAGCTCGCCGTGCGCCGCGATCACACCGCCGGCGTCGCCGGCCCAGCTCCGCTCGACCCGCGCGCGCACGTCCTCGAGCTGCGGGCACTCCTCGGGCGCCCGCCACTCGAGCTGGAGCTGCGGCGCGAGCGACAGCGCCAACCATGCGAGCACCACGCGAATCGCCTCCGCCGTCCGGAGGGTCTCACGATTCGCGTGGGCCGGCGTTCCCCGGCCTCACGGCCAGGTCGCCTTCAGCAGCGCCGGCGCCGGCGTCCCCATCGCGGAGAACTCCGCCAAGGCGAAGTTCGTGACCACGAGCGAGCGGTCCTCGCCCTCACCCGCAAAGGCGACGGTGGCGGGGAAGTCGAGCGGTGGACCCTCGGCGAGGACCTCGATCGCACCGGCGTCGTCGATCCGCACCAGACGGTTGCTGCGGTTGATCGCGGCGACGACCGAGCCGTCGTCGTCCAGCGCGATGCCGTCGATCCCCGCGAGCGCGCAGTCCGGCCCCGCGATCGTCTCGGGCGTGCCGGCGGTGCCATCCTCTGCGATCGGGATCCGCAACACCACGCCCATGTCGTTGCCCGAGACGATCAACGCGCCGTCGGTCCACACCAGGCCGTTCGCGCCGACCGAGATCGTCCCCATCGCGCCGCAGTTGGTCGGATCGCCTGCGAGCAGCGGATCCTGGACCCACGGCGCCACGATGCCCGCCGCATCGACGACGAACACGCCGCCGTACGCGGAGTCGGTGACGTACAGCGCGCCGTCGTCGGCCCACGCGAGGCCATTCGGGAACACCATCGCGGGATCCGACGCCCACAGCTCGGCGTCGCCGCCGTCTGCGGGCGCGCGGTAGATCCCCGGCGCGAGATCGGCGGTGAACGACGCCACCGCGGCGTGGATCACCCCGTCGCCGTCCAGGCCCAGCCCGGTCAGGAAGCTCGTGTTCGGCGGCGGCGTGGGCGTGACGGCCAGCGGCGTACGGGCGCCGTCGGCCAGGGCCACGCGCTCGATCGCGCCGGTGAACGCGAAGCCGACGATCGCGTCGCCGCCATCGATGATCAACCCCTCGGGCAGCTCGAACGCGGCGGGATCGAAGTCGACCACCGCCTCGAGCACGAGTCCGTCGCTACCACCGGTGGTCGAGCTCCCGCCCGAGCTGTCCGACGAGCCGTCGCCGCTCGAGCTGCCGTCGCTGGTGGACAGGGATCCGCCGCCCGAGCTCGAGCCCGGGTCGGTGGTGGAGACGTCGGTCGCGGACGTGGACGCACCCGTGGTCTCGGTGCTGGCGGTGGCGTCACCGTCGTCCCCGCACGCGGCGAGGAGCAGGGCGACGATGGCGGTCTGGGCGGTGTGGCTGAGGCGTTTCATCGGTGGGCACAGGCTGGGCCCACCCATGCGTGCATCCAAATGCAACGTCCTCACCATCGATGCTGCACCGCATGCATGTATGCTCCAGGGCATGGAACGCAGCCCGCTGGCCGCCCTCGACGCCAACCTGCTCGTCGCGCTCGATGCCCTGCTCGAGACCAAGCACGTGCAGCGGGCGGCCCGTCGCCTCGCGGTGAGCCCCTCGGCGATGAGCCACACGCTCGGGCGGCTGCGCGCGATGCTCGACGATCCGCTGCTCGTGCGCGCCGGCCGGGCGATGGTCCCGACCGCGAGGGCGCGACAGCTCGCGGGCCCGCTACGCGACGGGCTCGCGCTGCTCGAGCGGGTGGTCGCCGCACCGCCGCGCTTCGACCCCGCGCGCGAGCGTCGTGCGCTCAAGCTCGCCGCCGTCGACTTCGCACAGTCGCTCGTGATCCCGACGCTGTGTCGATCGATCGCCGCGGCTGCTCCGGGCGTCGACGTGGTGGTGCTCCCGTTCGGGAGCGGATCGGCCGCGGCGCTCGTGCGCGACGAGCTCGACCTCGGCATCTCCGGCTCGCGCACCGCCCCGGGCCTGCGCGCCCGGGTGATCCACCACGAGCCGTTCGTGTGCCTCCTGCGACGCGGCCACCCTGCGACGCGCACGCGTCTCACCGCGAAGCGCCTCGCGGCCCTCGATCACGTCCTCATCTCGCCGGCGGGCATGGTGCCGGGGATGGTCGGCAGCGCCCTCGCCTCGCGTGGCCTGCAGCGACGCGTGGCCGTGGTCGTGCCGAGCCTCCACGTCGCCGCCGAGCTCGTCGCCCACTCGGACCTGGTGCTCACCTGCGGCGCGCGATCGGCCGAGGCCATGCGCCGCGTCTTCCCCGTCGAGATCGTCGCGCCACCGCTACCGCTGCCGCCCTTCGCCGTGGCGATGTTCTGGCACGACCGCTACGAGCACGACCCGTTCTCGCAGTGGGCCCGCGCGCAGGTCGAAGCCGCGGTGCCGGCCGCGGGGGAGTGACGCGCTACCACTCGCCCAGCGGCGCGACCTGGGTCTGGAGTCGGGGATCGCTGGCGAGGAGGCGATCGAAGAATTCCCGGGTTGCACGTCGCAGGCCGGTCGCGGTGTGCAGCAGCAGTTGAATTCCGTCGTTGGCGACGCCGTTCGTCCAGCCCTCGCCCTGCACCAGGGTGAACGCGCGGCGGATGTGCGCCTGCGCCTGCAGCACCTCGCCATCGGCGTGGGTCTGTGCAGCCGCCATCTCGTTGGCCACGGAGTCGCCGGTGAACCAATCGAACAGCGACCAACGGCCGATCAGGCTCGACAGCGGCACACCGCCGGCCCCCACCCCGACGAGGATGCGATCCGCCGTCCTCAGCTCCTCCAAGGCCTGCCGCTTCGACTCCAGCGTGTCATCCGTGCGAAACGACATCCTGGTCGTCGACCCGCGGCCCGACGTCGGCATTCCCGAGGTCGCGGCCTCACTGCAGATCGGCGCGCTCTTCGTAGATCACGGCCGGGCTGCGCCAGCCGTGGTCCGAAAGCACGGCGTCGGAGATCACCACCGGCTCCGCCGCGGACGCGGGCGCGGGGCCCTGCACCGCGACGATGCGATCGACACCCGGTCGCGCACCGACGAGGTGCATCAGGTAGGTCTCGTCGCCCGCACCGAAGGCGACGGCAGAAGCGGGATCCTGCGGTGAACCATCGATTGCGCGGTACCAGACGACGCGCGCATCGAACTCGACCGCGTCCTTCCACAGCACGCCGTCGCGCTCGAAGTGGCCGCGATAGATCGCGCCGCGCAGGCGCGGCACACCGGCGCCGTCCGGCGCGAGCGCGAGCAGATCGAACGGCTCGGGGACGAACGTGACGAGCGGCGCGTCGCCGAGCTCGGCGCGATAGGCCGCGGCCTCCGCTGGATCGGCGAACGTCAACGCGAGCACGACCTGCGCGTCGTGGGGCGCCTCGTACATCGGCAGGTGCGACGCCCACAAGCCCGCGCGCCCGAACAACACCATGCCGTGCACGCCGTGCTTCGCAGGCTCGGCCGGTGCGCTCACCGTCGACGGTGCGGCCGCGGGCGCGACGGACTTTGGCAGCGACGCGGCGCAGCCGAGCAACGCGAGCGCAGCCGACCCCACCCAGGTACGCCATCTCGAACCGCGGAACGACATTGCCCGCGAGCTTGCCCGCGACGCGGGCCACCGGGCCATGGCACCGTCGGCATGAGGACCAGATGGAGATCCAGGACGCATCAATTTCACTGCAAAATGGCACGCGACGCGTGATATGTTGTCCTCATGGCATGGATGCGTTGGGTTTGTTCGAGTGGTGCGCTCCTCCTCGCGTGCGGGCCCACGGTCGGGGACAGCGGTGACGAGGGCGGCGATGCGACGAGCTCGAGCACCGCGTCGGCGAGCGCGTCGGCCTCGGGCACGAGCCCCGACCCCACCGCGGGCCCGAGCTCCGGAGCCGATCCCACGACATCGACGACCTCGCCCGACGACGCGACGACCGTGGACACGGGCACGCCGACAACCGACGTCGGTGCGCTCCCCGACTCGTGCGATCTGTTCTCCGACGAGTGCCCCAAGGGCTACAAGTGCATGCCGTGGGCGGACGACGGCGGCGACACCTGGAACGCCACCAAGTGCTCGCCGATCGCCCCCGATCCGCGCGGCGTCGGAGAACCGTGCACCGTCGAGGGATCGGGCGTGAGCGGCGTCGACGATTGCGAAGCGCACGCGATGTGCTTCGACGTCGATCCCGACACCAACATGGGCGAGTGCATCGCCTTCTGCTACGGCGACGAGTCCGACGGTTTCTGTAGCGGTCCGTGCTCCTCGTGCATCGTCTCGGCGAGCGGACCGCTCGCGGTGTGCCTCCCGATGTGCGACCCGGTCGGGCCCGACGACTGCAACGACGGCCAGGTCTGCGCCCCCCTGGGCGACACCTTCGTGTGCACGGTGCAGGCCCAGGGCGGCGGCGTCGGGACCCTCGGCGCACCGTGCGAGTTCGTCAACGTGTGCGACCCCGGCCTGTTCTGCGCAGACGCGGCGCAGCTCCCGAGCTGCGACGGCGCGGTCGGCTGCTGCGCTGCCTTCTGCGACCTGAACGCAGAGGATCCGTGCGACGCGCTCATGCCCGGTACGGTGTGCACGCCGTGGTACGAGAACGGCGAAGCCCCACCGGACACGTGCATCGGCGGTGCGGTCGGCGCGTGTGTGAGCCCGTGATGTCGGCCGCGCCGCATGTCACCGCGCTTCCGCGGAGCACGGCCGTGTTGTAGCGTCCGGGCCATGACGCTGTCCTACGGTCGCCTCGGTCTCGCCCTCACGCTGCTCACCGCCTGCCCCGCCGACGACGACGGCACCGGCACCGGCACCACCAGCGGCACCAGCAGCGGGTCGGCCACCGATCCCACGACGACCACCGAGGATCCGACGACCGCGCCGGGCTCGAGCGAGGGCTCGACCACCACGACCGCCGCCGACACCACGACCGGCGACACCACGACCGCGGACACCACCGGCACGACCGGCGACACCGACACCGCAGGGTTCGACTGCACGACGATCCCCGCGGGGCCGTTCGCGGCGGAGCGGATCCTGATGGACGTGCCGTTCCAGACCTTCGCCGAGGGCGGCGCGGAGGACCTCGGCTTCGATGGTCAGGGCCACATCGCCGCACGCGGCCAAGGCAACGCATACCTCCTGGTGAGCGCGGACGGAACGTTCGAGGAGTTCGCGAATGACAGCGACGACACCTACGGACTCCGCTTCCTGGCCAACGGCGACGTCGTCGCTGCGGCCTATCAGGCGGGCGAGATCTTGCGGGTCACCCCGGACGGGAACGTCTCGACGTTCGCCGACGGCGTGGGCGGCGTGAACGGTCTGTTCCCCGACTCCATGGGCGGCGTCTGGTACACGAACTTCGCCGAGGTCGGCTACATCACGGCCGACGGCAACGACATCTCCGTCATCTCGCCGGCTTCCGCCGCGAACGGGATCTTCTTCGACGAGGCCCGGCAGATCGTCTTCTTCACCAACTATCAGAGCGGCGCACTGCGCAAGGCCGACCTCGTCGACGGCGTGGCCCAGGCTCCCGTCGATCTCGGCGAGATCCCCGGCGCACCGGACGGCATCACGCTCGACGTCTGCGGCAACCTCTACGCCAACGACCAAGCCGGCTCGGAGATGTATCGCCTCTTCCTCGACGACGCCGCGATGCCGATCGGCGAGCCCGAGATCCTCGTCGAGGGTGGCTTCCCGACGAACGTCGCGAATGCACAGTTCGGGTCGGGCGATGGCTGGGAGCCGACGAGCTTGTACGCGATCGGCGTGGGCGGTGGGCTGTATCGGGTGGACGTCGGCGTGCCGGGGGCACCGTACGTCACGGTGGAGTGAGGCGAGGCCCAGCGCGTTTCGGGCTCGCGCCGCGAGCCCAGCGGACTGCCGCGATGAACCGTCTTCGTCACCGCGATCCGTGGACCCGCGAAACATGCGAGCACCCGCCGGACCTCCGGCTGCTCTGCGCCGTGCCCCCCGGCATCGACGTGACCGTGATCGGCGGTGAGAACGACGACCTCGCGCGCCAGATCCACGGTGTCCAACCACTCCAGCGCCTGGGCATCCACGCGATCGACCGCCGCCCGATACTCCGGCGACGCGGATCGAAGCGGGCATCGCTGAGGAGGATCGCACACCGTCTGCGGGCGCGAGATGCCCTGCAGGGTGATGGTGGCACGCCGCGACCTCGCCGCGGAGATGGGGTTCGAGCAGCTCGCCGAGACGCAGGAGGAGATCCTCTGGCTGTGCGCGGCCGCCCACCTCCCGTGCGTCTGGGCCACGCAGGTGCTCGAGCAGCTCGCGCGTACCGGCGTGCCGTCGCGCGCGGAGGTCACCGACGCCGGCGGTTCGCGATCCGAGTGCGTGATGCTCCGCCGCGGCTCGCGGCCGTGATGCCCAGGCCCGCCTTTACTCGCCCCTCTTCGCGCCCGATACTTGCCGGAAGGCTCGTTCGCACCTCGACACCACGATCGCGGTGATCCTCCGCGGGTGCTTCACGACGGGTCCATGCCGCGATCATCCCTGCCTGTCCTGGTCTTCGCACTCCTGGCCGTGATCGGGGCCTGCAAGGCGAGCAGCGTGCAAGCGCTGACGTCGACCAAGCACCCGGCCGCCGAGCGGGCGCCGAGCAGGATCCTCGTGCTGATGTTCCCCGGCGTCGGCGACGAGGGCGAGACCTACGTCGACCACGGCTTCGTTCAGCTCCTGCAAGCCGTTCGCGAGGTCGACGTCGTGACCGTCGACGCGCATCGCCAGTACTTCGCGGGTCGAACGCTGCTGGCCCGCGTCGAGAAGGACGTCCTCGTCCCGGCGAGGCGGCGGGGTTACACGCGGATCTGGATCGTCGGCATTTCCATGGGCGGCGTCGGAGCACTCCTCACCGCACGGCACTTCGAGAACGACATCGACGGCCTCATCCTGTTCGCGCCGTATCTGGGCCACGCCGGTGTCATCGCCCGCATCGAGCGAGCCGGTGGCCTGCGGAAGTGGAAGCCACGGCGCGGCAAGGTCAGCTGGAGCGCCGATCTCTGGCGATGGATCCGCGGCTATCCGGAGGGCAAGCATCGACCAGCGATCTACCTCGCCTCCGGCACCGATGACATGTGGGCCAAGGCGCATCGCCTCCTCGGTGAAATCGTTCCGCCCGACCACATCTTCTCGGCCCCGGGCGGGCATGCGTGGACGGTGTGGTCGCCGCTGTGGACGCGGCTGCTCGACGCGGGCGCCGTCGCCGATTCGCCCGTGGCGCCACCCGGCGAGTAGTCGCTTGCGCGACCAACCGACGCGCTCGACACGCCGGTGTCCGCCGAGCCCGAGACCATGACATCCGCTACGGCTGGCATCTACCTCGCCGCGAGCACCGAGGATTGGACCGCCGCCGCGGACAAGCTCTCGTCCCTGAGTGCAGCGTGGGACACGTTCAGCGCGGGCCAGACTCCGCCACTCATGCTCGCGGAGTTCAATCGGCAGTTGCCGCTGTTGTCGCGGCCGCGGCATTGAAGACCGTGTCAACCTCGGTCTTGGGGTTGGTCCGTGTCCAACGTTCGCGTTTGCTGCCGAGTTCGCGACTGGGCAGCGAGCACGCGCAGAGCAGGAGCTGCGCGACGAGCAAGCGGGGCAATCTGAATCTGCGTGTTGGTTGCATCACGATCGCTTGGTGTCCGTCAGCGGTGCGGCTTGTCACCCGTATTCCCGCAGATGGCCGTCGAGCTCGCTCGGCCGGCGATGCAGCTCGGGTCCTTCGACGAGAAGCGCGCCCATGACGGTGGGATGCCCGGATGCGGCCATGGCCGTCACGGAAGCGCCACCTCGAGCCCGAAGCAGAGGATCAGGCGCAGCGGTGTCCGCGGCCACGCGTCACAACGCGCGCCCGCGGACTCTCCAACCCGTGCGCTCCACGACACAGCTCCTGCTGATCGCCCGAGGGACAATGCAGCTCAGCGTGCTGCTCGCGCTGGGGGGCGCCAGCGTTGCCGCCACCGCGGCCTTCGCCGCTGGCGGGACTCCGGCGCTGTCGGGGGTGGTCGCGGTCTTCGCGTCGGTGTTCGCGGTCTACAACTTCGATCGACTCGCGGACAAGTCACCCGCCGAGGGGCGCAGCACACCGGAGCGGCGCGCGCTCACGCAGCGATGGAGCACGGTGCTGCGGGTGTGCGTCGCGGCCTCCGCGTTGCTCGCGCTCGTGCTCGGGGCGAGCGTGTCGCTGGCAGCATTCGCGTGGACCATCGCATTCCCGCTGCTCGGCATGCTGTACGCGTTGCCGCTCCGGGCGGGGGGTCGCGTCTACCGCTTGAAGGACGTGCCGTACTTGAAGCCGTTCTATGTGTGCGCATGCTGGACGGAGCTCACCGCGGTCTCTCTGAGCCACAGTGGTCTCGATGCGACGCCCGCAATCGTGGTGTTCGCCGTGTTCGTCTACCCGCGCTTTTTCATCTCGGCGAACCTCGGCGATGTGCGCGACGTCGAGGACGACGCTGCGGCAGGCATTCGCTCGTTGCCGCAGCGGCTCGGCCGCAACGCCACGCTGCGCCTGCTCGAGGTCGTCCACTGGGCGAGCGCCGCCGGGCTCCTGCTCGCCGTGGCCTCGGGCGTTGCCCCACCGGCGATGCTCGGCCTGCTCGTGCCGACCGCGGTCGCGTACGCGATCTTCCGCGCGTACGTCCGTCGACCCGACCGGCAGGCGTTCTTCACCGATCTGTATGACCTCGAGCTCGTCCTGTACGCGCCGTCGTGGGCCATCGCCGCCGCGCTGACGACGGGGTAGCGAGTCGGGCCGCCGTTCGATGACGGGCGCAGGGCAGCCGTCGGCCTGCGCCGGGACCGCGTCGATGAACGCGCCGTCCTCGACCCCGTACGCCTGGGACGAAGGTAGCACGTGCGCCGCCGAGCGAGGCGGAGGTCACCGCGTTGGGGGTTGGGTCGTGCGCAGCGCCGAGCGTGCACGCCTTCACGACACGTGCGGACCCCGCTCGTGCCGCCGATTCGCCATCGCCTTGATTCTCCAGATCCTCGCCCTGGTGTAGCGCTGCAACATGATGGGATAGACGTCCCAGACGAGCACAGCGAAGAAGACGACGATCAGCCAAGCATACTCGCCCTGCATGGAGAGCCAGACCAAGATGGAGATGCCGATGGCGAGGCTGCACAGGTGGATGGCTTCATTCCGCCTGGTGAGCGCTTCCCACTCGAGCGCCGAATGGACGTCACTGACGTTCCGGAAGCCCGGATCGGCTCGCCTTCGCAACTTGTTCCAGTAGTCGCCCTTCGCGGCAAAGCGCCGGAAGACGCGGATGCCCAACCGCTCGTAGAATCGGCCGTCACGTTCGAATTCCCGGAGGTTGAACCAGCGTAGGTTTTTCATTGCACCGGCTTGTTCGGCGGACGCGTCGCGGGCGAGCTGGGGATTCTGTCCCTGCGACCGTAGCAGTTCTCGACCGACTGGGCCGTGTCGGCCCGTTCCACCCCGCCCCCTCACCCCTTCGCGCGGTGATACCTCTGCACGTTCGCCCCCAACCCCCGCAGCCGCTTCTCGATCGCCTCGTACCCGCGATCCAAGTGATACACCCGCCGGATCTCCGTCTTCCCACTCGCAACCAACCCCGCGAGCACCAGCGACGCCGACGCCCGCAGATCCGTCGCCATCACCTCCGCCCCGGTCAACCGCGATCCCCCGCGCACGACCGCCGCGTGCCCCTGCACCGTGATGTCCGCGCCCATGCGGTTCAGCTCCGGCACGTGCATGAAGCGGTTCTCGAAGATGGTCTCGGTGATGAGGCTCTGCCCGTGGGCGCACGCCGCGAGCACCATCATCTGGGCCTGCATGTCGGTGGCGAAGCCGGGGTAGGGCCGGGTCGAGATGTCGACCGGCTCGAGGCGCTCGGGGCCGACCACGCGCAGGCCGTCCGACTCGACGTGGCACACCGCGCCGGCCTCCTCGAGCTTCGCGATCGTCGCGTGCATGTGATCGACCGGCGCATCCAGCAGCAACACGTCGCCGCGGGTGATCGCGGCCGCGACCGCGAAGGTGCCGGCCTCGATGCGATCGGGCACCACCGCGTGGTCGAAGCCCATCAGCTCGTCGACGCCCTCGATCTCGATCACCGAGCTGCCCGCGCCGGTGATCTGCGCGCCCATCTTCACCAGCACCCGCGCGAGCTCCTCGACCTCGGGCTCGCGCGCGACGTTCTCGAGCCGCGACGTGCCCTTGGCCAGCGTCGCGGCCATCATCACGTTCTGCGTGCCGCCGACGGTGACGGTGTCGAACATGAACGAGCCACCCTTCAGCCGTCGCGCCTTGAGATCGACGTAGCCGTGGCGCAGCGTGATCTTGGCGCCCAGGGCCTCGAGGCCCTTCAGGTGCTGATCGATGGGCCGCGCCCCGATCGCGCAGCCGCCGGGCAGCGACACCCGGCAGTGACCGTAGCGGGCAAGCAACGGCCCCATCACCGTGACCGACGCGCGCATGGTCTTGACCATGTCGTACGGCGCCTCGAGCGAGCCCTCCGCGACGCGCGTCGGATCGATGTTCATCGTCCGATCGCCCTCCACCTCGCAGCCGAGGTGCTCGAGCAGGCTGCCCATCGTCGCGATGTCCGAGAGCTTCGGCAGGTGCCGGATCGCGCTGGGCTTGTCCGACAGCAGCGCGGCGCACTGGATCAGGAGGGCGGCATTCTTGGCGCCGTGGATGACGACCTCGCCGCGCAGGCGATGACCACCGTGGATGACGATCTTGTCCATGGGTTCGACTCCGGGATCGGGCGAGGGGCGGTGTTCACGGCCCTTCGGGCCCTTCGGGCACGAGCGGCTCGGCGGACCCGAACGGCTCGGTGCTCTCGCGGGGACGGGTGGTTCGACGCTCGCGCTCACGCAGCGCCTCGATGTCGGCGAGCTCGGCGAGCGCCGCCGTGGCCTCTGCGACGTCGTCGGGCCGCCGCGTGAAGCCCAGCGCCGCGAGCGATCCGGGGCAGGTGTCGGCGCTCTCGAGCACCCACGTCCGCGTCACCGGGCCGAACGTGTTGTCGATCCTCAGCTCGGGGAAGCGGTGCTCGAGCGTGGTCTTGGACCATACCGGTCGCCCGTCGTCGATCGACAGCAGCGTGGTGCGGTTGGATTCCTGGCCGAGGCCGGCGTGCCCATCGTCCCAGTGGCTGGTGACGAGCGCGAGCCGCTGCCCCGCGACCTCGTAGACGCCCACGAGGGTCTCGCGCCACGACATCGTCACGCATGGGCGTTGGTGGCTGTCGGGTCCGCCGGCACCGGTGAGCGGATCGACGCACGCCGAGGCGTTGCACTTCCCCTCGACGCGCAATCCGGTCCAGCTCTCGCCGACGGCGGTCAAACGGCCGGGCAGGCGCGGCCAGCCCAGGGTGAAGGCGTCCTCGACGGGATCCCAGGTGCGGGCCATGCACGCGGCCGTCGGCGACGCGGGCCCGAGGAACTCGGCGCTCGCGTGGCCCTCGCGCACGAGCCCGCGCTTCTCGGCGCGCAGGCCCCGGTAGTAGACGTCGAGCTCGACGACCTCGCCCGGCCCCGTCGGGCCCTGGGCCGGCGGCGATGTCGAGGCCGCCGCGACCAACGCCAGCGTCGAGAGGCTCGCGGCCTCGTGCAGCAGCGGCGGATCGACGCTCGACGACACGCGATACGCGTGGGGGCACGCCGCGCGCGGGACTTGCCATGCGAGCAGTGCCACCGCCTCGGGCTCGGCCTCGACCGACAGATCGTAGGTCGCGAGGTCGACGCGCAGGTCCTCGAGCGCGACGCTCGCCGAGGTCGGGATCTCGCCGCACGCCGCCGACGCGAGGCCGATCACGCCCAGAACCCACGATCGGGCCGCGCGCCCGCGAGGGCGCCCTTGCGGGCGAGCGCGCCGAGGCGGGCGGAGGCGGGCGATCACGTGGCGCGGAGCATCGCCGCTTTGCTTCTCGGCTCGCAAGGGCCGCGCCGAAAACTTGCGCAGTCAACCCCGCTCGTGTCTTTGCGTGGGTCCATGTTCCGCGCGCTCGCGACCCTTCCGCTGCTTGCTGCCCTCGTCCTCGCCGTCGCGCCCGCCGATGCCGCCGCCAACGGCAGCCTCGGCTCGCCGATCACGGGGCCTCAGCTCGATGCGCTCTGGGCGATCGACGTCGACATCGAGATCGTCCGCGTCGGCGACCCCGACGAGCATGAGCGCACGGTGCTCCCGCGCCATCGCGCCACGGTGCCCGACGGCCACGCGATGAGCCTGCACTCCGTGGTGCGCACGGATCGCGGCCAGCAGGAGTTCAACCTGGCGGTCACGCCCCACCACCACCCCGGTGACACGGTCGAGTTGGAGTGGGCGCTGGAGGTCACCGAGGCCCGTTATCGGCCGATCGACGTGGCCTCGTACTTGCTCCATCGCCTCCAGCTCGACGACGTGTTGGAGCTCGACGAGGCGGCCCTGGCGATCGCCCGCGCCGACATCGTGGCGGTCCACGACGAGCCCCACCGCAAACAGGTCGTGATCGGCGGAGAACTCCACGAAATCCGCATCTTTGCCCGAGCTGCGCGCGGTTGACACTCCCTGCGGCCGTGGTATTGCTTGCCCGCACCGCAAGGCCCGCACCTGCAGCGACGTTCGTTTGCGCGGAACCCCATCGCCGGCGCAACCACGATCGAAGGAGCCCTCGAACATGCGATCCATCCTCTCTCGCCTGGTCACCTTCTCGCTCTACACGGGTGCGCTCGCCGTCGCGATGCCGCTCGTGGCCTGCAAGAAGCCAACGTATCCCGAGTGCAAGAAGGACAAGCACTGCGTGGTCGACCTCGGCGAGAAGTGCGTCGACGGTCAGTGCCAGAACTGCACGACCAACGATGACTGCAAGGGCAAGGGCACCGGCGGCGCGGACTGGACCTGCCACGAGTTCCGCTGCACCGATCCCTCGCTCGTGCCGGTCGGCGGCGGTGGTGCGGGCGCCATGGGCTCGCCCTGCGCCCAGACGCTGGATTGCGGCGGCGGCCTCGTGTGCACCGCGGGCAAGTGCGCCAGCTGCACGGACGACGTCGAGTGTGCCCCGGGCACGTGCAACCTCGGCACCGGCACCTGCACCACCCCCGGTGGTGGCGGCGGCGCGCCGTGCCAGACGGACGACCAGTGCGCCATGGACGAGATCTGCGACAACGGCTCGTGCGTGTTCTCGGGCGTCGAGCCCGGCGGCGCGAACCCGTGCGGCGTCGATGCGGTCTTCTTCGAGTTCGACAGCCCGAACCTCAGCACCGAGGCGCAGGACCAGCTGAAGGGCCTCGCCGAGTGCTTCAAGACCCAGAACAAGCTGGTCTACCTCGAGGCCCACGCCGACTCGCGCGGCACCGAGGAGTACAACATCATGCTCACCGATCGCCGCGGCAACGGCGTGAAGAAGTTCCTCGACATGCAGGTCGTCTCGAAGGGCGACCTCGAGGCCGCCGGCACCGACGAGAGCTCGATGCAGAAGGACCGCCGCGTAGAGTTCATTTGGCCGTAGGCCGTAGGGAGACGACCACGATGCACGCCCCCAACACCGCACTGCGTTCGGTTCTGCTGTGGGGGGCGCTGCTCGCCCCGGCGTCTGGTTGTCTGGCGCTGAAGGTCGATCAGGACGAGATCGGGCAAGAGGTCGCGAAGCTCCGCAAGGAGGTCGCGATGAGCCAGGAGACGTTGACGCGGGCGTCGACGCTCTCGGACGAGCTCGAGAAGAAGCTCGCGGAGCTCGAGGAGGTCCTGCGCTCCAACCAGGCCGGGCTCGGCGTCCGCGTGGACGAGCTCGAGGGCCAGGTGCAGGAGCTCGCGGGCAAGGCCGAGAACGCCGACAACCAGGCGACGGCCGTCAACCAGGAGCTCGCCGAGGTCCGGGCGGATCTCGACGCGCGGCTCAAGCAGCTCGAAGAGAAGCTCAACGAGGCGACCAACATCCCCGAGAGCAAGACCGAGCTGTACGCCGAGGCCGATCGCCAGTTCAAGGCGAAGAAGTACAAGAACGCCCGCCGGCTGTGGCGCACCTACGAGTCGCGCTACCCCGAGGACGCCAAGCTCCCCGAGGTCAAGTTCAACATCGGCCTGACGTACTTCTCGGAGCGCGACTACAAGGCCGCGCTCGGCGAGTTCTACAACGTCATCCAAGAGGCCGGCGAGTCGCCGATCGTCCCCGACGCGCTCTACTACTCGGGCCTCGCCTTCGCCAAGCTCGGCCAGTGCACCAACGCCATCGCCTACTTCGACGCCCTGCGCCAGAAGAAGACCAAGGCGCCCGAGGAGTACAAGAAGAAGGCCGCCGAGCAGATCGATCTGCTCAAGAAGGACACCGGCGACATGTGCCTCGACAAGGACAAGCCGGCGGCGACGAAGTAGGCGCGGCCGTGCGGCGCGCGTGCGGGGTTGCGGGGAGTGTGGGCGTCATCGCGGCGCTCGCGATGGCGTGTCGACCGACGGTGTTCGCGTGCGAGGACCACAGCGACTGCGCGACCGGCCAGGCCGTCGGGCGGTGTGAGCCGGTGGGGTACTGCAGCTATCGGGATCCGGCGTGTCCGTCGGCGTATCGGTACGGCACGCAGGCGGGGGATGGGCTCGCGGAGCAGTGCGTACCGGTGGATGGTGGGACGTCGTCGGGGTCGGGGACGAGCAGTGATGGCACAAGCCGCGGTTCTTGAGGTTTGAGACGCGCGTGCCCGCGGAGTTCCACGGGATGTCACGCGGGTCGGGCGGCCGAACAGCCCGATCGCACCTCTATCCGCTTCGAGGCGGCCAACCGCGGTACGCTCTCCGTGGATGAGCGGCCGCTCGACGCACAGGTGAGACTCTTGCGTTCGTTTCAGGCGGGCAAGATTACGCGACTCGACGAGGCCGAACCGATCGAGGCCGATGTGCACGTGGTCGCAGTCCGCGACCGGAAGCGCGAGCTTCCGCGGTTGCTCGACCACCGCCTCACTCGCGTCGACGAGCAGAGCAGAACCCGCGCATCGGTCGCGGTTGCGCGCCCTCCTCGAGCTTCGGGAGGACTCCGGCGATGACGACCGCCGACAGCGGTGCCGGCGAATCCCAGCACCTCGACCGCAAGTCCCTTCGCAAGGTCACGGGGCCCGCCGCCGGCTTCGTCGAACTCGCCCACGACTGCGTGTGCTTCGCTAACGGCTCGGGCGGCACACTGCTCATCGGCATCGAGGACGGGGACGACGCACCGCCCCCCGACCAGCGGATCGAGCCGAGCCTCCTGGACCCGAGCTCTCGACGCCTTGCGCACCGCCGGCGAGATTCTCGCGCAGGGTGAACGGCGATGGCGGACCTACCGGCTGGCGCCGGCTCAAGGACAGCGGCCGTGACCACGCGAGTCCGTCGGGCTGTGTCGGAGATAACGTTTCGGAATCATTGAAGGTCCTCAAGGACACCCACGACGCGTTGTCCTTTATCCGGTGCCACGAGTGTCGTTTCAGCGCCCGCCGCCCATGTCGTCACTCACCG